>Ga0134125_10000837_pt1 | contig 40012 bp, 34 predicted proteins | sample KB31751_FD_96464 | JGI IMG/M metagenome (GOLD analysis project Ga0134125, IMG submission 96464) | Terrestrial soil microbial communities with excess Nitrogen fertilizer from Kellogg Biological Station, Michigan, USA - KB3-175-1 | ecosystem: Environmental > Terrestrial > Soil > Unclassified ...
CACGGACGGCCCCGGCGTCACCGTCAACATTGCCGGCGCGCAGATGCTGCATCGCCCGCCGCTCTACTACCCCGCGAAGGCCCGGGAAAACGGCGTGGAAGGAACGGTGGTGGTGCAGGCCCATCTGGATGCGAATGGCGAAGTAATCGACGATGCGATTCTGAGTGGGCCCGATGCCTTGCGCAGAGACGTGCAGCAGGCGGTTCTGAGCTGGCATTTCGATGGTTCGAGCGGCGGCGCAACGCGCGTCGTGAACATTACGTTCGCGAAGCCGGAACAGCCGTCGCAGCCTTCCATCGCGATGGTTCCCATGACTTCCGCGGCGCCGGCAACGACCGCCCAGCTGATCGCGCCGCGAAATGCAACCGCTGTCTCCGTCGCTCCCACGCCCACCATCAGTGAGATCGTTGTCACGGGCTTGCCGGATGAGGCGGCCGATCGGCTGCGCGCCCAATTGCCCGTCCATACCGGCGACACTTATACGCCGGATTTGCGCAGATCGACGCTCCAGGCCGTAAGGCAATTCGACGAGCACCTCCTGGTCAGCGTGAACAACACACCCGGCGGCGCGACGCTCCATATTTCGGCCCCGGGAATACCTGTCAACTCGGAGCCTCAGGTCCTGCCTCCGGGCACAATGAGGGTCGGCGGGAATGTGATGGCGGCGAATCTGCTCAGCACAGTCAGACCGATTTATCCGCCCCTCGCAAAGATGGCGCGCCAGCAGGGAACAGTCAGACTGCAAACCCTGATCGGCGCGGACGGCACCGTGCAGGATCTGCAGGTGCTGCCCGGTGCTCCGCCGCTTCTGGTACAGGCGGCGGTCACCGCCGTGAAGCAATGGACCTACAAGCCCACTATATTGAACGGTGCGCCCGTTCCGGTAGCGACCACCGTTGACGTCAACTTCTCGCTCAGCGATTAAAACCCCGCCCCCTGGCCTTCCCGCGGTGCTCCGGCCGATAGATTAGGTACGGAGCACCGCGCATGAAATCCCTCCTGTTCCGCATGTTTAAGTCCGGCGATGAAGACGCATTTCGCGAGCTGAACGAAGCCTGGATCCGGCAATACTTCGCGATCGAGCCGAAGGATTTGGAAGTGCTCGGCGATCCGGTCCGTCACATTCTCGATCACGGCGGCGAGATCGTGATGGCGGTTCTGGATGAAAAGCCGGTCGGCTGTTGCGCTCTTCTCGCCATGCCCGAACGCAGTTTCGAAATCGGGAAGATGGCGGTCGTGGAGGAATGCCGCGGCCAGGGAATCGGACGCGCCCTGCTCGCGCACGCTATCCGGCGGGGACGCGAGCGGGGCGCAAAGCGGCTGTACCTTGAAACCAGCACGAAACTGCCGAACGCGATTCACCTGTATGAGTCGCAGGGCTTTCGCTATCTGCCTCCGGAACGCGTTCAACCGTCGCCGTACTCAAGGTCGGATCTGTTTATGGAGATGTTCCTTGAATGATGATTCGCTTTTTTGCAATCGCATTGGCCGTCAGTTCGCTCTTCGCGCAGACCGGCCTTGAAGCCGTGTCGATTCGTCCCGGCGACGGCTCCAAACCCGGCGGCCCGATACATGGCGGCCCCGGCAGCTCCGATCCGGGTCTTGTGACGATGCGAAATATCGATCTGTTCAGCCTTGTGGCGATGGCGTATGGTCTCCACCGCTATCAGCTCTCCGCGCCCGACTGGCTGAACTCCGCGCGCTTCGATATTTCCGCCCGAGTCCCGCAGGGTATCGATGTGGACCAATATCGGCGATTGTTGCAGAGTATGCTGGCCGAGCGCTATCATCTGGCGATCCACCACGAGAGCCGCGAGATGCGAATCTACGATCTCACCGTCGCGAAAAACGGGCCGAAAATGAAGCCAGCAACGCATCAGTCCGCCTCGGCCGATGGCTTACAGCCACCGCAGCCGCACGCTACTCCGCCAGTGCCTGGCTATCACGGAGCCGTCTTTCTCAACATTCCCGCGCTTTCGATGCCACGCCTCGCCGAATATCTTTCCGGTTTTCTGGATGCTCCGATCAACGACGCCACCGGCCTTCAGGGCGATTACGAGATTCGCCTCCGCACGGCCTTCGGCGGAACATCGTCCGAACCGACCGGCGACGCTGCCTCTCTGAGTCTTTTCGACGCTTTGCCTGAACAGCTCGGCCTCCGGCTCGTCTCGAGAAAAGACCAGGTAGATGTCGTGGTGGTCGACCGCATGGACAAATCGCCCACTGAAAACTGATCACTTTCCGAACGTCACGCCGATCCCGGTAGTGTAGAGAATGTCATTCGCGTGAGCCCCGTCAATCGGATTGCTGAGGTAGTGGTCGCTGAAGGTCAGGTTCCACACCAGCCATTTGCGCAGCTTCGTATCGGCCGACAGGTCGAAGTTTGTGCGGTATTCGCCGGCATCGGAAATGCTGTTGAACATTCGGAAGCTTTGCACGAGCTTCGTGGCATTGATCAGCTTGAAGTTGAAATCGTCCCCGAAATAGCCTTCCGATGAAACCCGCGCAGTCTCCGCGGTGGTGGTCGTTGCCGAAAATTTATCGTGGTCATAGTCGAAGCCCCCCTGCAGCGCCAACTCGCCGCGGCTGCTCTTCCATGAACGATATCCGAGACCGCCGCCGATCACGAACCGCAAATCGAGATTCTGGAACCGGTCATGTTCCCAGTCGTTGAACCCATTCACCACCATGCGTGAGCCCGCGTGGCGATCGTACTTCCAGCCGCCGCGTATCGCGTTCGCCGTTTCGGAATTGACGCCGCTGACGGTCGCGGAAGACTTCACGGAATTGAAATAAACCGATGTCGTGTCGGTGTGGGTGGCCCGCGACGCAGTGAAGCCCGTAGAAAACGTGTTCGTCCTGGCGCTGCCCGCCGTGCCCGCAAGACCAACTGACCCGGTGCCCGTCCAGAGCTCCAGCAAACCTGGCCGCAGCATTCGTTCATACGACTGCTCTTCCACGGCATTGCGAATGGCCTCAACGCGCTCGGGTGCGATCGTCACCGGACTACCCTGCCCGCCTGACAGGGTGAGCTGCCCGTTGGTCTCGGAAATGGTCGCCTTCGTGACCGCCGGCGGTTGAGCCGTCTGACCGGAGAGAATCACGTTCAGAGTCTCGCCTGTCTTGATATCGGTCACCTGATCCCAGGGCACCGTCACGGTGCCCATCAAGTCGGACTTGACGGTCAGGTTCTTGCCTTCTTTCTTCACGATGGAGCCGGTAACCCGGTCTCCGTTCTTCAAAGTGATCTGATCTGCCCGGATGGGCAACGCCGTGAGTGCCGCCAGGGTCAGGCACGCCGCGTATGCTCGATTGCGTCTCATAAAAACCCATCGTCGCAGATCTCCGCGAACCGCGATGTGCGTCGTTATATATTCAAAACAGGTGAATTAGGGATGCAGCCCGGGTCAGGACAGCTTTCTGTGCGGGAGCGGACAATTCTCCATGAGATTGTCGGCACCCACATTGAATCGGGTGAGCCGGTAGGCTCGCGAACGCTCGCGCGCCTGCGTCATCTTTCCCTGAGTCCCGCCACCATTCGCAACGTGATGGCGGATCTTGCGGAAGACGGATATCTCGCTCAGCCACATGCTTCGGCGGGACGAGTGCCCACCGAAAAGGCCTTCCGCGACTTCGCCGAGAGCTTGCCGCCAAGGCCGCTGGCTCAGGCCGATTGCCTTCGGATTTTTTCCCGCATGCAGTCCGCCGGATCTCTCGAAGACCGCATCGCAACCGCCAGCCGCATCCTCACTGAATTCACCCGCAACGTCGGGATTGCCGCCGCGCTGTCGATTTCATCACAGGAACTGGAGCACATCGAGCTGGTTGGACTTTCTGACCGCCGTGTCCTGATGATTGTCGCCACGCGCGACCACATGGTGCGCAACGGTGTGGTGACGCTTGACCACGAGATCCACCAGAACGATCTCACGCTGCTGCGCAATTACGTGAATCACCATTTCGCGGGCTGGACGCTTCAGCGCGCCCGCCAGGAACTGCTCCGCCGCATCGAAGAAGAGCGTGCTACGTACGACGAGATGCTCCGCCATCTCAACACGTTGTGCGAAAAGGGACTTTTCGCCGATTCCGATCCGCAGCTGGCGATGGATGGCGCGTCTTATCTGATTGGCCTCGATCTCCATCTCACGCGCGAGCGGATGCACGATCTTTTCCGTGCGCTCGAACAGAAACAGCAGGTAGTGGCTTTGCTCGATCGCTTCCTCGACGACACGCACGGGCGGGTGGGCGTACACGTCGGCCTCGAAGAAGCCCACCCCTCGATGAGCCAGCTTGCACTGATTGGGGTTACGGTAAATCTGCCGTCGGGCGTTCGGACCCGAATTGCGGTTCTGGGCCCGATGCGAATGCAGTATGACCTCGTCATTGCCGCCGTCCGTCAGATCGGCCAGGCGTTCGAATCCCAGTCCTGAGGCCGGGCATCCAAGAAGCAGGCGCGTCTGGTACTCCCCATCCGGACCGATGTTAATCTGAAATAGGCAATATTTAACCAGAATCGAACCGTGGAAAATCCTGAAATCAACGCGGAGACCGCTTCCGCCAACCCCGCCGGTGCGTCCGATCCCGTTCTCGCCGCCGAACTTGACAAGCTCCGTGTAGAGCGCGATGGGCTGCGCGTGGAGCGCGATGAGTTGCGTGACACATTGCTGAGGCGCCAGGCTGAATTCGACAATTTCCGCAAGCGCAACGAGCGCGAGCGGCAGGAGCAGGTCAGCTACGCCAGCATGGAAGTGGTGGGCGATCTGCTGCCGGTCCTCGATGATTTCGAGCTCGCGGTCGCGGCCGACTCCAGCAGCTCGGAATACGCCAGGGGCGTGCAGATGATTTACCAGCGCATGTCGGAGGCGCTGAAAAAGCTTGGGCTCGAGCCGATCGAAGCGGCCGGCAAATCATTCGACCCGAATATCCATCAGGCGGTGGAGCGCGTGGAGACGAATGACTTGCCCGAAAATACCGTGCTGGGCGAGTTCCGGCGCGGCTACTACTTCAAAGGCAAGCTGCTGCGGCCTTCCATGGTGCGTGTGGCGGTCCCCGCGGCGGAACCCAGGTCCGATTCCAGAATTCTGAAGATTTAGTGGGCTGTTAGAAACACCATGCCGGCGACGAAACGCGATTATTACGAAGTATTGGGCGTGACCCGTTCCTGTGGCGAGCAGGAGTTGAAGGTCGCCTACCGCAAGCTGGCGCTGCAATATCATCCCGACCGGAATCCGGGCGATTCCGAAGCCGAAGAGAAATTCAAGGAAGCAGCGGAAGCTTACGGCATTCTTTCGGACTCGCAGAAGCGCGCCGCTTATGACGCGTACGGCCATGCCGGTATTTCGGGAATGGGCGGGGGTGGCTTCGATCCCTCCCAGATGGATCTGGGCGATCTGCTCAGCCAGGTTTTTGGTTTCGGCGACATCTTCGGCGGCGGCGGCAACTCGCGCGGCGGTCGGCCTCGCGCCACCAAGGGCGACGATCTGCGCTATGACATGACGCTGCAGTTCGAAGAGGCGGCGTTCGGTAAAGCGATCGAGATTCAGGTTCCGAAGATGGAAGCCTGCTCCCGTTGCCGGGGGCGCGGCGCGGAGCCGGACAGCCAGATGATGACCTGCCCGGCATGCCATGGCCGCGGCGAACAGCTTTTCTCGCAGGGTTTCCTCTCGGTGCGGCGCACCTGTTCGCACTGCGGCGGCGCGGGCGAGATCGTCAAACAGGTTTGCCGCGATTGCCGTGGCGAAGGCTACAAGCACGTCGCCAAGCGGCTGAAAGTCACGGTGCCGGCGGGCATTGCGGATGGCAATCGTCTCCGCGTTTCCGGCGAAGGACAGCCCGGCTCGAATGGCGGTCCGAACGGCGACCTCTACATCTTCTTCACCGTCAAAGAGCACCCGATCTTTGAGCGCCACAACAACGATCTGCACTGCCGGATTCCGATCAACATCGCGCAGGCCGCGCTGGGCGCAAAGATCCAGGCGCCGACGCTCGAAGGTCCCCACGAACTCACCATTCCGGAAGGCACGCAGAGCGGCGCCCAGCTCCGCATCAAAGGTAAAGGCGTTGCGGAAGTCCAGGGCAGGGGACGCGGCGATCTGATTATTCACATTGACGTGCGCACCCCGGTGAAGCTGACCCGAGATCAGCGGCGGCTGTTCGAAGAGCTGCGCGAAACGTTGCCGCTCGATAACGAGCCGCACGAAAAGGGTTTGCTCGATAAAGTCAAAGACTACTTCATGTAGTCGCCTCTTTCAGCAAAGTTTCAGGTTGTCCGGCGCAAAATCAGGGAGATGCGTCTCTCGCTTGCCGTTGCCGTCGCGATACTGATCTCCGCGTCCTCGCTCCCGGCAGCGACTTACGTCGGCTCGCAGGCCTGCCAAACGTGCCATCCGGCGACTTATGCCACGTGGTAAAAAACCCGCATGGCGAATATCGTGCGCGACTCGAAGGTGCATCCGGAGGGGGTGCTCGGCGATTTTTTGAAGCCGAATCTGCTCGTCACATTCAAAATCTCCGATGTGGCTTTCATGTACTGAAGCAAGTGAAAGCAGCGCTATTTTTATAAGCGCGGCAACGACTACTTCATGTACCCGGCCCAGTGGGACGTGACCCACGCCATCTGGCGCCCTTCAATCCAGCGCCCGGAACCGATTGGTGGACCAACGTCTATCCGGCTGACATGATGCAGCGGCCCACCGGTCCGCTCTGCGATGGATGCCATTCCGTGGGCTACAACATCACCACGCATGAGCGGGTGGAGTGGAATGTGGGGTGCGAGAAGTGCCACGGTCCGGCAGCGATCACATCCAGGCGCCGTCGCGCGCCAATATCGTGAATCCGGCGCGGCTCGATCACGTGCGCGCCAATGACGTCTGCATGCAGTGCCATTCCGAAGGGCGTCCGCTGAAAAATCCCATCGAAGGCCGCACGTATGATTGGCCTGTTGGCTTCGTGGCGGGCGAGCGCCTCGTTGACTATTGGAAATTCGAAGAGAACAAGCTCGGCGAAAAGACATTCACCCACTACGCCGACGGTACCGCGATCAAGAACCGCATGCAGGGTAATGACTTCGTGCAGACCCAGATATATAAGCGTGGCATTACCTGCTTCGATTGCCACAATATGCACGGCACGCAGAACAATGCTGATCTGATCAGGCCGGCCGATTCGCTCTGTCTCACGTTCCACAACGGCAAGTCACCGAACGGACCGGCGGGCGACGTGGTTGCCCATACGCATCATCCCGCCAATTCAGCCGGTGCCCGATGCATCGCGTGGCACATGCCCAAAGTCGCGAATCAGATTGCGGACGTGAACGTCCGGTCGCACACTTTCCGCGTCGCGCCGCCCGAACTCACCGAGCAGTACGGCGAGCCGAACTCCTGTAACTGGTGCCACAAGGATAAGGATGCCGCGTGGGCTCGCGAAAATCCGCGGAAGTGGCCCGAGGTATCGCCCTGGCGGATGAACTGATCCTGCCACGGGCGGAACGCGCGAAGCCGGATTATTACTTTTCGCCCATCTCCGTCTTCATCCGTCTGGCTTCTCCCGCTGCGCCGGACTGATACGGGCCGCTGATGAGCGCGGCCTGAAGCATGTATTTGATGCCCTGATCGGCTCCTGTACGGTCCATCTGCTGACGGCCGATCGCGTATGTCGCCTCACCGAGAAAATAAAGCGCGGGTCCTTCCATGGAGGGAATGCCCTTCAGACCGGGAAGCGCGGCGCGCAGCTCTTTGGAAGCCGTCGCATTGTCCTTTTTATTGGCAGCCGCGATTCCGATAATGTAGTGCGCGTTTGTCTCTGCTTTTGCGGGATTTGCCCCCTTCGGCGCCGTCAGAGCTTTCCTCGCAAACATCATGGCGCGGTCCGCCTCCTGCGCTTTCATGGCATCATCGGCCACAACCAGATAGGCGTCCTGCGTCAGATACTTACTCTTCGGCGCCAGCGTCTCGAGGGTCGTGATCATATCGATTGCGGTGGCCGAAGGCGCCCCCACGGACGCCGAATACAGCGCGTACTCCGCATATTCCGCAACCCCTTCTGCATACTTCTGGCGCGCCGCCCAATTGTCTTTATCGGCATCGGCGGGGGCGGGACCTTCCGCTTTTTTCGCCTCGTTGAGAACGGTCGTTGCCAGTTTCTTGATTTCGGCGGCGCCCTTCTTGCCCTCGACCGCCGCACGCAGTGCGTCGCTGTTGGTCTGCAGCGCGTCGTCCGCCGCGGCGAGCATACCGCAGCAGGCCGCGACCGCAATAATCGCAGTAATGAATGGTTTCATAATTGACTCTCCTGAAACGGTCATTCTATAACATGACGTTTATAGCTGCGTTCCGGCAGCCGTTACACTAAATCAGCGATGGCAGAGCAATCCGGCGGACGCGACACGGTCGCGAGAAGCGCCCACATGCGTCATCTCGTGGAAACGCTTCATCATCTGGAAGACCGTATTCGGGAAGGCGGCGGAGTTCAGCGCGCCGCGAAACAACATCAGGCAGGGAAGCTCACCGCGCGAGAGCGGATCGCGCGGCTGTTCGACCCGGACGCACCATTTCAGGAAATCGGACTGCTGATCGCTTATGACCGTTACGATGGCCAGGCGCCGGCGTCAGGCGTCGTCACTGGCATTGGCTACATCGAAGGACGTCCGGCGGTTGTAGTGGCGAACGATGCGACGGTGAAAGCGGGCGCGTGGTGGCCGGAGACGATCACCAAGATCCTGCGCGCGCAGGAAATCGCCATGCGCAACCGGACGCCGATTGTCTATCTCGTCGATTCGGCCGGCGTCAATCTTCCGTATCAGGACGGTATCTTCCCCGGACAGTACGGCGCGGGCCGCATCTTTTTCTACAACTCTCTGATGCGCCGGCGGCTGCGGATTCCGCAGATTGCGGCCGTAATGGGTCCGTGTATCGCGGGCGGCGCATATCTCCCGGCGCTGAGCGACGTCATCATCATGGTGGAAGGCACCAGCTTCATGGGACTCGGCGGTCCGAATCTGGTGAAGGGCGCGACAGGCCAGTCCATCGATCAGGAACATCTCGGCGGTGCCCGATTGCACACCGCATCGAGCGGTGTCGCGCATTATCTGGCAAAGGACGATGACGCGTGTCTGGAAATGATTCGGGCGCGTTTTCGCGAGCTGCCGGAGCCGAGAGCGGTATCGGAAAAGCCGTCTGCGATCGGTGATGAGATTTACGGCATCCTGCCCGCCGATCATCGCCTGCCTTACAACATGGAAGACGTGTTGCGGTTGCTGCTCGATGGCGGATTCAGTGAATTCCAGGCGGATTATGCGCCCGAAATGCTGTGCGCCGCCGCGCGGCTTGCCGGACGCCCCGTTGCCGTGATCGCCAACCGCCGAGGATTTCTGAAGCCGCGGATCGGCGGCATCATTTACGCGGAAACGGCGCGTAAGGTGGCGTATTTTGTCGACCTCGCCGAGCGCGAGGCAACACCGATCCTCTATGTGCAGGACGTCTCCGGATTCATGGTGGGGCAGGAGGCGGAGACTGCCGGCATCATTCGTGCGGGCGCCGAGATGGTGGAGACAATGTCGTGCGCAACCGTGCCGCGCATCGTGCTCACCATCAATCACGCCTCGGGCGCCGGATATTACGCCATGGCCGGCCAGGGCTTCGATCCGAATTTCACCTTCAGTTGGCCCACGGCGCGCATCGGCGTCATGGAAGGCGACTCCGCTGTGCAGGCGCTGTACGCGGGGGAGCTGGCGAAGAAGGCGCAGGGCGGCTCGGTTCCAGAGGAGCTGAAAGAATCGATCGCCCGTACCCGCGCCGATTACGAACGCTGGCTCGATGCGAAGTACGCAGCCGCGCGCGGACATTGCGATGCCGTGATCGATCCCAAAGACTCCCGCGCAGTGCTCGCGCTGGCGCTCGATATCGCGATGCAGCGCCCGCGTGGCGATGCGTTAGCCCTGGAGGTTTTGTGATCGAAGGCCGGGTTGCTCAACTGACGCTGAATCGTCCCGAGAAGCGCAATGCGCTGAATATCGCGGTTTGCCGTGAACTGATCTCCGGATTCGACCGCGCCGAGGCCGACCGGGCCGTCGGCGCCATTCTCGTAAGCGGTAATGGCCCTGCATTCTGCGCCGGCATGGACCTCGCCGAAGTTCTTTCCGCCGATCAGGATGAGTTGATGGCGCTGCACGAACGATTGTTTACCGTGATCGATCGCGCCCGCAAGCCGATCGTCGCCGCTGTTCAGGGACCGGCGCTCGCGGCTGGAATGGGATTAGCGGCCAACGCGCACGTGGTTGTCGCGGGAAACGATGCCCGCTTTGGGCTGACCGAAATTCGCATTGGCCTCTGGCCCGCCGTAGTTTTTCGCGCGGTCGTTCGCGCCATCGGGGAGCGTCGCGCAACGGAGCTCAGCATCAGCGGACGTTTCATCAATGCTGACGAAGCGCTGTGCAGCGGTCTTGTGACCGAGATCGCAAAAGATCCGAAATCGCGCGCGATGGAGATCGCGAATCAGCTCGCTGCGTTCAGCCCAGTCGCCATGGCCGCCGGACTGGAACATGTCGCGCACACCCGCGGCCTCGCCTGGCACGATGCCGAAGGCCTCAACAAGGAGATCCGCGCCCGCATGATGGCCTCCGACGATTTCCGCGAAGGCGTCAATGCGTTTCTTGAAAAGCGTCCGCCGCGCTGGCCTTCACTCCGCTCCTGACCGTTATTTCGCGGCCAGCGTGCCCACCAGATGCCCATTGCGCATCAACCCGGAAGCCTCGCTCGCGCCCACCTCAATCGTTTTCTCCGGCGTGAAGTGAATCGCCAGCGTGTAGTGATTGATGTTGGCGATAAAATTCAGATCGAGCAGAAAATCGTTGTCGGATGTCCACTTGCCCGTAGCGCCTGCGGGTAATCCGAGCGGACCGAACTTGCCGACCTGATACACCCCATCCAGACCAATTGGGAAACTGTAGGGCTCGCCGTAATACTTGATATTCGCCGTAGCCGCACCGTTCGCGCCGAATACCAGCGAGAGGCTGTCGAGCCGCGAGGAATTGACCGGGAACGTGTAGACGTTGCCCGAAATCGTGGATGCTGTCGCGGGCATTGCGGGTACCGGAGTCGCCGCCGGTGGCAGCACAACATCGGCGATTGCTTTCTTCAGTTGCGCATCACCCGCCGCATTCGCCGGCAGCGCCTCGGCCGATTTCACCGCCGCGCGAATCATCGGCGCAAGCTGCCCGCCATTGCCGCCGGCATTGCTCACCACGATCATGTCCAGATCTGGCCACACCCAAAGAATCTGGCCGCCGCGCCCATTGCCCCCGTACTGCGGACCATTCGCCCCGTTGCTGGCATTCCATTCGATTCCATATCCACCCGGCGCGCTGCGGGCGCCCGGAGGGGGCGTAATCGAAGTCTTCACCCAATCCGCCGGCACAAGCTGCTTGCCTTTCCACACGCCACCGTGCAGATACAGATACCCGATCTTCGCCACATCGCGCGGATAAAAATGGCTGTCGCCCCAGCCGTGATTGCGCCCCTGCGGATCCACTGCCCACACCACATCTCGGATTCCAAGCGGCCCGAACAGATACTTCCGACCAAACTGCTCCTCCGTGCTCTTCGCCGCCGAACCCACAATGGAACCCAGCAGGTGGTAACCGGGACTGCAATACGAAGGATGCGTGCCGGGATCGTACTTCATCGGCAGAGAAAGCGCGAACTCCACCCAGTTCGGAGACCGCTTCATCTTCTCCAGTTCCTGCTCGCCCGGAAGAAAGCCGCAGTCCAGACCCGATTCCATGTGCAGCATATTGCCCACGGTGATGCTGCGTTTTTTCTCATCCGGATTCGCCGGACTCTCCTTCGGGAAGAACGAAAGCAGCGGCTGATCGAGCTTCAGGATGCCCGCCCCAACCGCCACGCCGGTGAGCGTCGACGTAATCGTCTTCGTCACCGATGCCAGATCGTGCGGCGACTTCCCGTCATACGGATAGAAGCTCGCATCCGCCACCACATAGCCATGCCGGATCACCAGCAGGCTATGAATGCCGAGCCCGCGCTCGCGAATCTGATGGAGCGCATCCGCCAGCGCAGCCGAATCGAGCCCCTGCGATTCCGGGGTTGCCGTTCGCCATTGCTCGTCCGGATAATAAGTCTGCCCGCTCGCCGCCGGCAACAGCGCGGCCAGGAAAATCGCCCAAGCGCAAAACGCCCGAAATGACATAGGGCTATTATGATGCAATTCGTCTATTCATCGCTCCAGGATGTAGTCGCGCAAATCCGATGGCCATTCGGCGATCTGCGCCGCCAATCGCTCGCGGTCCCGGGCATACAGCGCACGATACGCTTCTTCGAATCCCGGCAGGTTGCCCCCGAGCGCGGTCATCACGCGTCCGATGGCGTCAATCTTCGCGCGCGTCTCACCGGAATCCTGCTTTCTGGCCTCCTCCACCAGACGCCGGATGGCCGCCGAGGCGCCTTGCGGCTGCGACTCCAGCCATTCCCAATGGCGAGGCAAAAGCGAAATTTCCCGGGAAACGACACCCAGTTTCGGCCGGCCGGGGCCGGTTCGGGCCGATTTCGGGGCCATGCGGGCCAGCACTTCGTTAACTGAGCCGCGAAAATCGAAATCCACCTGTTTGCCCGTTGAGTCCTCGAAAATCAGCAGCGTTTCGTCGCCAGGATCTTTTATTTCTTTGATTTGGCGTAAGAGGGCTTCGAGCGGTCCGGCCGCCACGCGTGTCCAGCCGAGGAAGGCTGTATAGGTTGAAATATCCACTCCCCGATTTTACCCAGGTTAAATTGCCGCTGTCAATAATACCCGGCTAAAATTACGGCGAAGGAAATGCGCATACTGGAGGCATGTCCCGCGGTTGGGAAAGCAAGGATGTCGAATCGCAGATGGAGGAAGCGGCAGCCCAGCGCGCAGCCACCCATCAAACACCACTCAGCCCGGACCAAATCCGCATTCGAACCGAGCGCGAGAGCCTGGAGCTATCGAGAACCCGCGTATTGAAAGATCTGGAATCCGCCGCGTACCCGCGCCGCCGTGAACAACTCGAGGCCGCGCTGCGACACCTGAATCAGAAACTCGCCGCGCTCGGGTGAGCTATTCCAGTTCGCGTACCCAGATGTTGCGATAGCTGATCGGCTCGCTGCGGTCGCCATGCGCCTGCAGCTTGATGGGCGCGCGGTCGTACTTCTTGTAGAACGGCTTCCCAATGTACAGCGTCTCGCCCTGAAGCTGGAAGTGATTCTGCACCAGCACACCGTTGAAGAAGACCGTCACGTACGCGGGCGACTTCAACGAACCATCTTCGTTGAAGACAGGTGCGGTCCAAACCACGTCGTACGTCTGCCACTCGCCGGGCTTACGCGCCGGATTCACCAGCGGAATTCCCTGCTTATAGATGCTGCCCGCCTGACCGTTCACATAGGTCTTGTTGTTGTACGAATCGAGCACCTGCAACTCATAACCGTCATCACCGGGCCCGGTGGAGGCGAGGAACACACCACTGTTGCCGCGCGCCTGATCGCTGCCGGTGATGTTCTCCGGGATCCGCCATTCGACATGGAGCTGATAGTTTTTGAACGTCCGCTTCGTCTCGATATTGCCGCCGCCCTCGCGGCCTTTCTTCACAGTGAGAATGCCATCGGCGACCGTCCATTTCGCCGGTGACTTGTCGCTATTCGTCACCCATTCGTCGAGGTTTTTGCCGTCGAAAAGCACAATGGCATCTGACGGTGGGGCCGCATTCGTCGCTCCCGGCGTCACGACCTTCGGGACCGGTGTATAAACTTCGGTGTCTTCATGCCGCGGACCGGACGCGCCGCGGCCGCCTCGGGCGCCACGGCCGCTGCCACCCTGTTGGGCGCAAACCGGCATAACAAAGGAAATCAGACTGACAATCGCAATCGACGTGAAGGTAATCTGGCGCATAATTCAAACTCAGTTTACACCCGCTTTACTGAAACAGCCTCGGAGCGAACTCATTCAGGTCACGCCGCCACGTCAACCACTCATGCGCGGTGCCGGGCGACTCGTAAACCACGCTGTGAATCCCGGCCTTTTCGAGCGTGTCGTGCGTCTCGTGCGTCGTCTTCATCAGCGCATCTTCGGCAGTTCCCAAACCGAAGAACAGCAGATGTACTTTCTTGTTGAAAGCCGCCGCATCCGCCATCACACCGCCGTAGGTGGTCTTCGGATCCACGTTCCGGATAGTCCCGCTGAACGCCCCTATATAAGAAAACCGGTCGAGATGTCGCATCGTAATCTGCAGCGCCTGCCCGGAACCCATGGAGAGCCCCGCCATCGCGCGGTGTTCGCGATCGGTGAGTGTGCGGTAACTGGTATCAATCGACGGGATCAGATCCTTCATCACCACATCTTCGAACGCCGTTACCACGTTCTGCCCACCGCCGCGCCCAGACGCGCCGCGGCCGCCCCCGCCCTGCGTTGCCTGCTCGCCTGGGCGGCTGGCATAACCGCAGTCCATCACCACGATCATCGGCTTCGCCTTCTTTTCGGCAATCAGGTTATCCATGATGAAATTCATCTTGCCCTGAATGCCCCAGCCGCGCTCATCCTCACCGGCGCCGTGCTGCAGATAAAGCACCGGATACCGCACCCGCGCGCTCCGGTCGTAATCGGGCGGCGTATACACATAAGCACGCCGCCACAAACCAGTCGTCTTCGAGAGATACCAGTGCGCCCGCAGGTCGCCGTGCGGGACGTCCTTCGGCAGATAATAGTCGACGCCCTTTTCCGGAATTTCAATTCCGCTCGATTGCTTCGCCCAGCCGAAAAACGTCTCGCTGCCGGGATCATTCACGTCCGCGCCATCGACGTTAAACCAGTAATAATGAAAGCCAGGAGCCGCTGGGCCGGTCGTCACCGTCCAGAAGCCATCGGCGCCCTTCATCATCTCGACATCGGCCTTCCCCAGGCCATCGCCCGCGGGGTGCAGCTTCACCATTTTTGCGTCGGGTGCTTTCAATCGAAACGTGACCCGCAGGTCGGAATGCACCCGCGGATATTGCGCGCCGCGTACGTTGGAACTGGCTGGTGTCGAATCGTCGGCCTGGCCGAGACAAAGCAAACAGGAAAACAAGGCGACGGCAATGGCTCGATTCATTTCGAGAGTCTATCAAAAACACGCGTCAGCTAACGAAAACCCGGTCCCTCGCGTCTCGGGTTAAGATGGGTTCGCCGGTAGCCGTGAAAGCGCATATGCGAATGCCATTTCTCCTCGCCGCCCTACTGCTCGTGGCCGGTACGCCGGCGCGCCCGGCCGAGATCACGTCGCCTGAATTCTCCGCGGCCGACCTCTTTCAACTGTCCAGGATCTGGACCATCGATCTGGTATTTTCCCCCGCCGAATGGCGAACCATGACCCCACGGATGGACGGCCCGCGCGGTCCGGGCTTCCTGCTCGGTCCCGACGGCGGCCGCAATGGATTTCTCGCCGCCCAGGGCCTGACCTTCAATTGGGGACACGCCGATCTCACCATCGGCGGTCAGAGCTTTAAGGACGTCGGCGTCCGCTTCAAAGGCAACGGCACCTTCATGGAAGGCTCGATGCGCGGCAAGCTTTCGATGAAAGTTCATCTCACCAAATATGTGAAGGGACGAAAACTCGGCGGTATCACGGAATTCAACCTCGCGAACAACATCACCGATGCCGGATGGATGAACGAGGAGCTCGCGTACCGGCTCTTCCGCGATGCCGGCGCGCAGGCGCCGCGCTCTGCCTACGCGAAGGTCTACGTCACGGTCTCGGGACAATCGCAGCGCCACTACGTGGGCCTTTATTCGCTGATCGAAGAAGTGAACGACAACTTCGCGCAGGACCGCTTCCATTCGAAATCCGGCGTGCTGCTCAAGCCGGTGCCGCCGAGTCTCTTCAGCTATCTGGGTGAAGACTGGGCGAGGTACAACCAGACCTACGATCCGAAAACCGAGCTCACCGCTGCCCAGAAGGCCCGTATTATCGCGTTCTGCAAGATCGTCACGAGCGGCACTGATGAGGAATTCGCGGCAAAATTACCCGAATACATCGACCTTGACAATTTCGCCCGATTTCTCGCGGTCGATGTCTGGCTGAGCGATTTCGACGGCATCCTGAACGTCGGCCAGAACTACTATGTCTGGCTCTCACCCACCACAGGCAAAATGAGCTTCATTGCATGGGACCACGACCACAGCTTTGGCCAGATGGGGCGCGCCCCGAGTGCCATGACCGAGAATTTTTCGATTTACCAGCCGTGGTCGCGCGGGAATCGCTTCATCGAGCGAGTGTTCGCTGTTCCTGCTTTTCGCGATCTATACCTCGCGAAGATGAAGGAATTCAACCGCACGATTTTCCTGCCGGAGCGCCTCCATAAGCAGGTGGATGAACTCGCGCCGGTCATTCGTCCCGCAATCGCGGAAGAATCGGAGTCCGCCGCGCGCCGGTTCGACCAGGTCGTGGCCGACCCGCCTGCGGACGAAGCATCGTTTTTCAGTGAGCGCCTGAAGACTTTCGTGAAAGCGCGCAATCTTCGCGTGGCTGATCAACTCGAAGGCAAATCGCAGGGCGACCGGTTCGATCGCTGAAGGCTTTATGGCTGCGCGCTGATTCGGCCCGCGGTTTTCACCGGAACACTCCAGAGTTCGCCGCCCGCCGTCACAAACAGTGTCTTCAGGTCTTTCCCGCCGAATGCGCAGTTCGTCGTCTCGTCCTTCGGAAACGGCACGAATTCGAGCAGATCCCCCTTCGGTGAAAGGACGTAGACGCCGCCCTTGAATTCATCCGCCGTCTCCGTCCGTGTCGGGGTGTTGCGCCCCGCCGCGACGAACAAGCGTCCGGCGCGATCCATCTTGAAGCCGTCCGGTCCGCGCGCGGTTTTCCAGTCGAAGACCAGAATCCGGCTCGCCGGGTCGGCCGTGCCGTCCTCCCGCAGATCGAAGCGCCACAGCTTTCGCGCACCGTCCACGCGGTTGTTTAAGTTATCCGCAACATACAAATAACGATCATCGGGCGAAACCAGAATGCCATTCGGCCGCTCCACCTCATGCGTCAGGATGCGCACGATCTTGCCCGGCGCATCGATTCGGTAGACGCCTTCAATCGGCTTACCCGCTTCGTCTTTGATCTCGATGTTGTCCATCGACCCATACCGCGGATCGGTGAAATAGATCCGGCCGCGCGAGTCGAGTGCCAGATCGTTCGGCGAATTGAGGCGCTTTCCTTCGTAGCGGTCCGCCAGCACGGTGAGAGTGCCATTCTTCTCAGTGCGCGTCACGCGCCGACCGCCCGATTCGCACGCAAGCACTCTGCCCTGCGGGTCCACCAGCGTGCAATTCGCGCCCGGCGCATCCGTGCGGAACGCTTCCACCTTTCCGGCCGTCGTGAGCCGATTGACATTGTTTCCCGAAACGAAATACAGGATGCCGGTGAAAGGATCCCACGAAGGACCTTCGCGCGCGCCTGATTCCGCAATCCGCTGCGGAGGACCGGTCGTGATCTTCTGCGCCGCCGCCACCGGCAGCACGACAAACAGAGCGAGCCACGCGCGCTTCATTTCTTTGCCGCCTTCGGCATCAGCGATTCCAGATCGATCGATGCCGCCATCGCCGCATAACCAAGCCGATTCGGATGGAGTTTGTCGCCAGCGCCACCCATCGTGCCTTCCGGAACGAACTCCGCGCGCAATCCCCCGGTCTGCGGATCGACCGTGGCTTTATCGAAATCGGCTACCGCATCGAACAGCCCGCCGGTTCGGATGAACTCGTTGAGCGCCTTCCGCTTCGTATCCTGCTCCGCCGTCCCCGCCGCACTTCCGGATGCCGATGTCACCGTCGCGCCGATCACGCGAATATCCGGTATTTTCGCGCGCAGCCGTCCAACTACATCCCTCATCCCGGCCTCGACCACATCCACCGCTGCATTATTGGTGCGGTTGAAATCATTGATTCCTTCGAGCCACACCACCGCGCCGACGCTCGACAAACCCAGCACATCCCGATCCAGCCGCTGGATTGCCGAAGGTCCGCCCGAGTTTGGCTTCCCGGCGGAATAAGCCGCGGGCCCGGCCACCTGATTCCCGCCGATCCCCGCATTCACCACGGAGAACCGGTCCCCATACGCGGCATGCACGCGCCGCGATAAGACATCTGGCCACCGATCGTCTCCGTTCAGCGTCGAAGCCGTGCCATCCGTAATCGAATCGCCGAACGCGACAATCGTGCGCGTGGTTGCGGGGGCCATCATGTCTACGGCGTCCAGAAAATACCATGACGTGGTCGGAAACGGAAACGATGCCTCCCCCTCTTCATTCCCCTTCGGGCCCGCGCCCGGCTTCGAAATATACGAGGTCGTCAGCGCCTTCGCATGCCACGTCATCGGTCCGCTCTCCCCCACCACGTGAAAACTGACTGCCATCTTCCGCCCGGCCATTTGCCCGGTTGATGCGACAGCGAACGCATCGCTCCACGTCGATTCGCCCGGCGCAATCGTCACCGCAGGCTTGCCCTGGAACAGCACCGCGCGATTCGTCCCCGGCAGCAGCGCCGACCCGCTCAACTGCACCCCCGCGAATATCCCATCAAAAGTCACCGGCTTTGTGCCGAAGACGTTGGATAGCCGAAGCCGCGCGGACGGCCCCCAGATGTCGGGGCGAACGATCAGGCGAAACGATTGATCCTGCGCGCCGTTCGGGGGCACGGGAAAGACGAACGTCAAGTGCGGTTGCGCCGAAGCGTTGCCGCTGGGAAACGGCCCCTGTATTGACGCGGCCCAACTCGTGACCCAATGGGGCGGCGCAGCGGGAAGAGAGGCAGAAGCGAGAGTCAAGAGGACAGATGCCGCAAACAATCGGGGAAACATCACCCAATTCTACGTCTGGATTGCCGTGCTCGCGTTTGTGGGTGCTTTGCCCGCCCAGGAAGCGCTATCGATCGTCGAGCGAAACTCGAATAGCAAAATCACGAAGCTGAAGCCGCATTCACGTGCTGGCGTGCGCCGTCATACAGCGCGAGTAGCTGAACATCGGCGCAAGGCGGCGATACTTTCAGAACCGCCGGCACATTTCAGGGCCGGGCTGCAGAACGGGCCCTCAGTCATACATCCGCCGTTATCCTTGAATCATGGTTACGCGATCCCTTTTACCGCTTCTTCTCCTGACGCTCGGATCCGGCGCCACAATGGCGCAAACCCCGGCATCGCCCACCGATCTCGAAGCGGTAGTCGCCACAAGCATGGGCACGTTCCGTTTCGAATTTCTTCCGGACAAAGCCCCGAAGCACGTCGAACAATTCATCCGCCTTGCGCGCTCCGGCTATTACGATGGCAGCGCCTTCTTTCGTGTCTTTGCCAACGGTCTGATCCAGGGGGGCGATCCGCTCCTGAAAGATCCGAAGACGCCGCGCAACCTCTGGGGCACCGGCGGCCTCAATATGCTCGCCTCCGAACTCAGCGATGTCAAACACGAGCGCGGCATCGTCTCCACTGTCAGCATTCCGAACAAGCCGGGTAGTGAAGGCGCGCAGTTCTTCGTCTGCGTTTCTCCGCAGCCGCCGCTCGATGGCAAGTATTCCGTATTCGGCCGCGTCACCGAAGGCATGCACGTTGTCGAGAAGATTTCGCAGTCGCCCGTAGCCCCGGATCAGTTTGTCGAGACGCCGGTCCGCATCGTCAAAGTCACGATCGAACCCAAAAAGACGCAGCCGTTCGCCGACACACCGGTCAGCGAACTCCACCGCACGGTCACGATGAAGACCACGCTGGGCACCATCAAAATCGAAATGGAGCCGGACTGGGCGCCGAACCATGTCCGTAACTTCCTCGCTCTGACCGATACCGGCTGGTACAACGGCACGCTGTTTTTCCGCGTCGCGAAAGGATTCGTCGCGCAGGGCGGCATGGATAGCGAACGCACCAATCCCGATGCCGATCGCCCGGGCGAACGCTGGGTCCACAACCTCAAAGGCGAGTTCCGCGATGACGTCAAACACGACCGCGGCATCGTCTCCATGGCGCGCGGCGACGATCCCGATTCCGCCTCCACGTCATTCTTTCTGATGCTCGGCGCCGCGCCCCACCTCGACGGCAAGTACTCCGCCTTCGGCAAAATCATTGAAGGGATGGACGTGCTCGACGCGTTCGACAAGCTGGAGGTCAACGGCGAGAAGCCAACTCAGAACATCGAAATCCTGAGCGCCACGGTCGATCCCAAAACGAAATAAGTGGCGCAAACGGCCCCGCGATTGCTTTCGTCCAGGCGACGCGATGGCGAACCGGATCCACATCGGCACCTCCGGCTGGGTCTACAAACACTGGAAAGGGCGCTTCTATCCCCCTGAAGTCCGTGAGCGCGACTGGCTCACCTTCTACGCGCGCCATTTCGATACCGTTGAGCTCAACAACACCTTCTCTCGCCTCCCCCCGGCATCAGCCGTGAACGCGTGGCGCGAAACCTCCCCGCCGGGATTTCGCTTCGCCGTCAAGGGCAGCCGCTTCATCACCCACATGAAAAAGCTGAAAGATCCCGAGCTTGCTCTCGAACGATTCTTCCAGCGCGCCGATCTGCTTGGCAGCAAACTCGGCCCCGTACTCTTTCAGCTTCCCCCGCACTGGCCGCCCGATGAAGCGCGTTTCGCGGCCTTCCTCGAAGCTCTGCCGCCCGGCAATCAATACACGTTCGAATTCCGCCATCCCGGCTGGAACAATTCCGAAATCGAGCGCCTTCTCCGCAAACACAACGCCGCTGTCTGCATCTTCCATCTCGCAGGATTTCAATCCCCGCTCGCTCATACCGCAAACTTCGCCTACGTCCGCCTGCACGGCCCGGGCGGCAAATACCAGGGCAGCTATCCGGACACTGACCTGAAGATCTGGGCCGGTCGCCTCCGCGAATGGGATCTCGCCGACGCGTGGATCTTCTTCGATAACGACGATTCCGGGCACGCTCCCGCCAACGCGGCCCGGCTGCGGGAATTGACCGGATCTTAAACTAGTTATTGATGGAAAAAATGGAATTCCAGACCGAAGTCAACCAGCTCCTTCAGCTGATTATTCACTCTCTCTATTCGCATAAGGAGATCTTTCTTCGCGAACTGATTTCGAACGCCTCGGACGCGCTCGACAAGCTCAAGTACCTGAACCTGACCGACGAGCGTTATAAATCGCTGCCGTTCAACCCCCGTATCGATCTCGAAATCGACGAAGCGGCGAAAACCCTGACGGTCGCCGACACCGGTATCGGGATGAACCACGAGGATCTCGTCGCGCATCTCGGCACAATCGCCCGCTCAGGGACGAAGAACTTCCTCGCCGGCCTTTCCGGCGATGCGAAGCGCGATTCGAATCTCATCGGGCAGTTCGGCGTCGGCTTCTACAGCGCCTTCATGGTGGCGGACAAGGTGGAAGTCATCACTCGCAAAGCCGGTGAAGACCAGGGCTGGAAATGGACAAGCGACGGCAAATCCGGCTTCGAACTCGAAGAAGCGAACCGTCCGGTCGCGGGCGCCACGGTCATTCTGCATCTGAACGAAGAAGGCCAGGAGTTCGCGAGCAGCTATCGGGTGCGCGAAATCGTCCGGAAGTATTCGAACCACATCGCATTCCCCATCTTCCTCACCGCTGACAAAAACGAGTGGGATGAAGAGCAGAAGAAATCGGTCCAGAACCGCACTACTGAACAGATCAATTCCGCCAGCGCCCTCTGGACCCGCCCCAAGAGCGAGCTCTCCGAAGAGGATTACAAGGAGCTCTACAAAACAATCTCCGGGGATCCCGAAGATCCGATGTTCTGGTTCCACACCAAAGCCGAAGGCACTTCGGAGTACATCACGCTCTTTTACGTGCCGTCGCGCGCGCCGTTCGACATGTACCAGGCCGACTACCGGCCCGGAGTCAAGCTCTTTGTGAAGCGCGTCTTCATCACGGACGACGCGAAGGAGCTCATGCCGGGCTACCTGCGCTTTTTGCGCGGCATTATCGACAGCGAAGATCTGCCGCTGAACGTCAGCCGCGAAATCCTGCAGCAGAATCGCATCCTCACCAATATCCGTACCGCCAGCGTGAAGAAGGTTCTCACCGAGCTGAAAACGATCGCGCAGGAGAAGCCCGACCAGTACGTCAAATTCATCGAGCAGTTCAATCGTCCGATGAAGGAAGGCCTCTATGGGGACTTCGCCAATCGCGAAACGCTGCTCGAGCTGATTCGCGTGAAGTCGACGAAGGTCGAAGGCTGGACCAGTCTCGCCGACGTGAAGTCCCGCATGCAGGAAGGCCAGAAAGGCATCTATTACATCCTCGGCGGGAGTGAGAGCGTCCTTCGCGCCTCACCGCTTCTCGAGCTCTATAAGAAGAAGGACATCGAAGTCATCATTCTGGACGACGAGATCGATGAGATCGTCTTCTCCGGAATTGACAAGTACGGCGACGTCGAGCTCAAGGCGGTCAATAAGACCTCCACCAGCGACGATTTCAAAGACGATTCCACGCCCGAAAAAAGCGAGGCCGTGAAGCCGCTTATCGAGAAGATCAAGGCTGCCCTCGGCGCCAGTGTGAAAGACGTCCGCGCCTCCGTCCGTCTCGCCGACAGCCCGTCCTGCATCGTGATCGATGAAGACGAGCCGTCGCTCAAGATGCAGCAGATGCTCAAGGCCATGGGCCAGAAGCAGCTGCCCGACATCAAGCCCGTGCTCGAAATCAACCCCGACCACGATATCGTCAAAAAGCTGGAAGCTGCCAGCGACGATTCGCTCATCAACGACGCCGCCTGGCTGCTGCTCGATCAGGCGCTGCTGATTGAGGGCGTCCCGGTCGAGAATCCAAGCCTCTTCGTGCAGCGTCTAAACAGAGTGATGAGCCGCGCCGTGTAATCCGCACGGTGCGGCCGCACTCGCATGCCTGCCTATTCGATTCTCGACCTCTGTCCGATTCCGGAAGGCGGCACCGCCGCGGACGCCTTCCGGCATTCTCTCGATCTCGCACAGCACGCCGAAGCCTGGGGCTATCGCCGTTTCTGGCTGGCTGAGCACCACAATATGCCGGGCATCGCGAGCGCGGCCACATCGGTCGTAATCGCACATGTCGCCGGCGGAACAAAGACAATTCGCGTCGGTTCCGGCGGCATCATGCTGCCGAATCACAACCCGCTGGTGATTGCGGAACAGTTCGGCACGCTTGCCACGCTCTTCCCGGACCGGATTGACCTCGGGCTCGGACGCGCGCCCGGCAGCGATCCGGTCACCGCGCATGCGCTGCGCCGCGACGCGGCCGCGAGTGCGGAGCGTTTTCCGCAGGATGTGATCGAACTTCAGAACTATTTCCAGCCCATACGGCAAGGCCAGAGAGTGCGCGCGGTTCCGGGCGCCGGACTGAAAGTCCCTATCTGGCTGCTTGGCTCCAGCCTGTTCAGCGCGCGCCTCGCGGCGGAACTCGGTCTGCCCTTCGCATTCGCCTCACACTTCGCGCCCGGCGATCTGCTCGAAGCCCTCGATCTCTATCGCCGCCGCTTCCAGCCTTCCGCGCAGCTCGATCATCCCTACGCGATGGCCGGCATCAACGTAATTGCCGCCGAGACCGATGCGGAGGCTCGCCGTCTCTTCACCTCGCTCCAGCAGGCCTTCATCAATCTTCGCCGCGGCGCGCCGGGACGTCTTCCCCCGCCCATCGACGACATCGACGCTTACTGCTCCCCGCTCGAAAAGGCGATGATCGACGAGGCGTTGTCCCGCTCATTTGTCGGTTCCCCTGAAACAATCGAGCGCGGCCTGCGCAGCTTTCTCGTCGAGACCCGCGTGGACGAACTAATGCTCGCGGCCAATATCTACGACCACACCGCCCGGCTGCGCTCCTTCGAAATCGCCGCCCAGCTACTCACCCATTAACCCTCCCTGAGAGAGCGGACCTCTGGCGTCCAGCCCATCCGGTAAGTCAGTTGCTCATAGTCTTGTCCCCGATAATCTTTTCATTAGAAAGCCTCCCACTCTGTGTCGATGCATACATAATGGCGGCGGCTTTGTCCGCTCTCGGAGGAAGTTCAGTGCGCTTCAGTTTCAGAACGGCGGTGCTCGCGTCCGCTCTCGCCCTCAATGCCGTTTCGGCATTCAGCGCCACGATTGACGTAGTGTTCTATGACAGCCGGTTCGGTACTTATGACGATCAGACGGGCGTCTTCACGCAGCTCAGCACGCTGCCGGTCGCTCACTCGGCGGGCGTCGCTTCGATGAACGGTCTGGTGTACCTGGAGGACATGGGGACCGAACTGTTCTCGGTGGACCCGGTCACGAGCGACTACACGCTGGTGGGAAGCACGAACCTCCCCACGACAGCGGGCGCATTTGCCGGAAGTAACGCGGGACTCTTCGAGATCGACTACTCCTCGAATCTCTACTCGATCAATCCCCTGAGCGGTCAGGGCAGCCTTATCGGATCACTCGGGATCGCGGCCAACAACGGGCAGTACGATACGAGCCTCTCCGCGGACCTGAATTATCTCTACTACACCGCGGGCGCGGCCGGCCACGCTGACGACCTCTATCGAATCGACCCCACGACGGGCCTCGCGACCGATCTCGGCAGCACGGGCGTTACGGGGATCGCAGGTTCCGCGCTGGTCAATGGAAATCTTGAGCTGTTCCAGTACGGGCAGAGCACGAATTATTCGTGGCTTGCGCCGGCCGGGTCCACGAGCTTCACGCGGGGACGGCAGCTCCCGATCTCGATTGTGGATGGAGGCGCCGTCTATTCGCCGGGTGCGACCACGGGGGCTGAAGCAATTGCGACCCCGGAGCCTTCCACGGTCTGGCTGCTCGGCGGAGGCGGACTGCTGTTGCTGTGCTCGCGCATGCTCATGGTCTACAACAAGCGACGATCCCGCTAGCGCCTGCTCTGATTTGGGACAATAAGGCACCGTATGAAGCACGCTTCGAGCTTGCTTGCGGCGGTTGCCGCCGCCGCGCTGTCGGTTCCTCTATTGGCCGCGCCGAAACCCGGCGAATATGACGTTGTCTGGAATTCGCCCGGTCAGGGTTACAAAGACTCGATGCCGATCGGCAACGGCGATATCGCACTGAACGTCTGGACCGAGCCCCCTGGCGATATTGTTTTCCTCATCGCGAAGACGGACGCATGGACCGAGAACGGACAGCTGGTGAAGCTGGGCCGGGTGCGCGTGCATGTTGCGAATAGTCCGTTCGCCGGAGGTTCGGCATTTCGGCAAATCCTCCGGCCCCGGCAAGGAATGATTGAGATTCAGGGCGCCGCTTCCGCACGGGCTCTGATCTGGGTGGATGCGAACGCGCCGGTGATCCGCGTTGAAATGAACGGATTGAATCCGTCGGACGTGGAAGCTCGTGCGGAACTCTGGCGGTTAAAGCCGCGGCGCACGGATGACGTCCGGGGTAATGATGAAGTGCAGCGCGGAATTCGGGAACTGAGCGGCAATCCGGATAACGCCGTGATTATTGATCCCGACACGATTCTTCCCGCCGCGAATAACCGGATCGAGTGGCTGCACTTCAATACGCGCAGCATCTATCCCTCGACCTTCGAAAACCAGCACCTCACGTCGCTGCTCGAGAAATACCCCGATCCGTTGCTGCATCGCGCGTTCGGCGTGCTCATGAAGGGAAACCATTTCGTCTCTTCGGGCGATCTGGCGGTTCGCAGCGGTCACCCGCTGCGGAAGTTCGAGCTGGATCTCTACGCACTGACGGCCCAGACAGCGTCACCCGCGGAGTGGCAGGCGCAGGTGGAAAAAACAGCGGCTCGCGTCGATGCGACCCCCATCGCCGCGGCGCATAAAGCGCACACCGAATGGTGGAACAACTTCTGGGACCGGAGCTGGATTGACGTGAGCGGCAATGAAAACGCCGATCGGGTGACGCGCGGCTACGCCATGCAGCGCTGGATGACTGCCACGGAAGGCCGTGGTGCGGTGCCGATGAAGTTTAATGGCGGGCTCTTCACGACCGGACAGGAACCTCCGCCAGGTACGCCATACGATCCGGCGAAAGGCGAGATCACTCCTGACTATCGCGCCTGGGGCAGCAACTACTGGTTCCAGAATCAGAGGCTGCTCTACTGGCCAATGATTGCGGATGGCGACTTCGACACGCTCGATCCGTTCTTTAAAATGTTCGCGAGTGCACTTCCGCTTGCGCGCGACCGTGTGCGGCTGGCTTACGCCCACGATGGCGCCGCGTTTCCGGAAACCATGTACTTCTGGGGCTTGCCCAACAACAACGATTTCGGCTGGGGCCGCCAGCAAATGGAGATGGCCAGCCGCTGGATTCGCTGGCACGTCGACAACGGCCTTGAGCTGACCGCGATGATGCTCGATACCTGGGATATCACGCGCGATCCCGAATTTGCCAGCAACACGCTGCTGCCGCTTGCCCTGTCCCTCACCACGTATTTCGATCAGCACTGGCCGCGTGTGAACGGCAAGCTGCACTTTGATCCTTCGGCCGCGCTCGAAACCAGACAGACGGCGGTGAATCCCGCGCCGGATATCGCAGGGCTGATGGATGTGCTGCCGCGGCTACTCGCGATGCCCGAATCGATGACGACGCCCGCGCAGCGAGCGATGTGGCGAAAGTTGCTCGCGGATCTCCCGCCGCTGCCGCGTGGTCTCACGGATGCCGCGGGCAAGTGTCCGCAGACTTCGGAAACGGCCTCGCCAACCGGCGAAAAGATTCTCTGGCCGGCTGAGACATTCGGCAAGTACGAGAACACCGAAAACCCTGAGCTTTACTCTGTGTTTCCGTTTCGCATTTTCGGCGTGGGGCTGCCGGAGCTGGATCTGGCCCGCGCTACATATAAGGCGCGCGGCAACAAAGCAAGTACATGCTGGGGCCAGGATGGAATTCATGCGGCGTGTCTTGGCTGGGCGGACACGGCGCGCGATGAAGTAATTGCAAACTTCACTGCTTACGGCAGCGAACGATTCCGATGGTTCTGGAAGCCTGGCCACGACTGGGAGCCCGACCTCGATAACGGCGGCGCGGGCCAGATGATCCTGCAATCTATGCTGCTGCAGGTGCGCGGCGAAAAGCTCCTGCTCTTCCCGGCATGGCCGAAGGAATGGAGTGTCGATTTCAAACTGCACGCGCCGATGAATACGGTGGTGCGGGGCGTCTGGCGCAACGGCAGGCTGGAGAAGCTGGAGGTTACGCCTGCCAGCCGCGCGAAAGACATCGTGCGGCTGACGCCGCAATAAAGGCTATTTTTCCGGTCCGAACGCGATCACGAAATAGCGGGCACGCTCCGTTGTGGACGGGTTCTTCACGCCGTGCTCGTCATTTGACCCCGCGAATCCAAAACCGCCGGGGCCGATCCGCGTAGTCTTGCCATTCACGGTGAAATCCAGCTCGCCATTGACCATCAGCATCATTTCTTCGTGCACGTGATGGTGCGGCGGATGCGGCTCGCCGCCCGGCGCGAGTTCGGTCTCATGCGCTTCGATGCGAAAGTTGTTGCGGGTCAGGCCGTCGAAAATCGCATGAGTATTGTTCTTGCCGTTCGCGCCGCTGGTCCGCGAGGGCAGGTCTTCGAACTTTTTGACCACGGACTTCAACGTCGGCAGATCGGCCGCATCCCCCTGCGCCGCCGCAATTGCTCCCAGAATCGGAAGCAGAACCGCCAAATCTCTTCGTGTGGTTTGCATGAATTTATTGTGCCTCCCGTAGTAAGTAAGTTGTGTAAGTTTCGTCGTGCACCCGGTAGAACGGCGCCATCGTGACCGGACCGCCCGGTGTTTCGATGGTGAACACTGAGGGCTGGTGCGCGACCGGCAGCGGCGTTCCGGGCAGGCGAAGCGACTGATCCTGCAGATCGGCCGGCGGATTCATCGCCACCATCATCTGCGTGCCGTGCATCATCGCCACGCGCGTGGGATGTTGATCGTCCACCGGCTGCAGGCGAAAATCGAGCGGCAGGGAAAGCTCGACGGTATCGCCGTTGCGCCAGCGCCGCGAGATCGAAGCGAATGTCCCCGGCACCGCGGCGGTGGAAAACGATTTTCCGTTGACCAGAATCTTCGAGTTGCGCGCCGTCCACCGAGGTATCCGCAGGTGCAGCGCGAACGTGGCGGCCGCGGGCGCCTGAACCCGGAAGCGCATCTCTCCTTCATCGGGATACTGCGTTTCCTGGACCAGCGTTACCGGCGTGCCATTCACCGCCCAGCGAACTTCTGACGGCGTGTAGAGATTGACGAACAAATTCGCATCGCGATGGAAGTAAACATTCAGAACGCAATCCGCAACCGACTGCAGCAGCGTTCCCGAACAGCACGGCCATTTCCGCTTGTAGTAACTCTTCCTGGCGAGCGCCTGATAATCCGAGTAATAGAAGTACTCGCCGTCGCCGCCTGGGTCTTTCGAAGCCATAAGCGCGTTGTAGAGGATGTTTTCGAGACCGTCACCATAGCGGCTTTCGCCGGTGAAGCGCAACAAGTAGCGCGCGAGCTTCGTGTGGGCGTAGCAGCCGCACGGAGTTTCGAAGTGATCTCGCGTGGTGGTGAGACTCTCGCCGAGCTTGCCTTCGCCAGGCGGTACGAAGGCCTCTTTCGGTCCCCAGCCGCCGGAGGCAAACTGCTGGGTCTGTTCCAGCATGTCCCAGGCGTTGCGGATGGCAGTGAGATACTTCGCCTCGCCGAGGACTTCATACGCCCGCGCAGCCGAGCTGAGCGCGATTGCATGGCTGTAGGCGTGCTTGCCCGGCAGGACGTTGCGGTTCTGCGCCAGCGGATCGTAGAGGTCGTGGTCGAGCAAATAGAGGCGCGCCATATCGAGATACTTGCGGTCGCTCGTCAACTCCCAGGTGTTGAAGAGATTCTCAGGCAGGATATAGGGCTCATCGTAGGGAGCCTGCTTCGGGCTGTCCGGACCGCGGTCGTACGTGTGGTCGGGTATATGGGGAAGGGCGCCTTTGATCGTTTCCACCAGAACACCCTTTGCGTCCGCATTGTGCACAAGACGTGAGGCATCGAGCAGCCCTGCTTCGTATTTATCGAGGATGTAGCAGGGCCACGTAGTGGCCGCTTTCTCGCTCGCGTAAGGATAGCCATCGGGGCCCAGCGTCGCGGCGAAGCCTTTCACGAGCGCGTTCACCTTGGCGGCACAGGCAGGATCTTTCGTTGCGCCGTAGATGCGGGAGAGTCCGGAGATGTACTGGCCGAGGGTGTGGCCAGGAACGAATCCATCGGCGTCATACCAGCCGCCCATGTTCTCGCCCGGAGCGGGCAGGCCAGCACGCTGGCGATACACCTTCAGCAACCGGTCATTGTCGAGCGCCAGAAAGTGCGCATGGGTGGCGTCGTACTGCCGCTTCATGGGCCCGCCGGTCAGCGTGACCGCGCCGTAGGGAAATTCGTTCAGATGGGAGGCAGCGGCAGGCGCCCCGCGGAGCCGGGTTACCACTGCGGCCGCTACACTGCTGCGAATGAAATCTCTGCGATGGAGGCGAGCCGCCACGGCTCCATCATATATGCGTCACCGGTACTGGTGGTAAAGTTGCAATTTACAGCGTTTAACCCCACCCAGGGAGGTTTTCCATGACACGCATCTCTTCCATCCTGACCGGCATTCTTTCAGCCGCCGTGCTTCTCACGCCGGCGTTCGCGCAAAACAAGCCGCTCAACAAAGCGCCCCGGGGATTCACGAATCTCTTCAATGGGAAAGACCTCACCGGATGGCGCGGCCTCAAGGGGGATTACAGCCCGCACATCCAGGCAACCCTGACTCCCGAGCAACTCTCCACCATGCAGACCCAGTGGAATGCCGACCGCGATATGCACTGGAGCGTCGACAAAGACAAACACGAAATTGTTTCCGACGGTCATGGCGTGTTCCTTGCAACCGACAAGAACTACGGCGATTTTGAGCTATACGTCGACTGGCTGATGGTCAGCCACAACGGCGATTCCGGCATCTACCTGCGCGGCTATCCGCAGGTGCAGATCTGGGACGTGGACAATCCGCGCGAAGTGAAGAATGGCGCTCCACGCGGTTCCGGCGCGCTCTGGAACGACAATCCCGATAATCCCGGCAAGTGGCCTCTCGTGAAGGCCGATAATCCCGTGGGAACGTGGAATACGTTCCATATCAAGATGATTGGTTCCAAAGTATGGGTGTGGTTCAACGATAAGCAAACCGTGGATGGCGCGGTGCTCGATAACTACTTTGACCGTTCGATTCCCGTGCTATCCACGGGGCCTGTCGAACTTCAGACCCATGGATCGGAAATCCGCTTCCGCAACATCTATATCCGCCAGATCAGTCCGGAGGAAGCCGCTAAAGGCGGCAGGTAATCAGCCCTCGGCGGCGACGCTTCGCACGGTAGCCAGCGCCTTACTGCGCTCGCCGAGCTCGAAATACAGATCGCGAAATACCGGGAACAGGTCGCGATACACCGCGGCCGAAGCCGCATCCGGCTCAATCACACGATAGCCCGGCGAGAGCGCTGCCTGCGCTTCCTCCACCGTTTTGAAAGTACCCGCGGCGAGGAATGCGAAAATCGCCGAACCGAGACTGGTGACATCGCGCTCGGGCACGAGCACCGGCTTATTCAGAATCGCCGCGTAAGCGCGATTCAGCGTTTCGTTCTTCTGCGGAATCCCGCCGGCATTGATGATGCGTTCCACGGGCACGCCATATTCTTCGAGCCGTTCGATGATGATGCGCGTATGGAAGCCGCTGCTTTCGATTGCGGCGAAGAATTCATCCTGCGCGGTGGAGGTCAGTTTCCAGCCGAATGTGACGCCACCGAGCTCCGGCTTCACAAGCACAGTGCGATCGCCGTTATCCCAGTTGAGCCGCAGCAGGCCGGTCGAACCTGCGCTATACGTTTCGATTCCCTTCGAAAGCGCGGCGACAGTGGTTCCGGCGCGCTTCGCGATGCTCTCGAAAATATCACCGGTGGCGGCGAGCCCCGCTTCGATGCCGGTCAGCGCGGGATGGATGCTGCCTGGCACCACGCCGCACACGCCGGGGATGAGATCCGTACGCGCGCTCATCGCCATGATGCAGGTGGAAGTGCCAACCACATTGACCACATCGCCCAGCCGCGCCCCCGCGCCGATGGCGTCCCAATGCGCGTCAATCGCGCCGACCGGAATCGGAATGCCGGCACGAAGACCAAGCCGTGAAGCCCAAAGCTGGGTGAGACGCCCCGCAATTTCGAGCGAGCCCGCGAACCGGCCCGTGAGTTTCGCGCGCAGGCCCGTCAGCAACGGATCGACAGACGCCAGGAATTCTTCCGTCGGGAATCCCTCCCATAGCGGATTCCACATCCATTTGTGGCCGGCCGCGCAGATGCTGCGTGGTAACTGATCGAGATTCCGGATACCGGCAAGCGTTGCCACCGCCATATCGCAGTGCTCGAGCGCGCTGGCGAAGCGATCGCGCATGCCGGGATTGTTCCGCAGCCAGTGCAGCACCTTTGAGAAGCCCCACTCGCTCGAATACGTGCCGCCGCACCAATCGATCGCCGGCAGCTTCTGCGCGTGCGCGGCCGCGGTGATCTCGCCGGCTTCCTTCCAGGCGCGGTGGTCGCACCAGAGATAGTAGTCGTCGAGCGGCCACAGGTTCTGGTCGACCGGAACGACGCTCGATCCGGTGGTATCGATTGCAAGGGCGGCGATATCCTGGCCCGAGACGCCGCTGGCGGCGATCGCCGCGCGGAATGCCGTCTCAAGCGCCGACATGTGGTCGGCATGGCTTTGCGTGGCCTGGTTCGGATCGGTCCGCGTGCGGTGTAGCGGGTAATCCGCCGTGCCGCTGCCGAGCCTCCCGCGCTCCGAATCGAAGATCGAGACGCGGACGCTGAGAGTTCCGAAATCGACGCCTGCAACGACGGTGCCCATCGCTCTATGCTAGTCCGTTTCAGGCCAGCCCGTGGTTAGTGCCGCACACGCGAACGTCAAGCCCGAGTTCGGCGAACATCGCGGCCTTCGCGGCGAGCGCACGGTTGGCGCCCGCGGCGTCCGGCGCATAGGCCACCTGAATGTGGTTCGACTGATGGGTCCCCATCAATTGATCGCGCGTTATTCCGTAGAGCACAGCGTGCATGATCGGCCATTGTACAGTGGTCGCGGCCCAGCGGCGCTCGGTCTCTTCTTTCGGAAGCGAGACCGCTTTGGCGCGGCCGATATCGGCCTTGAGCCTGCCCCCTTCCACGAAGATGCGGCTCCAGACGATTTCGCCGGGCTTGCTGATGCCGCGCAGTGTGCCGCCGCCGTTGGGGAAATACATGGGCGGTTGCCGCATACTATCCGCGCCCGCCCAGCCGCCGATGAAATGCTGCGGCGGGGCGGCGCCCGAAATCAGTAGTACCCAGACATATTCGCCGCCATATTCTTCACCCCAGCGGACGTCGTGCAGCGTCGTTTCGGGATCGAAGCCGAGCCTGGTCCACACGCGATTCGTGATCAGCCCGTCGAGACCGGCGCATTCATCCACTTCATTGAAATGCACCACGGCGCGGCCGTCGAACAGCACCTTGCCGGAAGCCCCTGTCACCGGCGGCCGATCGACGTTGTTCAGAATGCCTTCCACCAGATCGGACGCGGCGCACAGATCTTTGAGGCCCTGCTGGTACTGGATTCCGATGGCATCGCAGCCGAACTCCGCCGCGATGCGCACCGCCGCGATGTACATGCGGCATTGCTGGGCGATCTGGGCATCCGTCAGATCAGTTTCATCGATCGGCCCCGTCCGGAACTTCAAGCCTTTCTTTTCGAGCCACGCACGAATGGCCGCGGCTTCTTCGTCCGTCACCCGGAGCATCGCGGCATACAATGCGGACTGACTCAGGCGCTCCTTATAAACGCCGAGCGGGAACAGCAGCTCATCCGGAATGATGGCGTTGTACATTCCCATGCAGCCTTCATCGAAAACGCCCAGGATCGATTTGTCACGCTTCAACTGCCGCGCCAGTTCCGTACCAACTGCCGCATCAGCCGCGGGCAGCTTCAAATCTTTCAGTGGACGAGTGTGACTGTGATCGTGCACCAGACGCTCGCCCTTCAGCCAGCGCCGCAGTCCGTTCAAAAAGAATTCATCCTGAAAATCGAGGCTCCAGAGCGTGCTGTACGGAACACCGGCTTTCGTGAGCGAGCCATTCAGGTTCAGCATTCCCACCAGCCCCGGCCACTGGCCGCTCCAGTTCGCGACAGTAAGAATCGGTCCCTTGCGACTGATGAGCCCGCCCAGAATGTGCTGGGAGTACTGCCAGACCGCTTCCACTACCACTATCGGCGCATCTTCGGGGATATTGCGGAAGACCTGCAGCCCATAACTCTGGCTATCGATAAAGCCATGGCCTTTTTCGGGGTCGAAGGGATGTCCACGGCGCACGCTGTGGCCTTCCCGGCGGATGGCGTTCATTACCGCTTCTTCGGTTTGTTTTTGCGCATCCCAGCAGACGCGGTTAGCGGGGAGGCGCAGGTCGCCGTTCGCAATGAGAATGATTTCAGACATGGATTTTCCTCTACCGTTCTATCAGGCCAGGCGGCTTAGTACGCTTCGGGGACGTCGGACAGCGGAATAGTGACCGTGCCCGCGGCGCCGGAAGATTCGTCGCGCACGAGGATGCGCAGCGTGACCGCGCCCTCTTTCGCTTTCACCGTGAAGCGCAGATTGATTCCCTCGCGCACGGCGCGATCGTGCTGCGCCTGAGTGAGCGTGAGCTCCGGGGAATCGAGCGGAATGTCGCCCACCTGGTCTTCCACCTCCGACGCGAAGCGTGTAAAGAAGGCGGGTTTGGTGCGCCATACGCCGCCATCCCGCCGGAGCGTGAGGGCGTTCGCATCCACATTGAGCTGTAGCCTCAGGGTCCCGCGGTTTCCGGCTGTACGCGTCACTTTGGCGGTGATGGGGATGTTGACCGCATCCACGGCGCGTTCCAGCAAGTCCTTTGGGGCTGGCTGTAGTGTGGCGGGCTGCGCATAAAAGCCTTCCCGGTACCGCGGAGTAACCCCCGTGCGTTTGACGCGGATATCAATCGGAACGAGGCCTGGGAGCCAGCCGCCGTCGCCGTAAAAACCGATCTCGTAACCCGCTGCGCGGTCGATTGCCGCACGATGAAGCGTTGCCGCCATATCATTCGATTGCGCCGGAAAGAAGCGTCCGCCCGTACGTTCCGCAATCATCTGGAGCGGATTGACGTGCGTTGTGACGGGGCCGTTCCCGGGTGAAACGGTAGCGCCGGGGTATGACGCCTCCGCCGATTCGAGAACGATGTTGGCATTGCCGAGGATCCTGACGGCGTCATCGATATCCGCGAGGAACGAAGTGTTCGGCGCGTCGCGCGCCTCCGTGAGCGCGATTTCGGAATCCGGCGGCGGAGGCGGCGAGGGTTCATTATCCGGAAATCCCGTGCTAAGCCAGATGACAATCTTCTGCCCGGAAATTCCGGCGAGATGTTTCGCGATATCGCGAAACGCGGTAACCGTTTCTTTTGCCGCGGCCTCCGCCTGTGCAGGATCGGTAACCGGTGGCGGCAGCGCAGCCGCCATCCCACCGGCCTTCTCCTTCAACCGATCCAGATCCGAGGTAAATTCTTGTACGATCTGAAAGCCATTGTTGATGAGATAGAGCGCCACTTCACCATCGGGTGGCGCGGTCTCGAGCATCTTCTGCAACTGCTGAATTGCGAAAGCCTGGAGTGTGAAGTTCGTGTTGCGGCAATCCAGCACGAACGCTGTGTAGCGGCCCTGCGTCACCTCGGAAATCTGTGTTCGATTGCTGAACGTACCGCGGGGAAGCGGTTCGGTGACTACCGGGGCCGGCGAAGTCGCGGTGAAGGTATCAATCGCGTGGGGTTTATCGCCGATCCTGAGTTCGAAGTCGTCCTTCGTCAGATCGGTGAGAGGATTCCCAGTTTTGTCTTCCACCGCGACGTCGATCTGAATCAGTTGCGTGGTGGAGCGGAAGACGCCAGGCTCCTGCGCCAGCGCGCAGGCTGCAATCACAAATAGGAGGAATCGCCGCGTCATCCGATGAGCTCGCTGAGATTACATCGACCGTCATAATTGAATTCGGAATGAATATTCACATCGCCGAAAATCGTCCGGGGCTTGGAGCAGCCGCCTCCCAGGCTATCGCTGCCGCCCTTCGCGAAAAAATCGCTGCGAAGGGAAGCGTCACGGTGGCTTTTGCCGCAGCTCCTTCGCAGAATGAAACGCTTGCCGCCCTCATCGCCGCGCCGGGAATCGACTGGTCCGCCGTGACAGCCTTCCATCTGGATGAATACGCCGGGGCGAAACCGGATTCCCCGTGGTCGTTCCGCCGCTTTCTGCGTGAGCATATTTTCAACCACGTCCATCCGCGCGTGTTTCACCCGATCCAGGGCGAAGCCGCGAACAAGCAGGCCGAATGCGTGCGTTATGGAGCGCTGTTGCCCAAAGATGGCTTCGATATTGCGCTGCTCGGCATTGGGGAAAACGGCCATCTCGCCTTCAACGATCCGCCCTGCAACTTTGAAGACCCGGCTCCGATCAAAATAGTTACCCTTGACGAGGCCTGCCGAATCCAGCAGGTGCACGACGGCGCCTTCGCGACGCTCGACGACGTTCCCAGGCAGGCCTTCAGCCTGACCATCCCCACGCTCATGGCGGCGCATGAGCTTTTCGTCATGGTGCCGGGCCCGGCGAAGGCAGCGGCAGTGAGAGCGTCTGTCGAGGGGCCGCTGACGAATCAATGTCCCGCCTCCATCCTGCGGCAACATGCGCGCGCGGAGTTATTTCTCGACCGGGACTCGGCGGCGCGGCTGGCTACTTAGCAGGAGCTGGGGTCGCGGGCAGCTTCCACGATTCATCGAAAAGACTCGCCCAGACGATCTCCGGTGGCTCCGGTGTGTCCTTGATCTTCAGGACCGCGATGTCGCCCAGGCGTGGCATCGCGTAGTCGCCATTGTAATCGTTATCGGCGATCGTCAGCCCGGTGTTCAGGACAACATAATGGCGCGGGCTCAGTGGATTCGGATAGGCAAGCACCGGCAGGTTCTCCGCCGAAGGATAACTATTACCCGCGACCGTGATTGAGCCCTTCGTCCACTTGATCGGCAGGCTGCCGGCGACTTTCGCGATCCACTTGTTGCTGCCGGGATCGCCGAACAGAACGACGTTATACTTCGCGAAATCGTCGCTCGTCACGTCCTTATCGTCCTTGATCCTCGGATGCGCGCGGTAATCCATCGCCCACATGTGGTCGAAATGTTCGAGGCGGCGCAGCGCCTCCTGATTGGCCGCCGCGTTCCAGGGAGTGCCGGTGGGGCGGACCAGCAGGAATGGATCGAGAAACGCGTCATCGATCGGCCCTTGCAGCGCGTGCGTCTTATGCAGCCCGGCCCATGCCCCAGGTTTAGCAAGTTTCCACGCCGAGCCGCTGCGTTCCAGTGTGACCGATTGCTGATTTCCTTTCGCCCGCAGGGTCTGGCCATCGATTTTGATGGTGGCCGCTGGGGGGACTTCACGCAGCGTAAGCCGCGTCAGGTTCTTCGTCGTGATCTGGTAATCCCTACGGTCATTGCTGCGCTGTGCATCGATTTCGGCTCGCTGATACTGGTGCTCCAGGCCGTCGAGCGAAACCCAGAAGCAATCGCCGTAGCGCGTCGTATAGGTGAGGAACCGAATGTGATCCGGTACCTGACGGCCCGCATCGCCGTATTTCTTCAGAAACGCATCGAGCGCGGTTTTCACCTGGCGATTCACGCCGTGCTTTGTGCCAGTGGAAATCATGAAAATGTCACGCGTGCCGGGAAGCGACCAGTTCCCTTCCATCCCGTCCGTGGGCGTGTTCTGCGCGGGGAAACCTTCTTTCGCCAGTTGCGCGCGTACGCGTAGCGATGATTCGAGCTGTCCGCGATTCTGTGCTGGCGCGGAGCCGCGAGGCGCGCCTACGGTTGCTACCTGATCGTCGGAATCGCCATCGTGCCCGGCAAGCGGCAGGTTATAGGCATTCAGAGCCCAGTCGATGATGTTTTCGTAAATGTGCAGCGGGCCATCCTGATATGGCGGAAAGGGCTGCGCGGCATAAACAAGCCGGCCGGGATACGTTCCCGCGCCAACTTCCGCCGCCGCCCACCGGTCCGGGTGCTGCAGCGCGATGTGCCACGCCGCCGCGCCGCCGAGCGAGAAGCCGCGCAGGAGAATGCGGTCCGGATCGATCCTGAACCGGCGCTGCATCGCCGCGATGCCTTCGAAAATATCCACCTCGCCCGCCTGATGGTTGGCGTTGTTGCCGCGGCCAAAGCAATCGAGCGTGAGTTGCCCGACGTCGGCTGTATACGCCGTGCTGGGGAACTGCGGGGCGTTCTTGAATCCGTTGATAAAGCTCGCTTCGGAGAGGCCGTTACTCCGGCCGTGAAGCCAGACATAGAGCCGGTCCGGCTTCGTAGCGTCATAGCCATCGGGAATCGTGACGCCCATCGGCTGCACGGAGCCGTCCAGGTCCGAGTAATAGCCGAGAATCTTGCGGCCCTTTTCCATCACCCACGGCGATTGCCCTTTCTGCAACAGATGCCCGCGCTCGATCCCCTGGTCGAGCACCGCGAGATAATTCGTAACCGCCTGTGCATTCGCGAACGACGGAAATTCAATAAGCCATGTACCGGCTTTGGCGAAAATATCGACGTCGGCGATCAGATCGATATTTGTCTTCGCTGCCCGCAAGCTCCTGACGATGGTGTTGAGCTCATCGACTTTGGCCTGATATTGGGCCTTCTGATCGGCAGTGAGCTGAATGGCCGGGCCTCGCCCACCACGGCCTCCGCCGCGCCCCCCGCTGCCACCACGGCCCGCCGGCGGCTGAGCGAGGATTGGGAGGCAAAGGGCCAGGGCAAGAAGTGAGCTTCGAATCATCACAGTTATATTCCTTTCCGCAAAGGAATATCATATGAAAAATCCGGGGTTCAGAGCGGGCGAAAAATGCTACTATTGTTGCTGTGGAGGCGAGTAGTGGCGCTACCCGCCCCCATCGGTTCAGCTATAGATCGATTTCGATCCGCAGCTGAAAGCGTCGAGTCCTGAGGAATCTCAGAAGCACGAGCAGCAACAGAAAGTGCATACAGCAGCACCTCCTTTCCACTCCGGATTGGATGCAGACCCCGCCCTACAGCGGGGTTTTGCATTTGTGGAGTCCGACAGGCTCCATGCAAACTTGCCCTCTGCAAAGTCCGAAGCAGAATCGCTATCGTACGAATTTTGACCTGAAATTCAAATACCTCCGCTCGAAAAAGGAGGTATTACCGAAACGTCATTCCGGCAAAGCTGACCACGCTCTGCGGATCGATATTCCACTGCTGGTAGTGGTGAACGGTTCCCCGCAAATCCGGCCGCACTTTCAGGAACGTGTAGAACGGCGCTGACCCGCACCACTTCAGGTCGTCACGATTCTCGCGTACCAGATCCCAGAACCCTGCCGCGTCGCCGGCCGCGATTCGTTCCATCCGCAGACGGTCTCGCTCGGCCACACGCGTCATCTCACCCGCATCGGCATGCGCCTCGAATGAGTCGCCGTACCGCGCTCCCATATGGGCCATGTCGACCCCCAGCACCCAGCACAGCTCGCTCGAACGCCGCGCCGCAATTTCACCCAATTTCCCGATAAAACGCCGCACGTTCTCGTCATCTTCGGGCATGCCGCCCTGATAAATGCTGGGGAAGAAGGAGCCACACAGGATCGGCGCAACGCGGATATCCGGCCCGAAGATCGATTGCAGAAACACTATCTGAAACTCAATCGAGTGCTCGACTGAATGGCAGTAGTCCTCCAGACCAATTGCATCGGGCGCGGCATTCACGAGTTCGTCAATCAGCCCGCGATCCGTCCGTGCCTCGCCAAATGGCGTCACGTAGGACTTGCGCGTCAGCCCAAAGCGATTCGGCATCCCGTAATGAGAAGTCCCCAGGATGACGAAAGTGCGATCCCGCATTTCCGGTCCCAATCGGGCATAGGCCGCGCGGTAGGAATCGAACCCGCCCTCAGGACTCACATGCGGTGCGGCGATGGCGGCCACCGGTCCGGTCTCATCCGCAGGAACGCCCCCGGCCATCCAGCGCTGCATAACCTCCCGGAGATCGCTCGCATCGTTCGGATAGCCCGATCCGGCGTGCGCGGGAACGCGTACCGGAGATTCGGCGAATTCCCGCTGACGTTCCTCACGCAGCCGTTCGAAATTCTCATCCTCCAGGAACCCGGCTTTCCCCAGCGCAGCCGCGATCTGATCTCCCACTTCGCCGGCACGGATGTCGCCCGAAGCGCGATACATCATTTCGTGAAGCTCACGGTCTGTTTTTTCGCCGTCGAAAAAAGTGAGGCAGGGAATCAGGTCCGGCGGGATGATGAGGATGGAATGTGAGTAACGCAGCGAATCGCGCAACAAGAGCCCTGGCCGGTCTTCCACCGGCGAGGGCATGATGTCGAGATCGTTGCGCAGTCGGGGGAGGACTACCGGCACCCGACCATAGTATCGAGCGCGCTCTACTGGGTGTCGCGGCGCTTCAGCGTCGGGCGATCGTCGGCGTCCGGCGCGGGAGCCTTTTCCTGGCCGCTCTCGTCGATGGTGCCATTCGGATTCCGGCGGAGCGTCGGCTTGCCGGCATCCTTCGGATCGGCGGTAATGGGCTTGCGTCCGTGCATCGCGATCACGCGCGCCTTGATGTCATTGAATTCGCTCGTGCTGACGACGTATTCCGGGCGCTCCTTGAGGTACTTTTCGATGTTCTCCTGGGCGGCCTTGACGCGCTCGGCTGTCGGCGGATGCGATGAGAACACCTTCTCCACCGAGCCTGGCTTGCGCTTTTCCTGCGATTGCACTTTCTCGAAGAAATCGACGAATGCTTCCGGATCGTAACCGGTCTTATACATGTACTGCAAGCCAAGCATGTCCGCTTCGGCTTCGTCCGCGCGCGAGAATTTGAGGAAAGTCATCGGGATCGCGAGCTGCGCGCCCTGATAAATCGCATAGCCCGTCCAGCCGCCGAGGAAGATCATCATCGGAATGCTGGCGTAGTTGACGATGTCGCCCTTGGTCTGCTGC
>Ga0134125_10000838_pt1 | contig 40011 bp, 40 predicted proteins | sample KB31751_FD_96464 | JGI IMG/M metagenome (GOLD analysis project Ga0134125, IMG submission 96464) | Terrestrial soil microbial communities with excess Nitrogen fertilizer from Kellogg Biological Station, Michigan, USA - KB3-175-1 | ecosystem: Environmental > Terrestrial > Soil > Unclassified ...
AGTTATAAAAGAATATAATTGGTCAAGCTTTTCCAAGTCCTTAAATTTTTCCTCTGCAAGATTATTTATCCAATCTATGTTAATAGCTTGAGGGATATGCCCCTTTTTTGATGCCCTTGCAATCGTTCCACTATACTCCATTTCAGATCTACAATCAATAATTACCATATCATTAGTTTTTTTTTCTAGTCTTTTTTTAATATATCCAGCATCAGCTAATACTTCTTTATTTATCTTATATTCAACTTCAGAAACCACATTTGAATTAGTTTTTTTCTCAAGTGGATAATTTAATTTTGACCAATAATTGTATCCCCCATCTAAAATATATACATCCCTATGAGAAAAATAGTGTAACAACCATACCCCTCGTGATGCCGAACATCCTGAAATATCATCATAAAAAACTACAAAGTTATTTGAATCAATGCCCAAATAATTTATCAATATTTTCATTTGTTTATTAAATAGAATAATACCTCCTTTTGTAGTATCTAACCAATGAAAATTCATAAAGTCTAAATTAAGTGCTCCTGGTATATGATCATTAACATAATCAGAAAATGGCCTTGTATCTATAATTAATAAATTAGGGTCGTGAGACTTTATTAAATTATATAAAGATTTAACATCAATTATAGTGTCCAAAATATGCATTATAATTGAAAATACCATTACATAATGTTTTCTAACGGTAAAAGTCCATATTAAAAAAGGTTTTAATAAAAAGCAATAAAATAAATCAAGTATATCAAATGGTAAGAAAAGCAGCAGGAAAGTCAAAATCAGAAGAAAATGGCGGTCTTCCGGAATGGGCCGAAAATGAAATAAAATTTGCAAATTTTCAAGAATATGACACTATAAATAGAACTGGTTATTTTTTAGACATTAACGAACAGAAAAAAAAGGCCGATATTCAATTATATGAGGCATTACCAGACGGTAGGACCATAATCGAAGAAATAGAAATATCAGATAGAATAAAAATAAGTGATTTAATGAAAGGTTTTGTATATGAGTACAAAATTAAAATTTCAAAATCTAAAATAAGTGAGCAATTATCAGAACTATTGAAGACAAAATATCAGCTTGACATAAATGAAATATATAAATTTGATTTAGAGCATGCACAGATGATGGATGTAGAATCAGATACTGCACAAACTATAACTTCTGAAGAAGATGAAGAATAAAAATTAAATGACAATGTATCGATTTAATTCAATAAATTGATCTTTGTTATTCAGAATCATTTAAATTGTTAAAATATATTTATTTAAGTAAATGATTATGTATATGTTTTTTAATTTAAGCTTGATCTTATAGCAATAAAACACATTAATTAAAAAAAATCATGTGTATATAATTAAAATTAACTTAGGGCAAAGAAAAAAAATTTATGAAGTAATAAATTGAAATGATAGATTAAAACAAGATTTACTTCTTTTAATACAGTATATTGTTAACCAAATATAATAAAAAATATTATCAATTTTAATTTAAATTATGTAAAATTCAATAATACTAATACGTTATGTTATTAATTAAATAAATTTGAAATGCAAAACCAGTCTAACTACAAATGAAAAAAGAATTTGCTTTTAAATTTTTACATCTTGTGGTCAGTAAATGTAGATGGAGCAGAGGGTTTGGGATAATTTTTTCCCAAGGCCAATTTCATTAATGCAATCCACATTATAATCAAAGGAATATGATACGAAGCTATACGCCAAGCAATTATTACATTTAGTTGACTATCAGAAAGAATATGTCCAAGTTGAGTAAAATCATTTAGGTGAGTAATATAACCCCAAATTCCTAATTCTGCTAAACCAGATCCACCTATTGTAATAGGCAAAGTTCCTAATATAGTAGAAGCGGATGTAGCCATAAATGAAATAAACAAATCCACATGACTATGAACAGAATGAGTTAAAATTAGAAAAGATAACCCTTGAAACAGGAATGCCACTAAAGTAATTGCTATTCCGACTGAAAAAATTTTAACAGATTTAAAAGAGCCAAAATTATCTCTACTCATTTCACATAAATCATCTAATGCCTTATTTACAGAAATAATTCCTTTACTGGCCTTTTCTTCAGAAATGAATTTTTTTGCTATTTTTAATGAAAAAGATGGCAATCTTATATTTTTCTTTGAAGAATATATTAATATAAAAAACCAAAAGCCAAAAGTAGGAAGAGCAATTAAAATTAATAAAATACCAATAAATGTAGCACCCACAAATAATGCATTAATAGCTGCTATAAATGCCAATATTGTTCCTACAAAAACATCTGCAATAATCTCCATAGTAGTAACCCAAGCGGCTTTTCCAGCGGGAACATTATTTTTTGCCAAAAATGCGATTCTTACTAGTTCTCCACCAACATAAGAAGGAGTAGTTTGTGTTACAAATTCGCCTGCGAGCCTAGCAAGACATATTCTCCAAAATGAACTTATATCCTTTCCAATGAATTTTCTTATAAAATAATAAAATCGAATTGCCTGCAAAAAGATTTTTGCCATGGTTGCAACAAAAGACAACAAAAATGGAATAACTCCAACAGCAAAAATATCATGTGGCGATACAGGAGTAAATACAAACATTAGTATTATAGGTATTATACTTGCAAAGATGGAAAGTATCCGCCAATTCAACTTTAATAACTAATTTAAATAAAGGAATATAATAATGATACAATATAATAATAAAAATAAATTAGAAAAGATCTAAAATTGCTTGATGTATGCCATTTTCATTACAGGTACAGCTGGATCAGGAAAATCATTATTAACATCTAATCTTTTAGAATGGTACAATAGCAATGACATTACACCTATATCAATAAATTTAGATCCAGGAGTATCTATATTACCTTATGAACCAGATGTAGATGTGAGAGACTTTATTGATATCTATTCCATCATGGAAAATTATAATTTAGGTCCAAATGGTTCATTGATACTAGCAAATGATTTAATATCTACTAAACTAAATGAAATACAACAACAAGCAGAAGAACTTAATCCTGATTATATAATAGTGGATACACCAGGTCAAATAGAATTGTTTGCTTTTAGATCTAGTGGCCCATATATAGTTTCTAATTTTTTCTCAGACAATAAATTAAATCTTTTTACAATTGATGGTACTTTGGCTCAATCACCAATTAATTATGTATCATTAATGTTCTTGTCCCAATCAGTCAAATTACGATTAAATATTCCTCAAATTAACGTTCTAACAAAGAGAGATAAAATAATAGATAATCTAAAGGAAATATTGGAATGGCCTATATCGAATTCCTCATTACAAAATTCATTAAATAAAGAAAAAAATTTTGAAGAGTCATTGCTAAGCAAGGATTTGATAAAAACTCTATTTAAAAGCGGGCACATAGCTAATCCTATAGCAATATCAAACACAACTATGAATGGAATGATAAATTTATCTGCAGCCCTTTCTAGAGTTTTTACCTATGGAGAAGAAGAAGGGAAAAAAAATAGTAATCAATTATGAAAGATCATGGTAAAAACAAATAATATAAATGAAATAGAGTATAAAGAATGTACAGCAAGTGCACCGTCATCTACAGCAAATCTGGGACCTGGATATGATGTGTTTGGATTAGGGCTAAATGCATTAGAAGATATTGTTCATCTCATAGTAACGGAAAAAACATGCAATGATACAAACAATATTCACATAAAAATAAAAGGAAATGATATAGAAAATATACCAATAGATCCGGAATTAAATTCATCAGGTAAAGTAGCAAAAAAAATAATCAAAGATTATAATTTACAATATTTTGATTTTATGATAAATATTGAAAAAAATATTCCTGCTGGCTATGGAATGGGAAGTAGTGGAGCATCAGCAGTTGCAACAGCTATTGCATTTAACAAAATCTTTAAACTCAATATGGACGACACAAATCTATTAGATTATGCAGCAGAAGGAGAGTTAGCAAGTGCAGGAGTAAAACACTACGATAATATTGCGGGATCTTTTTTTGGAAATTTTGTAATAGTAAGAACTAAACCTACATTAAAATTTATAAGAATAGAATCACCAAAGGATTTGACTTTGGTTGTCTGCGTTCCACTAATAAAGGTTCCTCGAATGAAAACAGAAGTTGCAAGAAAAATACTGCCTCAAAATGTTCCTTTGAATAAGATAACACAAAATGTTTCAAATGCCTGTACAATTGTAGCAGGTTTTTATAATAAAGACGTACAAATGATATGCAATGGTATAAATGATTGCATAATTGAACCTGCAAGACAGAAATTGATTCCACAATACAAACAACTTAAAGAAAGATCGCTACATGCAGGAGCACTAGCATTTGCTATTAGTGGAGCGGGTCCATCAACAATTGCATTTTTAAACTCAAAAGACAAAGCAGCAATAGTATCAGATATAATGGAAGAAACATATAAAGAATTTAATACAAGATGTAAAACTTTTATATGTAATCCAAGCAGTGGAGCAAAAATAACCTCAGTAAAATTAAATTGAAAAGGTGGAGCTATTTTTTGCTTTTATTAAGAAATGCAGACATCATTTTTTGTCTATCTTCGTGAGCAAAGCATAAAGCCCAGCCATAAATTTCTAATCTCAAACCTGTATCTATATCTGCATCCATACCTTTATTTATTAACATTTTACTAACTTTAACAGCATTAAAGCTATTTTTTGTAATTTCTTTAGCTAGAGATATAGAGCGCTCTAAAAGTCTATTATTAAGAATTTTTGATAATGCAGCATTTTTTTCCTTATCATTATTTTGATCTATATTAGAATCTATTTTGGATTTATCTTCATCAGATAAAGTAACAAGAATATTAACAAGGCCCATGTTTTCAGCTTCGTGAGCAGATATCATTTTACCTGTAAAAATCAATTCTTTAGCCTTTGCGGGTCCAACGATCCTTAGCAGTCTCTGGGTTCCACCCCAACCTGGAGGTATTCCGATAGTAACCTCGGGTTGACCTATTTTTGCATTATCAGAAGCTATTCTTATATCACAAACTAGGGCAAGCTCACAGCCACCACCAAGTGCAAAACCATTTATTGCGGCAATTACAGGTTTTTCCATTTTTTCGATTTTATTTAACATAGATTGTGCAGATGAAGCATATTTTTCTGCAGTAACAGCATCAATATCAACCATATAAGATATATCTGCACCGGCACAAAACGAACGCTCTCCTGCACCAGTAATAATTAAAACCTTAACTCCTTGATCTACAGAAATTAGGTCTATTGCACGGGTTAATTCGTGTATTACATCCAGATTCATTGCATTAAGTGCTTCAGGTCTATTTATTTTCAAAATAGCAATATCATTTTGTAAATCTATTTGTATATATTTCATAGAAGACATAATCCCCTTTCAACATTTCTTCAAATTAAATCTTGTCAAATATTATGTATCAAGAGTACCGTAAGTATCTTTTTGCAACTTCCATAATAGTTCAAACAAGCTTAAATAGTTTTCAGTATTAGGTCTATTAGGATCTCTATAATTAGATCTCATATTTTCTACAACCTTTTTTAAAGTATCAAAAACAAATGTATCTTGAACCATTTTAATGAAGATATCTTTTTCAAATGGCTTTTGAAGAATTTCAATAAAACACTTCAAAGTTTCAATGTAATCATTAAAAATTTTTTGGGGCCATGCTGAGGCAAATATTATTCTTTGCTCTTTATTTAAACTCAATATATCTTTAGCAACATTCAAACCATTTTTAGTAGGATCAGAATTATTTTTCGAAGCTAAATCATAATCCAATATAATTAAATCAAAGCGATTGGAGAAGTTATCAGAATTTTCTTGTTTTTGTTGTTGTAATGATTTGCGATATTCGTAAAGGCCATCTTCAACATTATTAGTAATAACATAATTATAATTACACTCTTGGAGCCAAATTGAATAAAGATGACATATGTCCTGGTCATCTTCAATAATTAAAACATTCATATTTACCTCAACTATAAATTTAATAAATAATAAGATTTTCTAAATATTTTAGTTCTAATTTTTCAAAATTAATAATTATTTGCTTTTTTAACTATATTTAAAATAGAATCTACAGTAATAGGTTTATTAATAAAATTACTGGTAATCATATCTTTATCAAACAATTCTTCTATTGCATCTTGATTAATTTTATTTGATGTCATAAAATATCCTTTAATGGCATTATCCCTCTTTTTCAATTCATCATAGAGATCAAATCCATCAAGGCCTCCAATATCAACACCTAAAAAAACCAAAGAATATTTTCCAGGAACAAAATATTCCATAGCATTAAGAGGATCCTCATAATAATCCATTTCATATCCTAAATCCTGGATTTTATTTTTAATTGAATTTAAATTTTCAGCAAAGTCATCTATAAATAATATTTTATTAGATTCAGGGTTATTTTCGGTTGATAGAGGAAATGTATCACTAGAGGTTAACGGAATTTTTATAATAAACGTTGAACCTAAATCAGGTGATCTGTTTTTTACAATAATGTTTCCTCCATGAATTTCAAATAATTTTTTAGAGATAAATAGACCTAAACCAGTACCCCCACTTGCTTTTGTATAAAATTTTGTAAATAATTGATCAAAATCTTTTTCGGGTATGCCAGGCCCCTCATCTTCAACAATTATAGTAACAAAAGAATTAGTTTCCTCAATTAAACTAACTGTTATTTCCTGACCTTGATGATTCTTTGTAAAAAAGTAGGAATTATTTAATAAATTATATATTGCCTGCGAAATTAGAGATTTATCAGCTTTTATATATAAACCAGGTTTTCCATAATAAATAAATTTAATATTTGCTGATTCTCTAAGCGATATATTCTGATATTCTGTAATGATGTTAGATAAAGTAAGGTCAAGGTCAAAAAGATCTTTGTTTGTTCTCAAAGAGTTTGTCTCAATTCTAGATACATCTAGGATATCATTTGCAATATCTTTCAATTTTTCACCATTTTTAATAATAATATCAAGATATTCGAGCATCGTGGAATCTTTTATTTTTGATTTTAAAGTTTTAGAAAATCCTACTATAGGTAAAATAGGGTTTCTCAATTGATGAGTTGCAATATCCAGAAAATCTTGTTGAAATACATTATGTTTTTCTAATATTTCATTTTTTCCTATTACATTCCAAAGTAAATCATATATTATTGAAAAAAAAGATGTTAATTCATTAAATACGATATTATATAAATTACAATTAAAAATTTTTTTAGTTTCATTATATGTTATTTTAAAAAAAAACACTATTTTTTTATTAATAGTTATCGTTATTAGATTTTCTTGTTTCTCTGCAAATGAAGAAACATTATTGAAACAGATATTTTTAATAGACATAAAAGAATTACGAATAGATTCAAGTTCATCTGTATTACACACAATCAAAATGCGTGTATAAGAAGAATTTTTTTCTGCCACTGTTTTTAATGTATGATGAAATGAACTATTTTTTAGAAATAAAAAAGAATTAAATGAATTAAGATATATATCTATAAATTTTGGTTCAGAATGTTTAAAAAAATTGGTAAAATCATTAAAACCGATTTTATCAATATTTATTGACATTCCAAGTATTTGATTAGCTATTTCTTTTTGTATACATCGTCTAACATTATATCCAGATCATCTTCAAATTTCTTAAGTATTCTTCTTAGGCTTTGTTCTAATTCTTTAACACGTTTTTCTGTTTCTAGTTTAAATATATCCCGAGAAATTGAAGAGTATACATGAAAATGACCTCCTTCCTTTAAAGTTCTGCTTTCTTTTACACATATTCCTAAGCCAGTTAATTTTTGTAAGGATCGGAAAACAGTACTTTTGTCTCTATTTACGGCTTTAGATAAATCCTCCAAAGTCATTTGTTTATCATTGTATTTGATAAGAGTAAGTAACAGATCCATATCTAAAGGAGAAAGATCATATATGTAAATAAATAGATCTTTTAGAGTCGCACTCATTCGTGTAATAGCATTTATTGATGATGACGGCATTTTACAATTATATTAATACTTTCGTGCTATTTAAAATTATCTACAAAAGCATGTTTAGAATAGAACAAAAATAAAAAAAGAAATTTTTTAAAAATTTTAAAAGGTCAAAGAAAAGGTGGTGTTATGCACCGGCCATATTATTTCTTAATTCTACTCCACGGTGATCTTCAGATTCAGCAGCAGCTTTATGCATTTCAGACATAGCACAACCCATTTGAGCTTCAGATTTGCCTTTTCTCATGAGTCCACGATAAAGACCAGCTTCTAGTGTTTGTCCATGCTCTTTTTCCCATTCTTCAACAGGAATACTATATTTCTTTTGAATTCTATCTCTATACCATTCTGGAATTACGTTAAATGCACAAAATGGAACTATACGTAAATCTGGAGTCAAATAATGAATATCACATCTTTGCAACCGCTCCAAATCTTCATTATATTTATCTTGGAAATGCATCATTCCAAGGAATAAAGATCTTACATGCCATGAGCCTACTGAATCAAAATTTTGTTTAAGCAATATACTGGAAAACATTCTACCAAGATCCAATCCATGAGGTTGTTTAGATCTATCTACAAATTGATTTAATTTTCGTATAACTTCCAACATTGCCCAGTATCTGTTAGAACCTGATTTTATTTCTTCAGTTTTTTCTTCAAAATATTCTAACATCCCTTTTATATCAACAAAAGAAGTAAGAGGTGTTAGTCTTTTAGTTTGAGTATCTTCAAACACATAGGTTCCTGCACCACATGCAAAATGAATAGATAATTCATACTTGGGTTTTTTACTGAATGCTTCTATTACATTAGTCAAAGGCATACAAGAAGGAACTGGGAACCAACCATCCTTTGATATTTCACCATTGGTTTGCTCTTCGATTCTTTCAATGCAATCTGGAATAGTGATTCTGTATTTTTCTCTTTCTTTTTTACCCATTCTACCAGTCAATGACACAGGTTGGAAGTTTACTGCATGGACCACGTCCATATTTTTTTGTGCGAATCGAATTATTCCTCCTAATTCATGATCATTTATGGATTTGATAACTGTAGGTACAAAGACTACAGTCATTCCACACTTTCTTGCAGATTCTAAAGTATATGGCACTTCCCAATGATTTTTAGGATTTGTCCTTGGAGTCACACCATCAAATGACAAATACAAATTACTTACACCAGCCATCCTGACTTGTCTCATGGTTTCTGGAGAAAGAGCTAATTTAATACCATTAGTATTTAGTTGTATATGATCAACTCCTTCCTCTTTCATGATTTTAATTAATGCAGTTAAATCATCTCTTAACATAGGCTCACCACCTGTAATCTGAATTGAATTACCAGGAATTGGTCTTTCTGCTTTTAAAGTTTTCATCATTGCTCGAACTTGTTCATGTGAAGGTTCATATAGATACGCGCCCTCAAGACCCTTTTTCACATAGAAGAAGCAATACCAACATGTAAGATCACATCTATTTGTAACAATAATATTTGCTAAGCCAGAATGAGAAAGATGGTTGGTACATAAGCCACAATTGGTAGGACAAGCACATTTATCTACCATAACATTTGGCGCTTGTGCGCCCTTCCCATCCATCCAATAAGTACTAAATTTTTTGTACATTTCATATGAGCCAAAGTATAATTCTTCGCACTCACCATGATTTGGGCAAGTCTTTGTCATAAAGACCTTGCCATCTCTTTCAAACACCTCTGCATCCAAGATCATATTACAATCCGGACAAATACTTTGAGTATGACGTATAGTACGTTTAGAACCAATAGTTTTACTAGTTAAATTAGAGATGTGTATTAGATCCATAAGTTAAACCTTATATACTGATATAAATTAGGCTTATAAACATGATCTCACAAATACTACGGTGTTTAGTTAGAAAATAAAATTGCAAAAGATAAAGGTTTAATACAGTTGTTTAAATTAATTTTTCATAAAACAATGGAAATTAGCGACAAGGCAAAAAAATCAATGGAAAGCCTTGGATTAACAAATTATGAAATTAGAGTATATACTACATTATTATTTTCAGGTTCTACTACCGCTGCTGAAATTAGTAAAAGATCTGGCGTTCCTTATTCAAAGATATATGACGTATTAAATAGTTTATATGAAAGAGGATGGACTTATTCAAATAATTCAAGGCCTCAAAATTTCTTTCCCAAATCGCCATCTACTGCAGTGGAAGCAATGATGGTAGAAATGGAAAATAGTATAAGAAGTTATAGAAATATTTTATTAAATGAATTAATGCCCATATATGAAAAAACAGGATTAAAGGAAAAACCGGATATATGGGTAGTAAGTGGATTGTATAATATTGCGGCCAAACTTACAGAAATTATACAATCATCAAAAGAAGAGCTTTTAATTGCAATTCCAAAAGTTCCAGAAAAAGTGATTAGAACATTTCAACCATTTCTTCGAGAAATTTTTGAAAAAGGTGTAAAAATCATTGTTTTAGCATCAGAAGAAACTAGTGAAGAAGTAATAAAATCAATGTCGAGAGTTGCAGAAATTAGATTAAAAAGTAACATGTTTGGTGGAGGAGTAATAGGAGACTCAAAGCAGGTCCTTATTTTACTTGGCGAAGGCAAGAATAACGGAGATAACAATTATGATTTAATTGCTATTTGGGCAGAACATATAGGACTAGCAAGTTTTGCAAAAGACTACTTTAAATATTTATGGGGAGATGGAAAAAAACTAAAAAAAGAAAACTAAAATTTATTATTACATTATTAAAATACTGTAGGACAAACGATGAACTGAAATGCCCTACCGATATATATGAAGTTAGATACTGATATATATGAAATAGATCTTGAGTAAAGAGTTTGTCCTACAAACAATAATTGGATATATTTTAATGATCCTGAACGTCTTTGAACAATAACACAAAATAATATATAACATGATAAACATTAAAAATACCTTTAGTTATCCATATCAATAAAAAAGCATTCTATTTGATCTAATTATACAATAAAAAACATACAAGATAGGCCCAAATACAAAAGATTAATTAATATAGATTAAATATTATTTTAATTAACAAAATATAGTACAATATATGCATTATACCGAAATTTTATATTATCTGAAATATATTTACAGGTGTATTAGTGTTGGAAGTAGGAATAAACTATCCATCACAATTATTAAAAATAAAAAACTTTGTCAATATCAACCAATCCATAAAATAAGAACCAGTATACAAAAAGGGCAAACGCTAAAATAAATAAATTATTTTATAAAATGAAGACAAATAGAGCAAAAGATTCAGAAAATAAAATAATAATTACTCCAGAAGAGCCAGATGATCTTTTTAAACTAAGAAGAATAATAGAAATAGGAGACAATATAATTGCTGATACCACAAGAGTAATAAAACAAGATAAAGAATTTGCAAGACCAGATAAAGGAGAACGCATTAAGGTTAAAATAAACTTAAGAGTAGAAAAAATAAGTTTTGATAATGCAATAGACAGATTGAAAATATCTGGAATAATAATTATATCAAATAATGAAAATATCCCAAGGGGATTATACCATTCAATTGTTATAAAAATCAACGATACAATAATTGTAGAAAAATCTAAATGGAATGAGATTTATTTAAAACTACTAGCAGGCTCTTCATCAGAATACAAATACATTTTAATTTCAATGGACTCGGAAGAAACGTCAATAGCAAAACTAAACGGCACTAATCTCAAGGCAACGCCTAATATATATTCAGGAAAAAGCGGAAAGAGATATAACACAGGGAATCTAAAAAATGACAATCTTATCAAAAATTATTTTGAAGATATTAAAAATTCTTTAGATATTTACAAAGAAGAAAAAGAAATAAAAATAATAATTTTTGGGCCTGGAGAAACAAAAAGAAAATTTCTCAATTATTTGAAAGAAAAAGAACCAACCATAAACAGAAACATCACATTAATTGAAGGCATAGAGACTTCAGGGCAAGATGGATTTTATGTGTTTTTACGATCTGATGCTATGAAAGAGATATTAGCAAATAGTAAAATAGCTATGGTCTCAAAAATATTAGACAATGTAATGCATCAAATAAATAAAGGAGAAAAAAAATTTGCAATAGGAATAAACGAAATAAAATATGCAAATTCTATGAACTCTATAGATACTTTGGTTTATTCAGATAAAGTATTCTCAGAAATAGAAGAAGAAGAGTTTATAAAATTATTAAATGAAATTGAAAATAAAAAAAATGTAACTGCCTTTGCAACAGATTCGTCTACAGATATAGGAATGAGAGTTGCTTCTCTTGGAGGGATTATTGCATTATTACGTTTTCAAATCATCTAGATTCATTATTTTTCTTGATGTGAGTAACTTTGTACATCCAATCTAAATACTCATAAGAAACATCATTCATTTTAATTACCACTATTTCAGGAACTTCATAAGGATGATTTTTTTTTATTTCGGTTTTCAATGTATCAATTAAATCTTCAGTAGTTTTAAAAAAAGCTATAAATTCATTTTCATGCTGTAAAACAGAACGCCACATATAAATAGATTTAATTGGAGTGTAATTTACACAGGCACAAAGTCTTTTTTCATTAACTAAAATATTTGATAGATCAATTAAAGATTGTTCATCAGAAAATGTTGAAATTAAGATAATACCATTTTGTTTTACTTTATCTTTAGTCATATTTATTATTTAATATAAAGATAACAATTGCATATTAATTAAATCTAATTCAAAAAAATAGCTCTGTAAAGTTAAGAAAAAATTTATTTTTAAAAAGCGAATTATAAATATAATTTGAAAATTAAAATTGGATTTTTCTATCAGTATTTACATTCAATTTAACAAAATAGTTGTATATTATTTACAATATCAAAATAGTTGGATTAAAAATATTCGTTAAAATTCCTTAACTTTACAGAGCCCAAAAAATTTGATATACATATAATAGCCAATTATGCTTATTCTTGGTTTATACTAAAACCATTTCTTTTTAAAAGCTAAAGAACCATTAGAAAAGATATTGTATGCTAAATATTAATAAGATATTATAATAGAACCTAAATTATTTTACATTTGAATATTAAATTTAAAATGGCTCTTCATGAAGCAGAGCAGATAAAAGAGCTGCTCTTAACTCTTTGCCATAAGAAGCTTGCTTAAAATATACTGCATTCATAGTATTATCAATTGATGTAGATATCTCATCGACTCTAGGCAAAGGATGTAATATAGATACATCAGATTTAGATCTTTTCAAGATACTTTCATCAATGGTATATAATCCTTGAATTTTTTTGTATTCTTGTAGATCAGGAAATCGCTCTTTTTGAATTCTAGTTACATAAATAACATCCAATTTCTTCAATAAATCATCAGTTAATTCAGTATGATTAAACATCTTTACCTTATTTGAAATATCATAGATTGATTCATTTCTGATTTTTAATGTGGCAGGAGAAACCAAGTGAATATTAACATCATAAAGAGATAATGCATAAATTAAAGAATAAACTGTTCTTCCATACTTTAAATCTCCGATAATTCCAACAGTCAGCCCATTGATTTTCTTTTTTTCTTTAAATATTGTATATATATCTAACATAGCTTGTGTAGGATGCTCTTCGCTACCACTGCCACCATTTATTACAGGTTTATCAGATATTTCACTTGCATATCTACTAGAACCATCAGACGGATGGCGTATCAAAACAACATCAGAATACAAAGATATGGTCTTAACCGTATCAGCATAACTTTCACCTTTCATAATGGAAGAAGAATCGATATCTGAAATTCCTAATGATCGACCACCAATAGAGGCCATGGCAGATTCAAAACTTAATCTTGTTCTTGTACTATATTCATAAAAAACATATCCAAGAATTAATCCTTTAGCAATTTCTCCCCGTTCGCTAGATGAGAGTGTCTGTATTTTATCTGTAAGATCAAAAAGATAGGTAAAATCATCAACGGTAAAGTCTCTAATAGAAATAATATTTCGATTAAAAAATTTATTGCCTGCCATAATACATACAATCAGACAATAAAAATTTGCTAAAATTTATGCTTTTTTGATAAAGAATATTATCCTGAAGCACAACTGCTAAATCCACATTCAATACACATATTACAGCCTTCTGTGATTATTAAATAATTTTTGCAAGTAGGACATAATTCTTTATTGTTGTTGTTTTCTTGTTCTGATCTAGCATAAGAATCTGAAGTTTTTATAGAAATCGGATTAATTTCAAAATTAGATTCAAAATGTTCAGGAATATCAGCATTTTTATCGGTAGGCAATACATTATTGTTTTCTGAGTAGTTTTTGAATATGGGTTCGACTTGTTCAAGGACGTATTGCTCGGTTATATTATTATAAATATAATCACGTACATATTTACTTGGCTTAACGTCAAACTTTTTTTCGCGTTCATCTCCGGTAATATGCAAAACCTGTTCATTCCTAGAACCATCCCTATATATAGTAACTCCCTTTAAACCCAACTCATGAGCAAGCAAATAAGCACGTTTTACATCTTCAACTGTAGCATCTGCAGGCATGTTTATGGTTTTTGCAATTGCATTGCCAATCCATTTTTGCCATATAGCCTGAGCCATCAAATGATCGGTCCAATGTATATCAATTGCAGTAGCAAAAATCCTTTGCATCCAATCAGGAATTTCATCAAGGCCACGTATAGATCCATAATTATTTGAAATTTTCAATAAAACTTCATCATTATATAAGTTATGTTCTTTTAAAACATTTTCAAAAATTTTGCTAGTATAAAAGAATCTACCAACAGTAACACGCTTTTCAAATACCAAGGCAAAAACAGGTTCTACCCCATTTGACACATCTGCAATCATAGACAAGGTTCCGGTAGGTGCAATAGTTGTAGTCCATGAGTTTCTAATGCCATGGTTTTTAATTTTTTCTATAAGAGAATTCCAATCAAAGCTATGTAAATCTTTAGGAATTTCATAGTATCCAGATAAAGGAATAACTCCTCTTTTATATTCAGTATTCTCAAATAATGGAAAAGGACCTCTATATTTAGAAATGACTACGCTTTCATCCATACTAAAATATGACAATGTTTCTGCAAGTTTATTCATAAAGTCATATCCTTCTTTTGAATTGTATGGAATTTGTAATAGGAAAAGCAGATCAGCGATACCCATAATGCCTAATCCAATTCGTCTAGTTAATTTTGTATTGCTATCAATTTCATCAACAGGATATTTATTTACATCTATAACGTTATCTAAAAACCTAGTTGCAACTCTTATAGATTGCTCATATTTTTGCCAATCAAACTCATACATACCATCTGCCTTCCTTTTTACAAATCTTGAAAGATTAATGGATCCCAGATTACAAGATTCATAAGGATAGAGCGATTGTTCTCCACATGGATTAGTTGCTGTAAGAGGACCACCCTTTGCATTAATACAAGGATTATATTTATTTATATTATCAAAAAATATCACACCGGGCTCTGCGCTTTTCCAAGCACTCAATGCGATTAACTCCATTAATTGATGAGAATCAATATTTTTTACAGGTACCTTGTTCCTTGGGTTTCTTAAAGAATATCGATGATCACCTTTGCTCACTAAGGAAGTCCAAAAATCTGACCAGACTCCAACACTAACATTAAAGTTTTCATATAATCCAGGTTTGGTTTTCATTGTAACAAACTTCTCAATATCTGGATGCCAAGTCTCTAAAATTCCCATATTAGCACCTCGCCTCTTTCCTCCTTGTTTGACTACATCAGTTACCGTATCAATAATTTGCATAAAGGATGCAGGTCCTGAAGCAACACCGCTGGTTGAAGCAACAATATCACCCTCGGGTCTTAAGCTAGAATAATTTATACCAACTCCACCTCCAGATTTAAATATCATTGCAGCATCTGTTGACGATTTCATTATAGAATACATATCATCAGGCATATCTAGAACAAAGCAGGCAGATAATTGTCCCAATCTAGCACCCGAGTTCATAAGAGTCGGTGTATTTGGAAGGAATTCTCCCGATACCATCAAATTATAATATTCAAATATTTTATTACTATAATGTGCCATTTTTCCTTCAGCAATTATACGAAGTAATTCTTTAAAACTTGCCTTCATTTTACCAGTTTTTGCAGTATTAACATAGGTTCTAATTAATGATTCAAAGTGAAATTTGTTTAAATAATAGTTTCCAATCTTAAGTTTATTGTCAAAGTCAGATAATTTTTCATAGTATTTTTCTGCTTCAGATATATTTTGTTTGTATGCACCATTTAAATCAAAAATGGAATAATCATGAATAATATCAGGAATGGCTACCAAAACAGCAACACGTTCAAAAAGCTGTTTTGGACCTTCTATGATTTCATTATTGTTATCTCGAATCAAATAACGAGAAGACAATACTCTAAGAGAATTTATATCTAAAGATTTATCTACTTCATCAAGATCCTTTTTATTTAATATTTTCATTTTCATTTCTCTTATTTTTCGTCTCTCGTGTCTGTAAAGTATATAAGCTTTGGCAGTTTCGGCCAAACTTTCTTCTATTAGAATAGATTCGACCATATCTTGGACATCTTCAACGCTTAAAACATGGTCTTTATTAGTAGATCCTAAATATCCATTTTTATCAATCTTATTTACTAATTTAGTTGCTAGCAGTTCTGCTAATTTCCGGTCAGATTTCCCTGCGGCAACTAGAGCTTTATATATTGCATTTGATATTTTTGATTGTTCAAAATTTACTATTTTTCCATTCCTTTTTTTTATATGAAAAATAGATTTATTCTCAGAGTTACTTAGATTAGTTTCTGCCATACAAATAACAATAAAGTAACTATGTCGTTTAATAAAAATTTTTATTATATTAGTTATGTGAAAGTCAATATATTATTTGATCTACACATAACACATGTACCATTAGCTAAAATTCGAGTACCGCATATATTACAAATAACTTGTTTATTGAATAAATCAAAATAAGGTATAAAATCAATAGACCGAGATAAACAGTCGACCAAATCATCCAACTTTAAAGAGGTAGTATCCAACTTTACAGAAAAACCTCCAGTTAGTAAATCATCTAGCACTAGCAAATTTTGAGCAAGAGAATTCTCTCGATTTAAATCTTGTTTGGTAATGATCACACCCTGAGAATATGAATCAAAGGTATGTGAAAGTTTACCAAATTTCTCAGAATCCAATCGAGCGAATCGTTTAGAACTAGCATCATTAATGATTGAAATTCCAAAATATTCATAATTTTTTTTATCTAGATGAGAAATAACATCATTGGCGGTTTTGATAGCTTTTTGTAATATTTCAGTACCCTCCTCTATTTTATTAGCATATCCCAAAATATTAAAAATAGATTCATTTAATCCTGTTAAATTAATTAGCATGCTCGTTGAGCCTGACTTAGGGAACTTTAGAGGATTAGATAATGCAGGCAATAAACCTTTTAGAATGTTGTCAAAAATCATATCTCTTCTTAAAATCATTGCATTTAGTGAAGGTTTTAGCAATAATGCTAATTTTGTTCTGAAATAGGTTTCGTCCTTATTTGATTGATAAGCTAAATATGGTAAATTCAATGAGAGAGAATGCAAAGAGATTACAGGTGATGAATCACCTTCTTTTATCTTAATAATTCCAGTACTACTTCTTATGAATTTTCTAGAGAAAGAAACATTTCCACCCATTATTGTAATTTTTGCCACCACATTTAAAATATCAATAGAAGGAGAATTTGAAAAATGGAGCAATATTTTGAATTTAGAAATAGAAACTTTTTCAATATACCTTAAATAACCATTTAAAATACTCAACAAAACATCCTCATTATCTTGCAAAGAAAGGGCAATTGTAATAGAATGAAAATCAAGAGAACGAATAGAAAAAGAGCAAGTAAACAAAGCATTTGCAAAAGTTGAAGAAATACTATCAGATGATGAAAAACTATTAAATAATTTTGTAATATTTTCAATAACTATTTCTTTTGAAACTTGCATTTGAAAAAGAGATACTAAAAGAGGCAATACTGACCCAATATCATTTAAATTTAAAATTTGTGGCAGGTAAGGAAATTGATTATCCAGACTAATACCTTTTTCAAGAATATTTTCAATATCAATAAAAATAGTATCTGGACATATGCCCCAGTTTCCCAAGTCATCTAAATGAATTTCACCATTAAAATGCATATCTAATATATCCTTAGGAAATTTATTTTTCAGATATTCAGAAAATACAGATTTTGCGATGTCAACAGATACATCACTAATACTATTATTCAATAATCCATTATTATTATTTAGTTTTTTATTTAAATCATATATAGGAATACCAAGTACAATTAATTTATTCATTTGATCTTCTAGACCATGTTCTATTAACACATTGTTAACACAATCTCGTATAAACCTCGATGTTAAATATGAAGTATGAGATTTGTATATCTTATTTTCTACTTCCTCTGTAATTTTTGCAGATTGTTCTAATGACATATTTGCCTCCCTTACCAAACATTGTATTATTTTGTGAGGGTTAAATTCCTCAATGGTTTGATTACTAGTTCTTACATACATTTTTCCACTTTCAATTATAGATTTTTCTTCGATTTGTCGGGCTAAATTTAAAACCAATTTTCCTAAATTAGTAATTGCATAACGTCTTTCCCCCTTATTCAGACCAACTAAAGATTGCCTTAATAATTTTCTCAAATGATAGGCAAATTTTCCAGACTCCTTTTTAGATCTAAATCCTGCCAAAGATTTCAACTCTGAATATGTTGAGGGGCCTTTAGAATTCAAAATACGTAAAATATCAATTCTATTAGGACTTGCCATCACCGAAAAAATCATTCTTACTCTTTTGGACGATGATTCCATAAATCCTCGTTTAGTTTCACTTGGGGGCAAATATGTAATTCTCAATTATTAAAAGCAGTTCAATTATTTATACATATAAATAAACCTAATAAAAAAATTAATTAATTAGAAATAGAAGTAAGGCACAATCAAGTTTCTAATAATATCTGTCCATTTTGTAAAATATCATCTTTTAGATTAATATTTGAACGTTTAGAAATAATCGATTCAGGAACCTCAGGTAATTTTTCTTTTGCTTCATCTTCTAGGCTGTTTTGGACATCATTTAATATAGACAATGCATCTTTATCGACTACAGAACCAATTTTACTCTCGGTGTTTATAGTAGAATTAATTAGTACATCGGTAGACATGGTGTGAACTTGCGACAAGACATTGGTTGCGGATGGAACAGCTTTAGAAAGATCTTTTTGAATATCGGCTAACATGTCTATGGTTGGATTTATGGTATCCATCATCGTAGAAAATTCATTTATCGTTGTAAAACGCATAGCAACAACCTCTAAAGCTAAACTGGCGTTTTGAGTATTTTTTCTCAACCTTCTCACGGCAGACAACTCATTTGCTATTACATTTGCTCTTGTATTATTTCCCGATTTTATATTCTGGGCTATTTTTGAACTAAAACTAGAATCAATAGTAGAGAATTTTTTATCCATTAATTGTAATTGAGAAATTTGCGTATTGATTACCGAAATAGCGTTATTAACATCGTAATAGAATTGACCGCTTTTTTCCATTCAATAGTTTGTTATATGAAAACATGTTAAAAACAAATGTTAATTTCTATACACAAAAAAGGAAATTAATTTTAGCTAATATCAATAAACTATACTTCTAATTTTTCTAACACCAAACCATGTTTATCATGGTAGTCAACTACTTTGACTGGTGTACCCAATGGCAAATCAGTAGGTGATGATACTCCAGGGAGGAATCCTGAAATATTCAGACCACAATCATCGATTCTAAAAACTACCCATGCATAAGAATTAACATCTTCAAACCCTTTAGGTGCTACAGATTGTATTGTATATGTAACTACTTTACCTTTACCGTTGTATGAAACATGTTTAAAAGATTTACTAAAACACTTATCACAATAATATGCAGTTTCTAAAGAAAGGTTTTTGCAATTTAAGCATTGATTAACCAATATTTTACCTTTTTTTGCAAAGTCTATAAATTGTTCTCTTGAACTTTGTTTATGAGATTGAGATTTAGACAATTGTTAATTTTCTCTCTCGTCTTAGTATATTTATATTATTTTACTTTTTTAAAAATATGTACAGCAGCACTAGCACCTGTTGCACCAAAATTATGAGTCAATGCGATATTTGCATCTTTAACTGTTCTTTCGCCAGCTTTATTTGTAAACTGTTCAAATACTTCCACAACTTGTCCTATACCTGTTGCACCTATGGGATGACCTTTAGATTTTAAACCACCAGAAGGATTAATTGGAATATCTCCCTTTAGAGTAGTACGACTTTCTCTAACAGCTTTTGCACCTTCACCCTTTGGAAAAAATCCTAGATCTTCTATATCAATAAGCTCAGCTATAGAGAAACAATCATGAACTTCTGCAAAATCAACATCTTTAGGAGATATGTTGGCCATTTTATAAGCCTGTTGTACAGCATCAATTGTACTAGGAATTGTTGTAATATCTTTTCTTGATTGAACAGATGCAGGTGAAGCTCCTCTACCAGATCCAATTATTTCAATATAGGGTCTTCCACTTTTCTTTGCAAACTCCTCATTGCACAATATAACAGCAGAGGCACCATCAGAAAATGGGCAACAGTCATAAAGTTTTAATGGAGAAGCAACTACAGGTGAATTAAGTACTTCATCTACTGTTATTTTTTTTCTAATGTGAGCCTTTGGATTGAAAAAACCATTTTCATGATTTTTAACAGCTATTCTTGCCAAATCTTCTTCTGAGGCTTTATGCGTTGCAAGATAAGCACGAGCCATAGAACCAAAAAGACCGGCAAAAGAGGCACCATTTCCCCCTTCATAAAAATAATCAGAACAATAAGAAAACAAAGTAGTGCTTTCTGTTGTTCCTGTATGTGTAATTTTTTCAACGCCCAGGGCAATTACACAATCATAAAAGCCAGCAGCAATATTTGCAAATGCTTCTCTAAACATAACAGATCCAGAACCACATGCTGATTCAATGGTTAGTCCAGGTACATTAGGTATTCCAAGGTTACTCATAATTACTGGAGCCATGTGTACTTGCTTATCAGCAACACCAAAAACATTTGAAATATAACCTGCTTTTATATCTCTTGGAGTTATTCCAGCTGATTCGATGGCATCTTTCGAAGCATTGAGAGCTAATTCAATAACACTCTCGTTTAATTTGCCATATTTTGTACTACCAGCACCAAGTACACAGACCTTTTCTCGCATAAATTATAAATACCTCTAGGTTAATAAAAACGTAAAGTGCGTATTAAGATCATTATATTACAAGTAATTGAAAAAGAACAATAAATACGTTCATAAAGATTTATCCATTAATTTCTAGTTTTTAGAGTGTAAAATACTATTTTAAATCATATAAATCAGTTCTTCTATTTTTTAATAAAGGAAGATCTTTTCGAATAAGGTTAACTCTATCAATATCTAAATCAATTATTTCCATTCCTTCTTTATTTCCCATATCTAAAACTACAATTCCAAACGGATCGACTATAAGGCTACGGCCACAATAAATATTACCAAACTGATTTGGAGCTATTAAATAAACACCATTTTCTAAAGACCTAGCTTTGCACATAGTTAACCAATGATCTTCCTTCATTGTACCTTGAACCCATGCCGATGGTGCAATCAATACATCAGATCCACCTACAGAAAGTAGCCTACTTAATTCAGGAAAGCGCAAATCATAGCAAATCAATAAGCCTATTGTACCTACTGGAGAATCAATAGGTTTAAAAAGTTTATTTCCTGCCAACAGTTTTTTTGATTCTTGAAAATTAAGAGCATCATAAAGATGTAATTTTCTATATTGTGATATTAAAGCCCCTTTATCGTTTATAAATACTGCAGTATCATATACACAATACAGATGATCATTTACATCTTTCTTTTTATTCGAAGTTTCATTTAATTTATCGGAATCAACAAAAGAGCGTTCATAAATTGTCCCTACAACATAGATATTGTTTTTCTTTGCACTTTTACATAATTCTTTAATAAAATTATCTTCAACCGATTCTGAAATTGAAAATAACGCTTTAGATGACTGAGAATTTGGTGAAAAAGCCATTTGAAACTCTGGAAAACATATAATTTGTGCTTTTTCATTTCCTGCTTTTTTAATCTGTTCTAAAGAGAAAGTCAAATTTTCGACTTTATCTATACTAGATTTCATCTGTACTATGGCAACTTTTACCATTTTTTTAAATTACTTTATAATATGCTAAATATTAAATTTAACAAACTATAAAAAAAGAGATTAAATAGTTAGACATGATTGGATATATTAATAAATGGCTAACAATCATGATTTGGAAAATCTAGATAATTGGAAAAAAATAGAAGGGAAATTATCTAAAGATTTTGAATTTACTAATTTTATTGAAGCTTTTGGTTTTGTGACGAAAATAGCCCTTGAATCAGAAAAAATGAATCATCATCCTGATATAAAAATTTCATATAATAGAGTTAATATAAAATTGATTACTCATGATATAAATCAAATAAGTGAAAAAGACATGGATTTAGCAAAAAAAATAGATAAATTAAAAAAACAATAACCTAAAAAATGTAAATATAGTTGTAAATTATAAATCAATTATGAATGTTGTTGAAGATAAACCTACAGAAATAAAGATTTTAGAACCCAAGGTTAAGCTATTAGGTATTTCAAAAGACGGTAATATAGCTTTGAACTTTAAAGATGCAAATGAAAATATTGACGAGGATACCATAAAATTAAGTTTTATCCAAACACCTCATGTAATAGAAACAGGAAATAGGTTTTCAAAAGAATTGGGAAATCTAGAATACGTATCCTTTGAATATGATAAATTAAAATTATTTGATTTACCTGTAAAAGAAAAAATAATAACCTTTGCTGCCACAAAAGACTCGGATAATGAACAAATAGTAAAGACAGTATCAAATCAAATTATAAATCCAAATGAAATTCAAAATACAAAAAGTTATCAAATAAATACCAGTGTAAGTAGTTATGATAATCCATGGCAAAACTATATCTTAAATTGCATAGAATATATGAAAGAAGTTACGATATCTTCCATACAAATGAATGAAAAAACTTTAATGAGTTTTTGGAAAAAATTTAATAAATAATAAATTTTTTCTATTTGTCCATAATTCTAAAAATAAAAACAAAAAGTTATTGAGGTAAATCAATACTTTTCCATTGAGGTAATAAATAAAAATTTAAAAAATATCTCCCTATAGGAATTGAATTTTTATTTACAGGGCAACATGATTTGGGATTTATTATAGATAAAATGGGATAACTATTGTTTATTTTTTGAGACAATTTTATCAAGTTTTGTATTTCGTAGCCACGAATTTTAGGTATTTTTGTACTTGACTTTATTTGAATTAACCAAATTAATTGATCCTTCATAGCAACTATATCAGACGGTCCTCTGCTTCCCTTTGAAAAATAAACATTCCAATCTTTGGATTTCAAATATAAACCAACAATATATTCTGCTTCCCGTCCAAATGTGCTAAAAGAATAAAACAAAATAAATTATACAAATAAAGATATATAAATTTTAGACATAATAATGTATAATAAAATATATACATAAAAGTCTCTTTATATATTGGTATTATTGGCTTTAAAAAATGGTAAAAAGAGGTTTATTCATAGGAAGATTTCAACCATTGCATAAAGGTCATATCAATTCAATAAAATATTGCTTAGATAAAATAGATGAATTAGTAATTGTTATCGGTAGCTCTGATAAAAGTTTTGAGTTCAAAAACCCTTTTACTGCAGGTGAGAGAATAGAGATCATAAAAGAATCCATTTGCGAAGAAATCAACAGAGAAGCCTTACAAAAAATTTTTCTTGTACCGGTTCCAGATAACAGAATTCATAAATTATGGACATATAATGTAGACATGTTGGTTCCAAGATATAATATGATATTTACCAATGATATTTTTACAACAATATTATTTAAAGAAAGAAGAATCGAAATAAATCATCCTCCATTAATTAATAGAGAAAACCTTTCAGCTACAGAAGTAAGACGAAGAATTGCAAATGATAAAAATTGGAAAGAATTAGTATCTATTCAAACTGCAAAAATAATTGAAGAAATAAAAGGAATTGAAAGAATAAAGGAAATAACCACTTTAAATACAAATCATTTCTAAAATAAAAAGATTCTATCAATAAAAATTAATTGAAATTAAAATTATAATTATTCAATTGTTAACAATAGATGGTTCTACAGGTGAAGGAGGAGGTCAAGTACTGAGAAGTACAATAACAATATCATCAATCATCAAAAAGCCAGTAAAAATAATAAACATTAGAACAAAAAGAAATAATCCAGGATTAAGACAACAACATCTAACGGCAATAAAGATATTATCAAGATTATTTAACTTTCATATAGAAAATGCAGTATTAGGGGCAGAATGGATAACCACAAGCTTTGATAAAGAAAATGAAAACAATAATAAGACAATTCAAGGCTTATTAAAAATAGATATCGGAACTGCAGGTAGTATTCCACTATTACTACAAACTTTAATTCCAACTATTGCAATTTCAAAAAAAGACATTTTAATTCAGCTAATTGGTGGAACAGATGTAAAGTATAGTCCTACAATAGACTATGTTAAATATGTCATTAAGGAAGCATATAGCAAAATTGGTATCTTTTTTGATATAGATATAATAAAAAGAGGTTTTTATCCTCAGGGCAATGGAATAATTAATATAAATATACGGAAATCAAATATTTTAAAACCAATAGATTTTTGTAATTTTAAGGAAATAAATCCGACTATACAGAGTATTGTAGGTAAGCTACCAAAAAATATTAACGACAAACAAATAAACAGTGCGTTATCAAATCTTGAAAAAAATGGAATCAAATGTGAAAGATATAAATCATCAATAGAAAATTCATCAAGCCCAGGTTCATCTATTTTAATTTATGGTATATCAGAATCAGGCATTTATTTAGGTGCAGATTCAATAGGAGAAAAAAACAAAAAAGCTGAAACAATAGGTTATAATGCAGCAAAAAAGTATATAGAAGAATTTAAATTTCAATCTTGTATAGACGCCCATTTGGCAGATATGTTAGTATTGCCATTGAGTTTTGTTAAAGAAAAATCAAGATATAAAATATCAAAAATTTCAGAACACTTGCTAACAAATTTAGAAGTAATTAAAAAGATAAACAAGATGGAATATAAAATCGATAAAACTGCGGAAAATAATGGCGGATATATAGTAACAATAAAAGGATCCTAAATCATTTAAAAAACCTTTTTGTTTCACCTAGTGTTACCATATTTATCGGGTCAATCTTTACAACCATTGGTAAGTTAGAAACAACTTTTCCTATTGAAAGACAGCTACGATGAGATAATGTTTTAACAAGAGATTTAATTGTAGAACTATCAAGTAATGACACCTTTGAAATTTTTTCTAAGTCCGACTCATTAGTAAAATTAAATAAAAAAATATTATCCACCTGCCTATAAATAGTATCATTAAGAGCGTCAGGTTGATTTGTAATAAATGTGGTATAAATTCCAAAATGCCTCATTCTTGTTATCAAATCTTCCCAATAGGTATCTCGAATATATAGATGAGCCTCTTCAGCAAAAATAAAGATTGGAGGAATCAAAGACTTTTCCAATAAATCTATCAATTTATTCATTATTACCTCAACTATCATACGCCTAATAACAGGAGAGCTTTTACCCATATTGATAATCATTCCAGCACCTTTTCTTTTCATTTTTATCAATTCTTCAAATTGGAAGCCTTTTTCATTAGGGTATTTGATCGAAAAAAGAAGAGATGAATTAATTATATGAAACCGTGATAATAGTGCATCTCTTACTAGTTCATTGATATTCCAAGTGTTAAATGCATGACCAAGCTCATCCAAACCCAAGCTCTTTTTATTTTCAAGGGAATCCCATATTCTAAAAAATTCTCTCAGGGAAGCAGCAGGCATATCTAGAGCATTCTTTAACATATTTGAAATTGAAGGTTTACCGCAATATTTCAAATCAAATTTTAAGCCCTTTCCAGGTTCCAATAATAATAACTTTTCATTAATAGAAGAAGGTTTACCATCATTATTTAATAATAATCCACTATATTCATTATTCAAATCAAAAACAATTACATAAGCACCATATTGAATAAGATATTTTAATAGTATTTTTGAAAGATGAGATTTACCAGTTTCTTTTTTACCTGTAATTATATTTAATTTACCATCAAGATCTTCGGCATAGATATCAAAAGATTGATTATCAGTTGCAGACTTACCAATAGATATCGGATATTGCATATTTTTTTTAATTAATGATTTAATGTCACTATAACTCATTTTAATAATTTTAGAATTTATTCTGGAGGGGACCCAATCGACATCTGAAGTAAAATTATCATATTTATCAATAGAACCTCTAATTTTTGTTCTTAACAATCGTACATCTTTTATTATTTGAGAAAGATTATTAATTTCCAAAGGATCAAAAATCTTTTCTGAACTATATTTACCAATAACTTCATCTTTAATTATTTCGTCAAACAGAGATTGAGATGAAAAATATTCCTCATCGTAAATCTGAACCAATAGTTTTTTATTTATATTTAAATCCTCAATTATAAAATAATCTCCTTTATTTGCAAAATCATTAGTAATAGCAAGCAAAATAATTTCATCCCCATTTTTAGATAATATCTTCATTTCCAGATTGATCCTAAAACCGAATTTCTAACATTTTCATGAAATATTTCTTTAATAAAATATTTTGACTTTATAAAACTCTGAATGCCAGACAGATCAGTATTTGAAAAGGTCGAAACATGATGGGACAGTTGTAATGTACTTGGGTAACCATTTGTAATAAATTCATTATAAAGTAGAGTTCCTAATGATTCAATAATCTGACTACCATCAAAAGTTACCACATCAGCTCTTAATATATTAGAATAAGTATTATTATCTAATTTTATTAATATATGCTCCCCATATATTCTTCTAATAAGGCTTGTAATAACTAGATCTATATTGACAAAAGAAGGATTTTGCTCCTTTAATAAAGGATAAGAAAAATATTTTAAAATATTTATCTTGGTATTTTTACTAATTCCAATTACAAGATTTTTATTGATAACCGAATTTTCAAGGATTTTTAAAATAGAATAAAAACGGTTTTCAAATATAGAATATTTAAGTGAACCATCAATAAGAATTATAGAATTAGTAACTAATTTAGACAAGCAAAATTGAATAAATCTTTCAAAGTTTATTCTAAGAAACTTTTTGGCATAATCATCATTATATAAAGTTAATTTTAATACATTTTGATCTAATTGAAAATTTTTTAAAATTTCTCCATTTAAGTAAAATAAAAAGGGCCCAATTTTAAAATGAGAGACGGGACTACCCTTAAAAGAAACACATGTAGAGCCTTTTATTGCATACAAGCCACCATCTTCTACTTCTGCAACTTTAATACAACTAGAGTCAATACCAAAAACAAATTTTTCTTTTTCACAAATATCAATTTTATTAACTTTAAGATCATCGTATTTTTCACAATGCAATCCCCAGCTTTGGATAGGTATTCCTTTATCATCATCATTTACAAAAACTAATTTCTTATTCTTTAATAATTTTTTATTATCCTTACAAAAAAATGAGTTGTTAAAATTATTGAATAAAGTTTTTTTTACAAAATCCAAATTGGATTGCATTTGTTGAAAATTTAATTGATTATTCATCATGTTCAACAACAATCACGATACTATTAAATGTTGTTCAACATGAACAACATGCACAGCAATATATTTATGAGTCAGATCATTATTTATATAATCAAGATGACTGAAGCAGTATCTAGGCTATCCATTGAAGCAAAAATAAAATTAAAGTACAATGATTGGGAAGTAGAAATCACCTGTACAGAAGATAAAGTAAAGCAAGTCGTAGGAAATGTGCTATCAGGCATAGATACTGCTTTATTCTCAAATACAAAAATAGAAACTGAAATAGAGAATTTGAAGAGCGAGTTAAAAGATATAAAGCAAAAATATGAATCAATTTCTAGCAATAATAATATTTTGAACAACCAATTAAATCAAAAAAGAAACAATATTTCATTAAAAGAGTTATCTAAAAACGGTAACACATGTAGGAGCCTAATAGAAAAGATATTTTATGAAAAATATTTTGAAAAAGAAAAGTTATTGGGCGAGGTACATGAAGAATTATCTAAAATGGGATATAACTATGATAGAACAGCAGTATCTCATTCCTTGACTGACATGGTTAGAGAAGGAATTTTAACTAGAGTAGGAACTCTAAGAAATTATAGATATATTCAGAAAAAACCATTATTTGAAAAATAACGTTATCGTGCATTGATTTTTTTATTTACAGCATTATTTAACCAACTTATACCAGCTGTGGTAATCCCATAAACTACAACCTCTAATTGATTCTCCTTATTAACACTTTTATAAACATATCCAGATTTTACTAATTCAGATAACCTAGAGCTGATGGATTTTGGATTTAAATTTGTTGAAGATTGAATATCAGCAATAGGAGAGGCTTTATTAAGATGTTTTCCCAATTCAAAGGCAATTTTAGATCCTAGCAAATACAACATCACTATCTCCTTATCAGAAAATTTTTTGCTTTGGATTTCGCCATTGTCAGGTAAAATTTTAGGTCCTTCTGGGGTGATTTTAATTATTGGTGAATAAAGATCTATTAATTCAGATGTCGAATAATTCAAAGAAATTCTTCGTGCCAACTCTATTTCTGGCACATTTTTAGAAAGAAAAGTCATAACAGAAGAAGCTACATTCTCAGGATCTCCACTATAATTTACCGTTATATCCCCATATTGAATAGATATACGTATAGTTTCATGGTTTTCTGAATCTTTTGAATTCATTTAAATATATTCAATAAACTCAAAGTACACATAAACTTATGAATGTATATTTATTAATTTGTTTATAGCATCATAACATTATTAACATCAAAGGATCAATTATAAAAAACAGTAAATTAATGAAAGAAACACCAAGACAAATCAAAGGGATAAATCGCAAGAAATGTACAATAATATAGGCAATACAAATAATAGCAATAGCAATATTAATAATTTTATAAAAGCAGGGTTTCCTAAACTTTTAAAACCTTTTGAAGGATCAATAAAAGATATTGAGAAGATTACAAAGTCTTTTGGACTTGCAATCAAAATACATAGTGATATAATAAGAAAATACCAGTCGGATAATACAGAGCCTCAGATAAATCATTCATTAAGAGTAGCTTTGATTTTATCAGATGAGATAAAAATCAATGAATCAGATTTGGTTTGCTCAGCTCTCCTACATGATATATTTAACAAAGATGAATTAGCTCAAGACGTTAAAGACTATATTAAAAAGGAAATTAGTGAAAGAGTCTATAAAACAATTTCATTTTTTAATAAAAAGACAACGACGACGACGGCAATGAAAAAAAATCAAGACAAATCATCATCAGCATCAGCTATTGAAAAGCAACTTTCAAAGATAAAGCAAGCAGACAGTTTTGTTAAATCTATTATTCTGGCAGAGAGACTTGATGACATCAGATCTTTGAAAAACTCTAGAAGAAAAGATAAAATAGCAAGATTCAAAGAAGAAACTAAAAAGTACTTTTTACCACTAGCTGAACAGACAAATGAAAAAATTATGCTAAAATTAATAATAGCTCTATATGAATTAAAATAAATTTTATAATCAATTACCTAGTAGAATCATTATTGCATTTTCCATTATTTTTTTTATGATATTTCCAATGGGTAACACATCCAAAGATAAAGTGTTCTGTACAGCCACAAATAATGCATCTTTTTTTTGTTTTATTTTCCATTATTATAGTTAATAACTAGAAGAATTTATTTGATAAATAACAAAGAAATATATTCTATATCATCTTCTGGGACTTGATTGTCCAGTCTTAATATAATTTACGCAATCTGCAATATAACATGCATGATCAGAAATACGCTCTAGGTATTTTAAAATTAATGTAGAAGAAATATTACATCTATTGTCTGGATATTCATTATTTAAATTTACAATTTTAGCAAAATCGCGTAAACTTTTTCTATATAATATATCCACTACATTTTCCTTTTCATAGATCTTGTTTGTTAACGAATTATCAAGTAAACGCAAAGCAGATACCCCAGTATTCATCATATCAAGAACGGTTTCAGACATTAAGATAACTGAAGACTTGTTGCACAATTTTAACGGTCCAAAAATATCAACTGCATCAATAATATCATAAGCATATCTACCTAACCTAGAAAAACCATATGAAATTTCCATACAAGATTTAATATATCTCAAATCAGTAGCTACGGGTTGAAACCGAGCAATTAGCTCGATTGTTAATTCTGAAACTTCATCTTGAAGAAAACGCAATTTAGCTGAGGATTCAAATATTTCTTTAGTAGCTTTTTGGCTATCTTCTTTATATGCATCAATGGCTTTTATAACAGAATCTGTAGCTATATTAGACATATCGCCAATAATGCTGCTTAACTTGTTAAGCCCTAAATCAATCAAACGAGACAAACTAGTAGAAAAAAGAAATTACAAAATCAAAGTTTAAAGAATGTATTTATATATTTATATCTAGCCGAATTTACCTGAGATATATCTTTCTGTTAAATCTTTTTGAGGGTTTTTAAAAATCTGAGCAGTTGGGCCATATTCCACTAGCTCTCCAAGATACATAAATGCAGTATGATCTGAAACTCTTGCTGCCTGTTGCATATTATGTGTCACGATTATTACTGTAAGATGCTCTTTAAGATCACTTATCAATTCCTCTATTTTAGAAGAGGCAATTGGATCAAGTGCAGAAGTGGGCTCATCCATTAAAAGAATTTCAGGCTGCATTGCAAGTGCTCTAGCTATACAAAGTCTTTGTTGCTGGCCACCGGATATACTAATACCGGGTTTATTAAGATCATTTTTAACTTCATCCCACAATCCAGCTCCTTGAAGGCTCTCTTGCACAATATCTTTTATCAAAGATTTATCTTTAACGCCGTTGAGCTTTAATCCAGATGCTACGTTATCATATATACTCATGGTAGGAAAAGGATTGGGCTTTTGAAAAACCATACCCATACGTCGTTTAACAATAACAGGGTCTGAACCTTTATTATAAATATCAAGATCATCTAAAATTATTTGTCCTTTAACAGAAGTACCAGGAGTCATTTCATGCATCCTGTTTATACATCTTAACAATGTTGTTTTCCCGCATCCTGATGGACCAATTAATGCAGTTATACAGTTTTCTTTAAAATCAATATCAATATTTTTAAGTGCATGTTTGGTTCCAAACCAAGCATTTAAGGATGAAATTGAAAGTTTAATCCCTTCATTTTTAGATAAAATAGAAGATTTATTTTTAGGTGAAGGCACATTATTAGATGGCAAATTATCAATTTTTTTGCCACCCATATATGTTTTCAAAATATTATCCAATAAGAATTACCTACCTTATCATATATGCGTTTGTCACATATTAAATCTGTCTAAATGAAATCAATAGTTATCCCAAATGATGATAACACTATATAGTCGCCCCTTTACTTAATTGAAAACCTCTTTTTTGAGATATCATTCTCAAAGCAATAGTCAAAGATAGCACTATCAATATTAAAACCAATGCTGCACCCCAGCCTTGCTGATGGGCAAATGGATATGGTTGAGAAGCAAGTCTCCATATTCTCAAAGGAAGAGCGTCAACTGGAGAATTCAAACTATGGAAAAATAAACTTGTGCCTAAAATAGTCATTATCAAAGGAGCAGTTTCACCAGCAATCCTAGACATTGCTAAAACAACACCTGTTGTTATACCACTTTTAGAACCTTTTATAACTATATGCCAGACTACTTTCCATTTAGCCATTCCAAGAGCATAGCCAGCTTCTCTCAAAGAATTTGGAACTAGCTTTAAAGTTTCTTCAGTAACTCTGGTAACTATAGGGATCATTATAATTGACAAAGCAAACGCGCCTGCCACGATTGAAAATGAACCTAAAGTTAGGACTATTGTAATATATCCAACTATTCCAATAACAACAGATGGAATTCCAGTCATAACATCATTAAATAATCTAACAAAATATGCAAATTTTTTAAATCGTGATGAAGAAGCGTATTCTGAAAGATATACACCAGCAAGTACTCCTACAGGAACCCCAATTATTGAAGCAAGGCCTACGATAATAAATGTTCCTTGGATAGCTGGCCCTATTCCTCCATTGCTTGAACCTATTGAACCAGGAGGAAGAGTAAGAAAATTAAGGTTAAATGCAGCAACTCCATTTCTAAAAACATCGATTAAAATACTAACAAGAGGTATGATTGCAATAATTACAAAACCAAACAATATAACAGTCACTATATTATTAACGATTTTTCTTTTTTTTGCATTTTTTTCAATTTCTGATTGAATTATTGATTTATAATCTTTATTTGCTTTTTCCATTTTAGTCCCTCAAATTAGAATGCGATTTGGTTACCCTCGAAACAATAAAAACTGCACCTACATTGATAAGCAAAGTTAAAGCGAACAACACTAATCCAAGTCCTATTAATGCTGACAAGTGTAAGGCACCTGATGCTTCATTAAACTCATTTGCAATTATACTTGATAATGTTTGACTTGGCGAAAATAAAGATGTAGGAATTGCAGACATGCCTACTGCATTACCAATTACCATTGTTACTAGGATTGTTTCTCCGATGGCTCTACCAAGTCCCAAAAAGGATGCTCCAAGTAATCCTGATTTTCCATAAGGAAGAATAGCCGTTTTTACAACCTCCCATCGAGTCGCTCCAAGGGCATATGCAGCCTCTCTTTGAGAATCAGGAACTGCTCTGATAACCTCCCTTGAAATAGCAGATACAATAGGAATAATCATTATTGCTAGTACTATACCAGCAGTAAATACATCCAGTCCAAACGGTGCAGTTCCGAAAATCGATAATTTATCACCTAATGCATTATAAAGAGGCATCTCGATGTAATCCAATATTACAAATCGAAATACAAATAGCGCCCAAAGACCATAAACAATGCTAGGTACTGCAGCAAGCAACTCTACTATAAATGATAATAGAGTTCCAATTCTTCCCTTTACCATTTCATTAACAAAAATAGCAATTCCTATACTAATTGGAACTGCAATAACCATTGCAATTGCAGAGCTAACGAGTGTACCTATAATATAAGGTAATGCACCAAATGATTCACTTCCTTCTACGGGATTCCAATCTGTACCAATAACAAAATAAAAGCCCTCCTTTAAAAATATTGGTAGAGATCCTTCACTTAAAGCATAGATAACAAGAGCAACCATAGCTATAGTATAGATTGAACAGCCAATTACAAGACCTTTAAAAAATTTATCACCAAATTTAGATTCATTTGATTTTGATCTAATTGTTTTAATAACAGATAGACGACGGGATTTTTCATCCAATATGTATATAGATGATGCAGAATTTTTAATATGTATTACACATAGTATTTATATAGATTAAATACACTATATAGAAATTAAAAAAAGAATATATTTATATTATTTTGTTAAAAGCGGCGTTCCCTTGAAGGTCAGAGAACCAAGTGTATCTTGGTTAGTTTTAACTACAGCAGCAGGTAATGGAACATATCCTAAAGGTTCTGAGAACTTTTGTCCATCAGTAATTGCCCAAGATAAAAAGTCAACAATAGCTTTTGCCTTTTGATTATCTATGGAAGGATTTGCACTTAGATCTTTATACAATATAATGTAGCTGAAACTTGAAATAGGATAAGAGGCTTTTCCAGGGGCATTGGTAATTGATACATTAGACCAAGGTTGATCACCTTTTGGTAATGTAGGAGCAGCAGCTACAGCTGCAGCCAAGGTTGTATTTACTGACGGCGTAACAAAATTACCATCTTTGTTTTGAAGAGATGCATAGTTCATCTTTGTTTGTAAAGCATATGCAAGTTCATTATATCCAATTGAATATTTTGAACCACCAATAGAGGCAGCAACACCTTCATTGCCAGGAGCACCTACACCTACTGGCCATTGTACAGATTTTGAAGTTCCAACTTTGCTTTTCCATTCTGGGCTTACTTTGGATAAATAATCTGTAAATACATTAGTTGTACCAGAACCATCAGATCGGTGAACAACAGTTATTGGATTTGATGGTAAATTAACACCAGGATTTAATTGCTTTATTTGAGGATCATCCCATTTTTTAATTTTACCTAAATATATATCTGCCAAAACAGGGCCTGATAATTTAAGAGGAGTGCTAGAAAGCTCGGGCACATTATAAGAAATTACAACAGAGCCAAGAGTTTCAGGAATATGAACTGGATTAACAGCTTTGGCAAATTCAGATTTGCTCAAGGGAGCATCAGTAGCTCCAAAATCTACAGTTTTTGCTAAAAATTGCTGTATTCCGCCTCCACTACCAATTGAAGCATAGTTTATGTTTACATCAGGTTTTACTTTTTGATATTCAACTCTCCAAGTATCTATCAAAGGAAAAGGAAACGTCGCTCCTGCACCATTAATAGTTACCTGCTGAGCGTGAACAGTATTAATAGAACTAATACCAAGAGATATTAGAACAGACAATGTCAATATTGACATGCCAAATATTTTTGAATAAGTCATAATAACCGATGTAAATTATATTCATATATTATTAATCTATTATCTATATAAAAGTTATATTCTATATACATATAATTAAATAGTCAATAATTTAGTAGATCTTTTTGAAAATATATTTTATTAGTTTAATCTGGCTCTGTAAATAAGATTTTTAACGAATATTTTTAATCCTATGATTTGATATTGTAAATTAACATATAACAAATTTTGTTAAATTGTATGCAATCTGATAGACAAATCCAATTTTTATTTAGCAATATATCTATAATTTCCTTTTTAAATAAATCAAATTTACACAGCGGCTAACTCAATTATCAAATAACATTAATTAATTCTTTACAATAATGACGATTTTATTTATTGACCAAAACAATGTTACAGTTTCGATATAATATATAAATATTGTTATCATATTTCATTTAGCAATATATGAACTATATACTTTATAAGCGCGGCTTTTGATTTATAAATATGTTGAAAAATGCAATAGAACTTGATGATAATTCAATCAAAAAATATGGCGAAGAATATAATAAAAAATTAACAGAATTAAAAAATATTAGCAGTAATTACTTGAAAAATAATAATGATAAGAATTTCTTTGAGATTGGAGGTTTATTAAAGAAAATTAGATTTAACCAATTAGTTTTTCCAAAGAATGTCAGAAACGAAAAATCTATAAAAGAAATTGAAAAAGCATCCATGTCTTTTTATAAAATAGAAAGAAAATTAAAAGCTTTTAACACTATTGATATGGAACTTTCAAAAAACAAAAAAGGAGGAAGTGATCAAAACAGATCAAAAAATTTTGATATTTTTCTTAAAATAAATATGCAAAGTCTAACTTCAAAAGCAAATAAAATAATTTATAATATTATTTCTATGCACTTACCAACATTTGATGATAGTCTAAATCATATTTTAGTAGATAATAGAATAAAAAAACTAAATAAGAAAATCGACAAGTCGAAAACAAAAGTTGAAAAAAAAATTAAAGTAATATCTTCAAATGGCAAGGTAGAAGATACAAAAACGCAAAAAAAAATTAAGAGTATTAAAAAGGATTTAGAGAAATTACAAACAATCTTAGAAATAACAACAAATGCAAATAACAAAGGAAAGGATGGAAATAATGAATCAGATAAACATCTTAAAAATACAATAGATTTTGTAAATAATTTAGAAAAAGTTAAAGGACTATTGAATAATATTGATAACAGCAATAAAGTTTTAAAGATATTAAAAAAAGGAGATAATGAAAATTATGTGGTTGATATCACTAACAACATAAACAAAGAACTACAAAACAAGCAAAATCAATTTATAGAGATATGCAAGTCATTTACCCATGCTCCTCATAAATCTTTGACATAAAAGTCAAAGATTAGGAAATATCATAGATTGAGGAAATTTTTTAAAGATATCTGCTTAATATACAAAGCATATAAAAATGAACATAACAAAGGATATTATTCTGAAGGTCATAAAAGATGTATCGAATGTAACTTATTTTTAAGTTGGGAAGGTATGAGGTGTCCTTGCTGCGACCATATCCTTAGAACAAAACCTCATAATACCAATTGCAAAACCAAATTACTAAAACAAACAGCAAGATTATAACTGATAAATAAAAAAGCATAAAATTAAAAATTATTGTCCATAATCAAAGGTTTATTTTTTTTCAATGCCTATAAGGGAAATAGTCATAATTAAATCATAAAGGGTATATGGCTATCGCATGGGATTACCTTACAGTTGAATTAGTACTGTTAGCAGGAATAATTTACTTTTCTGTTTATTTAGAACATTGGGTATATCGAAGATCACAGACAAAAGAAGATGAAAAAGATATAAAAAATATAATTAGATTTATCAAAGATGATTTAGGCCATAGGCTTGGATTTATTGAAGAATCTTTACAATACCAAGACTATAAACCATTTTTTACCGATATGTGGGATGCTGTAATACTATCAGGAAAACAATCACTACTTCCTTTTGAGATTTTTCAAAGTATTCAAAGGTCTTATTCTTGGATGAAATATTACAATAGTGAAATAGAATCAAACAAAAGAGGAAATCTTGATGAAAAGGTACTAAAAGAGTTATTAGATGATGTAAAAAAATCAATAGAAAAAACAATCGCCAAAATAAATGATTTTAAGAAATAATCAAAAAAAATTCCTCAACTACTAAGAATGCTGTATTGAAAAATTTATCATTCCTATAGTCCGTATTTTACTATGATCTCATGAAAAATATTTCATGATGTCCAGGGGTTGAATCTTCCCATACAATGTATATTCGATTGTTATCTGAAAGTGCTATGGATGGACATTCAGAAAGACCAGAGTTATTGCTCAAGTTTATGACATCTTTTGTAAAAGATTGACCACCGTCATTACTTGTTTTTATAAAAATATCCTTATTTGTTTCAGACATTATTCCTTCCCATAGTACATATACCGAATCTTTGTTCACAATCGTCTCTACATTTAATGATCTATTGTCATTAATGGAAATTGGATCTGTGAATATATGACCATTATCAGCACTTTTTGTATAATATATATTAGATCCAATTGCAAAATCAGGGATTCCAGCCCATAATACGTATATGTTATTTTTATATGAATTATCTGTGGCTTTCCAATACTCTTTATTGGACCATTTATTTTTGTTGAATTACTAAAACTATCTCCATTATTATTACTCTTTGTAAAGAATATACTGTTTGTATTTCTGGTTTGGTCACCAATAGAAAAACCAGTGTTCCATACAATATATACATTATCGCCATTATTGGTTGGTGAAGTATTAATCTTTGGATAGGTTAAACTGCTTACATTGTTGCTTAATATCTTTATATTTTTAAAAGTAGAACCTCCATTGTCACTTGCTCTAAATAGTATTTTATATACAAAGCGATTAGTATTATTGCCATTATTATTATAGTTTGGAGGCTCTTGGTTCCAAACAACATATACCTTATTTCCAAAAGCAGATATCTCGGGATTATTTGAATTGCCTAATTTGCTGTTGTGTATATCATACATGTTGTTATGGCCATCAAATCTATCTAAATGAATAATATTGCTAAAAGTCTGACCTCCATCATTACTTTTTCTAAATAATATTCCTTTTTTGTAATTTGTATATGTGCCATAGTCAATCCATGTTACATAATACATTATTTCCATAAACTGCTAAATGCGGATGTTCTGAAAATCCACTATTATTGCTAAGATTTATAGATTTATCAAATGTGACACCGCCATCACTACTTTTTTTTATAAATATATCATAATTAGACCCATTTGCTACAAATCCGCCATCATTATTACTAGCATTTTCCATAGAAGCAATATGGGATACCAATTGTTGCCATACAACATAAACATCATTTCCAAAAGCAGCTACTTTAGAATAAACAGAGTCTGCCGAATTGTTAGTTAGGGTAATATACTTTGTAAAATTTAAAGCACTGTTATTATTCTGTTGATTATTATAGGAATGTTGTTGCCCGTATGATATTTGCACATTAGAAAAATGTAAGCTTACCAGAACGCTGATAATAAAAATACTGGCCAAAAAAAAAATAATTCTACATTTAAAGTCAACTTATATATCCAATGCAACCGTAAATATAAACGGAATATACCAATGAATTATTTATCCGGTATCTAAAAAATATTAATGATGTGGAGGCACGCATTCATTTTTGGCAGCCTGATCTTTTAGTCCCGCGTTATCTTTTTCCCATTTTATACTTTGTACTCGACAGACCAGGTGGAGGCCCTCCTGCAAATGCAGAATTTGTTGCAACTGTTGATATACCTACCCCGATTGCTGTAGTGATTAAAACCATTGCAATAATAGTAGTTGCATTCTTACAAAGTATATACGATCTAAACAACATAAATGAATCGGTACCAAAGTAGTTAGTATAATGAAGATATTAATCACAAAGTAGTCATACTGCTGACACCTATTCTCATCCTCCTTCTACTACCGCCCCCATTCCTTCTTACAATAGTTCAACAGTAAAAACACCAACCACTACAACTGCAACACCATCAACTAGTCCTTCTTCTTCCTCTTATCTTCTATCTTGTCTATTCTCTTTTGTATCAAATATTCCATAAAGTCATTTTTAATCCACTTAATGGCAGGTCTTTTGCTATTCCATCTTTTAACTACGTGTACCTTCTGGCCATTTTTAGAATGGATATTTCTATGGACTCTAACCAAGCAATAGAGAGGTGTTTCTATTCTTATTCTCTTTCTCTTTCATAAAGTCCTCCGCTACCATAGGATAGAAGCCGTTTGTAATCTTTCTCAAATTAGGTTTAAGTTTTAGAACAAAATAGGTTTTGTCCTACACTTATTCTGGTGGACTAATGGGTGGGGGCTGTGATTTGGATAGTACAAATTAGGAGTTGTCCAGCATTTATGGTACCATTACAATCTCCTGAAAAAGAATGAGATACGCCGGTATCTACAGATACTGCGAAAGAACCAGGGTCCAACTTAACGAATTGGGGACTTATAGCAGAAAGAGAGAATGAAGATGGATGAGGGTTATTACCTGTAACCGTTACGGCATATGTAGCACTAACGGAGTTTGGATTATTTAAAACGACTTGCAAAGTACTTGTATTTGGTGATATTGTTCCTGGATTTATACTACCTTGACCTGCAAAAGAGTTTTGCATTAATGGGAACATAGATGTTGCTCCTACGATTAGCAGTGATGATATTGCTACTACTATAACGATACCTTTAATTATGTGGTTCATAATATACCCTTTTTCTTTGAACTATAAAAACATTGACACCATAATATAAACTATGAAATACCTTCTATTTGGTAAGAGTGGCCTAAGTGTTTGAGCTTTGTCCTGGAGCCATGACATTTGAATAAGAATTGGGATAGGGTTCCTAACTATGATAGAAAAAAGGTTTGTAACTATATTTTCATATCAAGGGTTCACAAATACTATCTTCTTCCTATCCATTTTCAGAAACAAAG
>Ga0134125_10000839_pt1 | contig 39981 bp, 38 predicted proteins | sample KB31751_FD_96464 | JGI IMG/M metagenome (GOLD analysis project Ga0134125, IMG submission 96464) | Terrestrial soil microbial communities with excess Nitrogen fertilizer from Kellogg Biological Station, Michigan, USA - KB3-175-1 | ecosystem: Environmental > Terrestrial > Soil > Unclassified ...
GCCGACGGCGGTACTGATCAAGCCGGATGAATCGATCGCGTATCGCGGACGCATCGACAACTTCTACGCGGGATTAGGCAAGCCGCGCCGAGTGGTGACCGAGCATGACCTGCGGGATGCGCTGGATGCGGTGATCGCGGGGAAACCTGTCGCGAAGCCCGAGACGTCTCCGGTCGGCTGTTACATCCAATAGCTTTTCTCTGCGGACTCTGCGATCTCTGCGTTGGATTGTCAGCGCTGATGAAACGCGGCAGCGGCGGTGTCAGCAGAGAAGAAACTCAAAGTATTGTCTCCATATCTAACTGCGCGCGTTCGGCGCAGCGGGCCATACGCATCTCTTAACGCAAATCGCGTCGCGTGCTGCACGACCACAAGCCGCGGAGGTTTCGCTTCCAGCGCCTCCATTGACGCCTGATACTCACGCTCTTTTGGATACGGCGGATCGATGAATACGATATCCGCCTCAATACTTCCCAGATAGAGCGCCGCCCCGCCCCGAATCACGCGGGCACGCCCGGCGGCTTTCAATGACACGAGGTTATTCCGGATGAGTTCCGCCGCCGCGCGGTCATTCTCAATGAAGATGACGTGCCGCGCACCCCGGCTCAATGCCTCGATTCCGACAGCGCCTGTACCGGCATAGGCATCTACAAAGACCGTGCCGTCGATCTCCGGCGCCAGAATATTGAACAAAGACTCGCGCATTTTGTCCGGGGTCGGACGCACGTCCATCCCCGGCATCGACTGCAGTTTGCGCGAGCGGAACTCGCCGCCGATCACGCGCATGGCCTACCCGACCTGCACCAGACCATAGCGCCGCTGCCAGTGATTCCTGATGTAGTCGATCGCCGCCAGCATAACCTCGTGTGACGGTGGATGCTCGACAAACGCCCGCGCTTCGTTCCGCGCGGTGCCCAGAATGTCCGGATCGCGGAGGATATTGGCGATGCGCAGTGACGGCAAGCCCGACTGCTTCGTGCCGAAGAATTCGCCGGGCCCGCGCAATTTCAAATCCATCTCGGCGATGGCAAAGCCATCCTGCGAATCGACCAGCGTGCGGATGCGTTCCTTGCCCGTGTCATTCAATTTCTCGGTGATCAGCATGCAATAGCTCTGGCCCGAACCCCGGCCCACACGCCCGCGAAGCTGGTGCAGTTGCGAAAGTCCGAAGCGTTCGGCCTGCTCGATCACCATCACGGTCGCATTGGGAACATCCACGCCGACTTCGATCACCGTGGTCGAGACGAGAATGCGGGTCCGCCCGTTCTTGAAGGCATCCATCGCGGCTTCTTTTTCACCGGAGCCCAGACGCCCGTGCAGCAGGCCGATCGGGACATCCGGAAAAACTTCGGCCGACAGGTGCTCATACATCTGCTGCGCCGCCTTCATTGAATTCCGTTCAGCTCCGCTGATGGCCTGCGTCTCGGACTCTTCGATCACCGGATAAACGACGTAGGCCTGTCTTCCGGTATCGATTTCGCGGCGGATCGCGCTGTATGCCAGCTCAACCTGGTCCGCGGTGAAATGCTTCGTGACGATCTTCTGCCGGCCGGGCGGCAGCTCGTCGATGACCGACACGTCGAGATCGCCGTAAAGCGTCATTGCGAGCGTGCGCGGGATTGGCGTCGCAGTCATTACCAGGACATCCGGCGTTACGCCCTTTTGCACGAGCTGAAAGCGCTGCATCACGCCGAAGCGGTGCTGTTCGTCAATCACGACAAGGCCGAGCTTCGCGAACTCGACATCCTTTTCGATCAGCGCGTGCGTGCCGACAGCCACCGGGACGAGTCCCGCGCGCAGCAGTTCCTTCAGCTTCGCCTTCTCGCGGGCCGTCGAGGATCCGGTGAGCAGCGCCACCGGATACCCGATCTTCTGCAGCAGCGGGCGCAGCGAAAAGTAGTGCTGCGCGGCGAGGATTTCCGTCGGCGCCAGAATCGCCACCTGATATCCGTTTTCGAGCGCAATCACAGCGGCTTCCGCGGCCACGATGGTCTTGCCGCTGCCGACGTCGCCTTGCAGCAGACGGTTCATCGGACTCGGACGCACCATGTCCTCCGCGATTTCCTTCAGAACGCGCTTCTGCGCATTCGTCGGCTTGAACGGCAGCAGCTTCTTGATCTGCTCGCGCACGCGCTCGTTGAGCGCGAATTCGATGCCGGGCAGGGCGCGAGCACGCTGGCGCTTGATCTCGAGCCCGCACTCCAGCCAGAAGAACTCCTCAAAGATCAGGCGGAACTGCGCGGGAGAGCGGAAGTCGTTCAGGATCCGGATCGGCGTGCCGGATGAAGGAAAGTGGGCCTCACGAATGGCTTCACTCCGCGACGGGAAACGCAGCCGCGCGCCGATTCCTTCAGGCAAACGGTCCTCGAGCGGCGGGATCTCCTGCAGGATGCGGTGCATGAGCACGCGCAGTACGCGGGTGCTCACCTTCCCGGCGGCTTCATAAACCGGCACGATGCGCCCGACATGAAGTGCTGAATCGCCCTCCTCATCGTCGCCGGTAAGGAGCTCGGTCTCGGGGTGCATCATTTGCAGCTCGCCCCGGTAGGAATCGAATTCGATCTTTCCGAAGAGAGCGACGCGGGTTCCGGGCGTAAGTCGATCCGCAAGATAAGCGCCGTGGAACCACTTGCCGAGAAGCGTCGCGCGGGAGGCGTCGGTGAACTGAGCTTCGAAAAGTCCGAGATTCCGCCGCCGGAAGCCCGAAAGTTTCGAGGAGCGGACTTCCGCGATCACTGTCGCCATCTCGCCCGGCGCAAGCTGCGCGATCGTCTTCAGATTGCTGCGGTCCTCGTATCGGAACGGGAAGTAGTTGAGGAGATCCTCCACGACTTCGAGCCCCTTCGAGGACAGCATGCCCGCGCGCGCGGGCCCGACGCCTTTGACGTAAGCCAGCGGTGTGTCGAGGGCGAGAGGCAACTTCGAGTTTAGCGGCCTCGGCCTTCGTTCAAATCACTCGCGGAGACGGATGCCCAAACAGATCGCCCTGCATGAACTGAATACCCAGCAGCCAGAGATTTTCCAGCATTCGCCGCCGATCGACCCCTGTCGCGATCAGATGGGCTCCGGAGTCTTCCGCCAGGCGGACGAGTTTGCTGACGGTCGCGCCACAATCGGGCCGATCGATACTCCGAACGAGGCGCTTGTCGATTCTGATGTACTCGGGCGCGAAATCATGCAGGTTCGGGAAAGATTCCGGCCCGGCTCCACTCAGCGCGAACGAGAATCCTCGTGTACGCAGGTTGTCCCGGATCTTCAGCCAGCGGCGCGGGTCCGCCATCAGATCGCTTTCGCCAACGTCGAATATCAAATTTGCGGGTGGCAATACCGTGCCCGGAGGATCGTCGATGGCAGTGGGGGACAAAGGAATCAGATACAACCCGTCGGGATTCTGCGCCGCGGCCGATCGCATGGCGCACATTTGAACGCGCGCGGGCTCAACCGGTTCGGCAGTTCGCACCACGCACTCGTGAGCGAGTACTCGGTGCGCAAAGGTGTCGAGGACAGGCTGAAACAGAACCACAGGCGACCCATCCGCGGGGCTGAGGAAAGCCGGCGTTTCATCCGGAGCGAACAGAGTATGCTGGCACGTCATAGTCTTGTGAATCAATCGACGCGACCGCCATAATCCTTTAGTTCCGATTTGGCATGGGACACTAAGAGCGCACGTTAATGAACAGAAAAATCTTTTACTGGAAGCTGCGCGACTCGGAGATGCAGCTGGGGGAACGCACTCTGCTGATGGGCGTTCTCAATATCACGCCCGATTCATTCTCCGATGGCGGGCGCTTCAACGATCCAGACCGCGCCTATGCACGCGCTCTCGAAATGGAGGAGCAGGGCGCCGACATCATCGACATCGGTGCGGAATCCACAAGGCCCGGCTCGAAGCGCATCACGGCCGATGAGGAGTGGCAAAGGCTGGTTCCGGTGCTGAAGCGGCTGCGCGGTAACCTGCGGGCGCCGCTTTCTCTCGATACATATAAGGCGGAGATCGCGGAGCGCGCCCTGCAGTATGGCGTGGAAATCATTAACGATCCGAGCGGGCTGACCTTCGACCCGGGGATCGCCAAAGTCGCGGCTAACGGGAACGCCGGCCTGATCCTCAACCATATGCGCGGGCAGCCCGAGACGTGGGCGAAGCTCCCCCCGATGCCGGACCCCTCCGGAACCGTGGCGCGCGAGTTGGATGCCACGGCGAATCGCGCGCGGCATGCGGGCGTGGATAAGGCGCGCATTATCGTCGATCCCGGCCTGGGCTTCGGAAAGCGTAAGGAGCAGAATGCCGAAATCCTCGCGCATCTCGCCGCGCTCGCGAAACTCGATCTCCCGATTCTGATCGGGCCATCACGCAAATCGTTTCTCGCGCCGGCATCCGAAGGCGGCACGGTGTTCGCCACGGCAGCGGCCGTCGCGGCGGCGGTGCTGAATGGCGCGCATATCGTGCGGGTACACGATGTCAAAGAGATGCAGGCTGTGGTTCAGGTAGCCGACGAGATCGCCCGCGCTGCGGCGGCCACAGCCGTGGCGGAAGAACGGCAGGCCGCGCGGGTCCGCACGCGATCGAGTCCCAATATTGAGGCGGAAAGGCCGCGTCCGCCGCGTCCCCCCATCGCCAGACCCCAACCTCCTAAAATCGATGAGCCGGCACGGCCCGCGGCGGAAGAAATCGCGCCGCCGGCGGCAGAGCAGGCGATGCGCCCCGCGGCGGCGAGCGATGCGTCGGCGCCGGCAGCCCCTCGGCGCGAAAACTTTACCCCGCCAGCGAAAGATCGCCCAGCCTTCCGCCGGGAAAGCCGGTTTCCGGATCGCGAAAAACGCGACGGCTCTCTGCCTCCCCGGAAGCCGTTCACGCCACGTCGGGATGAGGACGGCGGCAGGCGCTCCGGACCGCCCCCGCGAGGGCGTGATTTCCGGCAAGACCGCGACCGTCCGCCGCGCCGGGACGACGGGGGGGCCAAACCCCGTGGATTCAAGTCCGACCGCGAGTTCAGGCCACGGGATGGCAAACCGGGATTCAAATCGGGCGGGTTCAAGCCCAGGCGGCCCTTCGATCGTGAAGGAAACGCGCGGGGAGACCGGCCCGAGGGGAGTGGAGCCCGCCCGCGCTCCGGACCACCGCGCTCCGGACCACCGCGCTCCGGACCACCGCGCTCCGGACCACCGCGCTCCGGACCACCGCGCTCCGGACCACCGCGCTCCGGACCACCGCGTTCCGGACCACCGAAGGGGAAGGCGCCGGGTGGCGGCCCCTCGAAACGGCCGTTTCGAAAGAGACCGTAGCCGCAATTCCCCAGATGCTCGGATGAATGTGGCGCTGGCGATCTTGTCGCCGGGCGGAGAATCGGCCGCCCGTGTGGCGTCAAATTGAGAACTCGAAAACTTCAGGCATCGCGAGACGCTTGTAATCCAGAACCGGCATTACGATCGAATCGGTGAGCGAGCCGGCGTTGAAAGCGATGCGATCGTTCTCAAATACCGTTGGATCGGCATAAAGCGGAAACGGCAGGACAGGACTGCCGAATGGAGGCACGGCGCCCGGTACGAGCCCGGTCGATTCCGCAAGTTCCTCAGGCGTGGCGAAGCGCATGTTGCGAGCTCCGAAGTGACGCTTGATCGCGCCCGAGTCCAGCCTGCGATCGGCGCTGAGGACAAACAGACGAAAAGCATCGTCCACTTTAACGAGAAGCGCCTTGCCGCCAATCCGCAGTTCCTCGCCGCGCACGCGGGCGGAATCCTCAGAGGTTCGGGCAGGCTCGTGATGTATTTCGCGGAAAACCACTCCGCCCGCGGACAGCCAGTCTCGGATTTTTTCGAGAATCATAATCCCAGTGTCTTTTTTGTGGCCTGCTGTAAGGGTTCCTGCTGCATTAGCCCCAGCTCCTCGCATGCTTCTCGATCAGGTCGCAAACCTCCGCCCGAAAGCGCTCGATCCGGAAGCGCCGCTGCCACTCTCTCCGGCCCGCCGCCGATAACCGCTCCATCAGGGCCGAGTCATTCGTTAGCCCTTCCACGCTCTGCGCCAGTGCGGAGGCATCCGGGGATGCGGTCAGTATGCCGGTGCGTTTGTCTTCCACGATCTCCGGAATCCCTCCGGCCCGGTATGCCACCACCGGCGTGCCCGCCGAGAACGCCTCCAGGATAACCCGCGTCGCAGCCTCATCAGGACCGGACGGGACGGCCAGAATCTCCACCTCTTTCAGAGCATTTGCGGCATCGTCCGTCCAACCATGGAAAGTGACCGGGAGACCCTCCGCCATCGCCCGCATTTCCATTTCGAACCGGGCATCGCCGAAAAGACTGCCGCCATAAATGTGAAATTCAGGGCGCACGCCGCGGTCCTTCATGTGCCTGGCTGCGCGCAGGAAATCCGCATGACCTTTTTCCGGAGCAATCCTCCCGATGATGCCAATGCGCGCCGGTCTGTGACTGAAGTGGCGCTCGCCACCATGAAGATCGCCCACGCCGTTGTAAATCGTTTGCACACGGTTCGGATTGAGCACGCGACGATAAGGCCCCGCAACATAGTCCGATGCTGCCACCACGGTGGACGCGGCGTTCCGGAGGGTCCAGTGGATCAGACCTTGCTCCATCCGCCTGCCGATATAGCTATGGGTATGGAACACAACTGGACAAGCGAGCCGGGCGACGGCCGGCAGCACACGTGGGCCATTGACGTAAACCATGTCCACTCGATGGCGCTTCACCGCATCCCGAACCGCCGAAAACATGCGCGGGGCATCCAACGCAAATCGCAGGACATCAGACGCCGTCTTGCGGCCGCTCGAATAAGAGCCGAGCGGCAGCGGGTCTGTGGGAATGCCTGCTTTTCTCGCCCAGACGACCAGATCTCCTTCGCCGGGAAGCATCAGGCGCGGATTCCAACCGCGCCGCAGGATTTCCGGCATAAGGTCCTTCAGGCACAACTGAGCTCCGCCGGGCTCGCTGAATTGATCGAGAAAAAGAATGTTCAATCGATCTCCGCGGTGCTCGGGCCGGTGGATTCCCGCAGCGCTGCCGCCAGGACCCAGAAATAGACGGGGAGCACGCGCCAGTAGGTGATCAGATCACCGGAGAGCATTTGCACAAGCTCTCCGCACCAAAAGCAGAAAATCCATAATCCAAAGAAAGACGCTCGGGCGGACCTCGACCGCGCCGCGCGATAAGCCGCGCGCAGAATCGCGATGTTCCAAAAAAGAAAAACGCTCAGCCCTGCGATCCCCGTTTCGACCAGCAGGCTCAAATACGTGTTGTCCGCCACGACGGAGCTGCCCAGGTAATTTGTGTACGGCAGCGTCTTGTAACCGATGCCGAAAATGATGTGCCATGGGTGCTGGAGCACGAAATCCGTCAGCACTCTCCAATGAGTGAGACGCCCCGATAGCACGGCATCGGGAGCGGAGCCGAAATTCTGCACGGATGCCACTGTGCGCGTCCAATAGTGAGCGGCAAACTCCGGAAGCGTCAGCCGTATCGTCAATGCTGCCGCGGCCAGCGAAAGCCCGGTTACGACGATGACACGACTGCCGATGATGGTCCGCCGGGCGCGCTGCATGAAAAGGAGGACGATGCTTGCTACGACGACAGTAACCACGGATGCGCGTGAAGCCGACAAAATGAGCGCGGCCGTGAAGATCGCGGCGCCCGTCAAAAGCATGCCGCCGGAGATGATCCTCGGCTGGCTTCGCTCTTTCCGCAGGAATGCCAGGACGAGCGTCATCACGAGAAAGAACGCGCAGAAGTTCCCGAGCGTGCTCGATTCATAAAACACACCCTGCGCGCGCCGCAGAACGGTTTTTTCCAGCCAGATGAACTGCCCCCCATATCCGGCGGGCGCGGGGAACTGAAAGTAGAAGTCCGCACAGGCAAATACGGCGCCGGCAAGAGCGAACCGGAACAGCATGCGTGTAAACGCGAGAGTGTCCAGCGAATCTCCGCGAGGACCGGCCAATGCGTAGAGAAAAATGTAGGCGGAAATCCCGAGAAGTAAAACCCGCACCAGGCTTTCGGCCGCAATCTCCCATCCCGAGTAGACTGCAGCGAACGCGACGCTTAACAGCAGGATCACCGGAAATACGAGAAACGTCGTTGCAAGAATCCTATGGGTCCCGAAGTCACGTATCCGCCAGGCGCGCACGCGCAGGATACCGGCGGCAATCCCCAGCAATGCGGCCAGGGGAGCTACATGAATGCCGGCGTTCCCGAAAGGAAACGGCAGCGGCGGAAGCAGCAGGGCACAAAAAAAGAAGAGGGCCAGCCATCGTTCCGGATGTACAAGCGTCCACCACGCCAGGGCCGCCGTGGGCGCGGCAATCGCAAGCAGTTTGGCCTCGAGCGTCGGGGCGAGACCCACCGCCGCTGCCCAGACGCCGAGGAGCGCGGAAAAGCTCGCCCGCTTCCCGGCATCCCGGATCGTGCCAGGAAATGGACGTGTGGCCATACCCGTTCGCCGGCGTCTATCGCAGGCTGTAAAGCCGCTCCGAGCGCTCGCGCTGCAGCCGGATATAACCGAACCGCACGAGAAGGCTTGCCAGCGTCGCGAGAATCGAGGCGAGGAACGCAGCGAGCAGGTTCAGTCGCATGTTGGGGGAACTCGCCTGCCGTGGCGTGATTCCACGGTCAATGATCTCGATCCGGGTTTCACGGAACTGTGCGGAAGCCAGCGTCTCGTTCAGCTTTGTGCGCAGCGCCTCGTAAGCCGCGCGCGCGGCTCGTTGTTCGTCTTCGAGCGCCGCTCGCCTGCCTCTTGTTACGTCGATTGCCGCGCCTTTCCGCTGCAGCTCCACTGTCAGTTCCCGCAATTGCGCCCCGATCGAACGAATACGCGTTTCAAGGCCTGCGATTTGTGCGGCTGGCGCACTCTTCTGCGCGTGCAATTCTGCCAGATTCGTACGGGCCGCGGACAAATCCTCCGAGAGCCGTTGCCGGAAATCGTACCCGCTGCGAATCTCGTTCTCCGGCGCCTGCGCTGCGCTTGCGGCCGCGAAAGCCGCCAACGTGTCCGACGATCGCTTGAGCCTCTCCTGCGCCGCCTCCACCTGCTTCTTTAACTCGCGAGCGAGATCGCCCGCGCTATTCGACTCGACGGAGCGGCTGAGTTCCACTGTCTGCTCGGCGAGACTCTGCGCGAGCGCCTGCGCTTTCACCGGGTCGCGCAGCGTGATATTGATTTCGACCACGGTTGAACTCGCCGGCCGGGTGATCTTCAGGGCGTTCGATTTGGGTTCCGCGACTCCAAGCTTCCGGGCCGCTCGCTCGTACAGCGTGTCGCTCCCGGCAAAGCTCTCCCAGCTCTTGAGGGATTCGAGGTACGCGGGAGTCATCACAATTCCCCCGCGCGGATCGCCGGCGGGGGGCTGGATCAGGAGGCTTGATTTCGCGGTATAACGCTTCGGCAGAAAGAATCCAATTGCGAGCGTCAGCCCGACCGCCAGACCGCATGCAATCAGAAATACAAGTCGCCGGGCGTACAGATATTCGATGAATTCGACGAGTTCAAAGTCCTGAGACCCGTGCACGGATAGTACTCTGAAGGTATTTGACTGCACAAAGCGGTCGCCCGGAACACAAAGGCGCCCGCGCATTCGCGGAACACGTCAGCAAATCGAACGAACTCGTTTCAAACCGGTTGAAAGGTGCGCTGAATCCTGCGGCCTGCGCGGTGGCTGATCAGCTCGGCAACGCGATCGAGGAGATAACAGACGTTCTCGTTGCTGATATGAACCGCCTGCCGATGGGGTCCGCCGTGCAGCGGTGGATTGCCCGTCTCACTGAGGTCCGAGGCCAGCAGCGCTGTCGCCGGACGAAATTCCTTTTGCCGCGCATATGCGAGAAGCCGAGGGCCGGCCTCATCGGATTCACTCCGCAAATCGGCCAGAACGAGGTGATATTCGCCTTCGTCGAGTTTGTCGATTGCCTCGGAAGCGGTGGCGGCGCCGCTGACAGCATAGCCGGCAATCGAAAGAATGGATTTCAGCGCAAGCCGGCTGGATAAATCGGTATCTGCCAGCAATACTCGGGCGACAGGCGGGCATTCAAATGCCAGGCCATCGTATCCAATCGGCGCAGTCTCGACAGGAAAACGCATTTTGTTGGTTCCAATTTAAAGTAAACGTTTTCAATTAACAATCGAAAATAAGGGGACGCAATGGCACCGAGGGTACTCTATCTCTCGGAGGGGCGCGCGAATGCTCGAGCTACTTCCTGAGAAGAGGGCGTAAATACCTCAGAACATTGGCCGCCACGATCTGAGCGCCTGCCGATGTCGGATGAATGCCATCCGGCTGAGTCAGGTCCGCATGTCCGCCGACGCCTTCCAGCAGGAATGGAATTCGCGCCAATTTATAACTTTGTGCCAGCTCGGAATACATCTTCTCGAATGACTGGATGTATTCGGGGCCATAGTTACGCGGGAGTGTCATTCCCGCCAGAAGAATCACGGCCCCGGACTGGCGAATCGTCTCGATCATCTGCGCGATATTCGCTTTTGCGGCTGCGACGGGCAGCCCTCGCAAACCGTCATTTCCGCCGAATTCCAGGATGACGATGGCCGGGTGCGCCGCGAGCAGCGCTGGAAGTCTTTCCACTCCGTCTGTGGTTGTGTCGCCGCTGACGCCCAGATTGACGACACGATATTTGTATCCCGCGGCATCAAGGAGCCGTTGTAAGTCGTCTGGATAGCTCTGGCCGGGCTCGAGACCGTATCCGGCCGAGAGACTATCGCCGAAAGCCGCGATAACGGGACGCTTGTCGGTTATAGCGGGCGGTTCAGCAGGCTTAATCGATATGGCGGAATCCCGCGCGGGTTCCGGTGAAGGCGCGGCCGTCGAACCGCCGCAACCGGCAAGCGTAACCGCCAGAAACGCGGGCAACGTCCAAAGCATGCGCGAGGGAAGAACCGGCACTGCCATAATCATGACAGACCCTCTTCGCACGTAAGGAGTTTCGAATTCCACCGGCCATCATTGAGGTCATCGGCCTTACCCGCACGATCCGGACGCCAACGCATACGGTCGAAATCCTGCGCGGGATCGATCTGCGCGTTCCCCGCGGGCAGTTCGTCGCGATCATGGGCCCGTCAGGGAGCGGCAAGAGCACGCTGCTCGGTTTGCTCGCCGGTCTGGACAGCGCGACCAGTGGGCGTATCGTGCTCGATGGTGACGACATTACCCGGTTGCCGGAAGACCGGATGGCCGAGGTGCGAGGGCGCAAGATCGGATTCGTCTTCCAGTCGTTTCAGTTGATTCCGACTTTGACGGCGGAAGAGAATGTGTTGTTGCCGGCCGAGCTCGCCGGCGCATCCGCCGAAGCCGCCGCGCGCGGCCGCGAACTGCTGACCCGCGTCGGGCTCGGCGACCGGCTCGACCACTACCCGGTGCAGCTTTCGGGAGGAGAACAACAGCGCGTGGCGCTGGCGCGCGCTTTCATCACGCGTCCCCCGATTCTTCTCGCTGATGAGCCTACAGGCAATCTCGATGGGCGCACGGGCGATCAGGTGCTCGAGCTGCTGCTGGAGCTGAATCGCCGCGAAAGCGCGACCCTGGTGATGGTGACGCACGATAAGGCGCTGGCCGGACACGCGGACCGCGTGATCACTCTACGCGACGGCCTCGTTGTCAGTGACGTCATGACCGCCGAGGAGCAGCGACTCACACGGCAATGACCCCATGCGGAAAGTGAGTCCATACCGCACGGCCGCAAAGATCGCCTGGCGGGAGACACGCGCGTCCTCGGGACGATTCCTGTTTGTGATCCTCGCCGTGGCCGCCGGCGTTGGAGCGCTGACCGGGGTGCGCGGATTTTCCCGTGCCTTCCACTCGACACTCCAGCGCGACGCGCGCGGCTTCATGGCAGCAGACCTCACCGTCCGCACATTCCAGTTGCCAAGCAGCGCGCAGACCGGCGTCATGAACGAGCTCGCGAAGCGCGGCATCGCCCGCACACAGGTGACGGAAACTCTGACGATGGCCTCGCCGCCGAACGACGCCGCGCCGTTGCTGATCTCAGTGAAAGCCGTCGATCCCGAGGTTTATCCCTTCTATGGGAGCGTCAAATTCAATCCGCCGATGGATCTCAAGACCGCGCTGCAGCCGGATACGGTCGCGGTTGCGGATGGCGTGCTGCTGCGCCTGGGCGCACACATCGGCGACACGATCCGCATAGGGGGCCAGCCATTCCGCATCAGCGCCGAAGTTGTCAACGAGCCGGATCGGATGACAGGCAGCCTCAACGTTGGCCCGCGCGTGATGATCTCGCGCGGCGGTCTCACCCGCACGGGCCTTCTCATCGCCGGAAGCCGCGCGGCGGAAAGATTCCTGTTTAAAGTTCCACCCGCGATTCCGATCGGGGATGTGCGGAACGACCTGCGCAATGCTTTCAAAGACGCACTCATCGCCGATTACAGCGAAGCGCATCCGCTGATTGAGCAGGGTCTCCGGCAGTCCACCACTTTCCTGTCGCTGGTCAGCCTGATCGCGCTCGTGATCGGAGCCCTGGGCGTCGCGACGGCGATCCAGGCACATCTGCAGCAGAAGATGGATTCCATCGCCATCATGAAATGCCTTGGCGCGAAGTCCGCGCAAGTGATGCGCATCTACATACTGCAGACCGTCGGGCTCGGGCTTGCCGGCAGCATTCTCGGTATCGCTCTCGGCAGTCTCGTGCAGCTCGCGTTTCCGTTTTTTCTCGTGAAATATTTCCAGATTCCCTTCGAGCAGCATTTCGATTTTGTCTCGGCGGCGCAAGGGCTGGCCGTCGGGCTGCTGATCGTTCTGCTGTTCACTGTGCCGCCGTTGATGGGAGTGCGGGAAATCCGGCCGGCGCTGATCTTCCGGCGCGAGATGGCGGCGCCCGCGGCGGGAGTGCGCGCCTGGTGGAAGCAAGCGGCCGCATCCGTTATCTCCGGAGTCCTCATTCTGGCGTTCGTTGGATTGATCGCCGCATGGTTGAGCGACAATGCCCGGACCGGTCTCTACTTTGCGCTCGCCGTGGCCATCGGACTATCCTCGCTTGCTCTCGTAGCGTGGCTACTTCTGCGCGGGCTGCGGTGGGCGAGCCGCCATTTGCCACGTCGCGCGGGACCCGTCGTCCGCCAGGGAATCGCGAATTTGTACCGGCCTGGCAACCATGCGGGCGCCGCCGTGATGGCGCTGGGCGTGGGTGTCATGTTCACCGTCACGGTTTGGATCGTGCAGCGAGGATTGCTGCGAGACATCGTCCGCACGGCGCCGCCCGGAATGCCGAACGTTTATCTGCTTGATGTAACGGCAGCCAACCGCGACGCAGTCTACAAGCTCGTAGCGGCGCAGCCAGGCGTCGAGGGAACCCCCGAAATGCTGGGAACCGTGTCCGCGCAGATTCAATCCATCGACGGCGTAAAGCTGGAGCGCGATGCCCTGCGCGGGATTGTACGGCGCTATGCGCGGACGGTAACGGTTTCTCCGGCAGCCGTAAAGCCCGCTTTCACCCAGGTCGTCTCCGGCAAATGGTGGGACGCGGGCGATCACTCCGGCGCGCCGCAGCTCTCGGTCGCCGAATCAGCGGCGAAGATTTTGAACCTGCGCGTCGGCTCGATGGTCGTCTGGACGACGCCACAGAAAACTTTCACCTCGCGAGTCGCCGCCATCCACAAGAGTGAGGCCGTGCGTCTGACCGCGCGCATCGAGTTCTTTCTCACTCCGGAAGTCCTCACGGGTCTGCCGGCGATCTATTATGGCGGCATTCGGGCATCGGCGGCGTCCGTGCCGGCGATTCAGAAGGCGGTCTACGATCGCTTCCCGACGATCACCGTAGTTAATATGGCGGACGTGCTCGACACGATCCAGTCGGTGGTCGATCAGATCTCGCTTGTGGTTCGATTCATCTCGGGATTTTCGATTCTGGCTGGCGCGATCATCCTCGCGTCGAGTGTGGCGGGAACGCGCTTCCGCCGCATCCGCGAGGTCGTCATCCTGAAGACGCTCGGCGCGACCCGGCGACGCATCGCACAAATCTTCTCGATCGAATTCTTCGTCATCGGAACGGTGGCGGGATTAATGGGCGGCATGCTCGCGGGCGGCTTCGCCTGGGTTGTGCTGAACCGCCTGCTGACCGCGAAGACTGCGCTCGACCCATTGCCGATGAGCGTATCCATCGGGGGGACGGCCGTTCTCGCCATCGCAACAGGCTGGCTGGCGAGTTTCCGCACGCTGGGCCAAAAGCCGCTGGAGATTCTCAGGGACGAATGAAGCCTCTGGTTTTCCTGCTGTTGTTCGCGGGCGCGGCATGGCAGTTCGACGTGACGGACGGACGCGGCAAACAGACCTCCGCGGTCGCAATTGAAGCGGGCGCGCCCGATCAGGATGGCTGGCGGCCCCTGACAATCGTAAAGGCGAAGGGCGAGGCAGTGCTGGTCTGGCCATTCGACGGCATGGCCGGGACTCCGGATGGCCCGGGAAACATCCCGGCGATCGTGATCCAGCGCGGCGAGGAGAAGGCCCTGCAAAACAATCTGGCAATGGCGGCGGTGGGCACGCCGGTCGTGCTGGGATTGGCGACGGCCGACGAGGAAGCCCGCCGCACGGGACTGGCAGCGGACCGCCTCACAAAGGCATGGGCCGCGCTCGCCTCATCAGCAGACCCGTTTGCGAAAGGTGTTGGGCTGCTCTACACCGGCAAATCCGCCGAAGCCGCGGATCAGCTTGCGATCGCGCTTCGTCAACGTCAACGGCAACTTACGCGAGTGCCCTCGGAGATTTTTCCCGTGGCCCTGCTCTACGGTAAGGCGCTGTATGGATCCAACAAATTCGACGACGCGGCCACCGCGTTCCTTGTCGCACTTAAACAGCGGCCATCGGATAAAATCGCGCGGGACCTGCGGGACGGGGCGTTGGTCAACGCGGGAAAACCGGAGGCAGCGCGCTAACACAACTCTTGAATCTGCTCCACATGTAATGTGGGGAGCCCAATTCTGGCCGCAGCCGCTGTTTCAAGCGGCGTTGCTCTCCCCAAAAACAAAAACGCGGCTACCCCCTATCGGCAGCCGCGTCGTTTGGTTTGGAGAAGTTCCCGTTACTACCGCGTCGCCGACAACACCGGCTTCCACTCATTCGCCGATTTTTGCGCCCGCGCTACTGCATCCGCACTCAGCCGCGCCGCCAAAGCCGCGCTCCGAGCCGCCGCGTTCTTCTCGTTCTGCTTCGCCGCCAGCGTCGCCCAGAAGAAAGCCTTCTCAGGATCCGCCGTGACGCCTTGCCCCCGTGCATACATTTCGCTGACTTTGGCCTGCGCCGATGCCATTCCTTTATCCGCGGCTTTCTGATACCAAAGGAAGGCCTTGGCCTCGTCCTTCTTCGTCCCTTTGCCCTTCTCGATCAACTGCGCCAGGTTGAATTCGGCTGGAGCGAAGCCGTGTAAAGCCGACAGCCGGTAATAGTAGACGGCCTGCTTATAATCCTGCTCTACCCCGAACCCATCCTCATACAAATGTCCGATGCCAGTTTCGGCTAATGTATCTCCCTGATCGGCAGCCTTTTGATACCACTCCGCAGCCTGGATGAAGTTCTGCTGGACTCCCCAGCCCTGCGCGTACCTCATTCCTATGCGGAACTGCGCCTGCGCATTTCCCTGCTCGGCGGCAAGCTGAAAAAGGCGCCATGCCTCCGCGATGTCCTTGTCCACCCCAAGCCCGCGCGCGTACATGATGCCCATATTGAACTGGGCGGCGGATTCACCCCGGTCGACGCCGGGCTTGAACTCCCGTACAGCGGTGGCGTAATCTTTGTTTTCCAGCGCCTTCACACCGGCGGCCGTATCTGCGTACGCCACCGTCGCAACACCAAGAACCAGAAATCCGGCTGCGATCTTCAGCATGTTCCCCCCTAAACCCGTTTTGCCTCTATGTAAAAACGAGTTTACGTTTCTTTACGTTCGCAACTGTACTCCTCCACGATGCCAAATGCAAGCCCTCTGTAAAACTTTGTAATGTCGAAATTCGGTTACACGTTTGCTCGACAGCGGTTATGGCAAGACTGAATCAGGCGAAGCTCGACCGCATTCCCGCGAGCCGATACGCCTTCCCGAACGAACACAAGGAACCGCTCAACGACGCCTCGCATGTGCGCAATGCCGTCGCCCGATTCAATCAGGTGCAGGGCGTGACGGATAGCGAGCGCGACGCGGCATGGAAGCGTATCCGCAGCGCCGCGAAAAAATATGGGGTGGATGTGGAAGAAAAAAGCTGGCGCGACCTCTCCCACGGTGGAAAAGGAAGGCGGGCCCATCATGGCTAATCCGCTGAACGGCAAGCGAGTCGCGATTCTGGCGACGAATGGATTTGAACAATCCGAGCTTCTCGAACCCCGCAGAGCCCTCGACGAAGCCGGTGCGAAAACGCAGATAGTATCGCCCGAGAGAGGCCAAATCAAAGGTTGGAATCATACGAACTGGGGGCAAGAGGTGACTGTCGACCTCACGCTCGATGCGGCCGATCCTCGGACATTCGATGCGCTTGTGCTCCCCGGCGGCGTGATGAATCCGGACAAGCTGCGGATGATTCCGGCAGCGGTGCATTTTGTGCGCGAATTCTTTGCGGCGCGCAAGCCCGTCGCGGCGATCTGCCATGGTCCATGGTTGCTGGTGGAAGCGGGAGCAGCGCGCGGCCGCACACTGACCTCCTGGCCCTCGCTGCAAACCGACATTCGCAACGCCGGCGGCACATGGGTCGATCAGGCGGTCGTCATCGATAACGGCGTGGTCACGAGCCGAAAGCCGGATGATATTCCTTTGTTCAACGCCAAAATCATTGAGGAATTCGCCGAAGGCCGCCATCGCACCGCCGGGTAACTTACGAGCCGCATGGTCCGCGAACGTGAGGTATGATTCGCCTTCGGACACCTCATGCGCCTCTTCGTACCTCTGCTGATCGCCTGCCTCGCCTGTCCGCTGGCTGCGCAAAACCGCACCACATCCCGCGAATTCATCACTGAGCCGGCGACGCTTCTGTCGCTGGGATTCGAATGGAAGATCGCCGGCGACGACAACCGCGATGCGCGCGTCGACGTCACGTATCGCGTCAAAGGCCAGCGGCAATGGCGCAAGTCGCTTCCACTGATGCGCCTGCAACGCGAGCAGATCGGTGTCGCCCCCGGACCCGGCGCCGCGCCCGGAACAAATCCCGCAGACGCCCGTTATCCACTTTTCAAATACACCGCCGGGAACATGTTTTCCGGAAGCATCCTGAATCTGGAGCCGGACACCGAATACGAATGCCGCTTTCACTTGACCGATCCCGACGGGGTGAGCGGAGCGGCGGAGAAGATCGTCACCATCCGCACGCGCAAAGAACCGCAGCCCGCGACCGGGGGCAAAGTGTACCACGTTTATCCGGTCGACTGGCAGGGGCCAAAGCAAGAGCCCGCATTCACCGGACTCATGGCCGCCTACTATATGGGCCTCGCACACTTCGATTACGAGAACGCTTTCCCGCCACGTGTACAGCCGGGCGACACCATCCTCGTTCACGCCGGACTCTACGTGGGCGATCGCTATCACTACATGAACGGGCAGCCGCGTCCCGGCTATCTCGCGATGGGCAATCTCTTCGATGGAACTTATTACCTGACGCAGAGCGGCACCGCGGAGAAGCCCATCGTCATCAAAGGAGCGGGCGACGGCGAGGTGATCTTCGACGGCGATGGCTGCCAGACGTTCTTCAATTTGATGGCGGCAAATTACAACTACTTCGAAGGCATCACATTCCGGAACACCAACGTCGCATTCCTGCTGGGCATCAAAGGCATCGCCGGATCGAGCGGCTTCACGCTCAAGCACTCGAAGCTGATCGACGTGGGACGGGCCGTGCAGGACGACTGGTCCGGGTCGAAGAACTTTTACATCGCCGACAACGTGTTCATCGGCCGTCACGATCCGGAAAAAATGATGGGCTGGAACGGCGCGTTATGGGCGAAGTTTCCCGGCTATCCCGAACTTCTCAAGTCCGAGTACGCGATCAAGGTGTATGGACAGGGGCATGTGGTGGCTTATAACCACATCGCGAACTGGCACGACGGCGTCGACGTCGCCACTTACGGCACACCCGATGGCGCGCCGAATGACATTCCCGATCGCGTGCCACTGGCAATTGATTTCTACAACAACGACATCTTCAACATGGGCGACAACTGCATCGAGACCGATGGCGGGGCGCGCAATATTCGCGTCTTTCGCAATCGCTGCTTCAACTCGGCGGCAGGAGCAATCAGCGTGCAGCCGATGTTCGGCGGACCGGTCTACTTCTACCAAAACCTGATCTATAACGCGCCGACGGGATCGCTCAAGTACATCGAAGGCTCCTCGGGAATTCTGACGTATAACAACACGATCGTTGGCGAAGGCCGCGCTGGCCCCGCGTCGAATGAGAATTTCCGGAACAACCTGATCCTCGCAGAGGGCGCGATGGAGCCGGTCTTCGCGATTACGACTTACACGAACTACACTTCGTCGGACTATAACGGCTTCCGTCCGAACCCGAATGCGGCGGATTCGTTCGAATGGAATTCACCGGCCTTCGGAGTCGCGGCGGATTTCGCGAAGACCCCGCTCACGCGCCATTTCAAGACCCTGAAAGAGTACGGCGAGGCGACCGGGCAGGACAAGCACAGCGTACTGGTCGACTACGACACATTTGTGAAAGTGACCAGGCCGGATATCGCGGACCCGCAGCGTGTTTATCCCGTCGACGGATACGACTTCCGGCTCAGGCCGGGATCGGCCGCGATTGACGCGGGAATCGAGCTGCCCGGCATCACCGACGGCTTCACCGGACGCGCGCCGGATCTTGGTGCGTATGAATCGGCTCAACCGTTGCCGCACTACGGCCCTCGTTAGAGCCTCACGCCACTAACGCATTCTAAACTTGATGTAGATGAGTCCTGGTCAGGGTGCACAGAACGCGCAGCCGAAGCTGCCGATCGCCGGAGTAAAGAATCTCATAGCAGTCGGAAGCGGCAAGGGGGGAGTCGGGAAAACCACCGTCGCGGTGAACCTTGCGATCGCGCTGGCGCAAATGGGTTACAAGACAGGCTTGCTCGACGCCGACGTCTACGGCCCCAACGTTCCTCTGATGATGGGCACCAATCGGACACCGGCCGCGCATGGCGAGCGCATTCAACCGCTCGCAAACTACGGGGTCAAATTGATGTCGATGGGCTTTCTGAGCCCCGGTGACAAGCCTCTGGTCTGGCGCGGTCCGATGCTGCACAGCGTGATCCAGCAGTTTCTCCGCGGTGTGGATTGGGGAGATCTCGACTACCTCGTAATCGACCTGCCGCCGGGCACCGGCGATGTGCAACTGTCGCTGATCCAAACCGCGCCAGTGACGGGAGCCGTCGTCGTGACCACTCCCTCTGACGTCGCTCTCGAGGACGCGCGCAAAGCCGTCCGCATGTTCGAGCAGGTCAAGGTGCCGTTGCTCGGCATTGTCGAGAACATGAGCTTCCTGATGTGTCCCCACTGCGATGAGCGTATCGACGTCTTCAGTTCGGGCGGAGGCAAGCGGACAGCGTCGGCGATGGGCGTAAACTTCCTCGGCACACTGCCGCTCGATCCACACGTTCGGATCGGCGGCGATACGGGCAAGCCCATCGCGACATTCGGCGCGGAGGACAAGCGGGCGCACGGCTACTATGAGATTGCGGCCGAAGTGGTGAAGCAGGCGGGTGCGGCGGCAAGCATGCCGGGTCCGACGATGACCATTTCCGATTAGCTTTCCAGAGGAACGTCCGAGGGGCGTACGATGGTGGCACGGGCTTCAGCCTGTGATTTGCGGGGCTACAACCTCGATTAAGCCGGCAGCTTCCACCGCAGGCAGTATGTCGTGCCGCCCTCGCCCTTGACTTCCAGATCCGCGTGCAACTGCGCGACCAGCGTGTGTACCACCTGGAGCCCAAGCGACCGGCTTTCCTCCCAGCGAAAGTCAGCCGGAATCCCAATGCCATCGTCGCCGATCGAGAGCGTCAGTCGCCCCCTCCCGGCCCGGCGCAGCGAAATCCGAATAGTGCCTTCCCGGCCCGCCGGAAACGCATGCTTCAAAGCGTTCGACACCAGTTCGTTCAGAATCAGACCGCAGGGAATCGCCTGATCGAGCGCAATCCTGACGGGCTCCAGACTCATTTCGAGACGAATGCGGCCCGGATCCACGCAGTATGCGCTGAACAGGCGCGCCGCCAGCGAATCGATGTATGCCGCGAAGTTGACGTCGCCCAGCGTGCCGAATTGATAGATGCTCTCGTGCACCAGCGACATAGCCAGCACGCGCGAGTAGGCGTCTTCGAGCGGCCCGGCGATCCCGGGGCTGCTCGCGCAGCCGATCTGCATCGACAGCAGACTGCACACCACCTGCAAATTATTTTTGACCCGGTGGTGAATCTCCTTGAGCAGGGTCGTCTTTTCATTGAGCTCGCGTTCGAGCTCCAGTATGCGTGCCGCGAAGCGGCTTTCCACTTCCTGCTCGATTCCGGCCGGCCTGAGCACAACGGCTGGAGCCATGGCCATGCGCTCAGGCAGAAACCGCCATCCGTTGGTTGCCAAGATCGTGGCGATGCGGCGGATTGGCGACTGCCGGGAAGCGCATATGGTAGGCGACGCCCCGCCCCGGGGCCGCCTCGACTTCGATCGTGCCTCCGCTCAGTGCCACGAACTGGTAAACCAGCGCAAGCGAAAAGCCGGGATTGGCGTTGCCGGGGCGCGATTGATAGTAGGGTTCGAAAACGCGCTCCCGCGCGCTGGGACGAATCCCCTTCCCCGTGTCACGGATTGTGATCTGGACGCGCTCCGGGTTCCCGTCCACTTCAAGCGCCGACGTGGATATCTCCACGACTCCGCCGTCGGGCATTGCCTGACGCGCGTCGACGACCAGACGCATCATGTTTTCACGCAACGCGACACCATCCGCCTTGATCGACGGAATATCCTGTTGCAGGTTCAGGTGCAGCGTACGCCGCACTCCAAGCGCCTTGCGGAACTTACCTTCCAGTTCGGCCAGCACTGCATTCACATCCACGCTTACCGCTTCCCCGCTCTCTGTCTTACCCAGGGCGACAAGCTGCTGGACGACGGAGTGTTGATACGACGAGAGCTGATAGACATCCCCCAGCATGCGCAGCGTGGCGCCGTGCGATTGCGCGATCAACTGCTTGAGGCAATCGTCCATGCGCCTCTGCGAGTCGGCGAGTTCACGGCCCAGCCCGATCGCCATCAGGGCCAGCGAGTTCATCTTCTGCAGTTGCTGCTGTTGCCGCTCCGCGCGCCGGCGGGCGGTAACGTCGCGGAAGACCACGATGATCCCGAGCAGTGTCCCTTCATCGCGGTTCGCCGACATTTCCGACTCGACCAGCACGGAATCCTCGCTGTCGCGCGCGCGCAACTTGTATGTCTTCGGTGTTGTCCCGAGTTCCCGCCCTTCGTAGACGGCGTCCAGCGGATGGAACACCGGAAGATCCGTCGCTTCCTCGAACACCTGGAATACGTCCAGCAGCGGTTTGCCCCGCGCCTCACGCCAATCCCATCCCGTCAGCTTGCTGGCCGGCTTGTTCATGAACGCGACGTTGCCTTCTTTGTCGGTCGCGATCAGCGCGTCGGCCACGTTGCGGAATGTCGTCGAGAGCCAGGCTTCGCTGATGCGAAGCTTCTGCTCCATCTTGTGCTTCCACAACGCCATCTCGATCATCGCCCGGAAGTCGACGCTGTGGAATGGCTTGACTATGTAACCGAAAGGCTCGGTGATGCGTGCCCGCTCAAGCGTATCCCGGTCGGCATGTGCGGTGACGAACATTACCGGCGTTTGGAAGCGCTTCCGAATCATCCCCGCCGTCTCGATGCCATCCTGCGGCCCGCGAATCCGGATGTCCATCAAAACAAGCGAGGGATTAAAGCGCTCCACCGCAATCAGTGCGTCTGGCGCATTATCCGCGATCGCGGGAACCGTGTAACCGGCCTGTTCGAGCTTCTTCCGCAGGTCGAGGGCAATGAGGCCCTCGTCTTCCACTATCAGGATGCTGGCGGTTTCCATTCCTGAATGGCAGTGGAGAAACCACCGAATCTTCTCAGGAATAAATCAAGCTGTATATCTCGATTTCCGCTGGGTGTAGCGTTGTGGTGCACTTTGCCCTTGAAAAAAAGGCGCCTTCGAGCGTGGGCGCTGTGGACTACACTTTCGGCTTTGGCGCCGGCAAATCGCGCGCCACAACTGTGTGCTCAAACCCCGTCCGGGCGTGAGAGCCGTCGCAGAACGGTTTGTTTTGCGATTGCCCGCACCGGCAAAGTCCGAGCACGGTCCGGCCCGCGAGTCCGAACGGCGCTCCGGAAGGATCAACCACCTCGAAGTCTCCCTCGATCCGCAGCGACCCGTTGTTATTGACAGTAATCTTCGTAGCTGGCATGAATGCCGATGCTAGCACGCCCGCTTATTTCTGCGGACTCTGCGATTTGTTCTCCGGCACTTCGTCGCCGAACGTAATGCTGGTATCGGCGCCGAACCGTTTGTAATTCTCGTACTTCACGACCATGCGGATGCGCTGCGATGAATCTTTGAAATGCAGCGTGTCGTTGGCTCGCGTGTAGGTCGGAAACCAATACTTCCCGTCGATCTGCTCGCGATACGTCTCAAACCGTGGGAACTGGTTATCCTCGTTCTTCTTAAGCAGCCCCACGCCTTTTCCGTAGGTCTTGACGATCTGCAGGTCGCGGTCATCCACCCAGATGTCGCCTTCGAAGTACCGTTCGCCCTTGACCATCGTCTTCGGCTTGACGGAAAACTTGTAGCAGCCGATCTCGTCGATCTTGTCCTTGCCATCGTACTGAATGTCGTACTTGCCGACGTCCTCAGTCGTCAGCACGAAAGGCTGGACGCTCCGAAGGTCCTGCTCATCCTGTGGAGTCAGAATCAGGTGGAGCGTGTTCACCGGCGCGTATATGACCTTCTCTTCTCGCTGCTTGTTCGGTCCGAAGGTGATATCGGAAACGATCTCCCACTTGCCTTGCACATTGCCGCTGCCGTCGAGTTCTTCCATTTTGACGGACTGCCGGTAGGTATAGTTCTCGCGCGCCTTCCGGAATTCCGCTTCCCTGGCGGCGAACTTCTGGATGATCTCCTGCGGGGAGAGATCGGCCGCGCGCGCCAGCCAAACTGTGGCGGGGTAAAGCAGAATAGCGGAAAACACCGGGAAGAGAATGAAACGGCGCATCAGGAGTCTCCTTTGTCAGACGTGCGGTTCAGGCACGCAGTTTCCCGCCGGACCTCTCTCTGCAGCATAATACGGCCGCCCGCCCGTCAGAGTCAGTTGGCGGAAGGAACGGCGGACTCCGCCTGCGGAGACGCCAACCCGGAGCTGGACTCGACATTCTTCGGACCCAAGCCAAGACCGATCAGAGAGGCCGCCGTGATCTTTCCCGTCGGCGTCAGGTTCTTGTCCGACTGAAACTGCTTCAAGGCTTCCGTGGAATCCCCGTCCCAGACGCCCGTCGGCTCCGATTTCAAGTAGCCTTTATCGGCGAGCGCCTGCTGGATTTCCTTATAACGCTCGGGCGTCGGAGCCATCTGGCGCGCCGGCGCGGAGACCCTCGTGACCGTTTTGCCCTTACGGCCGGAACCGGTCCGGCTGGTAGCGGTCTTCTTCGTCGCCGCCGTTGTCTTCTTTGAACCGGTTTTGCTGGCCGGATGCGATGTTCGGGGCGCCGTTACCTTCGTCGAAGTGGAACTGGCATTCTTCTTCGCCGCGCTTCTAACCGGCGCTGTGGCCGATTGGGATAGTGCAGTAGACGCCGCCAGTACGATCAGGCCGAAAAGCGTCGAAACGTATTTCATGGATCAGGAAAAAGGGGGCAGTTTGGTGCCCCCTCAGTCATTTTAAGCGATGACTTTCGATCACTGTGCCGGGACATTCCCGGCGGCGAAGAAGGACTGCCACTCACCGCCGCCCCGCGGACCCTGCGTCTGCCGCATCACCTGGAAGGCGACGGCCTCGCCGGGTTTGAGCGTGTTCTGGATGCGACGAAGGTCATCGGGACTGTTCACCTTTTCGCGGTTCAGCTCGACAATGACATCACCCTTCTGGAGGCCGATGTCGTCGGCGAACGAACCGGGCTCGGTCGATGCGATCAGCACCCCGCCGGTCCCTTTGAAGTTCAGATTCTGGCGCATCGCAGCGCTCAGCGACTGCACCGTCATTCCGAATTTCACGGCCGTCGGGTTGCCTGGGTTGTCCGGCTCAACCGGTGACGGGCCGCCATATTCTTTGGCAAAAATCTTGGTACGGTCGCCGACCGTGACGTTGAGTGTCATGGGCTTCTTGTCGCGAATAATTCCGACCTTGAGATCGGAGCCGACCGGGCTGTCGGCCACGACATCGATCAGGTCCTGGCCTTTCTTGATCGGTTTGCCATTAATCGACGTCACAACGTCCTGCGCCTTCATACCGGCCTTATCCGCCGGACCGTCGGGTTCCACCGTATCGACGAACACACCGTGATCGGCGCCGTAAACCTTTAGAAGACTTTCGTTGTTCTGAATCTCGCGGAAGCGAATTCCAACCGAGCCGCGTGTCACGTGGCCTGTCCGGATGATCTGGTTATAGATTTTGACGCCGGTGTTGATCGGCATGGCAAAGCCAATGCCCTGATATCCACCGCTGCGGCTCGCGATCATGGTGTTGATTCCGATCACCTCACCCTTGATATTGATCAGCGGGCCGCCGCTGTTGCCAGGGTTGATGGCCGCGTCGGTCTGAATGAAGTGCTGGAAGCTCGATTTCTGGTCGCCGGGAATATCGCGCCCAACGGCGCTCACGATGCCGACCGTAACCGTTGCCTGGAATCCAAAGGGGGATCCGATCGCTATCGACCAGTCGCCCACCTGCAGTGCATCGGAGTTGCCGATTTTCGCCGCGGTCAGATTCTTGCGATCCACGTGGACCACCGCGAGATCGGTATCCGTATCGGTTCCGATCACTGTGGCCGGGTACTCCTTGTCATCGTTCATGAACTTGACGGTAATCTTTGTGGCTTTTTCAACCACGTGATTGTTCGTCAGAATGTAGCCGTTCTTGTCGACGATTACGCCCGAGCCCAGACTGGCGCTGCGCTGGTCTTCCGGATCTTGAAACTGAAACTGATTGCCTCCCTGGCCGCCGAAAAAGCGATTGAAGAAATCCTGCAGGTTGCCGCCGTTGCCCGCGCCGGGTCCGTTATCGTCCTCGTCATCCGGCGCTTGCGGCTGCAGTTGCCTCCGCCGCTGCGGCGTCGCTTTGGTCTGTGTCTTTGCCGGCGGGATGTACTCGGTCGAGATGTTCACCACCGAGGGCTCGAGGATCTTGGCGATTCTCGTAAAGTCATTTTCCGTCTGGACGGGACTGGGAATGATGAGCGGCGTCGCGTCTGGCGCGGCAACTTGCTCTTTGGCCGCTTTGGCGCCTGTTTGCACCAGCGTGCCGATCACGATCCCGATCGACAGCGTGAACAGAATCAGTGTGAATGACAGGAATTTCTGTCTGCGCACTTTATCGTAAAAGCTCATGGTTTAGCTGCTCCCAATGGCGACGCCCCGCATGTCCTTTCAGGACCCGGCGCCCGCCCTAAGTGACTGAGATGTTGGAACGTCGGGGAATGTTTCATGACCCGCTCGCATCCACCTGCTTCGCTCCCCGCTTTAACTCCACCGCGAGGATCCCGGCCAAAATCATTCCGGCTCCTACTTTACCGCGATTCATCATCTTCTCGCCCGTCAGCGCCCACGATGTCAACCAGGCGACCGGCGGTTCCAGCGCAAAGATGAGCGCCGCCCGCGTTGACGAAGTATATTGTTGCGCCCAGGCCTGCGCCGTAAACGCCAGTGCCGTCCCCAATAAACCTGTCACGAGCACGGCGGCTGCCACACCCGCAGTCATGTGAAAACGCGCCGGTTCGGCAACACGGAACAAGAGTGACCCCAGCACCGCCGCCGTCGCGATCTGGACGACCGCGAGCGATTCAAATCCGTGCCGTTGTGAGTAATGACCGATGAACACGATATGGATAGCAAACGTAATCGCACAAAGCAGACTGAGCACGTCTCCGCGCGTCATTCCCGTTAACAGCTCGGAAAACGACGCCGTAGTCAGCAGCGCCATTCCGGCTGACGCTACAAGAATGCCCACAACTTCGAGCGCACGCGGCTTCTGCTTATAGACGATCGAACTGACAAAAGGTACCAGAGGAATCGAAAGTCCCGTCAAAAATGCGGACCGGGAGGGCGTGGTCAGCTCCAGGCCTGAAGTTTGAAATACATATGCGGAAAACAGCAGGCAGCCTGCGAAGACCCCGGCGCCGGCGCCCCCCTTCCGGAGTGATTTGCGGTAGATGAGGATCAGGGCGAGAGCGGCGACCCAGAATCGCAGAGTAAGGAAGACGAAGGTCGATACGTCGGCCAGCGCGGACTTTACCACCACGAAGGTGGTTCCCCAGATGAGTGTTACCCCGATGAGGGCAATCTCAGCGCGCCCGCGTCTCGACTTCATTGCCTCAGGCGGCGGCGCCCTCGAGGAGAAGCGCAAGGCTGAGAAGGACCCGCTTCAACCCGAGGTCGCGGCCATCCGAGCGATACCACTCGCCCATTGTGTGGGCCCCGCCCCCCTGGCCGCCCGCGCCGATGCACACCGCCGGAATTCCCATCGACAGCGGAATATTGGCGTCCGTCGACGCGCAATCGAGCCGTGAGCGAATCCCCAGATGCGCGTCGACGGCGCGAATGCGGGCCACGATCGGGGCATCCTGCGGCAAACGTGCCGCCGGGCGGCTGCCGATTTCGCGGATTCTCGCCGTGACCTTTCCCCCCATCGCCCGCGAGTTCTCGATGTCTTCCGCCCTGGCGACCGCGGTGTGCAGCACTGTTACAAGGTGGTCGATCTTTTCATTGCTCTCGGATCGAATATCAACTTTAGCCCGCGCGTGCGCCGGAATGGCATTGATGCTTGCCCCGCCTTCGATGATCCCGATGTTTACCGATACTTTCGGTGTGGCGCGGGGATCGATCGGGCGCTGATCGACAAAGCTGGCGACCGCGCGGCTCAAAGCGTGCACGGGATTACCGATCCCGAAGTCGCTCCAGCTATGTCCACCATTCCCGGAGAAAACGATTTCGAACCGGCGGCTGCCGAGGGCCTGCGTCGTGATGTGATCGGTGGCCGCGCCGTCCAGCACGAGAAAAGCGCGTATTTGCCGGATCAGGTCCGGTTGCGCGCAGATGTGCCGAATTCCGCAGAGATCGCCTTCACCCTCCTCGCCGACATTCGCGATGAGCAGCAGTCCGTTCCAAAGATCGCAAGGCTTGCCGCCGCATGGGGATTTGATGGCGCGGGCGACCGCGAGCAGAGCCGCCAGTCCGGCGCCGTTATCGGAAACGCCGGGCCCGCGCAGATCGCCTTCGCGGTCAATGAAAATGTCGTCTTTCGTGCGCGGCGCGATCACCGTATCGAGGTGCGCGGTCAGCGCGATCAGGGGGTCTTCCAGTTCCGGACGCAGGGACGCGATTACGTTGCCTGCACGATCGATCCCGACGTGCCAGCCAGCCGCGCGGAACTGGGTTGCGATCCACTCGGCGCGCTCCTGTTCCAGAAAAGTGGGCGCCGGGATGCGGCAAACCTGCGTGTGAATCTCGTTCACCCACTGCTTTTCCCGCGTGAACCATTGCAGCGCCTCGCGGATGCCGGGTCGCTCGGCCAGATCGCCGGCTGCCGCTGCCGCAGTCACGAGGTGAGCCGCCACACTCTGAGTGTAAGTCACAACTCACTTTCTGAGGTTATTACTGATTTACGATGGTGCCACAGGCTGCACAGCCTGTGGCTTCCAAGCCCCACCCGGTGCCTACTGTTTGAACTCGCCCGTGGCCGTGGCGGTTTTTGGGTGCATTTCGAGATTGTGCTTTTCCACGGTTTCCCGCAGCGCATTGCGCCGTGCGGTGATCGCGTTCAACTCGGCGATAATGCGCGTGGAAGCCTCCGCCTCGCGCGAGTACTGGGCGATTCGCAACTGGCCTTGCACGCGGAACCACTGCATTGTCGCTGCTTCGTACTCAGCGGACAGACGTTGGCAGGTTTGACATCCGGCGACAAAATTCATCCCCGACTCCTCCGTACAGAGGACCATGGCCGGCCACAGGCCTCGACAGAAGCAGGGCGATCACCCCTGACACCTGTTCGTTATCCATGGTTCTATATCCATCATAATCCAACAACCGGGCGCTGTCGGGCCGTAAATGTGTGTGAAGATTCAGGCTCCCCGACAGGATGTACCCGGGGCGACAGTATCCTGCGTATACAATCTGAACGAGATGTGCGGGCAGCTTCAGGTTGGCCCGGTTTGAAATTCCATCGACGAAATGCTTTCAATGAGGGCGGATTTCCGCCGCGCCGCGATGGGCGCGGGGCATGAGAGTGAGAGGAGTGTTTTGACGTTTAACCCATCCGTAAGCAGCTTGGTTTTCTTTGCTCTGGGCACATTTCTTCTACCGGCCGGCATGCCGGCTTTGGCCCAGGTCGCAGCCGAACCGGCACCTGCACCCGCCCCCCCTGCGCAGGCAACGCCACCGGCCCCGGCGGCCACGGCCCAGACGGGGCCCGATTACCCCGACCCGCGGACCTTCACGATTGGGGCCTTCTACTGGGCGACGGGGGCGGCAACGAATCCCGGCATTATCTCCGGACGCGCCGCCCTGGATTTTGAAACCCTCTCTGACATGGGCAAAGTCCGGCAGAGCACGCCGCTGGTCGAACTCAGCATCCCCATTACCCGCACCGGCGAGTTGAAATTCGAAGGTTCGATTACCAAGGGCGATGGAACGCAGGTAGCCTCCGCCGACACTTTCCTGCTTGGCACGCAGTTCTACAAAGGCGACACGCTCTCCAGCCAATACCAGATCACTCACGCCAAGCTCTATTTGGACGATCTCCTCTTTCCCCATAAATTTCCCGTGTCGAAGTTTCGCCTCAAATCCCTTTGGGAACTTCAATTTGTGAAGGTGAAATCAACCGTCGATGCGCCGCTTGTCACGGCCGGCGAGACTGGACAGGGGACGAAGCAACTCGTGCTTCCCACCTTCGGGCTTGCCGCCGAATATGCCCTCGCGCCTCACGTTCTGTTCCGCGTCGCGGGCTCCGGATTCGGCCTCTATCACGGCTCAGACATCTGGGACGGCGAAGCAACCATTTCCGTGCGCCGCGGCCAATGGGAACTGGTTGGCGGAGGCAAGGCATTCCACTACAAGAGCGCGCCGAACAGCGAACAATATGTCACCGGAACGATTGTCGGGGGATTTGCCGGCATCCGATGGCATTGGTCCCTGTAAGCGTGGCTCAGACGCGCTAACGCGGGGCTGAATGGAAAAGACGCTCGACGTCGGCTGCGGCATCCGCAAGTACCCGAACTCGGTCGGAATCGATTTGAATCCGGCGAGCGCCGCTGACGTAATCTGCGACCTCGATCGCTTCCCCTATCCCTTCGCCGACCGCTCTTTCGACCATTTGCGCGCCATCCACGTCATCGAGCATTTGACGGATATCATTCGTGCGATGGAGGAATTCCACCGGCTCGTCGCTCCCGGCGGCCGGGTACGTATCGAGACCCCGCACTACACCGACTACAGTTCCTTCTGCGACCCTACCCACAAACATCATCTGAACAGCTTTTCGTTCCGCTACTTCGGGGAAAACCACGGCGGCTTCGGATATTACACGAAAGCAAAATTCCGTGAGATTTCCGTCCGGGTGAAGCTACTAGCTCTCTGGAAATGGCTCGGCTTCGAATTTCTGGTCAACCGCTTCCCGCGTTTCCGGAAGTTCTGGGAGTTTTATCTGTGCTATCTGGTGCGCGGCAAGGCGATGGAGTTCGAGTTTGAACCCGTTGGCGCCGCTTTACCGGCTCGCCGATAGGATTCGAGACCGCAAACTCCAGGATCTGGGAAAACGCGGCGAAAATCTCGCCCACCGTCACCTGCGCAAGCTGGGTTTTACCGTCGTGGCGCGCAACTGGCGCCCCCCGCAAGGCGGCGGAGAAATCGACATCATCGCGTGGGAAGGCGATTGGCTCGTCTTTGTCGAGGTGAAATCGCGCGCATCCGCGGAGATCAGCGTCCCTGAGCGCGCCATCGATCCGGAGAAGATTGACGCGCTTCGGCGCGCGGCGCGGGATTACATCCGGCGCTCCGGCGCGGACGAAAGCCATATCCGATTCGATGCGATCTCGGTAACGGCCGGCACGGTCGAGCACTTTCGCGAAGCGTTCGCGCCTTTATGAACCGCAATCCTGAGTTGCTTCGCCGGGACGGCGTCGTCGCGGACGGCAGAAAGCAATCGGCGGCGCCACACGTGGCATCGCTATAGTGGTCTTTTCCACATGCCAGAGCTGCGCAAAGATCCGATCACGGATCGCTGGGTCATCATTTCAACCGATCGCGCACGCCGGCCTTCGGACTTTGTCCGCGAGATGACGCCTTCCACGCCTTCTACGCGGGTCTGCCCGTTTTGTCCCGGCAACGAAGAAAAGACGCCGCCCGAAGTGCTGGCCTACCGCAACGGTTCCTGCCCGAATCAGCCGGGCTGGTCGTTGCGAGTCGTGCCCAACAAGTTCCCGGTGCTCGGCATCGAAGGCGATCTCGACCGCGAAGGCGAAGGGCTGTTCGACAAAATGCAGGGTGTCGGCGCCCACGAAGTGGTCATCGAAGCGCCCGAGCACGCCCTGAGTCTCACGGCTCTCGACGAGAAATCCATCGAACAGATTCTCTGGGCCTTTCGCGACCGCATCAACGATTTGAAAAACGATCGCCGCCTGCGCTACATCCTGCTGTTCAAGAATCACGGCGAAGGGGCGGGCGCCACGCTGGAGCACACTCACTCGCAGTTGATCGCGTTGCCGGTCGTGCCCAAGCGCGTTCAGGAAGAGGTGGAAAGCGCGCGGCTTTATTACGACTTCAAAGAACGCTGCATGTTCTGCGATCTGATCCGTCAGGAAACGAAGTCAGGCGAGCGGGTTGTGCTGGAGACCGAGCACTACGTGGTCGTGGAGCCTTACGCGGCGCGCTTTCCGTTCGAGACGTGGATCCTGCCAAGAAATCACCGCTCGCACTTCGAAGAGAGCGATTCGGCGCACTTCGCCAACCTTGCATGGACGCTCAAATCGACGCTGCGCAAAATCGAGAAGGTGCTGGAACGGCCGCCGTACAATCTGATCGTTCACACCGCGCCGCTGCAGGAGGCCGCAAACCCCTACTTCCATTGGCACATCGAGATCATCCCGAAGCTGACGCGTGTGGCTGGATTCGAGTGGGGAACGGGGTTCTACATCAACCCCACGCCGCCGGAGGAATCGGCACAATTCCTCCGCGAAGCCGGTCTCGCGTAGGCTTTGTCATCGGGGCGGATTCCCCTGCAGCGTACCTTCCGTCATCCGCCGTTAGAGTTTGTTCAATTCTGCGATCCTTTCCTCCAGCACCTTCGAGAAGCCCACTACCTGCTGTGGTGAATACCCCGCCCCGGCGAACGCTGCCTGAATCTGCTCCCGCGATAATTTCGCCATGATGCCGCCGATCCACTTTGCGTCCTTGATCGGAATATCCTTACCGATCCATTCCATGTCGACCCGGCGCTTGAAGTTGGATATGGCTACCGCGGCCAGCAGTTGCGGACGGCCCGGCACGGCAAAACTGATGGTCGGCGGCGTGGTTGCCGTGATGAACTGCGAATCCGTATAGTTTTCGAGATTCCCCTTGGCTGCCGCGCGATCGATCTCATATCGCACAGTCCCAAATGTCGCGCCAAGGTCGGAAATCATGTAAATCCGCTGGTGATCTCTGTCGACGATGGCGTTGTTTACATCCTTGAGGTCCCAATTATTGATCAGCGCCATCATCACACGCAGGCCGTTGAATTCGCGCGCGCCTGCGAAGGGATTCTCCTTCCACTTCCAGATCCCGTCCTTCTCTTCACCCTTCTGGTATCTCTTGAGCCGCGCGTCATGCATCAACCCGTCCGGCTCCACTTTGCCGCCGCCGCGTTTCAGGCTAAAGGGGACACCATCTACTTTCAAGTCCGGCAGGAAGTAGTCTTCATCCGCGAAATAGCCCGCAGCCCACACGAACCGCGAGGCGGCCACCTCCGGATGCGCCTCTTCTCCGAGTTTGATCTTCCATTTCACGCCGTCGATATCGGTCACGACATACTTGGGGTTCGTTCCCGCCGTATCCTCCTTCACCCACGTGAATGGACCCTTCGGCTGATGCGCCGCGCCTCCCGGTCCATTGACCATGTCTCGCGTCGCGATGTCGATGGGATCCTGCCAAAGAACGGGTGCGAATAAACCGCCGGCCGTCTTTGGAACTTTTTTCGTAGCCGCTGGAGTCGCCGTGTTCAGGGCGATTACCAGCAAAGTCATCGCGATGCGGGGAGCGACATTTGTCATATGAAGCACTTCTCGCCACTACGCAGCAAGACGGCTGCCAAATTGCAACGCACAGTTCGCGACGGCACAGTTTCGGCGAGAAGCACCAGGGTTGCACACGATTTGGAAAAAGGCCATGAGGAAACAAATTTGCGGAGACCAGTTCTGGAGTGCTTAGCCCAGCCCGGTGACGGAGCGATGCCCCTGATCAAGGGGATCAACCGCGCGAAGAGGAGTATCGAGATTGTCATCTTCCGTTTCAATCGACGTGAGATTGAAAAGGCGCTGGCCGCGGCAGTCTCGCGAGGCGTGCGTGTGCATGCCCTGATTGCATATACGAACCGCGGCGGCGAACAGCGGTTGCGCGACCTCGAAATGCGGCTTCTCGCCGCCGGCGTCACGGTATCCCGGACCGATGACGACCTGATCCGGTATCACGCCAAGATGATGCTCATCGACCGCCGGGTCCTGTATGTGCTGGCGTTCAACTTCACTTATCTCGACATGGAGCGCAGCCGGAGCTTCGGGATAATCACGACCAACAAGAAACATGTCGAAGAGGCGGCAAAGCTCTTCGAGGCCGATGCCGGCCGTCATGCATACACCGCGGGCAGCGCTACGTTCATCGTCAGTCCAGTAAACGCGCGCAAACGGCTCACGGAATTCGTTAAGGCTGCGAAGAAGGAACTGCTGATTTACGATCCAGAGATCAGTGATCCCGCTATCATCCGCACGCTCGAAGCACGCGCGCGCGCCGGTGTTTCCATACGCATCATCGGAAAAGTCAAAGGGGGCGGCGGCGTTCTCCCCGAGGCGAGAACAACCCCCATTCGCCTGCACACCCGCTGTATGGTCCGCGATGCATCATGGGCCTTTGTCGGCAGTCAGAGCCTGCGCGCGCTCGAGCTCGATGCGCGCCGCGAGGTCGGGATCGTCTTCCGCGACCCGAAGGTGATCGCGCGCATGACGAAAACATTCGAGGACGACTGGGGCGCGAAGCGAGAAGCCCGTGCTCACCATGTAACAGCCGCGGAGGCGCGCGAACTGGAGCAGATCTCTGCATCGAAGGTCGCCAGGAAAGTCGCCAAAGCGCTGGTGGAAGATCTCGACCCCGTCAAGCCGGTGGTCGAGTTGACGATGGAAGAACTTGCCGCCGCAAGCCCGGATATCAAACTCGATCATGCCGAAATGGGAGCCACGGTCAAGCAGGCCGTGAAGGAGGCGGTCAAACAGGTAGTTCTCGATTTTGTCGAACAGGCTTCGGAATCGCAGGGCGCGGGAGCAAAGCCATGAGGCCGGCGCTGCTCGTTGTTTCGCTGCTGGCGGCGTTCGGTCCGCCGGTAGATATGCTTGCCGGAGATCAGTCCGTGAATGCCGGCTCAGCGGTCATTCAGGATTTCGAGAAGCGTGTCTCCGCTTATCTGCAGTTGCGCAGGAATGCGGAATCGTCGCTGCACGCACTCAAAGCCACGGATTCACCGGAAAAGATCGCAGATCATCAAAATGAGCTGGCCCACGCGGTCCGCAATGCTCGTAAAAGTGCACGGGAGGGCGATATTTTCACCTCGCCCGCTGGAGTGGAAATACGCCGGCTGCTGCGTTTCGCGATGCGGCCAGCGGATGCGCCACACGTCCGTCAAAGCCTTCAGCATGCGGAGCCCGTTCGACTTCACCTTCATGTTGGCGACACATACCCGGCGCATGTTCCGCTCCAGTCGACGCCGCCGACCATCCTGGAAAATCTTCCGAAGCTTCCTCCGGAGATCGAGTACCGCATCACCGGACGCGATCTCGTCCTCCTCGATACGAAGGCAAATCTGGTGCTCGACATCATCGAGAACGTCTTCCCATAAGGTGCAACACCCGTGCGGACATCTTTCATTTCACGGCGCAGGATAATCCTCACTTCACTTCTAATGGCAGGTACGGCCGCGCTCGAGGCCGACCTTCCACTCAGGCAGGACTCGGTGCGTTTCGCGGTGATCGGCGACAACGGCACGGGTGACAGGCCTCAGTATGACGTCGCGGAGGAGATGGAGAAGTTCCACGAGACGGTGAAATTCGACTTCGTTCTGATGCTGGGCGACAACATTTACGGCGGATCGAGCGCCGCCGACATGAAGCGGAAGTTTGAAGATCCTTACAAGCCACTCCTCGACAGCGGCGTCAAGTTCTATGCTTCACTCGGCAATCATGACAATCCCAATGAGCGCTTCTACAAGCCATTCAACATGGGCGAGAAACGCTACTACAGCTTTAAGAAGGGCAATGCCGAGTTCTACGCGCTCGACAGCACCTATATGGACCCAACGCAAATAGACTGGCTGACGAACGCGCTCAGGAAGTCAAACGCCGCGTGGAAGATCTGCTACTTTCATCATCCGCTTTACTCAGACGGCAAGTTCCACGGGCCCGACACCGACTTGCGCACCCGGATCGAACCCATTTTCGAGGCCAACGGTGTGCGGGTCGTACTTTCCGGGCATGAGCACGTGTACGAGCGGTTGAAGCCGCACAATGGCATTTACTATTTCGTGCTGGGGAACTCGGGGGAGTTACGCCCGCACAATCTGCGGGCCTCACCGGACGCCGCGAAGGGATTCGATACGGACCGGGCATTCATGATGATGGAGATCGCCGGCGACCAACTTTTCTTTGAAACCGTATCGCGGAGCGGGAAAACGGTCGACTCCGGCGAGATCGACCGGCAGTAGGAAGCCCGCGCTACGCGGAGCATACTGTAAATTCGAAGCGCGTTCCCCCGGCGGGAGATTGGCCGGCGCGAATCATCCCGCCTTGCATCCCCACGATCAGCCTGGCAAGCGCCAGCCCGAGGCCCTGACCCGGATATTCCCGGCCGTTCAAACGCCGAAACGGAAGGAAGACCGCTTCCCGATTCTCCGGCTCGATGCCGATTCCGTCGTCTTCCACGGCAATAACCGCCACAGCGCCTTCGCGCCGAAACGATAGTCGTATCCGCGGTGGTGACTCCGGCTTGCGAAAGCGGATGGCATTGCCAATCAGGATTTCGAAAAGCGACCGCATTTGAGCGGCATCCGCCACCACAATGGGCAATGTTTCTTCGGAGATCACCGCTCCACTCTGCGAGATGGCGCTGGAAAGCGCCGCGATCGCATCCGCGACCGACCTGTTCAGATCGACGGGAGTCGCATTAGGAGGCCGCCCCGCGATCTCCATATATTTACGAACACCCGAAACCAGACCTTCCATCCGCGCGGCAGCGGTCTGCAGAAATTCGAGCAGTTCCTTGCCATCGTCGTTACTCTGGTCCTTCTGACGACGGACGTAAAGGGCCAGCAGCGAACCGGCCTGGCTCAGCGGCCCGATCATGTCATGTCCCGCGCGCTGCGAGAATTCGGTCAGGGCGGCGAGCATCGCCTGCGCCGCGACCACGGACTGGCGGTCCAGTTCAGTTTGCGGCGTCATGGGCTTCGATCCCATTCAACGCCCCATCGAGTTCGGCGCTCTCGTCCGTCATGTCGGCCGCGGCCGCGCGCAGCGGCAGCAGCACCTGGAATGTGCTGCCACTTCCGGCCGCGCTGCGCACACGAACTGCGCCCCCCATCGCGCGTACGATTCCCTGGACTGCGGCCAATCCAAGCCCGCGCCCCGTGAACTTGGTCGTGAAGAACGGATCGAAAATCTGAGCTTTCATCTGTTCGTCCATCCCGGGGCCGGAGTCCGACACTTCGATCAATATATACTCGCCCGGAGGCAACTCGTAGCCGAGCACATTCGCCTGGGGCTTTTTACCCGTGATCGACTCCGCAGTTGAACGAACCGTGATGCTGCCAGGGTTGTCTCCGATCGCCTCGGCCGCGTTCACGACCAGATTCACGACGACCTGGCGGAGGTGGCCGGCATTCGTCTGCATCCGGGGAATGCCGGGCGAAGTCTCGACCCGAAGCTGAATCTTGCGGGTAATCGACCCGCGCGCCGCGTCGCAACCTTCCCGAATCACCCGGCCGATGTCGGCAGGTTCGAACGAGACTTCGATCTTACCGGCATAGGCCAGCAACTGCTGGGTTAGTTGCGCCGCGCGTTCGCTCGAGCGCAACACGATATCGAGCATGGGCCGGGCGGTATGCTCCGGGTCGATCGTATCGATCGCGAAACTTGCGCCCCCCATGATGCCGACGAGCAGATTATTGAAATCGTGCGCGATGCCGCCGGCGAGCAGCCCTACGCTGTCGAGCTTCTCGCGCTGCCGAATAGCCTGCTCGGCGCGCTTTTGATCTTCGATGTCGGTAAATGTGCCAAACCAGCTTGCCGGATCGTCGTCTGGCGTACGAATTCGAACAGTACGCATCAGATGCCACCGCCACGTTTGATCGGCGGCGCGCCGCAGGCGCAGTTCGACTTCGAACGGCTCGCCAGAGGCGGCGCCCTCCGCCCACTTGTCGCGCAGAAGCGGCCGGTCGTCCGCATGGACCAAGCTGTCGATCAGACACATTCGCGTGTGCGCGCGGCCCGTGAAATCCCAAAGCTGCTGATTCCCATAGTGGATGCCGCCCTCGCCATCGGCCGTCCACACCAACTGCGGGATCGCCTCGGCTAAAATCCGGTAACGCTCTTTCTCTTCGAAGAGCTCGCTACGTATCTCTTCGAGCTCACGATTCCGTTGCTGAAGCGCCGCCCTCTGCTCTGCGATTTCCTGTTGCAGGCGGAAGCGCTGCACCGCGCTCGCGACGCTTCGTGAAAGAGCCTGTGAGCTGGCCGGGCCCTTCGCCATGTAATCCATGACGCCCAGCTTCATGGCTTCCACGGCAATTTGTTCACTCCCTATGCCGGTGAGCATTACCACGGCGCACGGAAGTTGCTCGCGGCCTTCCTGCATCATTCGGATCATCTTGAGGCCATCGACGTCCGGAAGATTAAAGTCGAGAAGAACGCAATCCGGGTTGAACGATTCGAGCTTGCCCAAACCGTCGCGTCCAGTGCCCGCCTCCTCGTAAACAAAGGCGTTCGGACGATCCGAGTCAAGGTTCTGCTTGAAGATTTCGCGATCGATCAGCTCATCGTCGATGATGAGAACCCGGAGGCGGGCCAGCTCGTTATCAATGACACTCGTCAACCCATGAACCTCGCGGTTTCCACTCGTACTGACTTCAACGGTTGCGTTCGCCACTTGCTTGACTGCTCGCGATGGGCAACCTACAGCAATTTTAGGGCAAACGGTAACGGGCAAAAGTACGTAAGGCGTGCGCATTCGCACACCTGCGTACAAGGTGCTTCCAAACGTCGGTGAAGTTACACGGTAAGGCGAATATTACCGCGCCGCGCAGGGAGTGGGCCGCCACTTGGCGGCGTCCGGTTCCACCTTGAAGTGGGTGCTGGTGATGAACTGGGCCGTCAGATTCTGCGGATCGTCGACCAGTGTCTTCACGACGAGGTAGCGCTCGCCATCAGGCTCCGTGATGGCGTCGAAGTATTCGGTGACGACGGCGCTGGCGCTGTAGGGAACACCGTTCTTCCGGAGGTAGCCGGGGCGCATGTGGGTGGTGACGACTTTGAGCGCGCCGCCCTTACCGGGAGGGCCGAAGCCGCCGCCGGACTGGTGGTCCCATGTGGCAACCGAGTATCCCTGCCAGCCCTGGTCAACTGTGCCGGACGCCTTGCCGCCGAAGTGGAACAGGCGCGTTTGCGTGCCGGCGTCGGTTTCGAGCTTCAGCGTGTTGTCGTCCTGCCAGGTGATGTGGAAGCGGCCGGGCACGCGGGTGATTGCGGCGGCTCCATAAGCTTTGCAGGCGTTGCCGGCGGATTCGTCTTTGGCCGGGTCCCACGCGTCGGCAGCCTTTCGTCCGGCGGGATTCAGAGGGACACCGTCGTAGTCGCCCTTTGCCGGGGTGACCATGCGCCAGCGCCAGTCCTCCGTGACGAGAGAGACCCAGTAGCCGGTGATGTCTTGCGGCGCCGACGCTTTGGCGCTGCGCGGCGGACCGGGAGGACCACCGAACTGCGCCCAAACCATTCCAGGAAAGACGGTGCCGGCGGTAAACAGGAGAGCGAGCGTGGTCTTCATTTGCGGGCGCCCTCGTTCTTGAGCGTGGTGTAAACGGCTTCGACAAATTTGTCGGTGGTCCAGAAGCCGGAGCCTCCGTAGAGGGTGTCGTAATCGATCGTCGGCTTCGCGGCCTTGACCTGTGCGAGAGTCATGCCTTTGCGGACCATGTCCTGAATGCGGTCGCGGACGATGATCGTCATCTCGCGGTATTCGATGACGTCGCCGAGGTCGCAGAGGCGGCCATGGCCGGGGACGATCATGGTGCCGCCTTCCTGACCGTAGACTGGAATGATCAGGTCGACGATCTTCTGCAGGGCGGCGATGAAGCCGTTGATGGTGCCGCCGCGCTCCACGTCGATGATCGGGTAGTTGGTGGTGGTGAAGAGATCGCCGGTCGAGATCACGTCGGAGCGGCGAAAGAACACGACGCTGTCGCCATCGGTGTGCGCATTCGGCATGTGGATGACCTGAATGCCCTCGCCGTTGAAGAAGATGTCCTTTTCCTCGGTGAGGTATGTGTCGGTCGGCCACATGGCGGAGGGCTGGGTGTCCGGACCCTTTGCGGCGCTCATGCGGTCGAGGATGTTCTGGTGCGCGATGATCTGGGCGCCTTCGGCCGAGTCTTTGATATCAGCGGAGACGTTGCCGCCGGAGATCGTGCTGCCTTTCTTCCGCATGGCTTCGTTGCCGTTCGTGTGGTCGCCGTGGACGTGGGTATCGACGATATAACGGATCGGGCCCTTGGAGATCGTCCGGATGGCGGCTTCGATTTTGTCGGCAAGGGGAGCGTACATGGTGTCGACCATGAAGACGCCATCGTTTCCTTTTTGCACCGTGATGTTGCCGCCCGAGCCGACGAGCATGTAGACGTTGCCCTGCACCGGCAGGATGTGGACTTCCACTTTAGAGAAGTCCTGGGGCTGCTGGGCAGCGGCGGACATTGTGAAGAGGAGCGCCGGAATCACCAATTTGCGGCTTCGATCGGCCAGGCCGATTGACAATCGGCCGCAGGTTACCAACCTGCACCACAAGCTGCCTGAACTTTGCCTCGAAGAAACCGGCTGACTGGTGGCGAGGGCGATGAGTTTCACCTGGTGTCCGCCTTCTTCAGCGGCGCCGGCTTCGGCAGGGTCTTGAGCTTGATCTGGTATTCGGGATACATCGTCTCGGCGCCGCCCATCGCCGCCTCGACAGGGATGCCGTAACGCGCGGGGAATTCCGCGAGAAAGTCGTTGGTCCCAGGCAGGTGGTGGGGGATCTTACCCTTCGGCATGACGACTTCAACGACGCTCTCGCATGGGTACGCTCCCATCACGAGACCGGGACTCAGGAGAAAGTCGCGCGTCCGGATGAAGGTCTCGGTGAGGTAGGGCGGGTCGTGGATAACCGTTGTCCAGGTCAGATGGTCGCCATGGCGGATGAAGTTTTCGTAGACGATCGCGCGATCGCTGCGCGGGATCCCGTTGCGGCGAATCCATCCCTGCTTGAGGTGCGTGGTGGTGACGGTGAGGATCTCGCCA
>Ga0134125_10000840_pt1 | contig 39953 bp, 33 predicted proteins | sample KB31751_FD_96464 | JGI IMG/M metagenome (GOLD analysis project Ga0134125, IMG submission 96464) | Terrestrial soil microbial communities with excess Nitrogen fertilizer from Kellogg Biological Station, Michigan, USA - KB3-175-1 | ecosystem: Environmental > Terrestrial > Soil > Unclassified ...
CACAGGGGCGAAGCGCCAGCGCTCACCGACTAGCCTCTACACATGAGCAAGCTCGATGCCCGACCGGTTCGACTGTGGTGTGCGGGCCTGGTGCTGTTCACGGGGCTCGCGGGCGACTTCTGGCGCAACCTCCTCAGCTGGTACGGCTTCGGCGTCATCGTGCTGCTCGTCCTCGTCGCGGCGATCGTGCTGCTCGTGCGCAACCGAGGCGAGGTACGACTGGGGCGGATGCCGTATCCGCTGCTCGCATTCCTCGCGCTGGCCACGGCATCCATCGCCTGGTCGTTCTACCCGGGCTCCTCGGCACTCGGCGTCACCGCCCAGTGGATCACCACGATCACCGCGCTGCCGATCGCACTCCTCCTCACCTGGACCGAACTGCTCGCCGTTCTCGGTTGGGTGCTGAGGTTGATCCTCGCGCTGTCGTTCCTGTTCGAGTTCGTGGTCGCCGCGTTCATCCGGCACCCCGTGTTCCCGGTCTGGGTCGTACCGGATGACCCCGGGCACGTCTCGAAACTGCTGTACTGGTCGCGCGACCTGCTGTTCTCGGCGGGCAAGATCCAGGGCATCGTGGGCAACTCGAGCCTGCTCGCGATGATCGCCCTCATCGCCCTCATCGTCTTCGCCATCCAGCTCGCCTGCCGCTCGGTCGGGCCGTGGGGCTGGTTCTGGGTGGTCGTGGCCCTAGGCACGATCGGCATCACCCGCAGCGCGACGATCTTCATCGCCCTGGCGGCCGTGCTCGTGGTGGCGGGCGCAGCGCTGCTCGTGCGGCGCGCCACGAGCCAGCGAGGTCGGGGCGTCGCGTACGCGGCGATTGCAGCAGCACTTATCGTGCTCGGCACCCTCGGGTTCATCTTCCGCGCCCCTCTCCTGCACCTGATGGGCAAGAGCACCGAGCTCACCGGTCGGGTGGACATCTGGACTGCGGTCATCCACCTGGCCCAGCAGCGCCCGGGTTTCGGCTGGGGCTGGGTCAGCTATTGGACGCCGTGGGTCGAACCGTTCAAGAGCCTGATCGTCAAGGGCGGCGTGCAGGTCATGCACGCGCACAACGCGTGGCTGGATGTGTGGCTGCAGCTCGGCATCCTGGGTCTCGTGATCTTCGCCGCGCTCATTATCGCGACCCTCGTGCGCTCGTGGCTCATGGCGACGGACCGGGTCATTCTCTCCCCTGGCTCGCGTGGCAGCTACTCGTGGGTCGCGATGCTGCCCCTGCTGGTGCTCACGGCGCTGCTTGTTCAGTCGTTGGCGGAGAGTCGCATCCTGGTCGAGGGCGGCTGGGTGCTGCTGGTCGTGTTCGCGATCAGGGCGAAAGCACGGCCGCTGGCCGCCGAGTTCGAAGCGGCCGATCGACTCGGGGAGAGTTGACGTGAGCGCGGTGAAGCCGCCGTCGGCGGTTGTGGAGGCGGGACGATACTTCTTCGCGGCGCCCCGATTCACCGCGGCTCTCAGCCACGTCATCATCGCGACGGAGCTCGGATCGCTCTTCCTCCAACAGCTCATCGGATGGGCGGGCCTCATCGGCATCATGACCCCGCTCATACTGCTGGCCGCACTGTCGCTCATGGCCAAGCAGCGCGAGATCGAATGGCACGGCCTGCTGCCGATCTCCCTGCTCGTGTTCGTGGCCTGGGCCGGCGCCTCCGTCTTCTGGAGTCAGTACCAATGGGCAACGTTCGGCAGCCTCGTGTATTTCGGCGCGGTGACGATGCTCGGAATCTACGTCGCCCTCGTGCGCGACACGATCCAGATCGCCAGGGCCTTCGGCGACATCCTGCGTATCGCCCTCGTGCTCTCCCTCGTGCTCGAGGTCGTCTCCGGGCTGCTCATCGACTCACCCATCCACATTCTCTTCATTCAGGGCAAGCTGCAAGACCTCGGCCCGCTGCAGGGCATCTTCGGCAAGCGCAACCAGTTCGGCATCGTCGCGCTCGTCGCGCTCGTGACCTTCGGCACGGAGCTGCGCACGAAGTCGATCTCCCGTCGCCTGGGCATCGGGTCGCTCGCGCTCGCGTCGATCTGCCTGCTGCTCGCTCGCTCGCCCATCGCCGCGGGAGCCTTCGTCGTTCTCGGCCTGGCGACCGGCGCGCTCTACGTTCTGCGCCGCATCCGCGCCGACCACAAGCGCTACTGGCAGCTCGGCCTCGCCGTCGTGACCATCGCGGCGATGGCGACGGCCTGGGCCCTGCGCACCCCCATCATCACGGCGCTCGCGGGCACAGGCGAACTGTCGCTGCGACTCAAGCTGTGGCAGCAGCTGAGGGAGCTCATTCCGGTGAACAACCTGCTCGGCTGGGGCTGGGTCGGCCACTGGCGACATGATGTTCACCCCTTCGAGGCGTTCCTCAACTACTACGACCGCACGCCGACATCCGGGCTGAACGCCTTCCTCGACATCTGGTTCCAGGTCGGATTCATCGGCCTGCTGCTTTTCATCGGACTCGTCGGTCTCGCCTTCGTGCGGTCGTGGCTGCTGGCGTCGAAGCAGCGCAGCATCGTCTACGCCTGGCCGGCGCTCGTGCTCGTGGTGCTGATCTCCACGGCGCTGTTCGAGAGCTCGATCCTCTACGAGTTCGGCTGGCTCACCTTCGTGATCTGCTGCGTGAAGGCCGCGCGGGAGCTCAGTTGGCGGCGGGCGTTCGCCGCCACGCAACCGCCTGTCGAGGCGGCCTAGAGCTGCAGCGCCTTCAACTGCGCCTGAAGCATCTTCTGCTCTGCCAGGTCGGCCTGCACCATGATGCGGATGAGGTCGGCGAATCCCACGGTCGGCTGCCAGCCGAGAACACGCCGGGCCTTGCTCGCGTCGCCGACGAGGTGGTCGACCTCCGCCGGACGCAAGAGGCTGTCGTCCTGGCGCACGAACGGTGCCCAGTCTCCGATGCCTGCCTCGACGAAGGCGAAGTCGAGCAGCTGTCGCACCGTGTGGGTCTCGCCCGTCGCGATGACGTAGTCGTCTGGGGTGTCCTGCTGCAGCATCCGCCACATTGCTTCGACGAAGTCACCCGCGAAACCCCAATCGCGTGTGGCATCGAGGTTGCCGAGGCTCAGGCCGTCCTGCAGACCGAGGGAGATTCGCGCTGCCGCCCTCGTTACCTTGCGCGTCACGAACTCCGGGCCACGCCTCGGTGATTCGTGATTGAAGAGGATGCCGCTCGACGCGTGCATGCCGTATGACTCTCGATAGTTCACGGTGAGGTGATGGCCGAATGCCTTCGCCGCGCCGTAGGGAGAGCGCGGCCAGAACTTCGTCGCCTCGGTCTGCGGCACCTGCTGCACCCGCCCGAACATCTCCGAGCTCGATGCCTGATAGAACCGCACTCGGTCCGAGTCGTTTCCCGCCCAGATGCGCACGGCCTCGAGCACGTTGAGCACTCCGCGGCCGGTGACGTCGCTGGTGACCCCGGGGTTCTCCCAGGAGTACGGTACGAACGAGATCGCGGCGAGGTTGTACACCTCATCGGGCCGAGCGGTGCGCATCGCGCTCACGAGTCCGGAGAGATCGGTGACGTCGCTCTTGAGCAGGGTGACGTTAGGGAGCACCTGGCGCACTACGGCGTACTTCGGATTGTCCTGGCCGCGCACCACGCCGAATACTTCGTATCCTTTGGCGAGGAGCAGTTCGGCAAGGTACATGCCGTCCTGGCCGGTGATGCCTGTGATGAGGGCGCGGGTCACAATCGTTCCTGCTCTATTCGGGGTTTTCGGAGTCTATCGCTGAGCGGCACATCGGTGAGAAATAACCATGAGAGCGCTCCGATTCGGGCTCCGACGACTGCCGACCTGAGGAATCTCTCTACTGCGCGGTCCAGCCCTCGAAGTGACTGGCCAGTTCCGGCACTGAAGCGAGCGAGATGAGGTCAAGGTTATTCGCCCCATACGCCAATTCGACGGCCGCGATCGCGCTTCTGGACATTCCCGCTCTTTCCATGCCAACGCTATTGGCACCCCGCACGCGCGCGGGTGATCCGTAGGCCTTGGCGAACGGCGGAACGTCGCGTGTGACGACGGCGCCCATACCCACCATGGCGCCATCGCCGATTCTGGTGCGCTGATGCACGGACGTGCCTAGGCCCAGATTCGCGCCAGCGCCGACCCTGACGTGGCCGGCGAGCAGAACGCTCGACGCCATTGTCACCCCGTTGCCGATTTCACAGTCGTGGGCGACATACGACTGGTTCATGATGAACAGATCGTCCCCTAGTCGGGTTCTCGCCTTCCACCCCTGATGGATCTGCGCGTACTCGCGAATGATATTGCGATCGCCGATGTCGATTCCGTTGCCGGCGACGTCGCTTGTCGTACGCGGATGCTCATGGCCGCGTACCTCCGGAGGCGCACCGATGACGACCCCAGCGCCGATCCAATTGCCGTCACCGATCGTGACCGGGCCCGTGATGGTCACGAACGGTCCGATCGTGTTGTCGTCGCCCAACCTGACGTCACCGACGAGTATCGCTGTTGGATGAATAGAGTTCGACACGACATCCTTCGCTCTTGGAATAGCCTCGCGGGCCGCCAAGGCCGCGGGCACCAGGCGGTAAGTTATAGTTGCACGTTTCAGTGCGCCCATCCTGCACGTAGTCGCGAGGTTTTATGATTCCCATCACTTCGGTCCGCTTCGGCGCCGAGGAGGAAGAACTGGTTCTTGAGGTTCTTCGCTCCGGCTCCATCGCTCAAGGCCCGATGGTCAAGAGATTCGAGGATCGTTTCGCGGAACTAAGCGGTGTGAAGCACGCGGTCGCTGTAAACAACGGCACGACCGCGCTCGTGGCCGCGCTGGAGGTGATGGATCTTGAGCCGGGTGACGAGGTGCTCACCACTCCGTTCACCTTCGTCGCGACTGTCAACGCGATCCTCGAAGCCGGCGCGACCGTGACCTTCGCCGACATCCGCGAAGACGATTTCAACCTCGACCCGGTGTCTGCTGCCGAGCGCGCGAGCGATCGCACCAAGGTACTCGCGCCCGTGCACCTCTACGGGCAGATGGCAGACATGGGTCCGCTCATGGCCATGGCCGAGCAACGCGGCCTGCGCGTCCTCGAAGATTCGGCCCAGTCGCACCTCGCCACGTATGACGGTCAGGCGGCCGGTTCCTTCGGCGTCGGAACGTTTTCGTTCTATGCAACGAAGAACCTCACCACGGGCGAAGGCGGCCTCATCACCACCAACGACGACGAACTGGCCGACCGACTGCGGGTGCTTCGCAATCAGGGCATGCGCGAACGCTATGTCTACGAGGTGGCCGGTCACAACTACCGCCTCACTGACCTGCAGGCCGCAGTCGTGCTGCCGCAGCTCGACCGTTATGAGGCAACGGTTGCGAGCCGCAAGCGCAACGCGGCACGCCTGAGCGCGGGACTCGAGACCGTCCCCGGCATCGAAGTTCCACGCGAGCTGCCGGGTCGCAGCCATGTGTGGCACCAGTACACCGTAAGGGTCACAGACCAGGCCGCTCTCCCCCGCGACGAGTTCGTCGCGAAGCTGCATGAGGCAGGGATCGGCGCCGGCATCTACTACCCGAAGCTCATCGGCGACTACGAGGCGTACCGCGACAATCCCCGGGTCGTGCTGAGCGAGACCCCAGTCGCAGCGCGGGTGGCGCAGCAGGTCATCTCGCTGCCCGTGCATCAGTGGCTCTCCGACGACGACATCTCAGTCATCATCGACACCGTCTCGACGTTGGCGGTGGGCTGACACATGGCCGTCAAACGCATCGCTCTCATCGGGGCCGGAACAATGGGGAGCCACCACGCGCGCGTGATCAGCCAATCCAGCCAGGCGGAACTCGCCGTGCTCGTCGACCCGCGCGAATCGGTAGGCCGAGCGGTGGCCGATCGTTTCGGTGCCAGCTGGGCGCCGGAACTGCCGCCGCTCGACACCATTGACGGCGTCGTCATCGCGGCAGCAACGGAGGCGCACTACCCACTCGCGATGCAGGTCATCGGCGAACAGACGGCACTGCTCGTCGAGAAGCCCGTCGCTGACAGCCTTCTGCGCACGGAGGAAATACTCGCCGCCGCCGACGCCGTCGACCTGCCCTTCATGTGCGGCTTGCTCGAGCGCTATAACCCAGCGATCATGACGGCGCGCACGATGATCGATGCACCTTTCCACATCACGGCGACCCGGCACTCGCCGTATGCGTCCCGCATCCGCACCGGGGTTGCCTGGGATCTGCTGGTCCATGACGTGGACCTCGCGGTCACCCTGATGGGCGCTGAGCCGGTCGACGTCGATGCCAGATTGGGCTTCTTTCACCCCGACTCAGAATCGGATGCGGAAGATGTCGCAGAGACGGTTCTTGAGTTCGCCGGCGGCGCGCTCGCGCAGGTCTCAGCGAGTCGGGTAGGCCAGCGCAAGATCCGGCAGTTGTCGGTGTATCAGGCCGATCGACTCATCGAACTGGACCTGTTGCGCAGGGATGTCACGGTGTACCACCACATCTCAGAGAACTCAGCCGACGGCGAGGGTCGTGGTTACAAGCAGCAGACCGTGATTGAAATTCCAGAGATGGTGACCAGTCAGGAGCCGCTCACGACTCAATTTGACCGATTCATCAACGTCATTGACGGCGTTGTCGACGCCGCCGCCGAGCGAGCGAGTATCCTGCCCTCGCACCGCATCATCGACGCGGTGACTTCGCGTCGCCCGGTGGTCGCGCATGGCTGAGGCGGGCCAGCTCGACGAGCGTTCGCGTGCGCGCCGAACGGTGTCGAGGCTCTACCGCAACAGTGTGCTTCGTTACCTGCTCATCGGCGGCTGCAGCTTTCTCATCGACTTCGGAATCCTGTTCCTGCTCCACGAGGTGTTTGGCATAGCGCTCTGGATCTCCACCGGGTCTTCGTTCCTGGCGAGCTTCTTCTTCAACTATTCGCTGCAGAGGCTGTTCTCGTTCAGCTCGCAATCAAGCCACGGCCTCAGCCTCGTGAAGTACATTGCGCTCGTCATCTTCAACACCCTCGCCACGATCGCTATCGTGGCGGTGCTCGACCACTACCTCGCCTGGCAGATCGGCAAAATAGTAGCGACTATCGTGACTACGGGATGGAACTATCTCGCATACCGTTACCTGGTCTTCGTTGACCGCCCGTTCAAGGGCAGGAAGAACGAGGCCCACGTGCTCGTCGCTCAGGTGATCAACGATCCAGATCACGCAGACCACCCGAAAGCGTAGGACCTCACAATGTTCAAGGGCGCTGTCGTCGCCGCCGTAGTTCCGGCGTACAAAGAAGAGAAGATGATCACCAGGGTCATCGATACGATGCCCGACTATGTCGATCACATCATCATCGTTGACGACTGCAGCCCTGACGCGACCAGCGAGGTCGTGAAGCAGTCACCGGATGCGCGCGTGACGCTGATCCGCCACGAGGTGAACAAGGGCGTCGGCGGTGCGATCATCACCGGACACAAGAAAGCGATCGAACTCGGCAGCGATGTCAACGTCATTATGGCAGGCGATGCGCAAATGGATCCGGCGTATCTCCCGGCCCTGCTCGAACGCGTCACGACCGATGGTTATGGCTTCGCGAAGGCGAATCGATTCTTCGCGCCCGAATCGTTTTCTGGGATGCCCGGATACCGAGTCTTCGGCAACATCGTGCTGTCCTTCATGACGAAGCTGGCATCAGGGTATTGGCACCTCTTCGACCCGCAGAACGGCTACACGGCGATTCGCACCTCCGTGCTTCGGCGCTTGTCACTCGACCGCATCGCGGAACGCTACAGCTTTGAGAACGACCTGCTGATTCACCTCAACATCATCCAGGTGCCTGCCGTAGACGTGCCGGTGCCTGCCGTCTACGGCGACGAGGTGTCAACGATCAAACTAAGGCGAGTCGTGCCCGAGCTGATCAGCCTGTTGACGGTCGGATTCTGGCGGCGCATCTGGTATCGCTACGTTCTCTGGTCGTTCTCGCCGATCGCGCTGCTCCTCTTCCTCGGCCTCGTACTGTTCCTCTTCGGCCTGGGTGTGGCGATCTGGGTGTGCTTCCAGATCGCTGCCTCTGCCGTGGCGACCGCAGCGACCGTGATGCTGGCTGCGCTGCCCCTGATGATCGGCACTCAGATGTTGATAAGTGCGCTGCAACTCGATATCCAGTCGAGCCCATCTAAACCGGAATACGCTCCGTTCGAATAGCCTCGCGACGCACGTCGGTCAGCCAGAAAAACAGCGGCACGGCTAGCGAGGCCACCAACAAGGCGGTCCAGACCACGGCACCACCCGGCGGTGCCCACTCGGGCGACGTGAACGGCTTGAGCATCGAGGCCTGACTGCCGCCCGCATACCTCGCCATGGTGCCCACGAACGCATAGAGCTGGCCCAGGAGCACCAGTGCTGCGATGATCGGCACTCCCCTGCGAACAACCATGGACTCGGCGGGGAGCTCGGCGATCGAGCGTTCGATCGCAATGGCCGCGACGATGACCGCGCAGACGAGCAGGATGATGGAGTACCGCCCCTGCCAGATGTAGCCGGAGTTGCGCACCGACAGCGCCTGCACGACCGCGGGACCGAGCAAGAAGATGCCCGCCGCGACCAAGGTGACGCGCAACTCGCGGCCTCGTGAGACGAGCACTGCGACGAGCGCGATGCCGCCGAGCAGCACGCACCAGATCACGTAGACAAGGGCCGGCGCGGCGGTGTCGAGCCAACCGAAGACGCCGATGAGGCCGGGATCGGCGCTCCGAGCGACCAGCATGACCACGAAAGCCTCAAGCGGTCCGACCTTCCCAGCGCCTGGGAAGGTCCCCATCGCACCGAGAGTCCCGGTCGCGAGGAGCCAGGCACCCGCGCCAGCCACGCCGAGAGCAAGCGCAATGACCGTGATTCTCACACGCCACGTGCTGAGCAGGTACTTGAGCCGTTCCCACGGAACCGCGATGAAGACGATCACCGCAATGAGCGCCATCCAGAGTGGAGAGATGCCGCGAGCGTTCGCGAGGAGAATGCCCGCGACGGCGACGACCACGAGTACGGCGCGCGGCGGGGCGGCATCGGCCGCAGTGGATCTCGCGCCTGCGGCCCAGAGCAACCCCACGAGAAGTGCGGCTCCCGCGCCGATCTCGAGGGCGTTGGGATTGACCGCACTCGAGAGGAACAACACCATCGGAGTGAGCGCCGCGAAGAACGCGAGGCCTGCGATCAGGGGCCGTGTCAGCGTCAGCAAGCCGATGTAGACGAAAGCCAGGAAGAACGACACGAGGATGCCGCTCACCGCCCGCATCGCGAGGACTGCGGCAGTCGAATCCGCGATAAAGGTGCTCGGCCAGCCGACCAAAGCGTAGTAGACCGGGTCGTAGAGTCCGGCCGACGTGGTGGCGTCGGTCATCGCGAGTCCGTCGGTCGGCTCGAACATGCATCCGGCGCTGACGTGGGGGTGGAATGCGTAGCACGGCCACGCTCCGGCTTGCGCAAGGCCGGCGGGCACCTGCACCTTCGTCACGGCTGGAGCCGTAGTGGGCTCACCGATGAACTGCCCGTGGGCGACTGAGGCCGCCTTGATGATGTGTGCTGGCTCGTCGGGACTGGCACCCAGGGGCGTCGCTGCTGCCCAGGCGAACGATGCAAGCGACAGCGCCAGCCAGGTCATGAGAAGCCTGAACGTCATCGAGCTGGTGAATCTTCTTCGCATGGCGTCTCCTTAGCGACCGACTTCTGACTAGTCTGCGCGATGCTCGAACAGCACGGCGGAGACGCCAGGCATGGAATCCAGCACCTTGTTCCAGCCGTAGGTCTGTAATCCCGCACCAACACGTTCGGCCTGCCCGGGTTCGATCGTCATGAACGTCGCATGGTACTTCGCAGCAACGCGGTCAAGGTGCCGTGCGGAAAACGTCTCGATGCCGGGATTGGCCGGGTTGAGACACACGTCGAGGCCGCCGAGATCGTTAATGCGCTCGTTCCACTCGCGCCACGGCTTGCCGCCGTACGGGACGTTCTTGCAATCCGCGACTACCGCCCTGCCGGTGACGAGCCGAATGCTCTGAGCTCGTGAGTCCGCCAGGATGATGTCACCCGAGGGCACAATCTTCTCGACGGCGGCACCCCAGGCGCGCAATCCGGAGTCCGGAACGAAGGTGATATCGAGTGGCCTCACCACGAGGCCTCCCGTGAGCGCCGCCGTCAGGAGCATGACGATTGCAAAGAGGGCGGCTCCGCTGCGTGCGACGATCCGGCGGGATGGATCACTCCGCACTCGTTTGTGCGCCCAGGCCGTGACCACCGTGATCGCCAACAGGCCAACGGCCAGCGGAAGCTTGACGTCGAGCGGGCCCAGCTCCCACGCATCACATGTGATGTAGAGGGCCGCCATGACGAACCAGACACTGAGCAGAGCAGCATACTTTCGATCCCAGCCGAGGCGAAGTACGGGTAAGAGAATCCCCCATACGGCAAAGGGCAGGAGCATGACCGCCAGCCGGTAGATGTTCGTCGCCTGCGCGAACCTACCCAGCACCGGGATTGTGAAGGCGTTGACCGTCATGCCTGCAAGCAGCCCAAATGCGGCGAGCCCTATCGTCGCCAGCCAGATGGGGCGAATGCGCCGCGGCACATAGAAGAATGTCAGCGCGCTCAACACGATGAACGCGCCCGAGGCGAGGAGCTTCCATTTTCCCCAGGTCTGTGCCGCGCAGTGGTACGGGATGATGGTGTCGCAGATCGTGATGAAGTCATTGAGGTTTGACGCGACCGGGCGAAGCCAGAGGCCGAAGATGACGATGGCGAGGGTGAGCACGGTTGACCCGGCAAGCAACCAATCGGCGCGGCGCGTGCGGATGTACTCCACCACGAGAGTGACCACGAGCACGACAATCAACACTGCGCCGAGTTGCACGTGCACGAGCGCCACCAATGGAGCTGCCACGCAGGCGAGTGTGCGCCTGCCGGTGAGGAGCGCGGCCAGGCAGAGATAGATGAGCTGTCCGCCGACGACAGTGGGCAGTGCAGTCGCGATCATGGTAGAGGCCGAGCCGACAACAACCCAGGGTGTCAGCGAAATGACGATCGCAAAGGCGATCGCGCCAAGCCACGGATGTCGCGGAAGCCACTTCTTAGCAATCAGCGCGGTAGCGAACCCGCAGGCCACAAGACCGGCGATCCAGTAGACGAAATAGAACTGCGACAGCAGTCCGGCCGACTGGCCCCAGTAGGTGATCAGGTCAAAGAACCAGTGCGGTTGTGGCGCTGCGTTCATGAACCAGTCGTTCACGAACTTGGTCGGGTCCGCCCAGCGCAGGCCCTCGAGCGACAAGACGGAATGGTCGTTATAGCCTGCGTTGTACCCGTAGGGTGTCTGACTCGTCCAGTTGGTGAGCGTACCGATGACGGCCGCGACCACGAGCGCGATCGCGGTGTGGCTCCTTGCGGACGACCTCAACCACGCACGATCGGTCACAGGCCGACGCCCGCGGGGGCGGGCGCCCCCGGTGCGTCGGCATTGCGGTGCGCCCGCACCGATCTGCGAAGCCGAAGAAGGCCGTTGCCCATCTCCACGACATCCGAAAGCCTCACGGTCGACGGCTTCGGTGTGGTGCTGGATACAAGAGTCACGGGCACTTCGACGATCTGCAGGCCGCGCGCCTCGGCAAACACGACGAGTTGGGTCGTGAAGAGGAACCCGCCCTCGCTCAGTGACGGCCCGACTGAACGCAGCCAGTCCCCGTCGGCAAGGATCGTGCCCTGCGTATCGCCGACCCTCGAGCCGAGGATCATGAAGCGAAGCCAGCGATAACCGAAGGTAAAGATGTCACGTGCGATCCCGCGTTCGACGACCGACCCAGGGTGCGCCTTGGAGCCGATGACCACGGGCGGCATCACCGTGAACTTCGCAGCCTCATCCAGATCATCGAAGCCGAACGGCAGATCGTCGGCCGACAACAGGATGCGCTTTCCCGTGCTCGCAGCGATTCCGGCTCGAAGCGCATTGCCCATGCCCTTGGCCGACTGCAACAACGTGAAACGCACGTGATCGTTGTCGATCGCCACGCGTTGCGCGAGGTCCCACGTTTCGTCGCGTGAGCCATTCTCAACCAGAATCAGTTCCGTCACGCCGCTCTGCAGTCTGCTCACCCAGGACGCGACGGTCTGCTGCACGACCAATGCACTGTTGTGCATCGGGATGACGACCGATAGCTCTGGGAAGCCGGCCTCCGCGTCAGTCATGCGCGAGTACCAGCGCTCTCACACGAGGTATGGCAGCTCGCATTGAACAACAGAGTTCACCTAACATTTTTGCGCGTAATTGACCGGGCACGTCCACAGTATCCGACGCGCAGAACTCCGCCGTTCATTGCCGATCGGGGTGTTCCGCACCCATTATCACACGGGCTGAAGCAGGTCTCTGAGGATGTCGGCGCGCCCACGACTGGCGAATCGCTGATAGCGCCCAGATCGAGCCAGCGAGAGAACCGGTGCGATCCGCCGCAGCCGCGATGGGGGCAGGTCCGCGCGAAACGACTCGAACTCGAATTTCTGGCGCACCAAGTCAGCGAAACGCGGCGACACTCCGAGTGTCTCGATGCGCTCCAGCAGGCGAGACGCTCGGAGCGCGAGTGAGCGATTACGTTCTCCGCGCGACTCGAAGACTCGGGACACCTTGTACCGCAGTGTGGGCGCAGTCACACCGATCTGGTTTGCGCCGTGCTGGCGATAGTCGATCAGGAGATCGGGCACCCAGTCGACTTCTCCGGTCGCAGCGGCGACGACCGCCAACCACTCGTCATGCACCCAGGCGCGGTCGAGCGGGAGCGCGGCATCAAGAAGCGAACGCCGGAACACCGTTGTCGCTCCGGTCACGAGATTTCGCCTCAGCAGGGTTGCGAACGCTTCGTCGGAGCGCACTGCCTCAAGATCCCTTGGGCTGATCTCAAGTGCCTCAAAAAGCGAAGTCTCGAGTGGGGATCCGGCGCCGGACACGAGCCGCGCGTCCGAAAAGACGAGTCGAAGACCCGGTCGGCTCTGGAACTTTGCCGCGATCACTTCGAGCCGCTCTGGCTGCCACACGTCGTCCTGGTCGCTGAGCGCGATGAGTTCACCCGTGCACGCGGAGACCGCCTGTTCGAAATTCGCCGTGACGCCGAGTGCCTTGTGATTGCTGAGCAGGACAAGACGAGGTGCATCCGGCAATTCGTCCCAGATTCGACGAACAATCTGAACGGTGTCGTCAGTGGACGCGTCATCGGAGACAACGACTTCCAGCGGTCGCAGCCTCTGAGCCAGGATGCTCCGCAACTGTTGTTCGAGGTACTGCGCGCCGTTGTGCGTACACAGCGCGACGGACACCGTAAGAGACACGCCTATCGCCGCAGACGTTTCTTGACCTTTGTGATGACGACGCGAGCGCCGCCGTTACGCAGATAGAAGAGTGCGCGCTCAACATCCTTACGCAGACCCGTGCGGCGCCGACGTGTGCGTTCGCGCGCGGACGCCGCTAGCTGACGGGCCCCGAGCCCTCGATGATCACGCGCATGCTCGGCGTTCGCGACGAAGCGGACCAGTGGTGCCAGCGCCGTCGTCCAGTAGTAGCGTTCCCGCACGCGATGGATGTTCGCCTTGGCCGTCGCAATGAACGCGTCGTCGAAGAGCACTCGTTCCAGCGCATTCGCGAGTTGCTCGACGTTGCCCGCTTCGACGACAAGACCGAGCTCCTCTCGGGCGACGAGCTCGGCGAAGTGATCACCTTCCGTAACGACCATCGGCAACTCTGCCCAGAGGTAGTCGAGAATGCGCGTGCGAAAAGAGAACGTCGTCTCGATGTGCGCGAAGTGCGTACTGACACCGGCATCCGCCTCCGTGAGGTAGTTCTGCCTTTCGGCGTAGTCGACCCACGAGGCGTTGAAGAACACTGACGTGTCGAGCGCGCCGAGTTCGGCCGCGAGCGCGCGCGATTCGGCGACGATAGCCATCTCTGGTACGCCAGGGTGGGGGTGCTTGGTCCCTTGGAAGAACAATCGCACGGTGTCCCGAGTCTCGGAGAGTCTCGCGACCGCGCGAATGAGCGTCTTCGGGTCGAACCAGTTATAGAGACCCCCGCTCCAGAGAAGTAGTTTGTCATCGGCGCCGATACCGGGCAGCACTCCCTTCAGCACGTCGTGCTCATGAGAGGGCGGTGTGGACGAAAGGCCGAACGGCACCACGCTGAGCAGACCGTTGAGATCTGGATCTCCGTCGTACGTGGCGGGGTTGATGCGCCCCAGGGCGGCGAGCTGGCCGAGCCAGAACATTTTCTGACGGTCGGATGCGCACAGAAAGAAGTCTCCGCGCTGCAACTGCTCGTTCAGAACGTCTGTGGCGTCGCTCACCTGTTGCTTCCACTGCGCCGCCGGCAGCTCCCTACCCTGCTCTAGTTGCTCAAGGTGCATGGGGTCGTAGATATCGACTACCAGGATCTTGGTGCTCGCGCGTAGCGAGTCGAAAACCGCCATGGCGTGCCCCTGAAAGACGATGACATCCGCCCACTGCTCGAGCTTGCTGAACGACGTGTCGTCTCCGGGGCGAACGTGCACGACGCGGAAGGGAGCATCCACTTCTTCAGCGCCGGTGAGCGTCACGAGGACTACCTCGTTCTTGGGCGACAACTGCTCGGCCATGTTCCACGCACGGATGGCTGGCCCGGCGAGCTTCTTGCCGATGGGATCGCCAGTAATGACGAGCACCCGTGTCGCGTGAGGCGGCTCGGTCACATCGAACGCGGCGACCAGATTTTCGTACCCGCGGAGGTAATCGTCCTGCTGGTATACCGGAGCATCGACGAGCCCGAAAAGACGCCACAGCATTGTGTCCGAGACGGCGCGCGTGGTCTGAATCTCGTCCCGGCTCTTTCTGAGACCGGGAAGGTTCTCAGTGAACTGGTCGACGGCATACATCGTCGAGACCGCCTGTTTCGAGAGCTCCATAGTGGATTCGCTGTCGCCGCCCGCCTTTCGCAAATCGAAGCAGGTCGAATCGAGCTCACTGCGTGTGATGCCGCGACGAATCGAGAGCGCGATCGCAGCGGGAAGAGCATCGTGAAGCGTCTTTTCACCCAGGTTCTTGTAGAGCGTGTACAGGGCGTTGCGCTCAAGAAGGTACGTCTCCTTGTAAGGCCCAAACTCCGCCATCGAGGCGTGGTGCTTGTGATACGCGAGCGACTCCGGCACGTAGGCGAAACGCCAGCCTCGCAGGTTGAGCCTCCATCCGAGGTCTACGTCTTCGAAGAACATGAAGTACCGCTCATCGAAGCCGCCGAGAGCGTCGTAAACAGAGCGACGCACGAACATCGCTGCACCGGTGCCGAACAGGACGTCCTGCGGCACCTCCGGAGTCTTAGGAATTGCCTCCGCGGTGAAGGGCTTGTACCCCATGCCGTACCAGGTCATCGCCGAACCGATGAAGTCCACGAGCGTGCCGTCCCAGTCGAGCACTCGGCTGGCGACCGCGCCGATGTCGTCCGATTCGGCGAACTTCTCAACGGCGGCCCGGATCCACCCCGCGTCGGGACGAGCATCATTATTCAGCAGCGCAATGAACTCGCCTGACGATGCAGCGACGCCTCTGTTACAGCCGCCGGCGAAGCCGTCGTTCGTCTTGGAGACTATGAGCTTGACGTGCGGTGCGGCAGTATGAATGCGTTCGGCGCTATCGTCGCCAGACGCATTCTCAACGACGACGATCTCGAGCTTGTCTTGCGGCCAGTCGATTTCTCCGAGGTGTCGGATAGCTTCAATGGTGTCGCCCGCACCCCTGAAATTGACGAGGACAACAGATACGACTCCCCGATTGAGCCTCGTCATTTTGCTTCCTCACTCAAGCGAAGAAACTCATCGTAATTGCGGATGTAGTCGTCGCTGTCGTAATGCTTCGACGCGAGCACAAGAAGCACTGCGTCGCTTGAGTAGCGATATTGCGTACCCCAGATCATGGGCGGCATGTACAAGCCGAGGTCCGGGCGATCAAGTGAATACTCCTCGCGATGGACGCCATCGTCGACGATGGCGCGCACGGAGCCAGCCAGACACACCAAGAATTGTTCGCATTCGAGATGGGCGTGGGCACCACGGGCCTCGATAGTGGGCACGTCGTACACGACGAAGAAACGCTCGGGCACGAAGGGAATCTGATCATGGATGTCCGCCGCAACGAGAGAACCTCGCAGGTCTAGCGCCTTAGTGAGCTTGCTGAGTACGACGCCCTTGACCAGACTCTGGGGGCGCGCTGCCTGCGAATCGTGAGCTACTGCGTCAGGCCGGGGAAGGGAAGTCGTATTTGCATAGCCTGTGATCCGGGCAGGGTTGCCCACCACGATCGCGTATTCCGGCACGTCGCGGGTGACGACGCTACCAGCGCCCACCATCGCTCCGGCACCGATTGTGACACCGGGCAATATCGTTGAGTTGCCACCGAGAGAGGCCCCCTTGTGGACGAGAGTCTTCGCGTAGCTCTCGGGGTGCTGACCGCTCCGAGGAAATATGTCATTCGTGAAGGTGACGTTCGGGCCGACAAACACGTCGTCTTCGAGCGTCACACCGTCCCAAAGTTGAACGCCACACTTCACCGTGACGCGGTCACCAACGCGAACCTCGTTCTCAACGAATACCCCGTCGCATATGTTGCAGTCCTGTCCGATGACGGCGCCTGGCAGGACGTGAGCAAACGCCCACACGCGAGTACGGTCACCTATCGCAGTGGATTCACACAAGGCGTTGGGGTGAATGAAGGCGCTCATAGACTCAATTCTCTATTGCCGAACGCCGTTTGGACGATTCGAGCGCGGCATAAGAGCTTCTGGGCTACTCCGAGTGCAGCTCGGTCGCGAACACGAGAGTCTCGGATAGATTGATCCCGATGACCGAGAAGAGTGACCCCCGAGATTTCACCACCCGCGCGTGGTTTGACCGCATCCGGTCGATGCCTTCGCTTCCGGTCATTGTGGTGATCGCAGCGCTCGTGTTGACCTATGGGTATGAGGTGTTCTCCTTCAACCTCACGGTCGATGAAGACGCAACCTCTACCGCAGGACCCTTCGAACGTGCTGGCTGGAGCATCGCGGAAGGCCGATGGGCGATGGCACTGCTCACGCTCCTCGTGCCGAATCCCGTCGCTCCTGTTGTATCGAACGGCATCGGGATCGCCCTGTCAGGTGTGGCGTGGTGGCTAATCGCACGGCGGTTACTGAAGATGCCGCCCTGGCACGCCGCCTTTGCTGCTGCAGTGGCTGGCACCGTGCCGGTGATGGCTTTCATCTTCTCGTTCAGCACCATCGCATTCGCGATTGGTATCGGCAATATGCTGCTCGTCGCATTCTTCATCGGACTGAGTTCACGTTCCTGGTGGCTTCGCAGCGCTGCGGTCGTTGCTGCGATGACCGCAATTGCCGTATACGACACGTTTCTCGTCGCGATCGCGGCTATGGCACTCGCGCTCATCGTAAGACGACCGAACTTTATGACCGTTGGCCTTGCGGTGGGCGGCTCCGTACTTGGTCTCGTCGCCTCCCGTCTTGTGGGCCTCGTCGTCTCGCTCGCAACGAACGTGCCACAGTCTGGCTACACCTCGGGATTCTTCGACGTCGCAGGACTTGTCGCGACCCCGCGCGCACGCGTGGCGAGCGCAATACACGACTTCTGGGGGGTCTTGTCCCTCTCCACCGAGCGATTCGCGCTGAGTTCACCGTGGCTCGCCGTCAGCAGCATATTAATACTCGTTGCCGCCGTTCTTGGGCTTGTGCTTGTTAAGACGCCGCTCAAGGAACGGCTCATCAGGACGGCCGCAGTAGTCGCGTTGGTCGCTCTGCCCTTCTGCGTCGAGGCGGTTGCCTCTGTCGTTCTACTGCGGTCAATGTTCTACCTGCCGATTGTTCTCATCGCACTAACGTCTGTCGCCTCTGCCGGCGTTCGGCGATTTCCGACGCGCTCACGCGCATTCGCGAAATGCATAATTGCGGCAGCAATGGCGCTCGCGATCGTAGGCAACGCCGCAATAGCCAACCGCTCGTTCTCGATCGCTGCAACGACCTATTCACTTGACGCCGACCTTGCGTTCGAGATCGGTCAACAGAAGGACGTGCTACTTCACGGCGACAACAACGTGGATCTGCCCGTGGTCGTTTCAGGTGAGCACTCATGGCCCGAAGGCGCTTTCACTGCCACGCGCGAAACGCTCGGACTGTCCTTGTTCAATCTCAACTCATCGCGAACGACGAAGTTTCTTCGCGCGCAGGGAGTTCTAGTACATGAAGCGAGCCGGGCGCAGGCAACGCGGGTCCGAGACGCGATACGCACAATGCCCGCCTATCCAGAGCCGGGTTGGATAGCCATCGACCATGGGGTGTTGATACTCAACTTCGAGCAGGATGAATGACGCGTCCAATGAACCTCGCCCACGACCGCGTCAATAACTTCGACGCCATGCGTCTGTTCGGCGCGGTGCTTGTCCTGGTCGGCCACGCCTATCCCCTGCACGGCCTGACGCACTATCCCTCTATGTGGGGTTCGCCGGTCGCGGTGCTAGGTATTGCCGTCTTCTTTTCTCTCAGTGGCTACCTCATCAGCACCAGTTGGTACAACAACCGCAGTCTGCTGAAATATCTGCGCAAGCGCGCGCTCCGCATCTTCCCGGCACTCGCGGTCGTGGTTCTGTTGAGTGTGCTGATTCTTGGACCAATCGCCAGTTCGCTGCCTGTCGGACAGTACTTCACAAGCCCCGGCACGTGGTCGTACCTCGGAAACATAGCTCTCTACCCCGTCTATGCGCTTCCGGGTGTCTTCGACTCGTTGCCCTACGCCGGTGTAGTGAACGGCTCCTTATGGTCGCTCCCTATCGAATTTGCTTGTTACCTCTTGGTACCACTCGTTGCATTGGTGCCGGAGCGCGCACGGACATGGACGTTCCTTGTTCTCGCGGCCCTCTTCGGCGTCGTGTCACAAGTGTTGAGCACGATGGACGCATCCGTCGTGCTTTACGGATCGTCGCTCGCGCAGGCGACCGCCGTCTGGCCCTACTTCATGGTGGGGGCGGCGATCGCGAGCGCGCGCCAGCGATTCACAACGCGCCTCGATTTCGCCGTCGTCGCCGTGTTGCTCACCTCACTGCTCGATTCGGTGCATCCCGACATCGCGGATTACGCGTGGTGGTTCGTGCTGCCCTATACCGTCATCGCGTTGGGCTCCTTGGTCACGCCGGTTGTGTCTCGGGCGGGCCGTTTCGGAGATCTCTCGTATGGGATATACCTCTACGCGTTTCCTGTTCAGCAGGTGCTCGTCCTTGTCGCGCCGCGGTTGTCACTTCTCGGGAGCGTCGCTCTCACAGCAATCGGTTCCGCGTGCGCCGCCTTCCTTTCATGGCACCTTATTGAAAAGCGAGCCCTGAAGTGGAAGACGAGCCACCGTGAAACCAGCGCTTCCTCACGAGTGCCGTCGGCCTGAGTGCCAAGCCCTGACGACTCACCCTCAGCGGCACTGAACGGGTGAACAACCACTACTTTGCGGAGCCCAATATTAGCCGTCCGCCGACGAAGGTAAGTGGTGTGGTCACGGCCAACACCGCGACGCTGGCGAGCGCCAGGCTAGCCGCATCTACGGGTGCGATGAGGGCGATGACGACCCGCCCGATTGCGTAGATGACCAGATACCAGGCAGCGAAAGACAACAGCCTTCGCGCGCCGTGCTGACCTCGAAAGACGTACCGCGAGGAGCCGAATACAACCCACACCAGGCCGATAGCGAACGCAATCGTATAAGCGATCCACGCCGGAATGAACAGCCCGAGGACAAAGAAGACCGCGTACGTAGCGAGAGTATTGGCGCCGCCGACGAGGAGAAACCGAAGCACTTGGCCGCGCATTCGGCCATTACTTGTCATGGAACGATTCGTGCAACATCACGACTGACCCAGGCCGATTCTTGGTGTTCTCGAACGTGCGCCATACGTACGTACCGACGATTCCAAGAGCGAACAATATGCTGCCGGTCGCGAACAGCAAAACCAGCATCTGGGCGGCGTAGCCCGGCACTGGAATCGAGCCGTAGAGCCACGAGATAAACACGACGAATGCGGCAATCAACGCCGCTACCGACCCGAGTAGTCCAACCGTGAGGATGATTGTGATGGGCAGGCTTGTAAACGAGAAGACGCTGTCGAGTAGGTATCGGAGTTTCTTGCTCAGGGTCCAAGCGCTCTTCCCGTGCGCTCGCTCGCTGCGCGCGTACGGCACTTCGACTCGGCGGTAGCCCAGCCAGAAGAGCAGGCCGATCAGACTCGAATTGGACTCGCCGAGGGCAGCAAAGTTCTGTGCGACCTGCCGTGAAGTCGCAAAGATGTCGACACCGCCCACCGGCATGTCTTTCTGCACGTAGCGACGATAAAGCGACCAATACAGATTGGACATCGTTCGGGAAAGCCATGGATCGTCGCGCTTGATTCGCGTTCCGATTGCGACGTCCCATTGACCAGTGGCCAACTGTTCAAAGAACGCCTGAACAAGCTCGACCGGCTCCTGGAGGTCGGCCGCCATGGCCGCGACGTACTCGCCCTTGGCCGCGAGAAAGCCAGTCCGTATGGCCGCGAACGACCCAAAGTTGCGGGAATGGCAGATCAATTGCGAGGTCAGACCGGAGCGCGGCAAGCGATCGCGGAGCACGGCAGCGGAGTCGTCCGGGGAGCCATCAACGACGAAGACCGCCTCAAGAGGGCCATCCAGTTGCTCCTGTAACCACTCGAGACGCGAAATGACGAGTTCCAGACTCCCTGAGTTCTTGTAGACGGGGACAACGATCGAATACATGACACCCGCCTCAATCTTCCGCGGCTGGGCCGACGATGCGTCCACGCTAGATCTCGGAGAGCGCAGCGGACACCCTCGATACTTCGATATCCGTGAGCTCCGGGAAAAGCGGCACCGACAAAATACGCTTGCTAGCGGCGTCCGTCACCGGCAGCGACGCAAGGTCGCCCTGCTCGGCTATCGGCTGCTTATGGTCGGGGATCGGATAGTGGATATCGCTGCGAATACCGTGCGCCGTGAGAATCGCCTGCGCTCGCTCGCGATCGTCGACATCGATTACGGCGAGATGGGCGGCAAATCCAGGGCCGGATCGGTTGACCATGCGACCGCCGGACCCGATCGCATTTTCGTAGGCCACATGGACCTCACGCCGACGATCGTTCCAGGCGTCAAGGTATGGCAGCTTCGCCCGCAGAATCGCAGCCTGGAGTTCGTCAAGACGAGAATTCCGACCGCCAGCGAGAGTAGCTCGATACTTTGACTCCCAGCCATACTGCCGCAGCTGGCGCAGCTTACGTGCCAACGTGTCGTCCGAGGTGAAGACCGCCCCGCCGTCGCCAAGCGCACCGAGATTCTTTGTCGGGTAAAAGCTCGTGGTCGCTACATCGGCCACAGAACCCGCACGTACGTCATTGGCCATGGCACCCAGCGACTGCGCGCAGTCCTCGATCACGCTGATGCCGCGGGAATGTGCGAGTTCGACAATCGGCGCGATTTCCGCTGCTGCGCCGAACAAATGCGTGACGACGATTACTTTGGGTGGAAGCGGAAGCAAGTCGAGCGCTTCCACCGCCGTTTTTGCCGTGAGCAAAAGCGTGTGCGGGTCGACGTCGGCGAACACGGGGATCGCGCCTAGAGAACGGGCCGCAGTCGACGTGTATCCCCCAGCGTTGGCAGCGGTCAAGACAGTGTCGCCTGCCGTGATCTCAAGGGAAGACATCGCAAGCTGCAGTGCGTCCGTTCCGTTGCCAACTGCCACCGCGTGCTTGACTCCGAGATATGCCGCCAATTCGGCTTCCAACGCATTGTGCTCCGGTCCGAGCACGTACCAACCGCTGGTGAGAACCCTGTCGATTGACTCGTCAATTTGCGCGCGGAGTCGCTGAGTGCCGCGTCCCAGATCGTTGAACGGTACCGGGAGGGTAGCCGATTCGTCACTCACGCTCATCCAGCTTTCTCTTGCGACGGGCAATCACTGACACTGAAATTGCGGAGCCAATCGCTATGACAAGGCCGAGCGCGAACAGGACCCAGCTCATCAGCCGACCAGGGGTTTCGTAGTCCAACTTAAGCATATAGTCGCCCGCAGGGAGGTCGGCTCGGACGAGACCCAGGGAGCTGCGTTCGGCGTCAAGAATGGTGCAGCGCGACTCCGCAGAGCACGCAGTGAGTTTCCATCCTTTGTAGTAGGACTCGTTGAACAGGGCCGTCACCGGCGCGGCGCCGCTGACTTTGTAACGCAGATGACCCGGCTCATAACCCGCCGGAACGACTTTTAATGGACCACAGTCCGACGTTTCGGCACAATCCGCGAGCGCCCGCATGGAAGGCACGCTACGGGCCGCTGCCGTTGCAATTTTTCCGGGAGCCGCAAAAAAGTCGATGAATTCGGTGCCCGTCGCGGGATCCAGAAGTGCGCGCTCAAGTTGCTCCGGCGTGAGGGAACCCTTGAGGTTGAGGTAACCTCCGACCGAGTAATCACCGGTGAAGTACGCCCGATTCCAATAAACGCTACGCAGATCCGCGAGCTTGTAATTGCTCTTCGGCTCAAGTCGCGCCGGCCGTTCGGCGAGGTTCTCATCCTGAGTGCGGTGTGCGAGCATCTCTGACACCGGAGCCCCGTACGACAAAGTCTCGGCTGCGACGCGGTCTGTGCGCCAGGTTATCGAAGTGGTGTAGGCCCAAACCGCGCCTGACGCGACCGTGAAAGCGACAAGTGCTCCCGCGACGACCGGGAACGGCACTCGGAAGCGGCGCGCCATCAACGCGAACGCTGCGATAGCGACGAAGGCGCAGAACACAATAGTCATCGGCGGTAACCATTCACGGCGTGTGAAGGGCCCGAACGCGCCGACGACGGCCATGACGCACGCAAAACCAGCAGCCAACGCGAGCGCCCGCCACGTCTGACGCGTAGTTCGGGCGAGGCGATCGAGTTGCGAGAGTGCCGTGAGGCCGGATGCCGCGAGCAGGAGTACGGCGAGAATGATGAACACCTTGAAGTCGCTCATGGTGAAACGGCTCAGTCCGAGTCCAGGTAGGGACTGGGCTGCCTGATACCACGGCCAAAATGGGAGGCCCAGCAGCGCCGCAGGAAGCCCGATCGCCAGCGCTTGCGCCGTCCTGGAATCTCGGAACCGGGCAAAGAATGCTAATAAGAGCACGGTCGCCGGGATGAAGAACGACCGCATTGATATGTCGTTGGGCAGGCTCGGAGATGAATATCCGAACAGCAAGGTGCCTATCATCGCTGGCGAGAAAGCGGAACTGTCAGGCAAGACCTCAGTGCCGCTCTCCTGCGTTAGCAGGTATGGCAGAAGCCGCGGGGCACTCAAGAGAACCGCGATCACGACGGCGACTGCCATCGGTATAAGGAAGTCGCGCAGCGCTGGTCGCGTCCGCCACTGATACACGACGATCCACAACGCTCCCGCGTACAAGGTCGCCACGACCATACCCGGATACATGCCGGTGACGGCCTGCCAGAGGATCAGGGCGCCGACAGGAATGCCCCAGACGCGTTTCCATGACCACGTTGGCGAAAGCACGAGCAATACCCACGGCATCAGCGCGTAGCCTCGCGCAATGTCGATATGTTGCGCGTTGCTAAAGTACGCGACCCCGAAGAAGCCCGCTGTTGCGATCACCGTCGAGACGAGGAAACCGCTTCGAAAAGCGCGGATCAGAAAGTATGTGCCGACGAACCCAAGTGCCACGTTGAGGGCCGCAACAATGGCGGACGAATGAAGCGTGAACGGGCCAAAGAGACTCGCGATTCCCACCGGCAGATACCACGCACTATTTTGCAGGTTCAGCGCAGAGGGATAGCCACCCCAAACGTCTGGAATCCAATCGAGCGGAGTGAAGAAGCCGCCTTTATACCACCACAGAAATGCGTCAGTGTTGTAGCTTCCGAGGAAGTCCCATGGCGGGATGATGCGACCGACGAAGTACGAGCGGAACATCAATAATTCTAGCGCCACGACTAATGCAGTGAGGATCGCGACTCGGACCCAGCGGACCCGCTGCAACGACGCGCGCGCTCTCGTGTCGTACTCTGTCGTTTTCACCGCGAGGACCTTTCGAGAATGCCTGACGCGTCAAGTTGATCCGCTCGGCGCGCTCAAAACATTACTTGACGATGCGGCGGGATCAACCGCCTACGACAACGGTGCGGCACTCAAGAAGAGTGTTCGAACCGAAACTCACATTGATTCCGTAGAGGCACACTCGGTGTGAGCCGGGTGGCGCAGGAACGGCGACCGCAAAGCCGTGCGCCGTACCCTGCCCAGGATGTGTTGTTGCTAAAGACGGCACCTCCTGCGCCGCCACATACCCATACGATGCACTGTCGATGTAGACGTGAACCGTAATCGGGTCAAGTACATCCGGGTCGAGGGCCCAACCGCTAACGTTCACGACGCCGGCGCCAGCAACCGCACTCGTCATTTGCCCAACGGGATTCCCTCCTGGAACAACGACGTTCTTGCACGCGATAAGGGCATTGCTCCCGGGCCCCCGATTGATGCCGTATACGCAAACCGTGTGCGGCCCTGGGGCGGCGGGGATCACCTTGGCGAAGCCGTGGTCCCCACCAAAGGACGGGTAGGCCGCCGCAACGTCAGACCGCGTGGTGTTTGCGCTCACAGCCCAGCTCGCCGAATCGACGTAAAGGTGCACAGTGATCGGATCAGGTGTCGAGGGGTCGATCGCCCAGCCAGTGAACTGGACCCCATCAGGTACACCCACCGCCGAATCGAATGCGCCAAATGGTGACGCAGATGGAACGGTGACGGTCTCACACCCTATGAGCGCGTTGGAACCAGCCCCGACGTTGATGCCATAGACGCATATTCTGTGGGGTCCAGGCGTCGCCACGATGTGCTGCTCGAAACCGTGGGCAGTCCCCGCGCCAGGGTGTGACGTCGCCAGCGCGGGTACCTCGCCATTGGCAAGGTACGGAGCAGACGAATTGTCGACATAGATGTGAACCGTTATCGGACTCGTACTGTCGGGGTCAAGCGCCCAGCCACTCACGTTGGCGCCGCCGATCGCCGGCGTGACCGCCACGACGTCCCCTATTGGTGAGCCATCCGGGACGACGACTTCCTGGCATCCGAGGAGTGAATTTGCGCCCTCACCGACGTTGATGCCATAGGCGCAAGCCCTGTGAGCACCACTGGAGGCTGCCATGGTTGCAGAAAAGCCATGATTAGCCCCGTACTGCGGGAAGCGGGTGGCAATATCCGATCGAGCGTTGCCAGCGGTCGTCGGTGCGCTCGCGCCATCGACGTAGACGTGTACCGTGATCGGGCTCGTCCCCGCGGATGGATCAATCGCCCATCCCGAGAAAGTCACGCCGTTCGGGCCGCCCGTGGCCACCTCGAGTGCCCCGAACGGCGAAGCCGACGGCACGGTGACCTGCGAGCAGCCAATCAGCGTATTCGCGCCGTAACCGACGTTGATGCCATATACGCAGACAGAGTGGGCACCAGCGCTCGCCGGCACCGAAACGGAGAACCCATGGTCGGTGCCATAGCCCGGTTGCGCTGTGGCGAGCATGGGCACCTCATCGCTGGCGACGAACCCGTACGAGAGTGAGTCCACATATACATGGAAGGTTGCGGGATTGACGACGTCCGGATCGATGACCCATCCCGAGACTTGTACAGCACCTGGCGACGCAACCGCTGAAGCGAATTGACCGATCGGCGATCCTCCCGGCACCCAGACCGTTTCACAACGGAGGAGCCGGTTGGCACCGATGTCGACGTTGATCGCGTAAACACAGGCCTGTTGGAAGCCGCCTGCCGCAGGAACCGTCTTGATGAAACCGTGCGAGGACCCGTTATCGGGATACGCTGCCCCCACGTCGGAGCGCGCTTTGTCAGCGAGTACAGCCGTGCTGGAAGACCCGACGTATAGATGGACAGTGATGGGCGCCGACGTCTCTGGATCGATTGCCCAGCCGCTGAAAGTGATGCCACCGATTACCGGGGTGATCTGTTCCACGTTACCGAAGGGCGATTGTCCTGAGCCGAACCAGTTGTTGTAATACACCCAGAAATTGCGATTGCCGTAACTAGCGCAGCCGTCGCCGGTGCCACTGAGATTTGCGAGGGCCGATGCGTTCGGCTGGTACGGCGTGTAGTAGTAAAGAGCGGCGGTTGCCTTGTTTTGGATCAGTACGTTCGCGGCACCGCACGCCGCATTCGGATTGAACCGCACCGGGGTCACGGCGCCGACGGGATACCAAGTGAAGTAATTGCTCGTTCCGGGAGGGTTGCCATATCGCTTGAACTGCGATGCAGCGAGATAGATCTGGTTATAGAGCCCGCCATAGGACGGCTCACACCAGCCTGGAGCAGCGGGATTGTCCGGGCAACCGTAGCCCATGGCGCGATCAAGCCGGGAAGAGGTCGGCGCGCGGTTGGTGATCAGCCCCTGCTCCTTTTGCAGCGTCACCAAGAGCACCTTTGCGCTGATGCCGCAGGCCTTCTGCACCTTATAGATGATCGTCGCGGTGCGCTCGCCCGCGACCCCCTGATAGGCCGCGCACATCGGGGTGGCGGCCCGAGTAGCGCTGCTCACCGTGGCCACGGCGAGACAGTTCGCATTGAGACATGATCCGATTTGAGATTGGAGGAACGCCTGGATCTCGGCCTCGGTCATAGCGTTGGAGTCGAAGAACGCCGCATTGCTGATGATGTTGCCGGGATCGAATTCGGCTCCAGAAAGAGCGGCAGCTCGAAGCGGTTCTGTTCCCAACACCAAGCCGCTGATCACCACTGCTGTGGACACCACAAATACGAGCGTCGCGCCCAACCGCGTCTTAGCGCGCATACCATACCTCCCCCAACATAGAGGAGCCTAGCCGCCTACTCCGAAAAAGCGCTCCGACCTGCCACCACTTCTCGAAATAGGGTCATTTGCCGTATTTCGTGAGGAAACGGCTGATGACTTCCCGTATATGTTCAAGCTCGCTGTCGGTCAGTACCGAGCCACTCGGGAGAGTGATGCCCTGCCGGAAGATGTTCTCTGCGCTGCCGTTCACCAAAGAGCGTGCGTTCGCGAACACGGGCTGCAAATGCATGGGCTTCCAGATCGGCCGACTCTCAATGGCCTCGGCCGCGAGGGCGGCACGAAGGTCGCTGGGAGACCAGCCGGCAACCTCGTCGTCTATCAGAAGCGCCGTGAGCCACACGTTGTCTTCGCTGTCATCATCACCGCCGAGCACAGTCGCGCCGGCGATGGACAGAAACAACTCGCGGTACATGGCGCGAATCTCGCGGCGACGAGCAATCATCGAGTCAAGGCGAGTCAACTGAGCGCGGCCCAGCGCAGCCAGCAAGTTGCTCAGCCGGTAGTTGTATCCGATCTCCGTGTGCTCATAGTGAGCCAGGGGCTGACGCGCTTGGGTGGCGAGGTAGCGAATTCGCGTGGCGAGTTCGCCATCGTTCGTCGTGAGCATTCCGCCACCCGAAGTGGTCATGATCTTGTTTCCATTGAACGAGAATGCTGACGCTGAGCCGAAGGATCCGGTTGCTTGCCCTCGGAAGCTAGCGCCCAATGATTCCGCAGCGTCAGCAAGGACTCGAAGGCCATAGCGATCGGAAACGCTCAGGATTGCGTCGTAATCAGCCGCTTTCCCGAGCAAGTCGACCGGTAGCACGGCGGCGACGACTTCACCGCTGGAGGAGAGCATGTCGAGCGCTTGGTCGAGCAGTGCTGCATCCATGTTGCCCGTGCGGGGATCCGAGTCAATGAAGAATGGCTCGGCGCCTGTATACGCGATCGCGTTCGCTGTGGCCGCAAAGGTCAGCGTTGAGGTGACGACGACGTCTCCGGGTCCGACATCCCAGCCGACGAGTGCAAGATGCAGGGCAGCCGTCCCTGAACTAAGAGCGACCGCATGCTCGGTGCCTACGCGCTCCGCGATCTCGGCCTCGAAGGCGTCAACGTCCGGACCGAGAGGGGCAATCCAGCCGGATTCCATTGCGCGCATGACGTACTGCTCTTCTACGCGCCCGACGTCTGGAGACGACAAGAGGATTGGTTTTACCAATTGGACGCCCCCAAGCCGGGCCTCCAGGCCGCACTGGCGAGATCGTCGGGTGCAAGAACCGGCACTGACGAGTGAAATATTTTCGGGTGCACCGGCCGCTGGGGTTGCTCGCCGTCACTGACCAATTCTTCATGGAGCTTTTCGCCTTCGCGCAGTCCCGTGATCACGATGGCGATGTCCTTTCCTGAGCGGGCTATCATCTGCTCCGCGATATCGAGGATGCGCACGGGTTCGCCCATGTCGAGTATCAGAACTTCACCAGGACCGCCGATGCCGCCCGCCTGAACCACGAGGTGGCAAGCCTCCGGTATCGACATGAAGAATCGGGTGACATCACGATCCGTCACCGTGAGCGGACCTCCAGCGTCGATCATCGCGGCGAAAACTGGCACAAGAGATCCCCTGCTGCCGAGTACGTTTCCAAACCGCACCGACAGATAGCGCTTACCCGTGATCTGGGCAGCCCAAGCGGTGAGCCGCTCTCCGAGACGCTTCGAGTACCCGAGCGCACTCGTCGGATTCGCGGCCTTATCCGTCGAGATGTTCACGAAAGTCTCAACGTCGACTGCCGCCGCAGCTCGTAAGACGTTGAGAGTGCCGATGACGTTCGTCTTCCACGCCTCCTGAGGAAAACGCTCAAGCATCGGAAGGTGCTTCAGAGCTGCGGTATGAAAAACTACGGTCGGACGCCGCGAGCGGAAGACCTCGTTGAGGGACTCCTCGTCACGGATGTCCGCCAGCACGATGTTGTTGTTCATCAAGAGTCCATGACCCTCGAGCAGCAGCTCAGTACTTTGCAGGCCTGTCTCGTCACGATCCAACATGATCAGTTCACCAGGCGAGTATTTCGAAATCTGCCGGCACAGTTCAGAACCGATCGATCCACCCGCGCCCGTCACCAAGATTCGTTTGCCCTTGAGATAACCCGCCATCGATTCAACGTCAGTGTTCACAGGCTTCCGCCCAATGAGATCCTCGATGCCGAGGTCTCGTACGTCACGGAGTCGGGATTTTCCCTCGAGGACTTCCTCGAGGGAAGGAAACACGAGTACTCGTATACCGAGTTGTGAGCCGAGGTCGGAGACCTTGCGTAGTAGTACACCGTCCGCTCGTGCGATGCTCACCACGATCGCCGTGGCCCTTGTACGACCGGCCAATTCCTCTAGATCGGCGAGCGTGCCAAGAACGGCTAGTCCATCGATGCGGGCACCCTGTATGGATGGGTCGTCATCGACGAATCCCACGGGGTAATACGGTGAAGTGCGGTCGGTGCGCATCACACGTACGAGGTTGCGGCCGAGCCACCCGGCACCGAACACGAGCGTGAGTTGCGCCGACGACGCGGGCTCCACTGCTGCGTCTGCCCTCACTCGCGAAATGTACCTGACCAGAGCGAGCAGCAGCCAGGCGATCGGTGTCGCGATGAGAGCCGCGTTTGCCGTCAGGCCATAACCAGAACCCCAGATCAAACAGGCCCCGGACACACCAAGGCCCACCGCGCTGCCCGTGACAGCAGCCGCTCGCAACTGCACGAAGCTGCTGTCATCAGGATGTCTTTGATAAACCGAAAGGATCGATCCCGCGGAGAGTTGTACAACGAATGCCAGGACCGCGAGACACGCCAGTGCGAGCCACGCCTCACCGCCCATCGCGCGGCCAGAGCCAATGAAAGCGCCAGCGACCAATGCGAAGCTCCAGACAATGCCGTCACGACCAAAATCCCGCCATTGAAACCGCCCGCGTGCGGACACGCCGCCACCTTCGCGGATGAGACGCGTCACTTTTTATCCTCCCGTGCACCTGAGCGGACGAAAGGTGGACGTGCCGCTTCGTTCCGCAACCGAAGTCTACCGACGCGACTCTCGACCCTCCTCCAGCATGCGGAACCACAGCGTGCAACTAAGGTGCATGGGCCTCCTCAATGCCTGGAAGCGCATCAAGGAAGTTCAGGTAAGCGCTCGGCGAGACGGTCGAGCAATTGCGGCGCGAAGCTACGGGAGTAGCTCGCGCTCAGATGTGTGTGGTCGCGGAAGATCACTACTCCGCCAGTAACCGCGAAGCAGGTTTCACCGTCACAGAACATGTCTGTCATGTCGATCCGGGCGACCGACGGCAGCTCAGCGGCTGCGTTCCAGAGCGGATCGTCAATCGCGTCGAGTACCAGCGCCCGCGGGCGATTGCAGGCCGAATGGTTCGAGCCTGCGGCGCCGAGGCAGTTGGGGATATTGATGCCCATGAACGGTGTGTCTCGCATGACGGCGACGACTTTCGCAGTGGTTCCGAGTTTGGTCAACGTCGAAACATATCCGGCCTGGATGGCTTGCGGAGTTCCGGGTTGGAAGTCCGCCGCCTCGTAGCCGTGCGGGGAAAGGGACGCCACGAGCACGAGGGCTGGCGAAAGCGAGTTCACGCGTTCGATGACCAGCGCCTTCCATTGTTCACACGCCGCCTGATACACGCCCGAAGCGCTCGGCGTGGCCTCAGTGAACGGACACGAGCTACGGAAGAACGTCACTATATGCCAATCGCGCTGCCCGGCGATCGTCTGCATGGCTGGCAACCAATGTCCTGCGTGCGAGTCGCCGACCATCACGACGAGCTTGTCCGATTGCGGATCGCCAAACGAGCATTCCACTGAGTCGCCAACGGCGGCGACGGTCGTCCCACGCCCGCAATCGCTGAGCGTCGTGTCCGCGTAGTCTGTCGCGGCGAAAGCCGTGTCGAGCGAAGCGGGGATTTTTCTGGGATCGCGACAGTTGTGGTCAGCGAGCGCGCGAGCGCCGTAACAAGGTCCGTCCGAAATCTGCTTCTGTTTCTGTGCGGCTACCGCCACGTGCGAGTCGATCGCGACGATCTGGACCGTGCTCGCCGCGACGAGAATGGCCATGACAGCGGCAGCGGTCGCAAATGTCGGCCACACCCGAATCGACATCCGACCACGCCGCAGAAACGGATCCTCGACCAGGTACTTACTGGCGATCGCGAGCACAAGCGTGATTCCCACGACGAGAAGGATGCCGCGCTTACCGATGGGGTGTCCAAGCAGCACCGGGTACAACACAATGAGCGGCCAGTGCCACAAATAGACGGCATATGAGATGTCGCCGACAAACTGCACAGGGGCGATTGCGCCAATGCGCATCGGGCACCACCGCGATCGCGGACCGCCTGCACCAATCAGCAACGCGGCCCCAGCCACCGGCAATAGCGCTGCGGCGCCCGGGAATGGTGTTTCGGCCGTGTAAAGCAACGCGCTCACCAGAATCGCGGCAAGGCCGACCCAGCTCACGGCCGTCCGCAGCGACGGTTGACGCGAGCTGCTGGACCCGCTGTAGATCGCCACGAGCCCGCCGACAGCGAACTCCCATGCGCGAGCGGGGGTGACGAAGTAGGCCCAGTTGGGGCTCGCGGCCGTGATAGCAACGGAGAGGACCAGAGACGCCCCAAAGACAGTCCATAGGGTGGCGAGCCAGACTCGTCGGCCGTCGACACGGAGAGCCTTGCGGCACACGAAAGCCGCGATCACAAGCAGCACCGGCCACACGATGTAGAACTGTTCTTCGGCAGACAGAGACCAGTAGTGCTGCACAAGTGATGGCGCGGCGGCCGCACCCAAATAGTCGACCGAACTGAACGCAAGCATCCAGTTCTCGACATACAGCGCGCTGGCGGCGATCTCTCGGTAACCCTGCTGGCGCGTGCTCTCCGGCATCAGCGTTGCGTACGCGACCACGACGACGAGCAGAACGAGCAATGCGGCAGGCAGCAAGCGACGGACTCGGCGCGAATAAAAGCGCAAAATACGGATGCGACCAGTGCCCTCGTGCTCGCGGACCAAGTGCGACGTAATCAGGAAGCCAGAAATGACGAAGAAGACGTCGACTCCGACGTATCCACCCGGGACCATGCCCGGCGCGAGGTGATAGGCAACTACGAGCATCACAGCAACTGCCCGGAGCGCTTGGATGTCGGCGCGAAACTCGCGAGTGGGGTTTAACGAAGCGTTGGTACGCACCTGCGGATCATGGTTCGCGGAAGTCACATGTCAGTCTTTGTCAGTGTAGGAAACTGAATACATGGTGCCCACGACATCGGAGATAGCGGACATGCGGACACCTGCTGCACTCATTCGCCGGATGAGGTTCCAGTCACCCGGCTCGCCAACCATCCAGCTTTGCTGGTCGTACTGGAAGAAATTGAGCGGCTTCATATACAACGCCCCCATGAAACTGAACTGACTGATTGCGGGCGGCGAACTCCAGATTATATTTTCGACTCCGTGGGTGAGTTGCTTCTGGAGAAGTGCACCGTAGGCGAGTTCCGCGCGTTGCTCGAGCGCAACTGAGAGCAACTTCTCGATGTGATCGTCACTGAATTCGTCGTCATCATCGAGTGGTGCGATCCACTTCCCCGAGGCGAGGTTGGCTCCGTGATTCATTCCAGGCGAGCCGGCCACCATCCAACGGGAGTGCGGGTCCTCCGGGTACCAGTGCTGCTCCGCAAACTCCACATATCGCACGCGACCATCGCCCAACTTCGCTATGGCCGCCGCCGTTTCTGCATTGGGGCCGTCGTTTACAACGATCACTTCGAAGCGGTCGTACGTCTGCCGCAGCACCGAGGCGATTGCCCGGTCCATGAGTTCTTCGGTCTTGCGATACGCGGGAATCCGCACGGTGACAAGGGGCGTCGCATCCTCGAACACTGCACCGTACTCGGCACCGGCGCGGACGCGCGCAAGCGTCGCGCGCAGCCCGGCGATATCGTCCCTCTCGAACTTCCTGATGTCGTACTCACGCTGCAAAAGCCGACGCGATTCCGCGACTTCGAGTTCGAGTCGCCCCAGCGCATCGAGGAGGATGTTCTGGTTGTCCTCGATGCGGTCTAATGATTCGCGCATCCCATTCACAGTGTCGCGGAGGTCAAATCCGTTAACCCGGCGTGTCACATTGTCGGCGAAGTGTCGCGCCTTAGAGGTCATGACTAGCTCACTCATCCGTTCAGTTCTGCCGGCAATGGCGGTTGGTCCTTACAGAGAATAGAGCCAGTCGTCGAGGGATCGTATTCGACGTGCGGGGACTCCGACGTAGACGCCAGGGACGTCTATGTCATGCACGACGGCAGCGCCGGCTCCAATCACCGATCCGGCAGGAACGGATACGCCGTGCGAGACGACGGCTCCTATTCCCACGAACACGCCTTCACCAATGATGCAGTCGCCCGCGATATGCACCCCTGGCGAGATGGTTGCATAGTCTCCGATGACGCTCCCATGGCTGATCGTGGCTCCCACGTTGATAATGACGTGATCGCCGATCTGGGCCCGATACGTCAGAATCGCGCCCGGCGCGACTATGCAGCCAACGCCAAGAGTTACGCTGCGACCGACGGAAGCGCCCGCGGCAGTAACGGTATGGAAGCGCACTCCCGACCAGAGCGATACGAGGTGGCGACGGAGTCCCGGTGCGCCCACTGCTGCTACAACCGGGAGCGATACTCGCTCGGGATCCCGCGTGACGATGTCAATGCATCCGCTGGAATCGGGCAGATGCTCGGCACTCACAGCACGAAACGCGACCGCGCCTGGCGGGGCATATTCCTCGACTTCATCCGCCTGGCTGCCGGCCCCCAAAATACCAAACGTCTGGTTCATCCTCGAAGTGTAATTGGTTGTCCGAGCACGGCACCGGGAACGCGGCTTGGAACTAGCGACGAACGCGAAACCGGCTTCTCAGCTGGTTTCTAAATTTCTTGGCCTCCATGAGCAGGACGCGTAATGGTGCCGTGTACTTCCAACTGCGACTTTTCGTGAGCAATTCGAGGTGCTCCCAGGCCGGCTCGGCTGCAAGCAGTTTGCGGATCCTGCGAACCGAACCGGGGGGCAGCAATACCGGTGCGCTGTCCAGGCGATCGATCACGCGCGCTTCGGAACGTGCCCACTCCTCGCGAGAATGCTCCGTATACGACGACGAGACATCTTCCCATCGCCGATAGACGGCCGTGAGCGCGGGGACGTCCAGGACACCCAGCAACAATGAACTCCTCAGGATCAGGTCCCAGTCTTCGCACACGGAAAGTTCTTCGTCGAATTCCAGCCCCAGGATCGTGAACGCCGAGCGCGGAAAGGCCATAGTCATGAACGGAGAATGGTTCACGAGTAAGTGGTGGAGTTGGTCGAAGTCACGGGCGTATTCGGCAGCGGGCCAGGAGCGACTCTCGAAACCCTGAATGCCGCCGGGCCAGATCTCCGCTACTGACCTCTGCGTGGCTGCTTGCGAACGCAGGATCCGACCTCGAGCCTCCACCGAGTACCGGTGAAACTGCTCGACCCAGTCCGCGAACAACAAGTCGTCGTCGTCGAAGACGGCAACATATTCACCTTTAGCCTCACGGACGCCCACGTTCAGCGGGCGAGAGCGAGTTCCTCCCACGACGTCCACAACGCGCACTCTTTCGCGCAGCGACTCAGGTTGAGTGGCGACAATGCTTCGGACGTCTGCGCTCGCGGCTTCCTCCGAGTCGTGGTCTACCAGGATGACCTCGAAATCCTGGTCGGTCTGGCCGGCGAGGCACAGTAGCGCATCTTTGAGCGCCTCCAGGCGGAGACCGCGCGTGCGCAAAATGACGCTCAAGAACGGCGCCTGCTGGCGCGTCTCTGGCACGAGTGCGTTACGCACGGCCGCCAACGGTCCGGCCAGTGACTCGTGAATGTTTTTCTCGTGCAGCATCGAGTCGATGATGCCTAACAGAGATGACTCGTTCCCACGCGCCAACTCGTCTTGGCTTACCGTCTCGCTCATGCCTGTCTCTCTCAATATCGATGCGTCGCGTAATTGCCGCCGACGAACTGCGCAACCTTGTGCTCAGTATCAAGTTGCTTGGGGAGTTCGCCGTCGCGACCGCGCCTCGCGTACTCGGAAATGACTCGTGTGTAGGTAGGGTCATCCAGCCTGCGAAACGTGGCCAGAATCGTTTCGGCGATGTCGTCACGAGAATATTTGTGGGCCAGGAGCACGGCTGCTTCGGCAGAGTAGTAGATCTCGGAGGCGCTCGGCACGATGTCGCCGTCGGTCGTCAGCCTCTTGTCGTGAAACACGCGCGCCGCGGGCTGGTGCACTACGCGATGGCCCGCGAGCCTTACCCTCCAAGACAGGTCGACGTCGTCGCAATACATGAAGAAGGTGTCGTGATCGAATCCGCCGACCTCGTCAAAAACAGAACGGACTATAAGGGAGCATGCGCCCGAAGCCCAACTTGCATCCCCGGTCACCGGATCGCTGCTCTTGGGATGATCGAGCGGAAGCTGCCGACCGTCTGCAAGCGCCACATCATCGGTAACCGTGGCGGCCAAGCGCCCGATCGCATCTGGACCTAGGAGAGCGTCGGGGTTCAAGATGAGCAGCAGCTCCGGTTGAGACAGGGGCGCCAACCCGTTGTGTCCGCCACCGTGCCCCAGGTTCTGACCAAAGAACTTATGGATCAGTGTTCCTCCGGTTGCTTGCACGAGCCGACCGATCGCGTCCAAATACTCATCCGCCAGCATCGGTTTCTCGGAGCAGTCGCCTAGCGCAAGCGACCAGTCGTCAACGAGTCCATCCGCTTTGGCCAACCGCACGGAGTTGGCCGTCGCCTCGGCCGCTCGAACGATTGCAGCTGGATCGTTTTCGTACAAGACCGACTGGACCACGAGACTGCGGGACACTACTTTGCTCCCAGCAGTTCGATCAGATACGCACCATACCCGCTCTTCGCGAGAGGCTGGGCGAGGAGTTGCAACTGCGCGTCATCGATCCATCCCGCGCGCCAGGCAATTTCTTCGATGCAGCCGACCTTGAAGCCCTGGCGATCTTCGATCACACGCACGTATTCCGATGCCTGCATCATTGATTCGAACGTTCCTGTGTCGAGCCACGCCACCCCGCGATCCAGCACCTGCACTTGCAGCTTGCCTGCCTCGAGATAGCGTTCATTGACGGTCGAGATCTCGAGTTCGCCCCGGGGGCTCGGCTTAATGCTCTTCGCGATCTCGATCACGTCGTTGTCGTAGAAGTAGAGGCCCGGTACTGCGTAATTGCTCTTGGGCTGCGCCGGCTTCTCTTCGATCGATCGGGCGACCATGTTCTCGTCGAACTCGACCACGCCATATGCGGTTGGGTTTGCCACGTGATAGGCGAAGATGAGCCCGCCGTCGATTTCACCGTGAGCTTGCAGCGAACCACCGAGCCCGGCGCCGTGGAAGATGTTGTCACCCAGCACGAGCGCGACGCTGTCATCACCGATAAATTCTTCGCCGATAATGAACGCTTGAGCGAGACCGTCCGGAGATTCCTGCACCGCATACTCGAGCCTGAGCCCGTACTGCGAGCCATCTCCGAAGAGCGCCTTGAACTGCTCGTTGTACTCGGGCGTGGTGATGATCAGAATCTCCCTGATGCCCGCCATCATCAAGGTCGACAGCGGGTAATAGACCATGGGCTTGTCATAGATCGGCATCAACTGCTTGGAGATGCCCCGCGTGATCGGCCAGAGCCGCGTTCCTGAGCCGCCAGCAAGAATGATGCCCCTCATCACTGGCTCCTTCCGTTCAGTGCGTCGTAGTACTTGCGGCAGTCTTCCCAACTCGGGAGCAGGCAGCGCGCGGCGGCATCTGATAAGGACGGCGCGTCCGTGTCTTTGGGCGACAGGAGCAGTTCGCCGGCTTCATCAGGAAACACCAGACCGACATCCGAGTCGAGGGGGTTGATGCCGTGCTCGCGTTCGGGGTTGTAGGTGTCGCTCACGAGGTAGCTCACGGTCGCGTCATCCGTCAACGCGACGAAAGCGTGCCCAAGACCCTCACCAAGGTAAATTGCTCGGCGATCGACGTCGTCAAGTAGCACGGAATCCCATTCACCGAATGTCGGCGAGCCGAACCGGATGTCGACCACGAAGTCGAGGACGGCGCCCCGCATCGCGGTGACGTACTTCGCCTGCCCGGGCGGGACATCCGCAAAGTGAATGCCGCGAACGACGCCCTTCTTCGACGTGGACGCGTTGGCTTGGCGGAGATCAAGCGAGTGGCCCACAGCCTGCTCCATGAGGTCGTGCCGGTACCACTCCAGGAATGCGCCCCGGTCGTCGGCCCGCTGAATCGGCGTGAGCTCGTAGGAGTCGGGGATGGAAAGCTCGCGAATCTGCACGACGTCGATCCTACCGGGGCCACTTGTGATGGATTGCGTGCTCAGGCTGGGGGGCCACCAAGGGAGCCGAGGTACGCCTTGATCGTCGGATCGGCGGCACCGACAGCCATCAGCTCACCCTTGTTCAACCAGGCCGCGTGGTCACACATCGCCTCGATGGACGCCATGGCGTGGCTGACGAGGATGACCGTCTTGCCAGCCGCTTTGAAGTCCCTGAACTTCTGGAAGCACTTCTCCTGGAACTCCGCGTCGCCGACCGCGAGCACCTCGTCGACCACCAGGATGTCGGGGTCGACGTTGATGGCGATGGCAAATCCCAGACGCACGTACATACCCGAGGAGTAGTTCTTCACCGGTTGATCGATGAAGCTCTCGACGCCGGAGAAATCTATGATCTCGTCGAACTTACGAGTGATCTCCTTCTTCGACATCCCGAGGATCGAGCCGTTGAGGAAGATATTGTCGCGTCCGGACAGTTCGCTGTGAAAGCCCGAGCCGACCTCGAGCATCGCCGCGATTTTGCCGTAGTGCGTGATGCTGCCCTTGTTCGGGTAATAGATGTTAGCCAGACACTTCAGCAGGGTCGACTTGCCGGAACCGTTGCTGCCGATGAGTCCGAAAGTCGAGCCAGCGGGAACCTCGAAATCGACGTCTTTGAGCGCCCAGAAGTCCTCATGCACCGACGTGCGGCCACGCATGATCGCGGCCTTAAGCGTCTGATTCCGCTCCTTGTACATGCGAAAACTCTTGCTGACGTGATCGACCCGCACGGCAATGTCACTCACAGCAGCTCCGCCAGGTTCTTCTCGTTGCGACGGAACACGAACATGCCGAGGGCGAAAGCAACTGCCGACCAGCACACGCAGATCAGCCACTCCTGCGGATCCGGCCAGCGGTTGTCGTAGAGCAGCTGCCTGAAGACGTTGACGAAGTGTTCCATGGGATTGAGGTGATAGATGTCGGCGATGGTAATGCTCGAACCGAAGAGTCCACCGTGCTTGGCCGACTCGGTCTCGACGAGCGACGCCGGGTAGATGATCGGCGTCAGGTACATCCAGATCTGCAGCAGTATCGAGAGAAAGTACTCCGTGTCGCGAAAGTGGACGTTTGTCACGGCAAGCATCAGCGCTATTCCGGCGCCGAAAAACGCGAGCAAGACCATGATGAGAAGCAAGAGCGGAATCCACGGTAAGACGAAGCCACCGACGATGCTCAACGCGATCACGAGCACAGCCATCTCGAAGAGCCAGTTATATCCAGTTGACCCAACGGCGGCCAGCGGCAGGACGATGCGGCTGAAGGCGACCTTCTGGATCAGGCCAGCGTTGGCGACTAGTGAGCTGAGCCCGGAACTCACGACGGTCGAGAAGAACGTCCACGGCAGCAGCCCACAGAGCAACCAGAGCGCAAAGACGTCGAGTCCACTCGGGTCTCCGGCAGCCGGCTTGATGCGGAAGATGAATCCGAAAACGAAGGTGTAGATGAGCATGAGCGCCAGCGGATTGGCGAGCGACCACAGTTGCCCGAACACCGTGCGCTTGTATTTGCCCCGAATCTCACGCATCGTGAGGTTGAAGAGAAGCTCGCGCGAAGCCCACACTTCCTTTAGATAGTTCATCCAACCTCACTGCTCAAAGGGCCAACGGCCACGGAACAATCTAGCCTAGAACTAAGCTTGGGCTGGTTATGGTCACGTCCCCCGCATCCGCCCATTCCCCGCGCGTAGCGGTGATAACCGTGAGTTACGGTTCCGGCGACGTGCTACCCGGCTTCTTTGGTTCGCTCGCCGCCGCCAGCGCGCACCCGCTGGCCGCCTTCGTGGCCGACAACAAGGCGAACACGGATGACGCGGTCGCCGAGATCGCCGCGCGGCACGGCGTGGGCTACGTGCCCATGGCCACGAATCTGGGCTACGGCGGAGCGGTCAACGCGACCGCCGAAAAGCTGCCCGAGTCCGTCGACTGGATCCTCGTCAGCAATCCGGATCTCGTGCTGCGCCCCGGTGCAGTCGACGCGCTGGTGGCGACCGGCGAGAGCGACGCATCGATCGGTGCCGTCGGCCCCGTGACTCTCACCGCGGAGGGCGAAATCTATCCGTCTGCACGGGCGGTGCCATCGCTCCGCACCGGCGTCGGCCACGCGCTGTTCGCCAATCTCTGGGTCAACAACCCCTGGAGCCGTGCCTATCGAAACGACACCGGGCTCGCTCCGCACCGGCGTGACGTGGGCTGGTTGTCCGGCTCCTGCGTGCTCGTGCGCAGAACGGCCTTTGCTGAGATCGAAGGGTTCGACCCCGGATTCTTTATGTACTTCGAGGACGTCGACCTGGGCTACCGGCTGGGTAAAGCCGGGTACCGGAACGTCTACGAGCCGGCGGCCGTCGTCACCCACACCGGTGCACACTCAACGACATCCGATTCGGGGCGGATGATCGCCGCACATCACGAGAGCGCACAGCGCTTCCTCAACAAGAAGTACGCGGGCATCTGGCTCTGGCCGGTGCGCGTCGCGCTCACTGCAGGACTGAAGCTCCGCTCAACCATTCTGATCCGCAACCTGAACCGCCAATAGAACCGCTCGCACCTGCCAAGGAGGCACCCTCCCCATGAAAATCCTCGTCACCGGCGGAGCCGGCTTCATCGGCTCGAACTTCGTTCGGCGCACGCTTCAGGATGCCTACCCGGGCCTCGAGGGAGCAGAGGTCGTCGTGCTCGACGCGCTCAC
>Ga0134125_10000841_pt1 | contig 39915 bp, 40 predicted proteins | sample KB31751_FD_96464 | JGI IMG/M metagenome (GOLD analysis project Ga0134125, IMG submission 96464) | Terrestrial soil microbial communities with excess Nitrogen fertilizer from Kellogg Biological Station, Michigan, USA - KB3-175-1 | ecosystem: Environmental > Terrestrial > Soil > Unclassified ...
CGCCAGGACTGGATCGCATGCTTGTACTTCCGCTCCCATTTGCCGGCAAAGCCCTCCAGCGCGTTTTCAGCGGCCTCCCTGTTGGCCGCCGCATACACTCCCTTCAGATCGGCGCAAAATTCCAGCCGGTCCTTCCAGACCACGTATTTGCAGCTATTTCGGATTTGGTGCACGATGCAAAGCTGGGTGACTGTGTCGGGGAAAACGCCCTTAATGGCGTCGGTAAAGCCTTTGAGATTGTCCGTACAGGCGATCAGGATATCCTTCACGCCTCTGGCCTTCAGATCGGTCAGCACCGCCATCCAGAAGGAGGCCGATTCGGTCTCGGCCATCCACATGCCCAGCACCTCCTTGAGCCCATCCTTTTTCAGTCCGATCACCAGGTAAATGCACTTGTTGATGTACTTGCCGTTCTGCCGGACCTTCAGGACGATGCCGTCCATCCATACGACGTAATAAAGCGGCTCCAGCGGCCGGTTCTGCCATTCCTTGACCAGCTCGTTCACCCGGTTGGTCACGTTGGTGATCGTCCCTTCGCTCACCTCTACGCCGTAGACCTCCTTTACCTGCTCGCTGATATCGGAGTTGGTCATTCCACGGCTATACATCCCGATGATGGCCTCTTCCAGCTTCTCGCTCATCCGCTGGCCTTTGGGGATCAGCTGCGGCTCGAACTCACTGTTGCGGTCCCGGGGAATGTTCAGTACCATATCCCCGAGCGACTCGGTCTTGACTTTCTTTTTGTAGGAGCCATTGTGGGTGTTGCCGGAATTGCGGCCTTCCGGGGCGTGCTTTTCATACCCCAGATGCTCGTCCAGCTCTCCTTTGAGCATCTCCTCTACGCCCTGTTTATACAGGCTGTTGAAAAAGGAATTGAACTCTTCCTTGCTCTTGAACTGCTTGAAAAAATCCTTGGGTAGTTGCGGCTGTTGTTGTTCTTCCATGGTAATCTGTATTTAAAGGTAATTAAAAACCACCCTTTAATACAGCCACTTAAATCCAGTTACACAATGAACTAAATACTACCCTAAAATCGGATATGCTTCTATCAACCTTGTTGTGTCCTGGCCATCAATAATACAGTAATAAATCTTTTTCCTGTAAATTGCCGAAATTGAAATGGCCAGACTATTCATTAGTTCGTAAATTGATTGATCTATTTGACCGCAGTATTGCAATAAATAGATATCCGCCACCGTCTGAAATAATCGAGAAATTTGATCACCATTTTTGCCCATTCGACTGGGTTTCAAAATGCCTTTTAATCCTTTTCCTTTGAATGCAAAGACAGCCAATAAGCGCTTCTTTTTGTACACAATTTTTGTTGTAAAAAGATCATTCAATTCACCTCCCCAATCCGTGAACTTTCCATTTTCTCCAATTATTTTTTTTACACCGGTTTTAAACAAATTTTCATCTACCGGTGTCGAAAAATCCCGGCTGGGAACTTTTCTCACTTTTGAAAAGGAGTCTATATCGTCAATTGAGAGACGAGCAACCTGGATAATATTCTTTGGATAGCTGCTAGTCACAACTTGAACGGTGTATTTTAATTGTGGGTTTGTTTTGGTTGGAAATTTGGCTAACTTTTTTTTGTCTAAGGACAATACTTTTTTATAATTCGTTGAAAGCGGCGATATTTTTTTGTAGGCTGTTTCGCCCTTTATTTTTGTTAATTCCACAATATGGTTATCTGCCAATTTGCCACCTTCTTGAAGCACGCGCATCGCTGAAAGACCAGTCTTGTTAGCTATTTCAGACTTGGTCTTTATTTTCTTTTTCCCCTGGTAAATTGCTTCGAATACGAGTCTTCTATGTTTCGAGTCGCCGAGAATCCTTGCAGTATTACCTAATTGATCATTTAGGTTTGAAAGCGAATCAGTAACATGATGAATAGACATTATTTCTTTTTTGGATAAAGGTATTGAGCGACTTCAGTCCTGCTCTTTTTTCCAAGAATTGCTGCAATTTCCGATGGTGTTAAGCCGGCAGTATGCAACAATTTGGCAGATAAGCCTAGATTAAGTTTGTCTTTATCATCCTTAAAATGGGTTTCAAGCAAAATCAAAATAAGCGCATCCAGTCTGATTCTGATAGAATCCAGAGTAGCATCAGGTGGGGTTGATTTCAAATTCTCGCCTTTCATACATCAAGTCGTGTTATTTAAATATTGTCTATGGATTGGACTTCTGCTTGCTTCTGCCGGCTCTAATCGTTGCCACTGTCCCTAATGGAATTCCAGTTAATTCAGCAATTTCGCTGTTGCTGAATTTTTGATTCACTAAGTATTTAATCTGTTCATTCTTTTCTTTGTTTGTAATTCCAATTACTGCAATTAGCATGGTCAGCTTTGAGCTAATTTCAGCTAAAAGCTCATTGTCTGATTTGGATTGATTTTTTTTCATATTTGAGCGATTTTTGGTTCAAGGCTTTTAATTAACTCTAGCATATTTTGCAATTGCAGATCATCAATCTCTCGTGGGCTGCTTACTAAATGATACCAAGAATGGGTCTTATCGTTCGCTTGATCTTTGAAATCTTTGGCTAGTTGATAAAGCCTTTCAATTGCTTTGGTATTCGCAGGCGAAAATGCGTCTCTTTTATCAAATAGATTTCTTAGAATTATGCTAAAATCCTTAAACCGTTTTTGGTTTATGTCCCAATAGAGTTGTTTATTCTCCAGGCCAATGTTTGGTGGAAATTTAGTTTGCAGAATATCAAGGATTAAATTTTCTATAATTTTTCTTGAAAGGATATATACTGAAATATAACATTTACTTTGATAGGCTCGATTCAGTTCATCGATATGGCCATTTATGAAATGATCGTTGGAGGGGAATGTAATAAAGGGCTTTATTCGCTGTTTTTTTGGGGGAGATCTGGATACTATATTTATTTTGCTATTATTTTGTTCGATGTGCGGTAATGTAGATTTATCTTCTTCTTTCAATTGCTGCATTACACTCACTCCATGTTGCATTGCATAAATCTGAGCGATGGCGTTCAAGGTGCAACTCGGGTATTTTTGTTTAAGGCGTGAAATTTGTTGCCTAATCGTGCTCTTTTCCAGGACAAGCTTGAGATGAAGTTTGTCCAGAATTTTAGGATTCAGTTGGAGCTTTGCCATTATTAGGAGGCGTTATTTTTTCTTTTTCTTCTTTTCCTGATACAGTGTTACGCTCACTGAATTGGCGGAAACGCCGAGGATTTCGGAAATCTCTTTAGGACTGAGGCCGGCTTGGGTTAAAAGCAAAATTTTCTCGCCTGGACCACGGCCATTCGTAAGTAAGAGGCTCATTAGACGATTCAGTTTTTTGAGTTCATCAATTACTAACTCAGAATTTGATTGTTCCATAACTGTTTTAAACTAATCTGATATAATATGTTTTGCCATTCTTTGAGATGCTTTTAATCAATCCTATGGATCTCAGTTTACTTATGGCATTATCGATCACTGCCCTATTTTTGGCAAGTTTCTTAACCATATCCTCAACTGTGTTTTCTGCATTTGCAAGTTTCAGTATCTCAATTGCTAGCCCCTTTAATGGATATTTTGATTCATCAAATTTTGGAATGAGTAGGGAGATTAAGACGTCTAACCTTTCTATTACTTCTTGATCGCTCATTTAATTGTTTTTTTTGACTTTAATTGACTTTTTCTCGTCTTGATCGTGGTAGCTTTTGCCCCCAATACTTCCCCGATTAATGAGTTTTCAAAACCTATATTTGTTAGAAGCATAATTTTATCATCGAAGCTTTTTCCTTCTATGCATTGAATGGCCAATAATTTAATGATCATGTCAATCTTTTTAGTTAATATGTCTAACTTTTCCATTTGAGATTATTTTTAAAGTTACTAAATAAATGAGGACAACTAATTCAATTTAAATTATGGCTTTTATTTAAATAGCTTAATATGTTATAAACCAATATAAAGGATTGTGGAAAACATGTTTGAAACACTAAAAAATATAGCCACACAAATACCGATTATTAATTGGCTATTGGACTGACCAACTCATTAGTGTTAGACGATATCAGGTTTAATTTAACCATTGGGGAATTGGGTTTTCGTTAGATTGAGTTAAAATAACTAGCAGCAAGGAGTAATGATGTGCGTCTTTTTTCAGATTTCAGTCGGAATAATTGTTGCATAAAGCGTTGATTTGCTTAAATTTGTAGAAGTAATTTGCCTGCTGTTTGACTCCTTCTATATGAATTTCAATTATTTAATATTAATTTTGAATTGATGCCGACTGTTCTGCGAATTGATGGGTATCGTTATTTTTTCTATAGCAATGAAAGCAACGAGCCGGCGCATGTTCATGTGGAAAAAGGTGAGGGGGAAGCAAAAATTTGGCTAGAGCCTTCTATCGTTGTGGCTTATTGCATAGGTTTTAGTTCTCGGGAACAAAACAGCATTATGGAATTAACTAGGGAAAACTCCCTGTTTTTTATTCAAAAGTGGTATGAATACTTCAGCAAATAGTCAATTTGACGCGATCGAGAGCCTAATCATGGACGAGGGCTTGCGTATTGAGGCGCTGGATTTTCATCCTGAGCAAGATATGATGCTAGTCATACTCAATACGAAGGTTGTGCTAAACCAAAGCTTATCTGCGTATTTGTCATTAAGGAATGCCGATAAATCCCAATTGCAGCAATACAGATTGATTGCAGGTGGTACAGGTGTTCATTGGCCGGTACTTGACGAAGATCTAAGCTTGAAGGGTTTTCTGCAAAATGAACTGCGAAAGGTTGTTAAGACCGATAAGGGCTCTGTTGCCGCCTAGTCGAGACCCGGCGGGGGAATTTGCAGTCTTGCGTATTTTCATTTTTGGCTAAATCAATTTGAAGCTAGAATACTAAAGTGTTGTCTTTGTCTTTATCCCTTGTGTTTTCGTTCATCCCGCCATCTAAATTGGCCTCCCCAAAATGAATCAATTTCTGGGAAAATACCTCGAAGTGATTTCTATGTAGATTGTCAAGGTACCAAAACTCGCCATTTTCTATCCTTTGAAAAACAACCCTCCCTTGCACATCAAATTTTGTCTTCACAAAATCTGGATTATTTCGAAGATAATCGTCTGGATGAATCCTATCTAGTTGAAAATGGCTTTTTAAATTTTCTTCATTCGAAATGCAATTTAGCGATGACTGTAATGCCGGTTCTACCTTCTTAGTAACGGTGGTATGGGTGAGTTGGCTATAGGAAGACGGCATTATATTTAGTAGATATCTTTCCAAATTGTCTTGCATTTTTCTCTCTGCGGCCTCAGCTAAGCTGGTATTTGTTACTGACTTTTTAGTCGTTTCGCAGAAATATTGGACATTGACATCTTGCTCCCTAGATGAATTCCAATCAACTATTGTGGTGCTGTCATAAATTCTTTTTTTGACAACTAATTTTAATTCTTTAGGGAAATGTTCTAGCGTAGACACTAGTTGTTCATTAGTCTTTAAAGAGCTATAAAGCAGCAAATCGCTTTTGAAAATTGGTAAATCATTAAGGCGATTGATAATTACGTCTATTATTTCGACAAGCTGCTTCATCGATTCCTGTGCGGCCAGGTTTTCGAAGTGCTGACCTTCAAATGATAATTCATTAATAAAGAACTCCATTCTAAAAGCCAATTATTTTTTTATAATCCTCATCATTTTGGTCAAAAAAGCCGGGCACCCAGTTCTCAATTTTTCCGTCATCTCTAAGAATGATCTTATCGAAATAGCCTTCCTCTTTATCGTAGAAAAACATGATAGAGATGTCATTCGCAGTAAGGCCAGTCCCTGAGATAGACTCGATCCTTAAAGCGTTAAGAACGTGTTCGCTATGTGACTCTATAATTACCTGGACGCCAAGTTTTGCCACGCGGCTCAGGAATTTAACAATTCGCGATTGAGCCCTCGGATGTAAATGGGCCTCAGGATTCTCAATTATTAATATATCTCCTTTAGTAGCTATAAGGCCGCATACGATAATTGGCAAAGAAAATGAATAGCCGAAGCCAATATTCGTTGGTTTGAATCTGCTAGTACTTGATCGAGTATTCATTAAAAGGGACAAAGTTGCGAACTCAGAGCCCTTGCCCTGAACTTCGATAATAGCGCCATCAAATATAAATTTCATCCACTCTTGGCATTGGTTGAGAAGGGTCTTTGCAGATTGACCAATATATAAGCTTTCATCGACGATGAATTCATTTCCAAATGAGCTAAGCACATTGGCCGCAAATTCGCCGTGGGTGCCAACGGAAACGAAACCTGGAAGGCCCTTTTTTTCATAATAATTCCTTGGACCTATTCTCTCAGATGAAATATAATGGATATGGGAAAAGTCCAAAAACTCGTTTAGATACAGAGATTCCTTATCAATTTTTTCCGGTCTTGCGAAATAATTTGTGGGATAAAAGTTAGTCAAATATGAGTCGATTGAACCGATTACTTTCTCGCTAACAATTTGATCATTCTTATATCCTGTGAATTTAGAATTTGACCTAATAACCAAAGAATCTGTATCAGTAGATCCATGAAGTTTCCAATATTAGCGAATTCTCCATTCAAAAGAATTTTATTGGAACTTCTGCTTCTGTCAACAGACTGTTTGAACAATAGGATACTTTGAATTAATGAGGACTTTCCTTTGCCATTAATTCCAGTCAATAGGTTAACCTTCGAAAATGGAAATTTGGTTTGGTGTTGAAAAATCTTGAAGTTTTCTAATGTAATTGAGTTAATCATGGCTTGGACAATATTTGCATTGCTATCTCAAATCGACGCTTAACCCGCTTTTTTGTGCCGGTTGTATTTCGCACAGCGTCAATGTAATTTTTGTCAGAAACTAGCGAGTTGTAATTCGCAATTATTTTATCTCTGTTTTCCTCTAAGTAGTCGTCAGTCTGAGTTGAGAAGAAATAGCCAACTGTTTCCAAAATTGCCATATTGACTGCACCTCTGGCTTTCGGTTTGGGAAGGCGGAAATTCTCTTTTCCAAAGAAGGAATTTGTTGTCTTCATTACTCTAATAAAATCCTTTTCTAATTGATCAATTTTGTCACTGCCTTGAATGTTAATAAGTTTCATTGCGCGTTCTAGAAAGCCACTCATGTCGCCTGTGTAGTCGCGATCATAGTCAAGAATCCGAAATGATAAGTATCTAAGGACTGCTTCCCGATCCTTCATTCGTTTGGGACTTATACCATTGTCTATAGCCGAAGTAAAATAGATAGATTCAGCGAGCTTCTTTAAGAGAATCGTTGAATTACCTTTAAAAATGCAATTCCTAACCTCTTGGCGATTTAGGGGTGTGCCCCCAGTGTTAATTCTATTGAATAGATCATATACAACCTTTAAGGGGACTGAGGGCTTAAGTATGTACAAGAGAAGTTTTTTATCTTCTATTTTGGTTTTAAGTTCCGAGAGGTCTTCGAAATACTTTCCATTTAATTTGGGAAGTGCTTCGAGACCAACAAGCGGATATTTGTTTTTGTAAAAGTCATACATCGCCGTTGTTCGTTGTAGGCCATCAATAATTATAAAGTCCCCATCTACCGATTGGTTTACATAAATGGGAGGCAAGGGGAAGTTTAGAATTATGGATTCGATAAATCTGCTCTTTTGTTCTGGTTTCCAAACCACATTTCGTTGGAAGTCTGGGTCAATTATTAGTTTTCCTGAATCGTATTTACGGATAAATTGAAATACAGAATGTGGATCTTCCTTAATATCAATATCAGCTTGAGAAGGATCATAAGGATAAAGGCTAGCATCTTCAGACAAATCCTGCTCTATCGCATCGGCATCGATTTCGATTACGTTGGTTTTTCTAAATGAGTCGCTGGTTTGATTTATCGTATTCTGAGGTTCAAACATTTGTCAAATAATGAAAATTCTAAATATTAATCTTTGTTCAATTAAGCATCATCTCTATAATTATTCAAAGCCTTCCGAGAAAAACTCTTTTGGAGATATCTCCAAGCCATCAATTATTTTCAGAAGTGTTCTCATCCTGATATCATCAAACGTGCCGGCTTCATACTTTGACATGCCGGCCCTGGATATCTCAATGTCATATGCAAAGAGCTCATATGATTTAAAGCCTTTAGATTTGCGGACTTTTTTTATCCGCTTACTTAATTGATCGAGAAATAGGTCATGATCAAAATGACCGAGCGTAGCCTTCTTACGCTCTTGTTTCTTTTTTCCTTTTGCCATTCTGCAATTAACATAATAGATATTTTATAATTAACCCTTTATAATGGGTATAAAATAAAATGGATAGTATAATATCCTTTTTTGATTTATTTCCTATCTTTGGAGAAGTAATATATTTGCGGTCCTTATCAAACAAGGACTTCGCTAATAATCTCGTTCTGAAAACCGCGAATTTTCATCGAGCCGAGGTGATAGTGAACAGCCCATTCTATATGGCGACGTATAGGGTGGGCCCCTATCAGCTTATCGGCTCATGGCTCTTCGCGGTGCCTCAGGACGGTAAGACGGGGCCCGCCCTATATTTTTAGGTGCTCCCCAGTAACAATTTTCTTAACAATTTAAACAGGGAGTCCCATGTCACATTTTCAACAACATCCGGCATTTTTCAACAAGCCGATCAAACTAACCGAAGACGAAAAAAAAGACCCCATGAGGGTCATTATTGATTTTTTCACTGACTATAACCTGAGTGAAGTCCGGGAAATCCACCAGAATATAGATCACATTTGTCTTACATCGGACACGCCGCCATTCGATGACCCAGAAGAGCGTGATAACCTTTTATCGTTCAGGGAAAGCGAAGAAAAAGTTATGGAAGCAGCGCTAATTCTTATGGAAACTCAATCGGAAGTTTCCTCGTCGGCCTATCCGGCGCAATCAAAAATTGAAGCCGATGGCCAGACAATCGAAGGTATGGATGTCAATGATGTTCAAAACAAAGTCGTCCGCCTTCAGAATGAGCTTGCGGAATTGAGTAAGTCCTTGGTGAAGTCATTCGGCAAAGGGGTTACTCTACGGTTTCACTCAAAATGACTGCGTATGGGAAAGATAAGGAAATTCAAAAAGCCTGATCGGCCCATTGACCTGCTCCCGGGCAATCCGATCACTGCCCTGCGGGAAGTATGGAAGGATGAAAGCGTTTACCAGGTTGTTCACGGCGAAATTACCACTTGGTTTTATATGGCCCTGAGTAATGAGTGCGCCGTATATGTTAATGATGATATCGAAAGCAGAGCGCAATTCATAGAATTTTTCGCTGATCTTCTTCCTGTGATCGAGGCTACCCATTGCTATAGCTTACGTTCTTTATACTTTGAGAAAAACAGGGTTTGGCCGGATGAAAAGCAAATGATTGAAGCCATCCATGAAGATGTGGGGCACGACTCATTCTACACCTATATTAGTGGTACAGACTTGGTGAATCCCGGGCAAACAATGGTTAAATTCTGCTTCAAATATCCCGTTGAGTATGCAAGGCGAGAACTATGGGACTTTTTTGAAGGCGCACAGTCCTATCAAGGGCCTTTTCGAAATCAGATTTCGAAGTTTGCTTTTGCGGATTACTACTTGAGAATCTTAACGATAATTGAAGCCAGCTATGCGCTGTGCCGGCAAGGAAACGAATCTGACTAATGCGTACCCAATGGTGGACCAGCAGCAATCTGGCGTCTTTTGACGCCAGATTTTTTATCTGCCTAGCCCCCTTTTCCTTCTCCTCCTTTTCCGTTCTTCTTCTGTCAAATCTGGTCCTCCGGTAATTTCTTGCTCCTGTCTGAACAAAATCTCTAACACAGCAGGCGAGAGCTTGATGGGCTTGGATTCCGAAGACTGGCTTGGTGCGGATTCTGTAGGGTAGTTTGGCGCAGATCTAGTGGGTAAGGCTTCTCCCATGATGCCGGGAGAATGCTTGGGCCGAATATCTGGCTTTTGACGCGCAACTGCCAAGCGTTTCTGCAGGTTGCCTAGTGAAAATTGACGGTCTATTTGACTGCCCCTAAAGCAGTCATTTCCTATCCGAAAGCTGATTCCTTGTAATTCCTCTGTCTGCCCTTTATACTTAAATTGGGTATGAATACCTTTGGACATAAGTCGTAGTAACAGATCTTGAAGGTTCTGGCAGTCGGGCAATTCGTCCACGATGGCTCGGTAAATCGTATACCGATTAACTTCTGACTGGCCCATAGCTTCCAAGTGGGTCAGCTTTAAGTTTTTGCCATTTGCCGGAATGAGCTTATACTTCCTAGTTAATTCCTGGGCAACCTTCTTTCCGCGTAAGCCAATCCAGCCGTCTTTGATTACCAGACCGTCGTTGTCTACCATGTTCGCCAGGATGTGAAGATGTAGATGCGCCCGGTCGGTGTGCTTGACTATGACATATTGGGTATTAACGATTCCCAATCCTTCCAGGTATTCCTGGGCGATCTGTGTCAGGGTTGCATCGCTTGGCTTTTCCCCTGGATAGAAACTAAGGGCCGCAAGGAAACAAGCCTTCGTTTTCGAAGGCCGTTGTTCACTTTGGGAGATAAAATCTTCTGCCATCAATTTGTAATAATGCCCCCGGACCCCCACACATTCGAGCAGCTCAGCCCCCGATTTCTCGGAAACGTAACGGGCCGCATGGTAAAATGAATGGCCGGGAAAGACGTTACTGACCATGTCGCAGCTTGTTCAAAAACCCATTGATTTGATGTAGAATGGCCTCGGATACAAGACGGATGGCTGTAATTCCTTCCTTGTTTGCCACCTTCATCATCTGGTTAAGATTATTGGCCATTCCGATCAGCTGCCGGACGATATGTCGTTCTTCATCGGTTAACCGAGCTATTACTTTACCGGAAATGGATGACTGCCGGATAAATTCAGAAATATTCATTCCGGCTTTTCCGGCTCTTTTCTGGACAATAGATTGTTCCAACTTGCTGAATCGCGCCGTAATTCGCAAGTCCCTTTTGAGGGTCTGGGATGGCCTTCCGGTACTCTTTTTTTTCTTCTGGATGGTTTCCATATTTCAATTTTTAGGTGGTTTCCCTGCCGGCCGGAGCGCCGGCATCTTTTTGCGACCAACGGGAGCAAAAAGCAAGCGTTGTTTGGAGGACATTTATGTCCGACAACAACACCGCTCGCCCTAAAACCTCCAATAGCTCCCATAGGGTATTAGCCTTCCTTCACGGCATTTTTTCGCTTCCGGCCTCGGTTAGATGGTTCCTGGTCGCTGGCTGTCACTTTTGCCGTCTCCAGACGGAAAACCTTTGGATCGATTCCACCATATCGACGAAGTCCGGCTTTTAGGTCCATCCATAACTGGATATTGAAATCCGCCAATTCCATGAGTTCATCGGCGGTTAGTCCGTGGGGATTACTCAATCCGACGGAGGTGTTACCGTCCGGCTGGCCATGCGATAAAGCGAAAATATTCGGGGCGTATCCTTCCCCGATCTCCAGTGATGGGTTAATGGCGACGCTATCGCCATACAGTTTAATTTGCCTGCCACTGTTCAGATACAGGGTTCGGTTTTTCAAATCGGTCATAATTTTGAGTTTTATAATGTGGTCAAAAATTTGGTTGCTGTATTAGCGGGACCGGCCTAACCGCCGGTTTTGGACGGGATGTGGTGACGGCCGACGGACGAGCCATTCATTCAGATCCTTATGTCCCTGGTAATAATCGCTCCGGTCAATGTACTTATCCAGGTCCCACTGAAGGGCCTTGCTGGTGAAATTCCTACCTGCAGGATCCCGATCCAAAAGCAGATAGATTCGGTTGTGTTGCTCCATCAAGGGGCGGTTTTTTTCCAGAAAAGCCAGGGAATTCAAGACAAGGCAATTATGTAGGGGAGGCTGTTTGTCAAGGTTGATCGTTAGGAAAGACAGGTAATTAAAGAAGCCTTCAAATACTGCGACTCCATCGGTCCGGTTGTCGAAAAAGCTAACGTCTTTGGGCGAGCTGCCACCTTTGAAATGCTCGCTTCGCAATTCGTACCCGCCGGATCGATTTGCGAACCCAATAGCGGTATGCCGCTTCCCGTATAGCGAAAAAACCACTTCCTGGCAGGATGGCGCGGCGATATCCAGCGGGATCTTCCTACTATGGAGATAGTCAATCAATGACTGGGCGGCCAGAGGGCGGGTATCCAAAATGACGATCTTGCCCTCGGAGGATTCTTCCTTTTCACGCGCACCGACCAAAGGGGAAGGCATGGGCTGGTGAAAGGAAATAGTTTTGCCGGTCTGGTATTGGGAAAGTCGCTGTAGCAGTTCCGGGATCGGGCAACGGTGATAGCTAATACCGAAGTCGACTGTATTACCCCCTTTGCCCATGCCGTGATCGAACCAGAGGTTCAATTTCCTATTTACCTTGAAGGATGCGGTTTTTTCATCCCGAAGTGGCGAGATATACCAGTATTCATTCTGCCGAATACGGCGGGGATAATGTCCCAGGTGCGCCAGGTAGTCCACCAGGTCGATCTTCCTGGCTTCTTCGCAGGATAATTTATGAGGTTCCATAAAGGAGAATTGTGCGGGTGAAAGAGAAAGTAATTTGGGATGGACTATCCAACCTTTAGGTCCTTTTGTACCGGTCTCTATGGTCTCGCATACGGTCGATTGGGCTAGTCTTTCCACCGGCTTCGTTAAATTCCTCCACCCAGGCCAGGAGTTCGCCCAATTTTACGAGGTATCCCTTGCCGATCTTGGTGGCAGGAAGCCCACGACGATGGATATAATAGCGGACAGTGCCGACGGGGCGGCGGACGATTTGGGCCGCTTCTGTAAGGTCCAAAAGCCTTTCGGGGGATGGAAGTGGGGGACTGGTAGATTTTGGGGATGTATCCGCCAGCCCATTGACGGCAGTCTGTAGTTGATCCAGCTTGGAAAGGATCAGGTCAAAAGGATTGATTGTTTGCATATCAGTAGTGTTTTATGGTCACCAACTGACTGCAATTACGTGGGATTCCTAACGATTATCAGGCAGATCAGGCACTGGAAAGCGCTGTTCCTAATTTGTTACTGGAGCTTATTAATTTTCAAGTCTTTGAGCTTGTCAGAATATTTTAGGAAATTTCTGTCCTCCAGATAATCTTCCAGAAATATGGACTTGCCAATGTTGTTACCCGTGAAATCCAGATAAGATTTGAAGACATCGACGAATTCGTATTCCTTTTTGAAATAGTTTAAGTCGTAAAAAAACCTGACCATTGCCGCCATTGCCCCGTTGAGGCCGTAAGGGTTCTTCCCATTGGGAAGGTGTTCAACTTTCGAAAAGAGCGGAAATTTGAATCCGGCTTTTTCGACCTGGACTTTCATGAATTCGATGGTTTTCTGCGGATCCCCGTCTATGGGGCGGACCATATTAAGAAAGGAGACTGTTGGGGTGGGGCCAGGCTTGGTTGAGGTATTATCTGGAGGGGTAGGGGAGAGGGAGGCAATTTTCTTTTCAACCGCCTCCAAAATACTTTTCCGATTCTGCTGGTCGAGCAAAAACATCGGCTGGAAGTTAACACCCCTTTTCATGCTCTTGTCCTTCCGATAACAAAACTTCAATTCGTCATCCGCATCCTCTGGTATCGGATCTGAATAGGCGGAGGGGTTTTCCAGTAGTAGTTCCCGGCAGCGAAGAAGGACCATCGATTTTTGAACCTCTACATCTTCAAGTAGCTTGAGGAGGAAGCTTTTGTTGAAAGTCCAATAAACAGCCCTGGCGAATTTTTCTAAATGATTAACGTTCCAAAAGGAAGTGACATCCATCGGGTAGGAATCCATGAGCAGCGTTATACAATTGCCAGCGCGGATAACCTGTGCGATGTATTTGTCATAATTGGCCAATTTCCGTTGAGTTGCTTTAGTCGTTTGCCCTTCAACGGAAACCTCATCCATATAATGGCGAATCGATTCAAATTTGATGATCCAGTTTAATTTCTCTTTTTCGGCCATGGATAAGAAAGTTCAAATTTCTAGGGGATTAGCTGGCTACATTTCTATTAGCCTTATCGTGGCAAATTTTATATGGCTACCACCTGGTTCAAATATCTCATTTGTCAACTCATTGCCATCTACAAGATGAATATGATCCTTCGCTTTCCTCACGAATTCAAGGTAACGAATCAATTCTTGTGCACCGGTTTCATCGACGTTGATGGTTACCGCTTCCTTTGTGCTATCTAATTCGAAGCTGAGCATATTATGAATATTTCTTAAGAACAAGTTAGGAAAATCAAGACGGAAAAGATTTGGTCACTGTGATTGGCCCGACAATATTACTGTTGAATTCTTCCAGTTCTTCGGCTGGCACCCACAGTTCATTATGAATTTCTCCGCCGACATTTTGAACAGGAAATTTTTCAATATATTCAGCCCGCACCTCGAATCTGGTTACAAATCCAGAACCAGATGCATTAACATTCCAGTCCCTTGCGATTTTAATGGCATATTCCTCGTTCATCACCGGATAAAAGATCGGCTGTTCCGGCAACCGTGGCGGAAACTTAGTCCAGCCTGACTGTTCTATCAATGCAAGCTCCTGTGGGCCCACCGGTCGGTAAAGAGTTTTTGTCATTGTGGATAAAATTATGCTTTCAAAAAAGATGTATCAAATTATGTATCAAATAAAAAAGCACTCGCGAACGAGTGCTTATAATTAATTGATTTTCAGTGTCCCCGCACGGGCTCGAACCGTGGACCCGCTGATTAAGAGTCAGCTGCTCTACCAACTGAGCTACAGAGACAATTTCCAATTCGGACGGCAAAATTATGGAATAATAGACAAACCCGCGCAAAAATTCGGCAAGATTTTCTGACCGGTCTTGAGCGAAGGTCGCGGCAACCTCGACGCCCACCTTCCTGAGAATATCGATGGCGAATGCATAGCTTTGCGCCACCCATGAACCGAACATCGACGTCCCAGGCCGCACTGGCCGCGGGAATAGTTTTCTCGATCTTATGGCCCTCCGCCTCTACAGCGACAAAGATCGCGCTGGCTGGCAGCCAACCCTTCAACATCTGCTTTGTGCGTTTCACCTGCGCGGGGATCATTATGGTCATCATCAGCCACGCGGTGTTGCGCCTTCGCCTGCCCCGTGGCCTGGAGTGGCGACGGATTGCGATCTATGGCCTGTTGGCAAACACCCTGTACCTCAGTCTGTATGTGCTGGCCATGCAGCAGGTGTCGGCCGGGTTGGGCGCGCTCTCCGTGGCTATCGCGCCGATCGTCATCAACCTGGGGACCGCGGTCCTGGAGAGGCGAAGGCCGGGCGCCGTGACCCTCCTCAGTCTGCTGGTATGCCTTGCCGGCGTCGCGCTGGCGGCCTTGCCTTTGCTCCGGAACGCGATGGCGACCCCTGCGGGGCTGGGCATATTGCTGGTGGCCGTCATTATTTATTCCATGAGCGTGATCTATTTTGCGCGCACGGATTGGAATGACCTTTCGCTGCTGACGATCAGCGGCTGGCAGATCCTGTTCGGCGCGCTGTTCATCTTTCCCCTCGTGGCGTGGACCTTCCGGCCGGCAGCGAATCATTGGGTTGCGAGCACCTGGGCATCCGTATTGTGGCTTGCTATTGTCGTTTCAATTGTCGCCGTGCGCTTATGGCTCTGGCTCGTGAAAGTCGATGCAGCGAGATCATCCTACTGGTTGTTCCTTTGCCCGGTATTCGGGTTCCTCGTCTCGAATGTTTTTACCCATGAGCAGATCACCGGCTATACATTGGGCGGGATGGCGATGGTGATCGCCGGCATCTGGTGGGAACATCAGAAAAAGCGGGTGAGGGGATGTTAGCGGCGCGGCCTCGGGCGGAAGGTGTTGCCCGGGACGGCAATTCAACGATTGGCAAGTTATTTTAAACACTCTGTGGGATCAGAAGACGAGGCATTGTTTGCCCGCCGGGGAAAATGTGATAAATTTACCTTAGCAAGTTGACGCAGGAGCACGCAATGATAAAATTTACCTATAGGGCGAAAGCGCGGGTTTTGCACTGCGTCATAAATGGGCGCCCGAGGGCAGGATCGAGTGGTGCCGGAGTACCGGATGGAATTTGAAAGACCGACAGACGTCCCCGAAGAAACGGTGTATGCCGATTGGTTAAGCAACACAGCCAAAAGAAAAAAAATACAAGGATATGGGCAACAGGATCAAGATCGCGCAAACGGAACCGGAGGGCTACGACTCGGTCCGCGCTATGGAACGCTATTTGTCGACGACGAAGCTCACCGCCTCGCACAAGCATCTGATCAAGATCAGGGCCTCGCAGATCAACGGTTGCGCCTATTGCATCAATATGCATACCCGTGAAGCGCGCAAGGCGGGGGAGACGGAACAGCGCATCTATCTGCTGGATGCCTGGCGTGAGGTGGACATCTATACCGAGGAAGAGAAGGCCATCCTGGCGCTGACGGAGGAAGTGACGCTGATCCAACACCACGTAAAGGACGATACGTACGATGCCGCGGCGAGGTTATTCGACGATCATTACCTTGCGGCAATCATCATGGCCATCGTGGCGATCAATGTCTGGAACCGGATCGCCATCACCACACAAATGCCGCCGGAGAAATAATAATTTGTCTCAATTACTGATGGCAGGCCAGCGCAGATCGGCTTGCCGGTCGCGGCTTTCGAGGGTGACGGGCCCCGGTCTTTTCAAGGATGACATCGCTTACCTGCTCGAAATCGGTGGCAGCCATCCTTTTCCATGCGACGCGCAGGCCGGTTCCAGGTCCTATGCCGACGCTCACAGCCCGATCGTTCATAAGCTGAATGCCCGGCCGGACGGTTTGCCCGTCGCTTTCCCTAAACATTAACTCTTACATGAGTAGACTATTACCCTATAGGAGCGCGGACATGTTATAGACAATGTCGAATTTGTTACACATACATTAACCTTAAACCAACGACTATGTCTATTTCCACTCAAATCTCCGCCGATCCCATCACGGACTTGCAGAGCCAGATCAACGACGATACTTCATTTGTTACTGCCTTGCAGGAATCGCTGACGCAGGCCCAACAAAAAGGGATGGAGCTGCTTAGCCCATATCTTTATGCCGCGCTCGATCAATTGTATTCCGGAGGCTGGCCTGTTTCACCGGGTGACTATGTCACCTATCTGATGAATTTCGAGAAAGTGATCCCCGGCGAGAACAGAAAGATATTTTTCAACCCTTGGAAGAACAACAGCAGCACGCTCAACGGGTATAGCCAGGAGGTGTATGACAGGCTCTGTCATTTCTACTTTTTGGTCGATCAGGAGATTCCGAGTTTAGCAAACAAGACATTGCAGTCTTATACCAGCACTATCAATAATTTTTCTTTTGCGAGATGGCTTATCGAGTTCGCCCGGTCGTGGGGTAGCTTCCTGAATACGAAGGAGTCTCTTACGTTTGGAACGCTCGAGTCATTCAGGAACGACGCGGAATATGATCTCGAAGACTATTCGGATGATGCCCCCAAATGGAAATCATTCAATACCTTTTTTTACCGGCAATTGAATTCGACGCAAAAAGACGGTTCACCCATGCGGCCGATAGCAAATCCGAATGACAATTCCGTTGTCTGTTCACCGGCCGATTGCACGTTCAAAGCAATCTACCAGATCGACGCATCCGGCAATGTCCTGGACAGCGAGGGACGCCCCACGCAGGTGAGGTTGAAACAAACGCATACCATCGGTACTGTCCAGCAGCTGCTGGGGCCCGATGCCGGCACCTATGCAGCAAGCTTTTTTAACGGCACTTTTGTTCATTATTTCTTAAGTCCGTTCGATTATCATCGCTTTCACGCGCCGGTATACGGTAAGGTTCTATATAGTGGGGCGGTTTACGGCAAAGTATATCTCGACGTGTATGTGAGCAAGGGACAATTCGAGGCGCCGGATAATGCGGAAGGCGGCTATGAATTTCACCAGGCAAGGGGAGTACTGGTTATGGATTCAGGTAATACAGGCAATGCTACAATAGCCGTGGCACCGATCGGGATGTGCCAGGTGTCCTCAGTCCACATGTATACACAGTTGCAGGGTGAAACGGTCGATAAAGGGACGGAGTTCGGCTTTTTCGCTTTCGGCGGCTCCGACATCATTATGCTTTTCCCTCAGCCCGTGAGTTCGCTTACCGTTATTACCGGCATGGCGAATGCCAGGGATCCCCTCACCTATACGGATATCCCATCGTTCCATTTCAAATATGGACAGCCTTCGGTAATTATCAATGCGCAGAGCAACAGACAGAAATGAAAAAAGCACCTAACATCGGCTGCTAAGTGCTTCCTTGCCTGTAGTGGGAGTTGACGGCCTCGAACCGCCGACCCTCTGCTTGTAAGGCAGATGCTCTGAACCAACTGAGCTAAACTCCCGTCTCCCTTTGCCGGATGGGCGTTCCGGCGAAAGGAGTGCAAAGATAAGCGTAAAAGTTTTTTTACAAAAATTTTTTATGGAGACGCAGCGTCATGGCGCGGTCCATGTATTGTTCGAGCGGTTCGCATCCGGCAGCACATGGTCGGGATCGACCGTCACTGACGCCAACGGCTGTGTCGCGGGGACATGCAGGGTACGCGTGTCGCCCTGCAACCACGTCTCCACGGGCACGGATATCCGCTCGCGCGTGCCGTCCTTCCAAACGAGCTCCAGCATAGCGGGCAGCGCCATGCGATCGAGATTGGCGATCGTGATGTCTGCGGAGCCGTCCGCGACCTGCACTTCGCGCACGGCGAGATCGAGACACCAGTTATGGAAGAACCACTCGCGCCAGAACCAGGACAGGTCTTCGCCGGCCTCGTTCTCCATGACCCGGAAGAAATCATAGGGACCCGGATGACGATAGGCCCATGCCTGGATATAGCGGCGGAAAGCATAGTCGAAGCGGTCGTGACCCAATACCTGCTCGCGCAACAGCACGAGCCCCAGCGCCGGCTTGAAATAAACGATCGGATGCCGGTATTTCTCCGGGATCCCGTCGGCGCGGGTCATCGGCAGGGGCGCCTTCGGGTCCTTCAGCAGCGGCAGGATCTCATCGACGGGATTGCCGCCGCCCGGCGCATATTCGCCGTCGCGCTTGGGAGCATATTCGCCGTTATTGAAGGCATCGGAGGCATAGACGTCGATAAACGTGTTGAAGCCTTCGTCCATCCATCCATAGCTGCGTTCGTCCGACCCGACGATCATGGGGAACCAGTTATGCCCGATCTCGTGTGCGGTGACCCAGTATAGCTCCTTTCCCTTATCGGTAATGCCGTCGAAAACGATGCCGGGATATTCCATACCGCCGGCTATACCCGCTTCATTGATGGCGACGGGGTAGGGAAAGACATACCATTGTTTCGAAAAATATTCGATCGAGCCTTTCAGGTATTCAGTGGCGCGATCCCAGGCGTCGGGGCCCGCGCTTTCCACGGGATATACCGACATGGCCAGTGAATGCTTTCCGCCGGGGAGGTTGACACGGGCGGCATCCCAGATGTAGGCGCGGCTGGCGCCGAATGCGACATCCCGGGTATTATTCATCTTAAAATGCCAGGTGAGCGTGCCACCGTGAACAGGCCGCGAAGCGGGATCACCGACGGCTGCAGCATCCCGGATCATGACGGTCTTGTCGCTGTTGCGCGCGGCGGCCAGGTGCTCCTGTTGTTTTGCCGTCAGCACGGCCGCAGGGTTTTGCAGTTCGCCGGAGCCGGCGACGATCATATCCCAGGGTACGGTGACCCGGTAGTCGAAGTCGCCGTATTCGTCATAGAATTCGCCTGCGCCCAGGAAGGGGAGGGTATTCCAGCCCTGCCGGTCGTCGTATACGCACATCCGCGGATACCATTGCGCGATCTCATAGATCTTGCCGTTGCGGGTCGATACATAATCGGTGCGGTTGCCGAAATCTCCCGGCACGGTGTATCGATAATGAATGGTCAGGGTGACCCGGCCGCCTTTTGCGGGAAGCGCCCGTTGGAGACGGATCTGCATTCGCGTATCGGTGATCACATAGTCCGCGTTGGCCATAAAGCCGTCCTGTCCGAGTTGCACAGATGACAGATGATAGCCCTCTGTATGGCCTCCCGCCGCGAGGGAGGTCAGGAAGTTCGAGCGGGCATCGGCGCGATAGGTCTGCTGATCGAGATAAAGCCATAAGGAATGCAGGCTATCGGGGCTATTGTTGGTATATCGGATGACGGCGCTGCCTTCGAGTTCGTTCCGCACCGTATCGAGGCGGACGGAAAGGTTATAATCTGCCCTGTTCTGCCAGTAAGAGCGGGAAGGCGCGCCATTGGGCGAACGCGTGCCGAGATGGTCGTCCGCATAGAAGCCAGGGGCGAACAGTGCCTGCGGATCATAGACAGGCGCGCCAGGTGACGAGACCTTTTCGGGCAGACCGGAGACCGGTTGGGCGCGGAGGGCAACGGAAAATAACAGAACGGATAGGCAAACGACGGGTAATCTGTACATGTGGATAGAGCTGATTTTGCGAAAGCAAATCTATAGTATATTTACGCAGCATCAATTCACATATGGAAAATCTTTCCGGTTACTGCAAGGTCGTCGCCACGATGGACAGAGATAATGTCCATGTGCATTATCACGATCACGAATATGGTTTCCCGATCGAAAACGACAACCACCTGTTCGCCCGGCTCGTCCTGGAGATCAACCAGGCTGGTCTTTCCTGGAACACGATCCTCAATAAAAAGGACAATTTCTTCCGGGCATTCGATGACTTCGATATCGAAAAAGTAGCGCGTTATGGCGCTAAGCAACGCGAGCGCTTGCTGGCCGATGCGGGGATCATCCGCAACCGGCTGAAGATCGAGGCGACCATCGAAAACGCCAAAAAGATACGGGAGATACAAAAACAGTTCGGATCGTTCAAGAACTGGCTGGATAAGCATCATCCGCTGAGCAAGGAAGAATGGGTGCGGCTGTTCAAGAAGACCTTTCGGTTCACCGGCGGAGAGATCGTCGGGGAGTTCCTGATGAGTACCGGCTATCTGCCCGGCGCACACGTGGAAGGTTGCCGCATCTATAAAAAGGTATTGCAATGCCGGCCGGCCTGGTCCAAGAAGTGACCGGTAAGGCACCGATCGAGCCGGCGACCCGAAACGTTAGTTCAGCTGAACTACGGGCAGACGATAGTGTAACCCGTCGACCATGAAGAGTTCGTCGATCTGATAGGTCCAGTATTTGAAAAGCGGGGACTTGGAGAGATATTTTTCTACCGCCGATCTGTTCTCCGCGGAAAAAGTGATCCACACCCGTTGGGTCTCCATGGTCACGACATAGTGATCGATGACGCCCTGTTCGATGAGGCGGTTGATGTATGTGCGGTGTGAAGGTACGAGCGCCGCAAATTCATCATTCATCTGGAATTGTATGGTCACCTGGAATTTTCGCATAGCGGTAAAGACTACTTAAACTTAACAAGACTCCAATGCTATTGTTCATCTATGCCTGATCGCGGAATGCAATCCCCGTGCCGTGACAAAAAGCCCTTCGATAGTAATACGAGATTGGAAAGGAAAGAGTTGCCTATAGCTTCCAGTCGATGATCCGGTTGGCCCATTCTTCGCGGTAGGGAGTGGTGACCTTGATATAGTTATCGGTATAGCCTTCCATCATGGGTGTCCTGACGTGGCCTTCCAGCAGCACCTTTCGGGTCTGCCCTTCATGGTGGCGGATAAAATCCTGCATTTTGCGATAGGAAAGGTTGCGCAGGAATTTATTCCTTTCGTGACGGACGGCGACCGGGACCACGGGCCTGATGTCGAGCGCCGTAGTATGATCCCGTTCGGAATACGTAAAGACATGCAGATAAGAGACGTCCAGCGCCTGCAGGAAATCAACCGTTTCCCTGAAGTGGTCGTCAGTCTCGCCCGGAAAGCCAACGATGACATCGGCGCCGATGGCGCAATGGGGCATGACCGCCTTGATATGCCGCACCCGCGAGGCATACAGCTCTTTTCTGTACCGGCGGCGCATCAGCCCCAATAGCCTGTTGCTTCCGCTTTGCAGGGGAATATGAAAATGGGGCATGAACCGGCGGCTGCCCGCTACCCATTCGATCATTTCAGGTGTGAGCAGATTGGGCTCTATCGAGGAGATCCGATACCGGTCGATGCCGTCGATCCCATCGAGGACGCGTAGGAGATCGAATAAGGTTTCAGGATGGCCGGCCGGGTCGGCAGACGTGGCGTTCTTGCCGAAATCACCCAGGTTGACTCCCGTGAGGACGATCTCGCGTACGTCACCACGGGCCGCCAGTTCGCGAACCGAGCGCACAGTAGCATCGACCGTATCGCTGCGACTTTGGCCCCGGGCCATCGGGATAGTGCAGAATGAACAGCTATAGTCGCATCCGTCCTGCACTTTGAGGAAAGTGCGGGTCCGTTCGCCGTGTGAAAAAGCCGGATGAAATTCCGTCACCTCTTCTATATCACAACTGCAGATCTTCGTGCCGTCGGCTTTCGACCATTCTTTCAGATGCTGCGCGAGATTGAATTTTTCAGCTGCTCCAAGGACCAGGTCGACGCCGGATATCGTGGCTATCTCTTCGGGTTTCAACTGGGCATAGCAGCCGGTGATGACGACCATGCTGTCGGGGGCCTGTCTGCGCACTTTCCGAACCAGGTACCGGCATTCCTTGTCGGCATTGTCGGTGACGCTGCAGGTGTTGATGACATAGATATCCGCGACCTCGTCAAAAGACGCTTTCCCGAATCCTTCGTCCGCGAGCATCCTGGAAAGGCTGGAAGTCTCCGAATAGTTGAGCTTGCAACCCAAGGTGTGAAAAGCTACCGTTTTTGCCGTCATCAGCCGGTAAAGGTACGCGAAAGCATGGAAATACAAGACCGGACCGTATCTTCGGACACTGTTATGCTGAAAACCCTGCTCCAACCCTTCCGCTGGTTATATTGTCTGTATGCGCTGATCCTATTTATCACCGGAATGATGCTGGCATTGCCCTTTGTCGCATACTTCGCCTTGCAGGGTCCCGGAAAGGGAGGGGATCGCATCTACCGTGTCTGCCGGTGGTGGGATACCGCATGGCTGACGCTGATCGGGATGCGGAGGGTCCTGATCTATGAATCGACGCCCGACCCGTCCCGGTCCTATATCTTCGTTTCCAATCATATCTCCTATCTCGACATCCCGATGATCCTGCGGGCGGTGACGCGGGATTCATTGCGCGTGCTGGGCAAGGCGGAAATGGCCAAATATCCCGTTTTCGGGTATATCTACAGCCGGGCGGTCGTAATGGTCGATCGCGCCAGCATGAAGGATCGATCGCGCAGCGTTCGCGATCTGAAGACGGCGATTGCCAGGGGTTTGTCGGTGTTCATCTTCCCCGAAGGCACATTCAATGAGAAAGGACAGGTGCTGAAAGATTTCCATGAAGGTGCATTCCGCATTGCCATTGAAACACAGACCCCGATCCAACCTATCCTTTTCCTGGATACCTACGACCGGATGCATTATTCGAGCTTTTTTTCGCTAACCCCCGGCCGGATGCGCGCGGTGTTCCTTCCCGCAGCGGAAGTAGCGGGGCTGGTGACAGCCGACGTCGGCGCGCTAAAGGAAAGGGTCTACCGGCAGATGGAAGAAGGGCTCCTACGTTACGGGGTGAATTGGGTAAAAGATCGGTAAATTTGGGGCTTATGTTCGCCGAAATCATCATACCGCTGGCACTGCCGAAGAACTACACCTGGTCGATACCGGAGCAATGGCGTCCGCAGGTACGTGAAGGTTGCCGGGTGGAGGTCGAACTGCGGAACAAGAAATATGCGGGCGTCATCAAACGGCTGCACGACGAAAAACCGGCGGCGTTCGAACCCAAGCCTATCGGCAATCTGCTGGACAGCGATCCGATCGTTCATCCCGGACAGCTGCGGCTGTGGGAATGGATCGCGTCCTATTATCTCTGCAGCGAAGGAGAGGTGATGGCTGCCGCACTGCCGGCACATTTCAAACTGAGCAGCGAGACTATCCTCGTCTTCAATGAAGAGGCGGGCGAGGATCTCAGTTTCCTGGATAACGACGAGTTCGTGGTGGCCGAAGCGCTGCAGATCAAAAAAGAGCTCCGGCTGAGCGATGTCCAGGAATTGCTGGATTCCACGCATGTCTACCCGGTGATCAAGCGGCTGATCGAAAAAAGGGTCTGTTTCGTCTGGGAGGCGCTGAAAGATACCTACATCGCCAAAAAGGAAAACTTCGTCCTACTGGGTCCCGAATATTCCAGCGAAGAGAAGCTGGCCGATCTGCTGAACAACTGGGGACGTGCGCCAAAGCAACTCGAGCTGCTGCTGGCCTGGATCCATTTGTCCCGGACCGAAGGCGAGGTAACGCGGCCCGGCTTATTGAAAAAATCCGGCGCATCCGACGCGCAATTGAAAGGGCTTGTCGACAAGCATATCTTACGCATAGAGCAACGAACGGTCGACCGTATCCGTCGGTTGCCGCGGGATATTCACATCGGGTTCGAGCTGACACCGGCGCAACAGACCGCTTACAGCCAGGTGAATGCCGCATTCGCGGAGCGACCGGTCTGTCTTCTCCATGGCGTGACGGCCAGCGGCAAGACGCAGGTATATATCCGACAGATCGAACAGGTGATCCGGCAGGGCAAACAGGTGCTCTATCTGCTTCCGGAGATCGCGCTGACGGCGCAGATCATTCGCCGGCTGCAACAACATTTCGGCGGTTATATCGGCATCTATCATTCCAAATTCAGCCAGAACGAACGGCTGGAGATCTGGAACAAGATCCGGACCGGTGAGATAAAAGCGGTCCTGGGAGCCCGTTCCGCGCTTTTCCTGCCATTTGAAGACCTGGGTCTTATCGTGGTCGACGAAGAACACGACGCTTCGTATAAACAGCAGGAGCCGGCGCCCAGATACCATGCACGCGATGCGGCGATCTATTATGCGTCTTTATTCGGCGCGAAGGTGTTGCTGGGCAGCGCCACGCCTTCAGTCGAAACCTTTTACAATGCGTCCACGGGTAAATATGGGCTGGCGGGACTATATGAGCGATATGGCCAGGTAAGACTTCCGGAGATATCGATCATCGATACGAAAGCGCTGCGCGCGGCAACGCGGCTCGAGAACCGGCGAAAAACAGGACAGCGGGACGACGGGAACGCACCGGCAGCGGGACAGGACGGACGCACCGGGCAAAATGAGCGCACCGCGGAACCCGGCGGAGCCCGCGACAATGGCAAGCCTATCCTCAGCCCTGCGCTGCATGACGCCATCGTTCAGACGCTGGCGAAAGACAAACAGGTGATCCTCTTCCAGAACCGCCGCGGCTATTCCCCATACCAGGTGTGCGAGGTTTGCGGCTGGATCCCGCAATGCCGCAATTGTGATGTGTCGCTGAATTTTCACAAGCTGACCAACAAGCTGCATTGTCATTATTGCGGGACGGCCTATCCGCCGCTCCAAACTTGCGCGGCTTGCGGCAATCATCGCTTCATCCAGCGGAATTTCGGGACCGAACGTATCGAAGAATACCTGGGAGAGATATTCCCCGATGCGCGGGTCGCCCGGATGGACGTCGATAGCGTACGGGGAAAAACGGCCCATGACACACTTATCCAGGAATTCGAGAACCGGCGGATCGATGTCCTCGTCGGGACGCAAATGGTCGTGAAGGGACTCGATTTCGAACACGTCGGCCTGGTCGGTATCCTCGATGCCGACAGCATCCTGTCATTTGCCGACTATCGCGTGAACGAGCGGGCTTTTCAGCTGATGGAGCAGGTCAGCGGCCGCGCGGGAAGAAAGGACGGCGAAGGTCTCGTCCTGATCCAGGTAGCCAATACATCCCATCCCGTGCTGGCCTACGTCCAGGCGCACGATTACCTGTTGTTCTACCAGCGCGAGATAGAAATGCGCAGACAGTTTCACTATCCGCCCTATAGCCGGGTGATCCGGGTCACCTTCCGGCATAAGGACAAGGGTATCGTGCGGGAGGCCGCGCAATTCTTCGCGAACAGCCTGAAAAAGGATTTCGGCCCATGGCTGGTGGGGCCGGCAGAACCCATGGTGGCGCGTGTCCGCAATCAATACCTCATGGAGCTGTTGCTCAAGCTGCCGAAAGACGGGCAAACGATCTCATTTGCGAAACTGGTGATCCAGCAGCAGACGACTATCGTGCAAAACAGCCGGCATTGGAAGAGCGTGGTTATCCTGCCGGATGTCGATGCGTTGTAGCGGCGGCCCGTGGTCGGCTCTGAGCGCTGCTAACCGTGCTGCAGCACCAGCACCGCCTTGCTGAAATCCGCCGCGGCATTGATCACCTTCTGGAAATCCGCATACTGCGCCAGCGGATAGGAGGTCCTTCGGTACTGTTCCATAATGTGAACGGTGAGCAGATTGCCATCCAGCTTGTAATCCGACGCAAACCCCATCGTGATCTCGCCGCCCTCCTTGTATTCATGCTGTATGACCAGGTCCCCCGGGTTGCGGATGGTATAACCTTCGGGAATAGTGAATTGGATGACCCGTTCCTCGACCTGCGGATACGCGACCTGGACGGGAAACTGCCGTGGTTTTTCCTGGTACATCTCGACCTGCTTCCCGATGATCTCGCCGATCTTCACCAGCAGCCGGTTGCCGGCATTCTCGAGCAGGCCTTCTGATTTTACGGTCGTCTGCACGACGAGCGGTTTGTTGTCGCTGTAGGTTTCGAAATTGGCATTCTCGATATTCGAAGAAACGATCCGTTCGGAATTCGTGGATGACCTCACCAGGTCTTTCAGCAGCTCGTGTTGCTGGTCGGGGCTCCCAAGCGTGAAGGCTGCCCGGTACCCCGAAGCATCATAGCCGCCAAAACTTTGTTTGAGATCGACCAGCACGGTATCCAGACCCTTGTCGAACCGGAGCGCGGCATCGATCCTGGAATACGTCTGGGTATAATCTTCCAGGGGCACCGGCTTGACGACAGCCAGCGCCGTCGTATAGTTGCCGATCGTCGTGGTCTGGCAATACAAGGCATCCGCCGCACCCCAGTAGGGATCGATCCAGGGGTAACGCATCTGCAGCAGGGTAGGGGCGAGGAATTTTTTGGTGGACGGGAAATACAGCACGATCTCGCCGGCGTTGTTCCAGTTCTCGAACGATTTGTCGATGATCCTTTCGCTGCGATCGCAGGTGAGGACGATCTCATGGTCCACGCCCAGCCGCTGAAAGATGGCCGCATACAGCCGGATGACCCCGCGATGCGTGGCGATCTTATTCTTGATGATCCATTCGAGGTTGCCTGCGTTTTGCATGTCGATGTCCTCGCGGGTGGTGATGTTCTTTTTCAGGAAATTCTCGACGGCGACAATCTTCTGGCGGTCATCCCCCAACTTCTCCCAGCCATTCGCTTTGATGAGATCGCCGACCCGGTTGAGATCCTTTTCGGTGAAGGTCTCGTACCCCTGGTGTATCCGCTGCGCCAACAGGTTCCAGGTATTCAGACGCACGTGTTCGTTGCCGCCTGCGGTGTTATAGGAAAGACGGTATTCGATCCGCTGGAGATTGGCATTATATGCCGCATATTTTTCTTCGTCCGCACCCGCGATGTCGCGAAGCTGCGTGGAGAAGACCCTTTTTTTATCGATGCTCGTGTCGCCGACGGCGACGGTACAGTTGTAACCCTTCAGCTGGAAAACGAGCCGGTCGGGACAGAGGATCTCCAGTTGGGCATCGACGATGGGAAATTTTCCCTGTATGGATTCCCGGCCGAAAAAGTCGGGACCGCGTTTCAGGGTATAGAAATACTCCACCTCGGCGCCTTTTTCCAGGCCTTCCATCGCGAAGATCTTGTACTTGCTGCCGTCCTCCTCCTGGACGTCCTTCATGTCGGCCCTCCGGATCTCTTTCACGGCGCCGTTGGGAAGGATGGTCCTGGCGCGCATGTCGACGATATCCGTGCTGTCGTTGAAGCCGAGATATACTTTGTTGAACGATTCGATACCGTTGTCGTCCATCACCTTGATGATCTTATGGATAGTCCGGTATTCGCCGATCTCATCCTTGGGCAGGTCGACGTATTCGATCCTTCTCTTATCCAGGAGGACGATGGCCGACTCCTTACTGTAACGGGCGTCCGGCTGGTGGAGAACGGGTTTGGCGGCCCAGTCCTCATGAACGATGGTCTGGGATCTTGCCGAAAAGGCCAGCAATAACGCAACGGGGAAAATAAGTCTTATCATGGTTTCTTTTGTAAACTGATGGTTTCGCGGTACAGCGGAAAAAGATTTTCCAGCACTTTATTCCAGTCGGCAAACTGGGAAGGCTGCAGCATCAGGTGGTCGTTGTCGAACTCCTGGGAGAATACGATCTGGTTCCCTTTCTTCTCATAGGTCATCCGGAATCCCCAAACGGCGTTTGCATACGTCTTGCCGGCAGGGAGATAGCTGACCTGGTAGCCGTCGGGAATATTGAGCACGACGACATATTTCCTGCGATTGAGGAAGTGGAGTTCGATCTGCATTTTCCGTTTGGGATAGTCGATCTCTTCATGCTGATAGAATTTGAAGAGGTTCATGTTGATGAACCATTCGTCACCGAGGTGTTTGGCATAGTCCTGCAGGGTAAACGCAGCGGTGAGACGGGTATGCGCCTTGTCGCCGCTGTCGCCGATCCTGAACGAGTCGAGCCGGAATTTGTCCGATCCCCTGTCGAAGCGCGATCTCATCTGGTCGTCCATTTCCTTCCGCTCGGAATAGGCAAGCAGATCCTGAAACCGGTTCGAATAATAGCCGGAGTAATCGATGGCAATGGTGCCCTTCAGCTCGTTCCCCACGAGATTCAGGACAGTGGAATCCGTTAGCAGGTTGGTCTCCTTCGACGGAATTGGAACGGTGATGATCCGGTAGGTGCTGTCGTCGATGGCCAGCAGGGCCTGCTTGTCCTGTATGCCTTCCGTCGGCAATCCGAAGATACAGTTGGGATCGGTGCCGTCGAGGAAGATATAACGGTCGTTCAGCCGGATGGTACAGATCATGTGGTTGTCCACGACGGGTAACGGCGTTTCCGTATAGGTGTAAGGAAGATCGCGCGTGCCGATCCAGGTATACCATGCCGGGATGCCGGCCGTCCGGAGCATCAACGTCAGGATGCTGCTCATATCCTTGCAATCCCCGAAACGTCGGCTGCATACTAGGTTGGCGTCCCTGGGTATATACCCTTCCATGCCCTGTTCGAATGCGATGTATTTAATGCTTTGCTGGACCCAGCCGTAGACCTTGCGGGCTTTCTCTTCGGGTGACCGCGCGTCCCGGCAGAGCGAGTCGACGATATGCCGCAGTTCGGGACCCGCCTCCTTATTGATGGTTTGGATATAGCCGCGATACAGGTGATACAGATCGGCCGGCCCGGTGAGGTAATTGACCGTCTTGCCCCGATCGTCTACATATTTTTCAATATAGAAAAGGATATGGGTGGCATACCAGTTGTTGTCGGGGGCATCCTCATACGGCTTTTCCGCGGGAAGGTCCTTTACCTGGAAGGTATAGACGGTCTCGCCGTGGCGGGTCTCGCTGGTAAAAGCGATATCGGCTGTGTCGTTGCCTTTGAGGATATATTTTACGGTCATCTCTTTCGGAAAGCTGATCTTCAGCTCGGCATGTACCACAGGTACCGACCGGCTAAAAAAGAAAGGGGCCAGCAGATGGGGGTCTTTATGCAGCATGGAAGTTTCCAGCGTGCCGACAGAACCCTGCGAAACCCCGGGGAAGTCGAAGCTGGTCTCTTTTACATCGTCGAAAAAAACACCGTTCGATTTGCTGTCGGTGGTCTTGAAATCCGTAACCTTTATCTTTTTTGAATCCGCCGTCGTGGTATACGCGGAATATTTTTGCAGCTGGTGAAACCCGCTGTGGTAAAAGGCGTATTTGCTCAGGAAGGCGCCGGATGCTACCGACAGATAGAGGATCTTCTGGCTTTCGTCGCTGGCCACGACGGGCTGCCCGTCGTTCAGCGTGATCCGGTAATTCATGGTATGATCGAGCACTACTTCACGCTCACCCGTATACCGGGTCTGGATCTCGGAGAGCGATTGTGCGCCGGCGGGCAGCCGGAGGGCTGCGGTCAACAACAGCAGCGATATCGAACGGAACGAAGGTCTCATTTTTTCACTGATAATAAGGTCCCGTAATAATAGTAATCGGTTTCCACGAGACGGCCACTGTCATCAAATAGCCGGATCGTTCCATGCGGCGAGCCGCAGTAGTAGTTCCATTCCTCCCTGACCACGCCTTTTTCGTTATAATATTTGTAGGGTCCATGGAGGTTGCCATGCAGATAGGTGCCGGCGACTTTTACCTGGCCGTTGGGGTAATACCCGAGATAGGCGCCTTCCAGCACTCCGTCATTCCAGTGCAGGACTTCTTTCAGCTGGCCATTTGTATAATACAGCCGTTTGTCTCCTGAGAATACCCCGTCTTCGTATTCGAATTCGGCCGAAACCTTTCCATTGGGAAAGAACGCTTTTACCTTACCGGCTTGCATGCGGATCGGTATTTCGGAGACGAGGCTGTCCTTACTGTCGAGATAGGAATAGCCGACCGGTACATCGTTCTTGTATCGCATCTGGTAGAGGAGAGCGCCGTCCGGGTCGAACCATTTGCCCAGCCCTTCTTCCTTGCCGTCCTTGTACATCAGTTCATATTCTTCCCTGCCGCCGGGATAATAGCGTCGCTCCAGGCCATTTTGCTCGCCGTGAACATATTGCTCTACCGCAGCGCTGCCGTCGGTGTAATGGAATTTCCAGACGCCGGTCTTTTCGCCATTGCGGAATTGTCCTTCCGCATTGACCGCGCCGGAGCGGTAGAAGGTCTTGTACGTGCTGTCCTGCAACCCATTGTTATACCAGGCCAGTTCCATCGGTTCCCCGGTGACATACCATTCGGTCGAGGCGCCCACTTTTTGCGAGCGCCGGTAATCGACGCTGATATAGGGTTTTCCGTTCGGATAGACGAACCGGACCTGGCCCGTGCCTTCGGGCAGGTGAAACCGGCGCAGCTCATTCCCGGTAGTATCGTATTGCACATATTCTTCGAGCCATCCGCCATGGAATTTCCGCTCGAACTCTTTTCTGCCGTTCGGCGTGAATTCGGACCGATACCCCTCGACCACACCGTCGGAATAATAAACGCTGTCGGTCAGCGCCCCCAGTTCGTTATAATACAGCCAATAGCCCTGGGCATTGCCGTCTTTGTACCATCCTTCTTCCTGCACCTGCCCGTGATGGTACCACGACCGGTGATAGCCATCCTGCTTCCCGCCGGCATAAGGCGTCTCCACCTTTTTATTGCCGTTGGTATAGTAGGCGATGCTCGGGCCCTGTTCGCTCCCCGCCTGGTACACGTCGGTCTCGAACACTTTCCCGGAAGGATAATAAAAGGTCTCGGTGCCGTTGATATTCCATTTTTCGTCATAGGAATACTGGACACGCCGCGAGCCGTCGGGCAGGAAATCCAGCAGGTCGATCCCCGGACCGGCGCTTTCCGATTTCCCGATCTGGATGCCCGTCTTATCGAAATAGGTAGCCTTTTGCAAACGGCCGTTCGAATAGTTGTCGATGTGAAATACCTTTCCGTCATCGTCGAAGTATTTGACCTCACCATTGATCTTCCCGTTCTTTTGGGCGCAGCTGAAGTGCAGGACACCATTGTCATAGTATTCCCTGTATTCGCCCTCGGACTTGTCATTGACAAAATGATCGATACTCTTCAACTGTCCGTCATTGTACCAGGCTTTCCATTCCCCGTCTTGTTTGCCTGCCTTATAACTGCCCTCGACTTGCAGCCGGCCGTTGGGATAGCATTTTTTGTAGTCTCCGTCGAGCTGGCCATCCTTATAGGAAGCGATCACCGCGATCGAGCGGTTGCCGTTCCATGACCTGACCTCGCCGTTCAGCGTGCCGGCAGTATAATGTTCGAGCAGCGCGGTATCGCCGTTATTCTGAAACGTTAGCTTTATTCCATCCTCTTTGCCTTCGTGATAGTGTGTGATGGTATGAGGTGTCCCTACCCAGAAATAGGAGACCGACTCGCCTTCGAGTAATCCTTTTGTATACCAGGAGTGGGCGGCCATCGTCCCGGTGGAGAACCAGGAGGTCTCTTCGCCTTCCTGCCGGCCGTTGCTATAGAATTCTTTTCCTTTCAGCCTGCCGTCGAAAAAATAGGAATGGAACCAGCCTTCCTTTTTGCCTGCGCTGTTGTAAGACCCTGCATACCGGAGATTGCCGGGATTGTAGAAGAATTGCCAGTCCCCGAGAAGCCGGTCTTCCTTTACGAGATAGGTCCCATGGGAAGACAGTTCGCCTTTGGAGAAGAACCAGGATGCCGAAGCGGTATCCCTTTTGGCATAGTTGAGCTCGCGGGTCGAGCGGATATGATTGAAATAAGTGGCCGCACTTTCAAGCAGCGCCTGGATCGCTTTCTTGTTCTTCTTGTTGAACTCCTGTATGACGGGTATATCGACGCCATCGAACATGCGATTGATGAGGTATTCGAACTGTCGGTTCGCAAAAACGGATTTGAAATACGGAATATAATACTGCATCCAGAAATCGCTGTCGGATTCCTGGTATTGCATTTTTTCAAAGACCACCTGTATCTGACGGGAAATCGGGTCGTCCAGCTGTATCATCGGCTTGTAATTCCGGTCCAGCGCGATCTTCGATTGCAATATCTGTTCCAGCAGCGCATAGTTCTCATCCGGGTCGATCTTCCGCGTGTTGAGGATCGTTTGGATGGTGTCCATGTTCTTAGCGATCGCATCCAGGCCCCGTATGCAATTGGACTTGAATTTGCCTTCAGGATCGAGAAGCAGGTAGCCCATATAGCTAAGGAAGGCGGGGACCAGTTTGCCCTGCGACAACGCGCAATAACCCAGCTTGTAATGCGAACTATAGGAATAGGGGTCGATCAGCAGCGCCTGCCTGAAGACGGCTTCGGCGTCTGCGTAACGTCCAAGCTTGATCAAGGCAGACCCTTTGTTCAGGTAAAGGATGGAATAGGCAGGATATTTGTTGATTGCGGAATCGTATACCTGTATGGCCTGTTCGCTGGCGTTCGCTTCGTTGAGGGTATTCGCTATCCGGTTATACAGGTCGGGTTTCCGTTCGGGATCGGAATTCAACGTCAATCCTTTCCTGGCATATTCGAGGGATGCCGAGAACTGGCTATCTTCGTAGAGACAGGCGCTGATGCCATAAAGTGCGCGAACGTAGTTGGTATCGTTGCGGTCGATGCGTTCATAAAGCCCGATGGCCTTCTTATATTGCCCGGAATCGTAGAGATTGCCGGCCTGGTCGATCAGCGGTCCGGAAACGATAAGGGGATTGTTTTCCTGTGCGTAAAGGGAGATTGAAAGCAGTATCAGGGCAAAGGAGGTAAGATACCTGGTCATACTGGGATAGTTAGGAGTAATGGATTTCATCGAGAAAATACAACCTTATTTAGACAATAACGTATAAATGTTCCAAAAATATATATGCCAACTCCATTAGAGAATAAATCTTTGAAGAATCTGAACACCTTTGGGATCGATGCCCGCACAAGGTATTTTTCTGCCTTTTCCTCACCCGAAGAGCTGGCTGGTTTGGTGGAATGGGCCGGAAGTCGCCGCCGGCTGGTGCTGGGTGGCGGGAGCAATCTGCTTTTGACCGGGGATATCGACGGTATCGTGCTACACAATCGTATCTGCGGGATCGAGCAGGTGAATGAAGACGTGGACTATGTCTATGTGCGCGCCGGGGCGGGGGAGAATTGGGCCGATTTCGTCGAATATTGCATCGGGCGCGGCTGGGCGGGGCTGGAAAACCTTTCGCTGATACCGGGAAGCGTCGGCGCAGCGCCGATGCAGAATATCGGCGCCTATGGAGTGGAGCTGGCGAGCGTTTTTCTCGAGCTGGATGCCTGGAACCTGGCTAACCGGAAGATCGTTACCTTCACCCTCGGCGATTGCGAGTTCGGCTATCGGGACAGTGCATTCAAGGGGCGGTATCGGGATCAATTCGTGATCGTCAGCGTCACCCTCCGGTTGCGCAAGAGACCGATCTTTCATACCTCCTACGGCGCCTTACAGGAAGAACTGGACCGGATGGGCGTGCAGAAGCTCAGCATTCGGGCTATCTCGCAGGCGGTGATCGCCATCCGTCGCAGCAAGCTGCCCGACCCGGCGCAGATCGGTAATGCCGGCAGCTTTTTCAAGAACCCCTCCGTTTCCAATGAGCGATTTGCGGGGTTGCAGGCGAAATTCCCCGGGATCGTCGGGTATCCCACTGTATTGGGCGGCACCACCAAGCTGGCCGCCGGCTGGATGATCGAGCAATGCGGCTGGAAGGGGTATCGGCGCGGAGACGCCGGAGTACATGAGCAACAGGCTCTCGTGCTTGTGAACTATGGGAATGCAAAAGGCTCCGAGATCTACCGGCTCAGTGAAGAGATAGCCGCCAGCGTGCGCGAAAAATTCGGGGTGACCCTCGAAAGAGAGGTGAACGTGGCCTGATCGGGAAGCAGCCCACCCGTCTCAGTTGAATTCATCTCCTTCGAGGTCTTCGTCGTCATTGCCGAAATTGCTCCCCGAAGATCCGAGATTTACCATCGATCCGATCAGGTCCTTGAACTCTATTTTTCCCTCGACTACTTTCTTGCTGATCAAAGAATACGCGGCCAGGCCATGAAGGACGAATTCCATCAGCAATGCAGCTTCGCGTTCGTTGGCGTGTTTGAAATACTTCTTCACCAGCGCATGCAGACCGTCCACTTTATATAGCGCCTGTATCTTTTCATGATCGGGTGTGTTGAAGAAAAGATTGAGATGATTCCCCTTGTCGAACCAATGGGTGATGGGGCGAAAGGGATTGTCCTCGCGGGTGTCGGCCTTCCGTTTTTTCAGCTGTTCCGGGTTGGGGAAGTAATTGACGAACTGGGAACGGAAGGCTTTCTCCAGCAGATTGAAGGCCACCTGGTAGGGCCCCTCCTGTTCGCCTTCGTAAACCAATTCGATCTTGCCGGTGATGGAGGGCACGATGCCGACCAGGTCGCTCATCCAGACGGGCGTTTCCTTTTCATTGTTGAGGATGGCGCGGCGTTCGGCGGCGCTGACGGCATTTTCGAAGGCGGCGATGGTGAGACGTGCGGAAACACCGCTTTTCTTGTCGACATACTCACTGCCGCGCGCTTCAAAAGACACCTGTTCGATCAGGCGTTTGACCAGATCGCTGACGATGACGCGGCCCTTCTGCTCTTCATGGATGTCCGCTTCCTGTTCCGTGATGGCGAGCGCCGTCTCGATGCTTTTGGGATAATGCGTGAGGATCTGGCTCTCGATACGATCCTTGAGAGGGGTGACGATGGAACCCCGGCTCGTATAGTCCTCGGGATTGGCGGTAAATACAAAAAGCATATCCAAAGGCATCCGCAACTTGAAGCCCCTGATCTGGATATCGCCCTCTTCCAATATATTGAACAGCGACACCTGGATCCGGGCCTGCAGATCCGGGATCTCGTTGATGACGAAGATTCCCCTGTTGCTTTTTGGGATGATACCGAAGTGGATCACCTCTTCATCGGCAAAGGTCAGCCGCAGATTGGCGGCCTTGATGGGGTCGATATCCCCGATAAGATCGGCCACGCTGACGTCGGGGGTTGCCAGCTTTTCTCCATAGCGCTCGCTGCGATGCAGCCAGCTGATCGGGGTATTGTCGCCCTTTTCTGCCATTAGATGCCGGGCAAATTTGGATATTGGGTGAAAAGGATCATCATTTACTTCGCTTCCTGTAATGTAAGGTACATATTCATCCAGCAGCTCGATCATCTGTCTGGCCATCCTGGTCTTGGCCTGTCCGCGGAGACCGAGGAAAAGGATATTGTGACGGGAAAGCAGCGCCCGTTCCGTATCCGGAATGACCGAATCCTCATAGCCCAATATCCCCGGAAAGGTCGTTTCTTTCCGCTTCAGCTTGCAGATAAGGTTCTCGCGAATCTCTTCCTTGACTGATCTGCTTCTATAGCCGGACCTTTTCAATTCTCCCAGTGTCCTGATCGTTGTGCTGTCCATTTCCTTGTTTTAGTGTACCTGATGTTTGGTGAACTTCGCGCACGTATCCGCCCCTCCGGGCCGTCCGCTCAGTAGACCGTTTTCCGTTTGCCGCTTTCAAAGTCCCGGAAGATAAAGCTGCCGAGACGGTCGAGCGATGCAAAAAAGGCCTTTCCATTGTTGGTCTCCGTGAACTCATTGACGAATCGTTGCAGATAGGGGTCGCTGGCGATCATGAAGGTGGTGATGGGAATTTTTATTTTTTTGCATTGTGCTGCGAGGTTGAGACAACGGCTGGTGATCTTGCGATCGAGACCAAAGCTGTTCTTATAGTATCGTTTTCCAATCTTCAGGCAGGTTGGTTTGCCGTCGGTGATCATAAATATCTGTTTGTTCGCATTGCGCCGACGGCGAAGTATATCCATCGCCAGTTCGAGACCCGCCACCGTATTGGTATGGTACGGTCCGACCTGCAGATAGGGGAGGTCCTTTATCTCTACCGGCCATGCATCGTTGCCGAAAACGACAATATCCAGGGTGTCCTTCGGGTATTTCGTGGTGATCAGCTCGCTCAGCGCCATCGCGACTTTTTTGGCGGGTGTGATCCGGTCTTCCCCATACAGGATCATAGAGTGTGAAATGTCGATCATCAGCACGGTGGAGGTCTGCGCCTTGAAATCGGTTTCCCGGATGGTCAGATCGTCCTCCTGCATATTGAAGCGATCGATGCCGTGATTGATCTGGGCGTTCCGGATCGATTCGGTGAAGTCGATCTGCTCCAGCTGGTCGCCGAAACGGAAAGGACGGATCTCGGGATTGACCTCGTCGCCAAGCCCGGGTTTGAACGTATTGTGATTGCCCTGCCGCGTTTTTTTCAATTTCCCGAATATCTCTTCCAGCGAACGCCGGCGGATACCCTGCTCGGTCTTCGGCGTGATGCTGATCTCGCCGGTCTGGCGGTTCTCATCGATATAACCTTTGTCCTTGAGGTCTTCGATAAAATCGCCCATGCCGTATTCGTCGTTGGTGACCTGGTATTCCTTGTCGAGCTGGTTCATCCATTGCAAGGCTTCCCCTACGTCTCCGTTCGTGTAGCTGAGCAGCTGCATGAAGATGTCCAACAGCTGATCGAATTTCGATTTGCCGGATTCGTTGGGATCATAGCGGTTGAAATGGAACCCTATCATGCGTACAATTTACAGATTAAAAACAACTTATTCAACCAAATGGTTCTGGGTAAAAAATGGCCGCCTACCCAGAAAAAGTAAACGGCCATTTTTTCAAAATGCTATGGTTGTCTTATCTAGCTGACGGCGTAACCGCTGGGGGTTTCGGTGCAGTGCCGAACTGCTTCTCCCAGTCATCCAGTTGCAGCAACAATTGATAGCTGCTGAGGATATCGTCGATAAACTCGCCCTGTTTTTCCGACAGATTGCCGCCCTTGTTTTGTCTGGCCATCTGCGCGTTGATCGCCAGCTGCTCGTTGCTCATGCTTTCGCCCAGCGAGTTATAGTAGCGCATCTGCTGGCTCAGGTCCTTTTTGAGCGAAGCCGCCACCTTTTTGGCCAGCGTCATATCCCCCGACTGGTAACAGGCCAGCAGGAAGCTCATCGAGATCCGGTCGTGCTGATTGCCGCGGTTGGACGTCATGCCATACGGGAAATTGGGTTCATAGACATTTTGGTCGAAATGTTCCAGAATGTTGCGCGCGGAATCTTTTTTACCCGCATCTATCAGGCTCAGCGCCAGCTGTGCGTGGGCTGCACGGAGCGTGTTGAGGTGACGGCGGTTCTCCTCGTCATAGTAGACCCCCGGGGTGATGGCATTCCCATAAGCGAATTTGGTCATCATGTTCCGGTAGGCGAGGTCATTGTTGTAGTATCCCCAGTTCGTATTCCGGCTTTCCACCGGCACCAGCTGTCCGGCCAGACCGTTTTGCCGGATATATTTCTCCAGGCCCAGATCGGCTACCTCATAGGTCGAATTGAAACAGATGGGACGCTGCCACCGATTCGCGGCGATGACGGCCAGAACGGCCAACTCATTTTTGAAAAGATAGCCTTTCTTCGGGTTGATGTCCAGGTGCAGCTCGCTGACGACGCTGTCCCCCGGCATGACCGTGCCATTGGCGCGCACCTTATTGATATCCACGGGTACCGACAGCTTATGAACGGGCAGAAAATGATAGATATCCCCTTCTTCCGAAGCCTGCTGGTATTGCGGGGCGTCGCTGCCGACGACGTTCTTGAAGATGTCGTATGCGTCATAATATTTATTCTGATCGAAACCCGGCAGAGGGCTGATCACCACGGCGTCGCGGTTGTTGCCTTCGATCTGCTCGGGTGTGAAGAGCACATCCGTCGGGCCGCTCTCGTTCACTTTGTAGCGCAACTGATTGATATACCAATCGGTGCCAAGCAGGCTGTAGTTCATGACCCGGACGTCGGGCCGGATGCCTTCCACTTCCTGCGCATACCATAATGGATAGGTATCGTTGTCGCCAAAAGAAAAGAGGATAGCATTTTTAGGGCAGCTTTCGAGGTAATCCTTGCCGATATCCCTGGCCAGCGTCTTTTTGCTTCGGTCGTGATCATTCCATTCCTGGCTTCCCATGAGGACCGGAACGGCCAGGAAACAAAGCCCCGCGGCGGCATAGCCGGCCAGATCGGGTTTGCCCTTCAGTGCATATTTCTCCAGTATCTCCTGCACCCAAATGACGCCCAGACCGATCCAGATAGCAAAGGCGTAACAGGCTCCGGCAAACGCATAGTCCCTTTCGCGCGGCTGAAAACCGGCCTGGTTGAGATAGATGACGATCGCAAAACCTGTGAAGAAGAACAGGAGGGCGGTAACGAGGAAATCCCGCTTGCCGCGGTTGGCCTGCACGAAGAAACCGATAAAGCCGAGGATCATGGGCAGCAGGTACATCCGGTTCCAGGATTTGTTGTTCTTCCGGATCGTGTCGGGCATGCTGCTTTGATCGCCGAGGAAATAATTATCAACGAACGGGATACCCGTGATCGCATTGCCGTCGCGGACGTTGCCGAAACCCTGCAGGTCATTCTGTTTGCCGGAGTAATTCCAGAAGAAGTATCGCAGGAACATCTCCCAGTTCTGATAGCTGATGAAATACTTGATGTTGTTGAGCATGGTCGGAGGATCATCGTCATTGATGCCTCCATAATTCTTATAAGCGTCGATCTGGTTGCGGTCGTTATTGGGATCCCACATACGGGGGAAGAAATGAGAGGACGGGGTATTGGCCCAGTCGTCGCGATAGGTCTTACCCGCGACATCGTATTTCTCTTTGCCTTTCACATAGAGCGGTCCGTTCTCGACGCGAGGCGCGCGGTCGGTATAGTCCGGTCCATAAAGGATGGGCCAGTCGCCATATTGTTCGCGGCTGAGATAGCCCACGAGGCTCACCGGATTGTCCACATTGTACATATCCACTCCCGGATCGGCATTGCTGCGGATCATGGTCGTAAAATAGGTGGAATATCCCAGCAGCATGAAGGCAAAACACCATAACGCCATCTTGAAATTGGGCAGCCGCTCGGCCTTGATGAAATACCCGACCACCCATGCAATGACCAGGGCAACGACGAGTTTCAAGAAACCGCCGCCCGTAATTCCCGTTCCGCTGAACAGCAACGGCAGGATTACGATCAGCACGAAGAGGATCAGCCACATGCGGATGCGCGAGACGGTAACTGTCTCGCGTTTGAACAGCAGCCCCCAGGTGAGCAGCGCCGCCAGCAACAGGTAATAGAACCCAAAGCCGGTGAAGAAAGGCAAGCTCAGGCTGTTGACGAAAAAGATGTCGAAGGCGCCGGCGCCTTTGATGGTGTATTGAATGACGACCACCTGTACGATGCCGGTGATGACGCAGCCGACGACAAAAGCCAGGATGGTGCCCCA
>Ga0134125_10000843_pt1 | contig 39811 bp, 30 predicted proteins | sample KB31751_FD_96464 | JGI IMG/M metagenome (GOLD analysis project Ga0134125, IMG submission 96464) | Terrestrial soil microbial communities with excess Nitrogen fertilizer from Kellogg Biological Station, Michigan, USA - KB3-175-1 | ecosystem: Environmental > Terrestrial > Soil > Unclassified ...
ACTTTCCAAATGCGCAAGTAATCAATAAGAGGATTAACTCGCCTCTCGATCTGCTCCTGCTCAAGACACAAGCCTGCGATCAGACTAGTAGCGAGTTGGAAAAGTTGAGGCAGGCAGGATGCCTGCGCTCCCGGGCTCATCACAATCTAATTAACGACGGGATTCACTCGGCGTGGGCGCGTTTGCTGTTGTTCGAGAGGCTTTGGGAGGGGCTTAGAATTCGTTGGTTCAATTTTACGAGGAATGGGCATCAGCACTCGTCGCACGTTGCTGGGCGTCGAGTTTCGTAGCAATGGCTGCGGCGTTGCCTGAGCCGCACTGACGCTGGTTTCCAGCCGGCCAGCCGAAGCTGAAGTTGGCCTGGTAACCTGCTCATTCTCTTCCTGCTCGTCTTCACTTTCGACGTCCTCCTCGTCTAACGAATTCAGTTCGTTAGCGGCGGGTCGCTTGGCAGCAATCTGCAGATCTGTCGGTGTTCCGAATCGGCCGTTCAGTTCGCGATAGATTCGTCCTGCAACAGCAGCGGGGAAGTGGCTGTGTGCGTCTGCTCCTCTGGCGATGACGACTACAGCGAGCCGAGGATTTGCCAGCGGTGCATACGAAGTGAATAGTCCGACCCAGGTTCCATTTTCGATGCATGTGCCGGTCTTGCCGGCCACAGTGGCTTGCGGATCTTTTGCACGCCTGCCCGAGCCGTAATTCACGGCGCCAACCATCCCTGGAACCATGTAGCGAAGCAGATCGAGATCCATGTTGATGTTTCGTCGAATGCCAGGTTTGAATTTCGCAAGCTCCTGTGGCGTTCGCAGGATGCGAGGTGATATCAACTTGCCGCCATTAGCCATTGCCGACACCAAAGTTGCCAGCTGAATTGCGGTAACTTTGAAATCATCACCATGCGATGACATGTGATTTACGGCGTATCCAGTCTTCATATTGGGAAGTTGTCCGGCAGACTCGCTCACGCCATTAATGCCTGTCTTTTCACCAAGACCTAAGCGGCGGGCGTACGAAATCATCTTGCTGAAGCCAACCTGTCCGCCAACTTCCTGGAAATAAGTGTTGTTGGAATAGGCGAGAGCATTGGTGAGATTGATCCGGTTCGAGTCAGAGATGTTCACCGTATTCGTCGGATCGATCACTTGTTCGTTCAGTCCAGCCAGACCGGTGACGAGCTTAATCGTCGAACAAGGTTTGAAGCCACGCCGTAGAGCCCATTCCTGATTAACAATTGCATAGACGCGGCCGCTGTTTGGATCCATAACAACGACTGTTCCTGCGTGCTCGCCCAGCGCGTTCAGTGCCACTCGCCGCACTTCAGGGTCTTCGCCGGTCGTGTTATCGCGGCTTATCAGGGCCTGGACGTCAGCGCGCATGGCATTGTCAATAGCTCGCTGTCGAGCGATGGCCGCAAGTCTGGCTGCTTCGGCTCGACGCCTTGCTTGTTGGCGCTGAAGCTCGAGCGCGCGTTGCCTCTTCAACGAAAGTGGTCGCTGCACGTTTGATACAGCTCGACTACGTCGATCAGTCTTTTCAGTTTTCGTGCGTTGAGCTTTTTTGGCGCCGAGTGACGTCGTGGCCGAAGTCAAAATCAGTGTGAAGAGGAGGAGAACGGCTAGAGTGTATTTAGAGTTCATTATGGAATTCATTTCCCGAATCTCTCGAACGGTGACTGGATCTGCGGTCTGCTTGAGTCAGGGGAGAGAAATTGGACAGGAGAGCGGTTTGAGAATCGCGCTTGCGGCGGATTATCGTGTGGGGCGCACGCCAAGGGCGATGCGCTTCGTTTCTAGATATAGCACTTCTCGTGCCCGATAATCAATCAAGTTCTTGTTTGATTTGAAACGCAATCAATCGCAGCGAAAACCTGGTGTGTTCTGGAAAGATTCTTCGATGGCACGATCGTTGTCAGGGAGGACGCGGATAGCCACAAAAGCTGCCCGCCTTTCTACTTTATGAGGAAGGTTGGCACAACGTGGCCGCAGTTTTCCCGCCCGAAAAGCCCCAAAGCTAAAGCCGTTGCCTGCCGGTTAAGGCCAGGAACTCTTTAACCGATTCAACGTGTGTTGGTGTTCCTGTTTCAAAACCCGGCCACAGATTCCACGGACGTTAGTTTGAATCAAGTTATCCTGACGCATTTTTATCTTACTGAATCAGTGTAATCTGCGTAATCTGTGGCTAAAGTTGATTCTGATTGCGGCGACACGGTAACGGAGCACTAACCTCACATTGACACTGTTAGTCGGCGCAAGTTAATCTGTTGTCCCGTGAATCACACGGGTCTCAATCCCAAAAAAATCGCAGTCGCAATCGTCCCCGCGCGTTTCGCCTCTAATCGGCTCCCTGGAAAACCGCTTCTCGAGATCGCCGGCATTCCCATGATTTGTTGGGTCGTTGAGCGAGCTCTATCGGCAGAATCTGTCGCGAAAGTTATTGTAGCGACGGACGACATTCGTGTGTTCGAGGCAGTCAAGAGCGCGGGTTACGACGCAGCCATGACGAGTCCCGATCATACCAGCGGAACCGATCGTTTGGCAGAAGTCGCCGGCTCGCTCGATGCAGAAATTATTGTTAACGTGCAGGGTGACGAACCGTTAATCGCGCCCGAGACCATAGATCGAGCGGTCCGAGCGCTGCTCGACGACGAGCTGTGCCCAATGTCGAGTACCTGGGAGCCAATCGAGAACAGTCACGATGTCCTCAGTCCGGATGTTGTCAAAGTGGTCATCGATGAAGATGAACACGCGCTGTATTTCTCGCGCTCGCCAATTCCGTATCCTCGCGAGATAGTGCGACAGCACGGTTCGCTCGAAGCGGCGTTTGCAAATGAACCGGGGCTAAAAGCTCGATTCAAGAAGCACACGGGCCTGTATGTTTACCGGCGAGAGTTTCTTCTTCAGTTCGCGAGCTGGCCGCCGTCGGCTCTGGAGCAATTAGAGTCCCTGGAGCAGCTACGCGCATTGGAACGTGGAGTTAAGATTAAAGTCGTCGAAAGCTGTAGCGCCTCAATCGGTGTTGATACTGCCGAAGATCTTGAACGAGTGAGGCAGTTGGTTGGAACACAGACTAGTCCGCCTAGTAAGAGGGCTAGCAGTTAATTGTTATTAGTCGCAGTCTACTTCATATGAACGACTGGATTGGATTAGGAATAATCGGAGCGATCGTGTTGCTAGCGATCTTTTTTCTGATTTACCTGAGCAGGCCATACACCGTAACGCCGGAAGAGTTTGAAAAGCGCGCGCAGGAAGGCCCGGGTCTAATTAATGCCGGCATGATTGGTCTTCAAAAGATGCTGGAGCCGGGCGCCAAGAAGGCCATCGAAGTCCAGGAGGATTTACGCGCTGGTCGCTACAATAAGAAGGATCAATCCGGCGATCCTCCCGAAGCAGGAGAAGAGGAAGAAGAAGTAAAAAGTGAAAAGTAAAAAGGCAAAAGTGCGGACGGAGCTTCGGCTGGCTGATTAGAGACTGCTCGCCGCTGGAGAGCTGGCATGATGGCAAGACAAAACTGAACTCGTACGGCGTTCGAACTTTGCCTTTTTACTTTAACTTTTTACTTTCCCAGGAGAGCTTATGCCGAAATACATATTCGTAACGGGCGGGGTGGTTTCAAGCCTTGGAAAGGGTTTGGCAGCTTCTTCGATTGGTTGCTTGCTTGAAGCCCGCGGCTTGCGCGTCACTTTTATCAAGCTCGATCCCTACATCAACGTCGATCCGGGAACGATGTCGCCATTTCAGCATGGTGAAGTCTTTGTCACTGACGATGGTGCGGAAACGGATCTGGATCTCGGCCACTACGAGCGATTCACGCACGCGCATTTCTCTCAAGCTAACAACTGGACCACCGGCAGGATTTATCTCTCGGTGATCGAAAAGGAGCGTCGCGGAGACTATCTCGGGAAGACCATTCAAGTAATACCGCACATCACCAACGAGATTAAGGAAGCCGTCCGCGCGGTCGCAAGCAAGAATAACGTTGACGTAATAATTGTCGAAATTGGCGGCACGGTCGGTGACATCGAGTCACTTCCTTTTCTCGAGGCCATCAGGCAAATGGGAAATGAGGAAGGCCAGCAAAATGCGCTTTTCATTCACGTCACCCTCGTTCCTTACATCGCTGCAGCCGGCGAATTGAAAACTAAACCAACTCAGCATTCAGTCCGAGACCTTCGGGAAATCGGCATCGCGCCGGACGTGCTGCTATGCCGGTCCGAAAAGCCCCTGGCGCGCGAACTAAGGCTAAAGATCGCGGGCTTCTGCAACGTGAAAGAATCAGCGGTAATCAGCGCCTACGATGTCGATACGATCTACGACGTTCCACTCGCTTTTTACGAGCAAGGTCTCGATGAGCTCATTGTCACTCAACTCGGATTGGCAGAAGTTGGATCTCATTCGGATCTTTCAAGCTGGCGCCAGCTTGTCTCGACTATTCGTGAGCCATCGGGGGGCACGGCTTCCATTGCAATCGTCGGCAAGTATGTTGAGCTTGAAGATTCTTACAAGTCATTACGCGAAGCACTCACGCACGGCGGCGTAGCCAATAACGTGCGAGTCGACGTGCGTTGGATCGAGTCTGAAGAGTTGATGGAAGACGACCACTACGAATCACGGCTTCGAGACTTTGACGCGATCCTGGTGCCCGGTGGATTTGGCAAGCGCGGCACTGCCGGGATGATTCGCGCCATCGCCTATGCCCGGCGAAGCAAGACGCCATACTTCGGCATCTGTCTCGGGATGCAGACCGCTTGCCTCGAATTCGCTCGGAATGTCTGCGGAGTTAAGGACGCCGACTCGACTGAGTTTGATGTGGACACTCCTGACCCGGTTATCTTCAAATTGAGGGACTTGGTTGGGGTGGAAGAATTCGGCGGAACGATGAGACTGGGAGCTTGTCCCTGCCGGCTGGCGCCGGATTCGCTGGCTCGCGAGATCTATCACGGAGCCGCGGAAATAAGCGAACGACATCGGCATCGCTACGAGTTTAATCCTGAATATCGGGAACGACTGGCGGAAGCCGGACTGATTTTCAGCGGCGTCTCTCCGGATGAAAGGTTTGTCGAGATTGTCGAGCTGCCTCGCGAAGTTCATCCCTGGTTTCTTGCTTGTCAGTTTCATCCTGAATACAAATCAAAGCCTCTCAGCGCCCACCCCATCTTCGCTTCATTTGTAGCCGCTGCTTACGCCAATCGCCTGCAAAACGAGAATTCAATGGAGAAGGTCGAAGAAGTTGACCTGGTGCCGCACGAGCGCGCCAGCGCAACCGGTGCTGACTAAAACTGAGCGAAGGGACCTGTCAACAGCTTGCACTTCTTGGTTCTTTGCTCTTGGTCCTTTGTCCTTTGTGCTTGAATCTTTGTCGACTCGGGTTATTTCCAAAAAGGAGTAAAGCAGGACGGCGTAAGCGCAAAGAACAAAGTACAAAGTACAAAGAACCACGCACATCACTCACGACCAAGACCAACACTGAAAGACCGGTAGTGCCCTAATTTGGAGTGCGCCGACCTGTCGGCGCTTTCGTCGCTGCGACCTGTCGCAGCAAGTTGTCGAAAACAGCCTATTATCAAAGCCCGCAGCGTCGAGCCGCCGCGGGCGAAAGCGATGACAGTTCATCGCACTCCAAAATAGGACACTACCGAAAGACCCAAGACCTTTTTCTGAAAGTGCATCCGCGCTACTTTTGCGAGATAATCCCCAAGGGCTCCAGCTCCCATTAGCGATCACAAACTTCATGCTTCATTGCCCCACATGCGGTAAGGAATACTCCGAGGACCTCAAGTTCTGTCCGCACGATAGCTCGCTATTGCAGGCTGATGCCACCAATGCTTCAGAAGCGCCAGTAGATCCGCTGCTGGGACGGACCCTCGATGAGAAGTACCTGCTGGAAGAGAAGCTCGGCATCGGGGGGATGGGCACCGTCTATCGTGCTCGCCACTTGCTTATCGATCGAGCCGTCGCCGTCAAAGTTTTGAATCAGCGTTTCGTAGAAGACGAAGCGGCGAAGGCCCGTTTTCGTCGTGAAGCTAAAGCCGCCGGGCGTCTGCAACACACCAACGCTGTTGGCGTGACAGACTTTGGCGAGACGAGTGATGGTTACGTTTACCTGGTTATGGAGTTGCTGGAAGGGAAGACCTTGCAGAGCTTGTTGGCCAGGAACGGCCCCTTGGATCTTGCGCATGCCGTCTCGATCGTATTGCAGGTCTCTTCAGCCGTAGCCGCTGCCCACGAGGCTGGAGTCATTCACCGAGACCTGAAACCAGCGAACATATTTATCGTCCATCGCTCCGATGTTCCGAGCGTGGTAAAGGTGCTCGATTTCGGCATCGCAAAACTCGCCGCAGATTCCGTGGATGACGAGGACCGCATGACGCTGACTCAAGTAGGCGTGATGATCGGTACGCCTCGGTACATGTCTCCCGAGCAATGCAATGGCGACCCGCTAACTCCGGCCGCGGATGTTTACAGTCTCGGTGTAATTCTGTACGAGATGCTGACCGGCACCGTCCCTTTCAGTGGCATGACACCGTTGGCGATTGCGATGCGGCACTCAACTGAATTGCCACGGCCTCCTCGCGAAGTGGTGACTACCATTCCGGAGCAACTCGAGCAGGTGGTGCTGCACGCGCTCGAGAAGAAGCCTCAAGACCGACCGCAAAATGCGGGAGCGTTTCGAGAGGAATTGCTCGACACGGCGGAACGGCTCGGGCTCGAGCACGCGGCTGCTTCGACGGCGCCTAGCATGGAGGCGCTTCGCAATGCCGGAACAGAATCGCCTTCGGGAAGACTCGTTGTTGACCTGAGCCGGTTGCGCGAGCATCGCGCCGCGACTTCCGGCGCCGGGGAATTTCCGACAATTCTCAAAACTGACGCAGAACGAATTCTGGCTGCAACTGCTCCGGCCGCTGCGGAAGTTCCCTCAGCTAATGAGGTGCGAGAAATCCGTCGTATCGATGTTCCTATTCAAGTTGTCCCCCCGCCTCATTGGCTGAACAAAAAGTCTCTTGCAATAATCTCTGCACTGTTGGTGCTACTCGTGGTGACGGGGATAGCATGGATGGTCAGTCGCTCGCGCCAGGCTGCAACTGACGCGGGAGCTGTTGTCGTGGCTAGCCCGTCGCCGGAAACAAGCCCAACACCTTCACCGTCTCCATCAGCGTCGCCCAGTCCATCACCGCGCCGACAGGATGCGGCGAAGAAACCGCAGAAGAAGGAATCAAAAGTTGGCTCGGTATTGAATAAGTTCAAGAAGATTTTGAAGAAACGGTTTTGATTGAACGTGGACTACAGGTGCTAAGAGTTCAAACTTTAGTTTGTGTTTTGTGAAGCCCCAACCTGAAGGTTGAACTCTAAGCACCAGTTCGGTGGCTTGTATATGAACTCTTTCCAGGTTGGCAATGCGACTTTTGGTGGCGGTGGGTTAACGATCATCGCCGGTCCCTGTGTCATTGAATCGCCCGAACACACGATGATGATGGCGCGAGCTTGCGCCGAGCGCGCCCAAAACGCGGGCCTCGATCTGGTGTTCAAAGCCTCGTTCGATAAGGCAAATAGATCGTCGGTAAGGAGTTTTCGAGGTCTTGGAATGGAAGCTGGACTTGAAGTCCTGCGCCAGGTAAAGCAAGAACTGGGTCTTCCATTGCTGACTGACGTTCACGATGTCTCGCAGGTTGGACCAGTTGCCGAAGTCGTCGATATTCTGCAAATCCCTGCGTTCCTATCACGACAAACAGATCTTGTGCTTGAAGCAGCACGCTCAGGTCGCGCTGTGAATGTTAAGAAAGGACAGTTCCTGGCGCCGCAAGACGCGCGGAACATAGTCGACAAGGCGCGCGCAGCGGGTTGCGAGAAGCTCCTGTTGACCGAGCGCGGAGTCAGCTTTGGCTACAACAATCTCGTAGTGGACATGCGTTCCTTTCCAATTATGCGCAGCTTTGACGTCCCGGTCGTTTTTGATGTCACTCATTCTCTGCAACTTCCCGGTGGGCTCGGCCATGCAACGGGTGGACAATCGGAATACATCGAACCGCTTGCTCGTGCCGGTGTAGCCTGCGGTGTCGATGCGGTGTTCATGGAAGTTCATGAAGAGCCCGAGCGGGCGCTTTCCGACGGTCCAAACGCGCTGCCCCTTTCGAGAATGCAAGCGTTGCTAAATATGTTGAGCGAGATTCATCGACTTGTAGGCTCAGCCAGCCTGTAATTAGCGTGTGCTTGCAGAAAGTTACTGAGTTCCGCAAATCTTTGTGTTCAGCTGAAGAGTAAGATTATTTATGAAACGATGTCTCGTCACTAGCTTTGTCGTTGTTCTTCTGACAACTTTCTCGTATTCGGCGAATGCTCAGGATGCTGCGCGAGCCTCCTACCAGATTGCCAGTTATGACATCGGGGCGAACGTGGTCCAGTCCGAGCGAGCCCTGGCCGCAATCACTACCGTTGTAATCAAGAATACCGGTAAGGCCGCTGGCTCAAATCTCACGCTGCGGTTGAACTCAAAAGCAAAACTGAAGAGTGTTACCGCAAACGGCGCCAGCGTCACTTTTCATCCACTGGCTGACGCGAACGCGGGTCTGCAGCGAGTAAACATCACTTTAACAACTCCTCTGGAAGCAGGTAACAGCGTCAGTCTCGTGTTTGATTACCGCTTACCCGTGGAGAACAACACTGGGTTGGAAACGATTTCCGCCCTCGGCTCTCAATTTCGACCCGAGTCGTTTTGGTATCCCGTACTAAACACTTCATTCACAGTTCGCGGGATTGATACCGCTCCCTACAAACTTCGTATCGAGGGCGGTAACGTGCTGAGCTCAGGAACTGAGAAAGATAATGGGGCGAGCTTCGAGCAGCCGCTTTATGGCCAACCCTTCTTCCTGCAGGGCGCCTGGGATCGTGTGGAAGGATCAGCGGACGCGAAAGGAGTCACGGCGTACTTAACAAGCGGGGCGCCGGCGGAGGAACGAAAGCAAGCTGAGGTGATGCTGGCCGTAGCCGCTGCAGCTCGATCGTTTTATGCGTCGCTCTTAGGATCGGCTCCCGCGATACCTCTTCGTTTGGTGTCGGTGCGGCGTGGCGCGGGCTTTGGCGATACGGGAACTATCCTGATTGAACGAGCAGCCTTTCGACGTTCAAAGCTTGATGCCGCAACGACAATGTCAATCGCGGAATCCATCGCTCGTTTGTGGGTAGGCGCTCAAGCTCCCATCAGGGGTGAAGGATCGTCAGTCTTGCGGGAAGGCTTTACCCGATATCTCGCTGCTTTGTTTTTGGAAAAGCAGTTCGGCCGCGATGCCAGCGAAGCTGAGCTGCTGCGCGAACGCATGAGCTACGCCATTGTTGCAAAGCGTGATGCGCCAATCTCTCGCACGACGCAACTCGACGATACTTACTTCAGTTCAGTGCCAAACAAAGGTGCGATGGTGTGGCGTTTGGTCGAGCGAAAGCTTGGTAAGGATGCGTTCATGACGAGCATGCGCTCGCTCCTGCAGAGCAATGACCTAACTCTGACTGCGGTCCGTGCTGCATTGACTGCGCAAGGTGGAGAGCCGCTCAAGAAGTTGCTCGAATATGAATTGGATCAGCCTACGGAAATGGATTTGATGGTCGGGGTTCCACAATTACGAGGCGCAGAGTCAGTGGCGGCGCTCCGGAATCTGGGTTCACTCGATGCGCAGGTCACAGTCACCGCCCTCACGGCATCAGGCGAGCGGCTCAAAGTCGAAGCAACCGTTCCGGCGCAGAATTTCGCTGAGGCTGTGTTCAAAACCTCGGCGAAGATAACGCGCGTCGAAGTCGATCCGGACAAGCTCTTTCCTCAGATCGATTACTCCAACGATGTGGCCCCACGCGCGCCCGATATTGCCGGAGCGTTGGCGGACGCCTTGCGCTACTTCAATGGGCAGGAATTTGCTCGAGCTGAGTCGACCGCTCGTGAGGTTCTCGCTGCAGCGCCAAAGATGCAGGAGGCCCGGGTGATGTTAGCGCGTGCTTTGCTTGGCCAGAACAAAACTGATGAGGCGGAGACAATATTTCGAGCGCTGCTGGAGGACCCGCTGCCGCTCTCAAATACTTTGGCTTGGGCAAATATTGGCCTCGCGGAGATCGCTGCGAAGAAGGGACAAGGAGCTGACGCGGGACGTCGCTACACGGACGCAATCAAAGCGGAAGGTGAATATGGATCGGCGCTGGCGGCGCGGGCCGCTCGAATCAGAGCTGAGGCTTCGCCGGCGGTAGATGACTCAATTCGAACCTTTTTGGCTCAGCTCGATAAGGACATCACGAATGGAACCAAGGCCGATGTCGAAAGCAAAGTCGTCCCAGGCGAATTGATTAGATTCGTGAATGGCATCGTTGGGACCAAGCCTGAAGTTTGGCAAACGCGAGTGTTGAGAACGGAACAGTGGGACCCAAATCTTTCGGCAGCGGATGTGACAATCAATTCGAAAGTTCTGGGCAAGGAAGCTTCAGGGACCGCACTCTTGTTATTGGTTCGTTCGGGTAATACGTGGAAGTTGGCCGGCATCGAACTCTTCGAAGTCCGGTAAATGTACTGCAGGCTGCCAGCCTGCAGCTAAGACCTAAAAGAACCTGGCCACAGATTACGCAGATTACACAGATGTAAAGACGACCACATGAGATCCGTTTTCATTTTCAGAGCTTTCTTGAGATAGGACAGGAAGACTTCTGCGCCGTTCATTTAAGTTATGTTTCCAACTCCAAAAGTTCGCCTAACGAGCAACAACAAAACATCTGTGGAATCTGCGTAATCTGCGGATAGGTCTTACTGATAATGGAAAATCTGGCTGAGATAGAGCGACGGGCAGCGCGCATCAAGCTATTATTGATGGACTGTGATGGTGTGCTCACCGATGGCGGTCTGATGTTGCTGGAAAACGGCGACGAGCAGAAAACTTTCAACGTGCGAGATGGACATGGACTTGTCTTGCTTCATCGTGCCGGCCTTCAATCAGGAATAATATCTGGCCGAACCTCCAGCCTGGTTACGCGCCGCGCGTCTGAGCTGGGAATGAATTTGGATCTCGTTAGTCAGGGTTCATGGGACAAGATTAAGGACTTCGAGACTTTGCTGGCTAAGGCTGGCGTTAGTGACGATGAAATTGCATTTGTTGGAGATGACGTTACCGACATCCCGCTTATGCATCGTGCCGAGTTTGCCATCGCAGTCGCTGACGCCGTCCCCGAAACTCTTGCAGCCGCACATTATGTGACTCAAGCGAGAGGCGGGCATGGCGCCATTCGCGAAGTCTGCGAAATCATCCTCAAAGCGCAGGGCCACTGGAGCAGGCTAATGGAGCGGTATGTTGGGACGTAAGGCAGGAACAGTGAGATGGGGAGAACGGGAGCCGCGGCGGCACGGTGGGACTGTAATCTCATTCACACCGTGGCTTCAGCCCGGTGGTGATGGACGCATCTGAAACTCTAAACCGTTTCAACGGTTTTCTAATAGTTTGGCCAAATGGAATTTAAGAACTTAGAGAGACACTTTTCAGCACGTTGAAACTTTGTAATAGCACTTGGACGCACGCTTGCAAGATTGACAGTAAGACCCGTAATCCCTCATCCTTCCGGCTCAAGCCTTTGCCTTAGCGGGCGTAACTCAATGGTAGAGTGTCAGCTTCCCAAGCTGAAAGTTGCGAGTTCGAGCCTCGTCGCCCGCTCCATTTTTCCTCAATCTCTTCGCTATAAAGTTAGAGAAACGGCAATTCACTGCAACAATAACGAGACGGGCCGCGTCAACCCTTGAGTTCACGGGCGGATTGGACTACTCAACTTAGAGCCAACCTGCGTTCGGCGGAGCCGTGAGCAGAGTGTTAAGCTCAGGATTTCAAGTACGCAGTTCAACCGGGGCGTTAGAGGGTTCTGTCATGAGCAAACCAGTTAACATATTGTTGCAAACGACAATTCCGTCAATCGAAAATGATTGGAACATCGATCGATTTTCTTTGTTGCGCGAGCATTTGACATCGCTCACGGACGAAGCTGGTGAGCAACTCTACAACGTGACTGCTCGCAATCGCGAAGCCGGCGCGGACCTTAACGATCCAGTCTTGAGCAAACTTGACGAGACTGACTTCGATCAACTCTGGCTCTTTGCCGTGGATTTGGGTGATGGATTGACCGTCGCGGACTGCGAGGGCATCACCCGGTTTCGACAAAGAGGCGGCGGCATGTTCACGACGCGCGATCATCAGGACCTGGGATCGTCGCTCTGTACACTGGGTGGAGTAGGTCGCGCGCATTTCTTTCACACCAAACATCTCGAGCCCGATGAGACGAGGCACGCGCGCGACGATCGCGACAGCCCGACAATCTCGTGGCCGAATTATCATTCCGGAAGCAACGGTGATTATCAGCAGGTGACCGTCGTACAGCCGGTTCACGCTCTCTTAAGAAACCCAAAGTCTGAGCCTGGTGTCATCGAGTACTTTCCCGCGCACCCGCATGAAGGCGCCGTCGGAGTCCCTGCCGGCGAAGCTAATGTTCGCGTAGTTGCCACCGGAGTAAGCCAGGTCACGCAGCGACCTTTCAACTTGCTCGTTGCGTTTGAGAGCAGCACCGATGATCACGGTAACCAACTCGGCCGCGCTATCGCAGACGCTAGCTTTCATCACCTGGTTGACTATAACTGGGACATCTCGAAAGGCTGCCCGAGTTTTCTGACAGAGCCGCCTGGCGACCAAATCCAGCGAGAGCCGGAGAAACTTAACGACGTGAAAACCTTCGTGAGCAATGCCGCGAAGTGGCTCACCAATAGCTGAGGGGGATTCATGCCCACACGTAATGCGGAAGCGGAATGGAAAGGAAATTTGGCTGAGGGAAGTGGGAGGCTAAAAGTCGGGAGCGGCGCGTTTGATGGTCCCTACTCGTTCAAATCCCGCTTTGAAGAGGGAGAGGCAGCCACTAACCCGGAAGAGCTACTCGGCGCCGCGCATGCTGGTTGTTTCACAATGGCCTTGACTGCTCAACTTTCTCGGGCCGGCATCAAGCCTACTCGCATTCACACGCTGGCCAAGGTCAAGCTCGAAAAAATCGGCGAGGCATTTTCCATCACGCGAATAGATCTTGAGACGGAAGCTGAGGCGCCGGGCGTCGATGATGCTGCATTTCAACAATACGCGCTTGGAGCCAAGGAAAACTGTCCTCTATCGAAGGCTCTCGCGGGTACTGAAATTCATATGACAGCGAAACTTCTTTAGAGCTTCTGCAGCTGGACTTATCCTGGCCAACGACTTCAAAGTTGGTTGATCGCTAGTTATGGGAGACGTGAATGATAACTGTTGCAAACCGACTTTATGTGAAGACCGAGTACGCAGACGCATTTGAGAAGGTATTCCGAGAGCGAGCAGGTCTGGTCGACAAGATGGAAGGGTTCATTTCGAATCAGATCCTACGCCCGGTCAACGATGGCGATCCTTACGTTGTCTTCACGATGTGGAAGAGCAGGACAGATTTTCTAAACTGGGTGCGCTCCGACGCCTTTGTGAAGGGTCATGCTCAGTCTGGCACACTTCCGAAAGACGCCTACTTCAAGTCGAACGTCCTGGAGTTGCACGAGGTTCTGCAGGACTCCTCTCGCCCCGATCTACCGCCCGAGCCGCGCGGCGGCCCGTTCAATATGCATTAGAAATCTTAGCTTTCGACTCAAGCCCCTCAGCTTGGAGCATCGGCAACGAGTTGACGAGCTTAACTGTTTCCATACTGATGGTGACGACCACCTGTCCAATTAGGCGCACGATGTATTACGGACCGATTTGGGATCGTTGGTGATGCCGCTGCGCTTGTCCCTTCGCGCCATAACTCATCAACACGCGTGTAGTGGACCTTGGCTATTGGCAATTTAGTTTCTATTCTTTGATTCTAATGCGATGCGGTTCAACTAAGAACAGCTTTCCCGTGTAGTGAGCCCGCGTACTGTGTTCGCCGAAATAGGTAAGCAGTCGCATGATAATCGCAGGTAGTGACTCGGGGTGATTTCGAATCTGCAACGCGATGATCCCGCCGTACCTCGCCGGTGGATAGTTGATGATGTCTGCAAAATCACCGTTGAGACTGATCAGGAGTGCATCAAGATTCTGTGCGCATGCGATCACTTCGGGGTCCTGAGCATTGACTGGCAGATGGCTACGGAGCAACTCAACGGCATACCCGGCGTCTGCCATTGAGTTGTTTACGGACCTCGGCACGCATTGATCCATGAAGAGGCGAAGGCTCATACAACCTGATGCTCAGCGAGGTCACGTGCATAGTCCAGGCACGCCGCGATGTCTCCCTGCGTTAGGTCCGGAAACTCTTTGATGATCTCATCGTGCGTGTTCCCGGCGGCCAGATACCCGAGAATCAGCGCCACGGGAATACGCGTACCGTCAATACGAGGCTTACCACTCAAAACGGCAGGTGTGCTTACGATGTGGCGACGCCAGTCCGTCGGGTTAGTCTTGGTATTTGTCATATCGTACCTCGCACTAATTCTACGCGGCTGCTCGTCTCCGGACAAAGATATTGATGCTTAAGTCTCTAGTTTCCGAGTGCTAGGAGTGTTTCGGCACGGGTTGAAAAACAAGAGCATTGCGTCTGTCCAACCCGGCCGCTCCAGTCTCCTTTAGCGAACGCCTAACAACCTTTGCAACTGCGATTTTGAAAAAGACTCGCAAGTACCAGTGTCAACCCCCGCCGGCGGTAGCGGTGGTTGGCAGCGCGCTGATGAAAGACGCATTACCAACCCCGCTACCGCGGGCTGCCGCAAATTGCTTAGTCGCCGCAATCCGAATTGTCGTGGGTTACGACGTCGCCAAACCGTCGCTGGTACTCGGCGGAAGTAATGAATGAACAGACCATGCGGCGATAGTTCCCGGCATCGCGATCGTTCAATACGTTCAACCAGAATGAGTATCCGGCGCCGTCAATCTCGCGTTTCAGATATCCAAAATACTCCATCTGAACGAAAGCTGGATTGTAGACAGCCTTAACAAACTCCTGGTTCTCAGCAACATTAAAGAGCGCTCGAGCTCGACTTTCGCTCAACGTGTGGCCGGAGTTGTAGCGTCTAACGAGCTCGCTTCGTTCACTTGAGCTATCCACTCCGGTAGCGACCAGTTGTGTTTGCAAAACAGCCTCCACAAAAGATTCGGCAGTGGTGTTTGCGGCATACTTCTCGATGAACCCCGGTCGAGTCACGAACTCGCGAATGAAAGCAATCTTATCCGCGTCGAGACTAGCCCCACCAACGATCTGTGGTTTGTCGACGGTGAACTCAGCGTACTTGGGTCGTCGGCCCAGCGCGGCTTCATACAAACGATAAATGTACGAGCCGCTCTGCTGGAACTCGAGCGATTGAAAGAACGCAGCAGAAACGTCGATCCGGCGCTCGCGCAAACAAGCTGTGTCCCCATTACACTCATTCAGCTTCGCGCTCCAGAATTGAAGCCCTTGCCGGTCAGGCTCGCGATTCAGGAAGTCGAGATACTGTTGCCGAACGAAGAAGTCGTTTGAGTCGATCACGTTCATAGCAAGATCGGTATTTCCGGCTGCGGTAAAGACAGCATCCGTTTTGTTGCCTAGCAGCGAGAATGATCGGCTTCTCGGAGCAAAGTGATAATTAGCCAGCTCAGGTGTGATCGTATAGAAGGTGTTTGTATCGAGATTGCTAAATCGAAATCTGCCGCCTTCGTCCGTCACCTTGGTCAACGTGGCTCCGCCCAAGAGCTTCATAGTCACACCCTCGAGCGGGGCGCCGTTGGCATCAACCACTTCACCACTGATTGTGGCAGAAGCTGCTGTCGGCGCACCCGTGGTAAATCTGGTTAGCAAGCCAAAGCTGTCAGTAAAGCCTCCGCCCACGGCCCCGGTCGGGTTTGCTGCTCGGTTCGTGCGTGAATCCGATCCCGCGACAAAGTAAAGCGCAGCGCCTGGATATTGCGTCGGAGAATTAACAGTAATCTCCAGCACCAGGTTTCCGTTAGCCGGATCGTAATTGAACGGGGTGATGTTAACGATCAGGTCAAACTGATCGTTGCCCGTAACGGACGCGGGCACTGCGCCGGTGAATACCTGCGTCAGGTCAGTCCCCCGATTGAGCGCCAAATCTGTGCTCAAGGCGTTCGGCACCGCGGGTGTGTGACCCAAAGACAAGTTGAAGTTGTAGTTGGCCGTCCCGGGCCCCGAAGTAAATTGCGAGCTGGAGGCGAAGGCCAATTGAGTAATCGTCATAGGTCCGGTAAAGGAGCTGGCGGCGTAGACTTGTTGATAGACGCCGCCCGCGGCAAAATCCGGGAACGCGCTGGTGGCTGACGCCGGATCCAACCCGTAGGGATATCGACTGCCGCTGGCATTACTGCCAATCGTAAGCGTCGCAGCCGAAGCCAACGGAGCTGTGAAACTGATAACGACCAAAGTAGTCAACGTCAAAAATAGTTTTGATAGTCGGGACATTTCTTCCTCCTCGAAGTTGTGGTGGCGCAAAGCTCAAGCGGATTTCGCCTTGCGCCTGATACTGATCTCGCCGCTAATCCGAGCGGTGGCCGCTAACGCGATTCAAAGTTGGGGGCGGAAACATCCACCCTCTTGGTTTGCCGACTTAGCAAAACGCCGGCGCTACACCTTCAATTCGTTGTCTGGCCTTCGGCGTCAGGCCTTCGAGCGTCTCGAGCACTTTCGGATGCGTCAGGCCGGAGCCTAGGTAAGTCCAACGATTTGCCTGGCGCTGAACTCGTCGAAACTCTTCTTTCTCGGTGTCCGACAACTTGCGGCCGGAAGCACGCATGAAGCTGTCCATGTCGAATTCCACTTGCTGGCCCAGGCCTTCATCGAGAAATCCGCCGATGGCAAGCAAGCCTTCGACGCCTTTCAGAATCTCTTCTTCACTCTTTCCATCAGCCAGCGCCTCAACCATCAAGGTGTCGAGCTTGGCGTGCTGTGCTTCCTCGAGCCAGTGGTGCTTCAGCAAGCTCGTGAATTGCGGATCGAGTTCCTGATCGTCCTTAATGCTTTCGACGTAGTGACGCTGCGACATCCACTCGATCTGCAGAATCGCGAGCGCAACCGCCAGCGGCTCGTGCGCGAGCACGGCTTTTGCTATCTGGTCCGGTGGTCCAATTACGGGACAGTCGATTCCAAATCCTTCGTTGAATTCCGCCTGAAAAGTTTTGAAGAGCTGGATGTGCTTGGCTTCTTCGCCGGCAAACTGGAGCATGGCTCGCACTCGCCAGTCATCGTCGCGCAACTGCGAACGCGTGTGGTCCAGCACAAAGGGCAGAATGAACTCTTCGACGAGTCCAAAAATGCAGAGATACGTATTGCCGCGTACGTGGTTGAGAATGAGCTTCTCTTCGGACGTTAAGAACGGGAGTCGATCGACCCAGGCCAGTGCCTCGGGCATGAACGGCTTCGTAAAATCGAGGCGATGCTTGCCTCCGATAATGTCTTCAATGCGCCAGCCAACCGCTTCCGATTGGGCCAGGGTCGTTTGATATGAATATCCGTGGTTCACTTTTGGAATACCTCCTTATTGGTTCCAATCAAATTGATTCAAGTTATCCGTTTCAAAAAAGGACGGCCTCCGCTTGCTTCTCGAAGAACTGCACTGCGACTCGAGCCGAGCTGAGACCAGAAAGTGTTGAGCGCACTGAAGCTAAATAGCTTTCGTCCGATAATTTGCCTGCACGCGCTCATCAGCTTTGCCACCTTCCTGCGGGGCTGTTCAGTTCAGCCCACACACCTGCTGATGCGTCATCTGAAAAAAGATTCCATCACGCCTGGTCCTTTTTGCTGATCGAGTGCGCGTTAGCCCTGTGGAGGAAACTCTTGTGAAAGAAATTGGATCGTTAGGCGTGTACGACAGGCTGCCAGCCTGTCGCGGTTTCGAAGGCATTTAGTCTTAGGAACGAGGCTGCAGGCTGCCAGCCTGTCGCGGTTTCGAAGGCATTTAGTCTTAGGAACGGGGCTGCAGGCTGGCAGCCTGCAGTACAAGGAATTCTTGCTCGATCGTGCTAATTCGATCTTCAGTTGAAACCTCAATCAGGCCCACCTTTTCTGGGCTAAAGCTTGGCGCGCCGGTTCGGCGATGTCGGGAGGGCGCATGACAGTATCTGCTTCACAAAACTTGACCCAAATGCTCCTCGCATGGGGCAAAGGCGACGAAATTGCCCGCGACGAGTTAATTCCGGTGGTCTACGACCAACTGCACCGCATAGCTCGCCAGTATTTTCGGCGCGAACGTGCCGGGCATACGCTGCAAACGACGGCATTGATAAACGAAGCCTACCTCAGGCTGATTGAGCAGTCCGTCTCGTGGCAAAGCCGAAATCATTTCTTCGGCATCGCCGCGCGGCTAATGCGACAGATTCTTGTGGACCATGCTCGATCGCGTCAGCGACTCAAGCGTGGTGAAAACCCGCATCATGTCTCGCTAACGTCAGCCGAAGATGAACTGGAACAGGGTGCTGACCTGGTAGCACTCAATGAGGCGCTTGAAAGTCTGACTGAAGTTGATCCCCAAAAAGGCCAGATTGTTGAGCTTCGCTTTTTTGGCGGACTGACGATTGAAGAAACCGCACAGGTAATGAATGTTTCAACCCCCACGATCGAGCGCGGTTGGCGCGCGGCTCGCGCGTGGTTACAAGCAGTCTTGGTCTGAGTCGCACAAATGAATCTCGAAAAGTGGCAGAAGATTAACGACCTCTTCGACGCGGCGTTAGACTGCTCTGCTGACCAGCGCACGACCTTTCTTAAAAATGCGGCGGCAGGTGAGCAGGAAGTCCAACACGCGGTGGAGGCGATGTTGGCCGCCGATGAGCGACGAGGCCTCCTGCTCGATAGTCCGGCTTACAACGCTGTCAGCACTTTTGTCACATCATCGGTTAGCTCCGGTGATTCACTAAATCTAACTGGCGAGATGATCGGCGACTATCGGCTCGTCAGGGAGCTCGGCAGAGGTGGAATGGGCACTGTTTATCTCGCCTATGACACCCGTCTCGGTCGCCAGGCCGCGTTGAAACTTCTGCCTTCGGTATTCAATAGCCCTGAGCGTGTCCGGCGTCTTGAACGTGAGGCGCGCGCGGCGAGTGCGCTCAATCACCCACACATCATCACAATCTACGATTTTGGACAGGCGAATGGTCGTGACTTCATCGCTTCTGAATTTGTCGAAGGTCGCACGCTGCGCGAGCACGTCGGCACAGACGACTTGACCTTCAATCAAATAGTCGAAGTTATCAGCCAGGTCGCGAGCGCACTAGAAACGGCGCACAACGCGGGCATCATTCATCGCGACATCAAACCGGAAAACATCATGTTGCGGCCTGATGGCTACTCCAAGGTGCTCGACTTTGGATTGGCTAAGCTGACCGAGACTGACTTTGGCAGCCGCGATTCGAAGAAGACTGACTCGGGAAGAACGTCGGTGTTCGAGACGAGGACGGGAACGCTCTTGGGAACCGTGAACTATATGTCACCCGAGCAAGTGCGGGGTGAGAAGTTGGATGGACGCAGCGATCTTTTTAGTCTCGGAGTTGTTTTTTATGAGCTGCTCACCGGGCATCGTCCGTTTAGTGGCGAGACCTGGCATCACACGATGGTGGCAATTACTGACTCCGAACCGATGCCGCTCGGGCTTTACCTGGAAAGCGTGCCCGCCTTTTTGCAATCCATCATCAATCGAGTCTTAAACAAGGATCGCGAGCAACGCTATCAAAGCGCGTCCGAATTACTGTCCGATCTTGAGAAGCTGCAAGACGAGCTAGGGCCGAACACTCATATTGAACGCGATGCTGAAGACCCCCAAAGAATAAACAGAATTAGTGAACAGACGACGCCATTGATGAGTGAAGGGGTCGCAATCTCGAAGAAGCTCAGGAAGCATAAGGCGGCGCCCGTCACGTCATCTGGTAAGCGGCGCTGGGTAAATGTGGTTATCGCGCTCGGAATAATTCTTACAGCTGCCTTCTTGCTTTACTTCCGCGTCGTTCGTTCCAAGGTTCCGGCTATCACTTCCAGGGACACGATTCTGCTGGCTGACTTTGTCAATACAACAGGCGACACAGACTTCGACGGCACTTTGAAACAAGGACTGACGGTTCAGCTGAAACAGTCGCCATTTATCAATATCTATCCTGAAGATCGAGCTCGAGAAACACTGGGTCTGATGGAACGTTCTCGCGACGAAAAGATCACACGCGAACTGGGACGTGAGATCTGCCAGCGTCGTGGCATCAAGGTGCTGATAGTCAGCTCAATCGCCAGGCTTGGACGCAACTACGTCATTACACTTGAAGCAGTCAATAGTCAGAGTGGCGAGACTGTGGCTCAACAGCAAACCGAGGCTGAGGGGAAAGAGCAGGTGCTCAAAGCTTTGGGTAACGCCGCCACCGAGATTCGAAAAAAGCTCGGCGAGTCATTAGCTTCAATAAGCAAGTTCGACGTTCCGATCGAACAAGCGACTACCACCTCGCTGGGAGCATTCAAGGATTTCACGATCGGCGCTGAATTGAGACGTAGAGGCAAATACGCCGAGTCAGTGCCACCGTTCAAACGGGCTGTCGAGTTAGATCCCGAGTTTGCTTTGGCTCACCTGCAGCTCGGAACTTCTTACCGCGATCTTCGAAATCTGGCGCTCGGCAACAAGCATCTGGAACGGGCATTTGAGCTCCGCAGTCGCGTCAGTGAACGGGAACGAATTGAGATCTCCGCGACCTATTTCAGGCATATTACCGGCGAGCTCGACAAGCGAACCGAGATGACCTCGCTGTTAACGCAAACTTATCCGCAGGATCCCTACGGTTTTCATCTTCACGGGAACTCGTTGATGATTGCGGGAGAGTTTGAACAGGCGGCAGAGGCTTATCGCGCGGCGCTTCGTCTGGACGTCGATTATTCGCTTGCGCGAGCGAATTTAGCGCTGGCATTGATTGGCCTCAATCGTTTTGATGAGGCGCTCGACGTTATTCAACAGGGTATCAACCGCGGGCAGGACTCAAGCGGCTTTCACAATCGCCTCTACTTGATTGGCTTTCTCAAGAATGATCAGCAGCTGATGGAGAATCAGATCAAGTGGTTCACCGCACGACCGGACGAATATCAAATCCGAGAAATGCAGGCGCGCGCGCTCGCCTTTCAGGGACGGCGGCTTGAGGCGAGTAGAAGTTTTGCGCAGGCTGCGGCGTTGGCTGAAGCTCAAGGTCTACCGGCTGAGAAGGCTCGGATTCTTTCCAACGAAGCGAACATGAGCGCCAGCTTTGGTATGAGGAGACTGGCCCAACAAGAAATCGCGGAACTTTTGCAGCTGCTTAACAAAAAGGGAATTAGCCCGCAAGAGTTGCAGCCCTCGTTAATTCAGCAATTGGATTCACAGCCTTTGGCATGGACGATGGCTTTGTGTGGCGATCTGAATAAGGCCGACTCTCTCAGCGAAGATTTCGCAAATAAATTTCCGCTCGACACCATTCACAATGCAGTCTGGTTGCCGGTGGTGCGAGCAACTGTCGAGCTGAAGCGTGACCAGTTGAAGCGGAGCTCGGCAGCGATTCAACTTTTGCCAGTATCAAGACAATACGAGCCGGCACTCAATTTCAGACCTACGTGGGTGCGGGGTCTTGCATACCTTCAGTCGAAAGATGGCCCGCAGGCTGAGGCGGAGTTCAATAAGATTATTGAGCACCGAGGCTGGGATGTGCTTTCACCCTTGTGGCCGATGGCGCAACTTGGTTTGGCACGAGCCGCAGTCCTGGAAGGTGATACAGTCAAAGCACGCCAAGCCTACGAAGAGTTTTTCCAATCCTGGAGGCAGGCAGACGCCGATTTGCCGGTCTTGGTCGAGGCAAAGCAAGAGTACGCAACGTTGAAGTAAGTTTGCGGCACCGGCGTCCCGCTCGTGAATAGTCGAGCTAACGAAACTCGACAGCATCACTTAAGAACTTGTGAAAAGTATTGAGGTCGCTTCTAAAGACTTGTGAGCCTCGTTGTCTTTAGGCTGCTATTACTCCAAGTGAAGAAGCTGACCCTTATCAATGTTCCTTCAAGTGCGGGTGCTCGGCGCGTGGGCCAGGACCGCGCGCCGGATTCATTTCGTGAAGCTGGCATCATCGAGCATCTTCGTTCCGGAGGCTTTGAGCTAACGGACGTAGTCGATCTGGAACACATTGTCTTTCGGGCCGATCCGGATAATTCACATCAACAAAACCTTTCGCTCGTGCGTGACACCTGCAAGAAGGTTGCGGAGAAAGTGTCCGGCGCAGTTAAATCCCGCGCGAAGGTCATAATCCTGGGAGGAGACTGTACTGTTACTCTCGGCGTGCTTGCAGGCTTGGTTGACTACCTTCCACAGCTTGGTTTGATTTACTTTGACGGCGATGTCGATTTGAACACGCCTGAGACAACGACCTCAGGGATTTTCGACGGGATGGTGATGTCGCACATCATCGGTCGCGGTGCAGACCAGCTGGCGCGCATTGGCTCGCGTTATCCTTTAATGGACGAGAGGAACATTGTTCTGTTCGGCTATAACTCGGAGTCCGGTTGGATTGATCCCGCTGAACTGGAACAGCTGCGGAACTCGTCGATGGGAAGATACTCGTTGACGGAGGTTCGCGGTAGAGTGGTTGAAGCAGCTACAGTTGCCCTATGTAGGTTGGAGGCAAACGGTAAGTTGGAGGCAAAGGTCGAGAATATTCTCGTCCACTTTGATGTTGACGTTATCGATTCGAATGACTTTCCCGCAGCCGACGTTCTTCATGAGCATGGACTTTCCTTTGACGACGCCATGGCTGCTCTGTCAGTGTTCGTCGGGAGTCCGAAATTCGCGGGCCTGGTAATTACTGAATTCAATTCGGACCGCGATTTGGATGGTTCGTTAGCTCGACGACTTGTTAAGGCTATTAGCGAGATAATGGGACGCGCTCAGGCTTCGTGGTGATGGGGTCAGGTTGAAACAGAGCCGAAGGCTTCCTGAATCGCTTAGATCGAATGCGGTAGTCCACTGATTTACCTTTGCAGCTTTGCGCCTTTGCGGGGAAACTGGAGTTTATCCCGCAAAGGCGCTAAGAACGCAAAGATCTTAAGTCTTAGAATCGATCAATTTATGAAAGCTATCTTTCTGTTAACTATCGGTCTCGTATTCATCGGCGTGCCAGCCTTTGGGCAAACACCAGCGCCTACACCCGAGCCGACGATGACTGTTGACGAGTACGAACCGCGTTCGACGTTGGTCGTGCCTCAGCATCCGGTGACCCGCGCAAAGTATCCGTTCATCGACGTTCACACCCATTTCAACACGTTGATGTCTCGCGACAAGCTTGCCGAATTGGTCCATGAACTTGATCAAATTAACCTAAGCGTCGCAGTCGACCTCAGTGGAAAAACCGGCGCCGACCTCGCTGCGGGCGTCAAGAATATGAAAGGCGCTTACCCGAAACGGTTCGTGCTGTTTGCCAACCTTAGTTATCAGGATGTTGACGATCCTGATTATGGTAGGAAGGCTGCCGCTCGTTTGGAACAAGACGTGAAAAATGGAGCGCAGGGCTTGAAGATTTTCAAGGAGCACGGTCTAACGATCAAGGATGGGGCCGGGCAGCGTATACCTACAAACGATCCACGGTTCGATCCGATTTGGGCAAAATGCGCGGAGCTGCATATTCCGGTTCTAATTCACACTGGTGAGCCGCGGCAGTTCTTTGAGCCCCAGGATCGATACAACGAGCGTTGGTTGGAACTGAAGCAATTTCCCAATCGTGCTCGCCCTCCCAGCCGGTATCCTTCCTGGGAAAAGATCATGGGCGAGCAGTATGCGTTGTTCGCTAAACATCCGCGGACAACTTTTATCGCTGCCCATCTCAGCTGGCACGGCGGGGATTTAGCGAGCTTGGGCCAAATCCTCGACACACATCCCAACATGAATGTGGATATCGCAGCCGTGTTAGCCGAGCTGGGGCGTCAGCCGCGTTTTGCTCGAGAATGGTTTATTCGGTATCAGGACCGCGTGCTTTTCGGGAAGGACATAACGGACTCGTTTTCGGAGTATCACGTCTATTTTCGAGTGCTCGAAACATCCGATGAGTATTTTGACTATTACCGCCGCCGGCATGCGTTCTGGAAGATGTATGGCCTGGCACTGCCCGACGACGTGTTGAAAAAGCTCTATTACAAAAACGCTTTGCGCATCATCCCGGGAATCGATCCAACGGTTTTTCCTCAATGATGTAACCCAACCATGTCATGAGCATTCGATTGCGATGTACCACCGAGGACGATCTCGATTTTGTCCTGTCTGCAGAGTGGAATCCGGAGAATAATCCCTTCGTCGCATGTTGGTCGCGCGAGCAACATGCTTCAGTATTCGCAGCCCCTGATGGCGCCCACCTCATAATTGAAAATCAACCCGAGGGACAACGAGTCGGCTATGTCATTATGGCTGGGTTGGAAAATCCTCACGCAAGCATTGAACTTGGCCGCATAGTCATCACTGAAAAGAACCACGGCTATGGAAGGGAAGCCTTACGACTTGTTAAGAGCATGGCTTTCGAAGAGCTAAACGCACACCGGTTGTGGCTCGATGTAAAAGAGCACAATCAACGCGCGCGTCGCCTTTATGAGTCTGAAGGCTTCATTTTCGAAGGGACATTGCGCGATTGCACTAAGACAAACGCCGGCTTCGAGTCGCTCGTGATAATGTCAATCTTGCGAGATGAGTACTACAGTTCAGGTCAGTGAATCTTTTGCGGAGGCGGCCATGACTTTTATCGAGATTGAAACAGCTGAAGAGATCGCGACTCTGACACTTAATAGAGGAAAAGTGAATGCCATTAGCGGCGCATTAATGGAGGAGTTGGACCTGTGTCTGAGTGAGTTGGCGAACAAGTCAGCAATCAGGGCCATTGTCCTGACTGGCCGAGACAAGTTTTTCTCTTTTGGATTTGATGTTCCCGAAATCCTGAAATTTACCAGGCAAGACTTCGTGAAGTACGCTACCGACTTTACCAGGCTCTATCGAAAGCTGTTCCTTTTTCCGAAACCTGTGATTGCCTCGTTGAACGGCCACACTGTAGCTGGCGGCTGCATGCTCGCGCTTACCTGCGATACCCGGATCATGGTGAGCGGCAATGCCAAAATCTCTCTTAACGAAATCACCTTCGGGTCATCTGTGTTTGCGGGTAGCACTGAAATGCTGCGCTCTCTCGTTGGGACCTCACACGCGGCCGAGATTCTTTATTCCGGCGCGATGTATTCCGCGGAAGAGGCGCACGGGCTTGGGCTCGTGGAAACGGTCTCAACCGAGGAAACACTTCGAGAAGATACGAAACGGATCGCTTCCGCTCTTGCGGCTAAGGATCCAACCGCTTTCGCCAGCATAAAGTCGTTGTTGCGAAAAGAAGTTGGTGAGTCAATGAAGCGTCGCGACGCGGACTCAGTCGAGGAGATGGTGGATATTTGGTTCTCGGAAGCTACTCGAGCACACCTGAAGAACATTCAAATTCATTCTTAGCAGAAAAGGAAACTAAGGGCAGGCGGCGCTCTTCCTTTGCGAGCTTTGCACCTTCGCGGGAAATCCTCCCGGCAGTTTGCCCGCAAAGACGCAAAGCTCGAACAGCGAGCAAGAAATCGTTGAAACGGTTCTGATTTTCAATAAATCGTTTAAGTCACCGGGCTAAAGCCGCGGTGTGAATGAGATCGGGAAATTCCAAGCGGACCACTAGCCAAACTCCGGTAACGATGAAGACGATCGTGGCGAGTCCAACCTAATCCTCGTTTCTTTTACCACTTAAGAAACAATAACAATTCCTGATTCTGACTAAATACTTTTGGCGGGCCCGATGTTATTCAAGAAGAGGGGACAATCACTTGGACGAGGTGGTTTGGCAACAGGTTAAAGACGCCGAAGTGACGGAATTATTTCCGGGCGTCAGAATTCGCCACCTGTGGGCTGGTGAGAACGGGGCGCGAGCCATTATCTTTGAGATCGATCCCGGCGGTTCTTACGTGGGATTGGACGTTCATGAGGAACTGAGATGCAGGTAAGTAAACTTGACGATGATCTTTATGTCTTAATCGGCGACGCCTATCAATCAAACTCTACCGCCTTCATTTCAGGCGATGAGGTCTTGCTCGTTGATGGCATGGGCAGCCGAGCTGACGCTGAAAAACTTCGAGATTGGGTTGAGCAGAAAATGCGCAAAGAAGTTCGCTTTATTATCTCAACGCATTATTTTGCCGATCACATGGCGGCTCTGAACGTCTTCCCGCAGGCCAAGGTCGTCGCTCATAAAAACTACAAAGATACGTTTGACTCAGAGCTTTATCGGGCGAACGAGGAACTGGCGCATTTTCGTGAGCCTGACATTTTGATCTCTGACCAGCTGCAGTTTAGATGGGGAAGTCACACGCTCGATATCTTTCACAATCCCGGCCATACGACAAGCACGCTTGGCATAGATATTCAGCAAGCTGATTTGTTGATGGTAGGCGACACGCTGGTTGGCAACATCGTCTATCTCAATTACTCGACTCCAGAAAGTTTTGCGCCGGCGCTGGAGCGGCTTAAATCTCGAGCTCGAGGATTTGTGCTTTCGAGTCACGGCAACGTTCGCAGCAGCGCGGCAATCTCGAACGCGAAGCACTACCTCAGTAGTTTGGGTGAACATGCTAGCGAAGCTCGGGCTTCTAATGACGTTGAACGGTCCTTGTTGAATACTTCGCTGCAATCATGTTTGCCCGAAGGCGTCGAAGGTATGCCATTTGAAAAGATCTTCCACGAAAGAAACCTTCATGCCGTTCTGGATCGCGGCTTCTTTACGGCGGCGGCGGAAGCGTAAATACTTATCCGCATCAGATTACACGGATGTTTTGTTTGATTTCGGACGCGCGCACTCTCGAAGGTAACTTGCAACTTAAAATGAGGGTCCAAACAATCAGCGGAATCTGTGAAATCTGCGGCCAGGTTTTGAAAACTTAAAACAGACTGGGCTGCAATTCTGGAGGTTCCTCGACCGGTTCGACGAGATGTTCGTCGTCGTTGGCTGGTTGATTTACGTCAGGGCTGACGGGGCAGCTCTTCATCTCTTCAGCAGGATACGGATTCAGCATTCGCTTTAACTCTTCGACAGGAGTACGAGAATCTAACCACGCATCATGCGATTCGGGTTGTAGCATTACCGGCATGCGGTCATGTATAGAACTTAAGAGCTCGTTCGGAGTTGTCGTGACGATCGCGCACGAAGTGACCTTAACTCCACTACCTCGCCAGGTGTCCCAGATTCCCGCGAACGCAAAAACTTCTTCATCTTTGAGCTGGAAGTAATACGGTAATCTTTCTTTGCCTCGCTTCTTCCATTCGTAAAAGCCATCGGCTGGAATCAAGCATCGTCTGCGCAGAAAGGATTCGGCAAAGCTGTGCCTATCTTCGAGAGTTTCGGCGCGAGCATTGATGATTCCCGCGGGCTCTTTGCTCCACGAGGGAATCAATCCCCAATCAAGCGTCGTCAACTCACGACCAGCTTCGGTCTCAGTAACGGCGAGGACTTTTTGGCTCGGAGCAATATTGAAACGCGGCGTCGTTTCGAAAAGGTCCACAGTCGGGGCCCAAAGCCGGACGCGTTTCGGATGCCGAAGTGTGAATCGTCCGCACATAAAAGAAGTAATCAGCTGTCAGTAATCAGCTGTCAGTAATCAGCCGGCAGTAATCAGCCGTCAGTAATCAGCAATAAGCAATCAAGCGTCTCTCATTCACACCCGGTTTCAACCGGGTGTCGAAGAACCCCACGAACCCGCTAACCGTTTCAACGGTTTTCGTCCCACCGAAACAATAAGAAACCGTTGAAACGGTTACAAGGATCCAGATTCCTACGTTTGTCACCCGGTTCAAACCGGGTGTGAATGAGAGACGTTTGATTGCTGATGGCTGACGGCTGATTACTGATTACTGATTGCTGATTACTTCTTCGGTTACCCACGGGTCAAATGTCGGTACTTAATTCGATGGGGCTGTTCGGCGGCGGCACCGAGCCTCGCTTTTCGATCAGCCTCATAATCCGAGTAATTACCTTCAAACCACATCACTTTGCTGTCGCCCTCAAAGGCGAGAATGTGAGTGGCGATCCGATCGAGAAACCAGCGGTCGTGCGAGATCACTACTGCGCAACCCGCAAAGCTCTCCAACGCCTCTTCTAACGCGCGCAATGTGTTTACATCCAAATCATTCGTCGGCTCGTCCAGCAACAACACATTCGCGCCTTCCTTTAGCATCTTGGCGAGGTGCACGCGATTTCGCTCGCCGCCGGAGATCATGCTGACCTTCTTCTGCTGATCCTGACCGGAAAAGTTGAAGCGCCCAACGTAGGCTCGAGAATTCACTTCGCGTGTCCCAAGCTTGAGCAGATCGGTCCCTCCGGAAATTTCTTCCCAGATTGATTTGTCGGGATCAAGCGTGCGACTTTGATCGACATACGCTAAGGACACAGTCTCGCCGACGCGAATGTCACCACTGTCAGGCTGTTCCTGGCCAGTAATCATGCGGAACAACGTCGTCTTGCCCGCGCCATTTGGACCAATCACACCGACAATGCCTCCGGGCGGAAGTTTGAAGGTCATGTCCTCAACCAGGAGATTATCGCCGTATGCTTTGCTTACTTTGTCAGCCTCAATCACCACACTTCCAAGCCGTGGGCCGGGTGGGATGTGAATTTCGAGATCCTCGCGTCGTTTCTCGGCATCGTTTTCCAACAACGCTTCGTATGCATTCACACGAGCCTTGCCTTTGGCGTGTCGAGCTTTCGGTGACATCCGTATCCACTCCAGCTCGCGCTGCAAAGTTTTCTGTCGCTCGCTTTCAGATTTTTCTTCGCGCCGTAAACGTTCCTGCTTCTGCTCGAGCCAGGATGTGTAATTCCCCTTCCACGGAATGCCAGCGCCTCGGTCCAACTCGAGAATCCAGCCGGCTACGTTATCGAGAAAGTACCGATCGTGAGTTACAGCGATGACCGTTCCCGGATAACTTTGCAGATGATGCTCAAGCCAGGCGACTGACTCAGCGTCGAGGTGGTTGGTGGGCTCATCAAGTAAAAGAATGTCAGGCTTTTGCAGGAGGAGTCGGCACAAGGCTACGCGACGACGCTCGCCACCGGAAAGAACTTTGACGGGCGTTTCGGGCGGCGGGCAGCGCAGCGCGTCCATCGCCATCTCCAAACGCGCATCGAGGTCCCAGGCATCCTGATGATCCAGCTTTTCCTGAACTTCGCCCTGGCGCGCGAGGAGCTTGTCCATCTCGTCGTCGGACATCTCTTCGCCAAACTTCGCGTTGATGTCCTCGAACTCTTTCAACAGGTTTACTGTTTCCTGGACTGCTTCTTCGACGACACCTCGAACGGTGCGCGAGTCGTCGATGAGCGGTTCCTGTTCAAGGTAGCCGACGGTGTAGCCCGGCGAGATAACGGTCTCGCCGATAAATTCCTTGTCCACGCCGGCGAGCACTCGCAGGAGCGATGACTTGCCGGAGCCGTTCAGACCGATGACGCCTATCTTGGCGCCGTAAAAGTAGGAGAGGTAGATATCTTTGAGGACGGCTTTCTTGTCGTAGTACTTGCTGACGCCGACCATCGAGTAGATGACTTTGTTTGGTTCAGTAGACATAAGTTGATTGCTGAATGCTGAATTCGGATTGCAGATTTAAGAAACAATAAGCTTACACAGATCGTGAGGAATTGGCGATTGCTGAATGCGGAGTGCGGATTAGAAGTTGGACACGAAACTGGATCATTAAAGCTGCGCTGCGAGGTGGTCTGTAAGGCTGGGATGTAAGGCTTTCAAGGTGAACGATCAAGCTCAACTCAGATCAGCTCAGGGTCAGGAAGGGTTGCTTGCGCCCGCCGCAACTTTCATTGGCACTCATCTTTCATTCTAAGCTTTCTAACTGTCTGCTGGTTTGAGTGCCAATGAAACTTGGAGCAACCCTTCCTGACCCTGAGACGGGGAGGCGTGAGACTTTCAAGTTTGTTTGAAGGCCGATGGAGCGCTCACGAAGAATACAAATTGAAACTATGGCGCCTGGTAAACAAGTACCTTTTTCTTGCCGCCTCTACCAATAAGCCATCCAGTCGCTGCGCCGGCGCCAGCACCGATCACAGTAAACCCAGCGGTAAATGCACGCTCGAGTTTTACAAAGCCGTCGTCACCTCGCCCGGCGAGTCCAAGCGCAAGGCCACCTCCCGCTCCCACGCCCAGGCCAATCAACGTCGCCTTGGCAGCCGACTTTTTGGTGACGTGGTAGACGCTGAAGATATCGTCGCGATTCAGGTTAACAGTCTTCGTTTTCACTGTGAGTGAGAGTGATGTGTCGGAGACGCTAATCAGCTTTCCGTCAATTGCTTCCCCAATTTTCGTTCTTATCGACAGTTTCGAACCAAGGTCGAGTGAATTGAGTCTCGACCAATCTCCGGTCGACGAGTTTCTCAAGTCCTGTGCAAACAAGTTGATGGGCGACAACAGTATTGATGCCAGTAGCGCTAAAGGCACGATTGAATTCCTTTTTAGAGAGAGCATTGAAATCTCCTTTTTGTTGAAAGCGAAGTGCTAGCCGTCGTTTCTTCACGAGGTCTGTTAGTTAACGCGACGTTTCGCTGGCACAGCTATCATCCGGGATGTACGACAGGCTGCCAGCCTGTCGTTCGTTGCCGAACAGGCCAGCTTCTTTGGAGAGAGCAGCTGCAGGCTGGCAGCCTGCAGTACAGGCTACGGGCGACCGAGATAACGATGATCAACCATCAGGCACCGGTCCTGAACGACTTTGATGCCGGCTTTGGCAAGGGCCTCGGCGACGCTATCGTTCCTGATGCCTGACTGCATCCACACAGCCTTCGGTTTCTTGGCAAGAAGATCGTCGAGGTGGGCGGGTACGTCTTCTGCGCGCCGAAAGACATTTACCATGTCGATCTCATCAGGGACATCGATTAGCTTCCGATAAACTTTGTGCCCGAGAATCTCTGTGACTTGAGGGTAATAGACGGGGACAGGAATTATTTGAAAGCCAGCGGACTCCAAATAGCGAGGCACGTAGAACGCCGGCTGAGCTGATTGCGCTTCGGTCTTAATGCCGAGCACAGCAATAGTCTTTGTGCTTCCGAGTAGTTCGACCAGTTGCGCGCGTTGATCGATTAAGTTGTTCTTCCAGTCCATGGAAGGAAGTATAAGGGTGTGTAGCCGCGCACGCGAGGTTGAAAAACTCTATCCATGGATTACGCAGATTCCACGCATCGTTTTGATTGCGCAAATAGAGAGGTATTTGCGTTGGGGAGACCGCTGAATAAGAATTCCGGCAACACAAGCAAGGTGAAATCATGCTGCCGGCCCAATGCTCTCACGTGAAATCTGCGCAATCCGCGGATCAAGCTTTTGTCACCGGGTCAAAAGTTAACGCCGGTCGCAGCCAGGATGGCCAGGACTACGGCTATGATGGCTTCGCCTGCAATCAAGCCCGAGGCAAGCGGGATTCGATATTCCTCTTCTGTCTGAGGTGACACCCGCGCCCAAATAAGTTGAATCACACCGCCGAGAATAAACGTGATCAATACAGATGCGTTGATCAGCATGCCGATGCCGATGGCCGAAGATGCCGGGACCTTTTCGCCCCACTTCTCAGCCATCAGCGTAAGGATGATCCCGACACCTATTCCGATCGCCAATCCAATCAAACATCCTGGCGGCAAAGCGCTGAAGCCTTTGGTAAGGAGCTCAGCGAAACCTGCCCATTTAACACTGATCGGAGTCGATAGCCCGGCGTCACCTCCGATTCCAAACTTGTCGCGCAGCACCGGATAAACGATGGCGGTGGCGATTGAGCCCACCGGCGCTGCAATCAACTGCGCTATTGTCAGGCTGCGCGGATTGGACTTGAGCAGCTGTCCTGCTTTGAAGTCCTGCATCAAAGCTTCTGAAGTAACTGCAATAGTGCCCGTAAGGCCGCTTGAAGACATGTTGACCGGCACGTTACCGGGCGAGATGAAGGCGAAGACGGCTTGCATCATGTTCGACATCGCACTGATGGGGCCCCAGTTTGTTTCGCCCAGCACACGAAGCCCAACCAACATCAGCGGCAGTGTAAGCAGGATGGCTATGAAGGAAAGATAAACAGGAATACCCATGCTGAAATACTGAACCAAACAAATTACAACGGTCATAATCAGCGAGCCGATTCCGACAAACTTCATCGGAAAATCATTCTGGGCCATCTGACTTCCTCGCAGACCACGGAAAGTCTTGACGATCAGCTTCCACTTCAAAGCGAGCGACGTCAGACCGCCCGCTACCATCAGACCAGTCGCCGGCCACATCACCCAACGTAGCGTGTCCGCGAAAGTGGTGTACTGCGAACCATCAGGACCCGTCGTCCACGGAACCATTCCGTGCCTGGCTAAATATGAGGGCAGTATGAACCAGCTAATTGCAGTACCGATGGCCATGGAAAGACAGATGCGAAAACCAACCAGCAGGCCAGAACCGAAGCCCAGCAGACTTATGTTCAATCCGATTCGCATCGGTTCCATACCGGGAAAGAACCACGTATCTCGAATCCATTTGAAGAAAGTAGTTGCCATCATCAGAGCGCCTGACGCAACGGTGCCAATCCCGAGCGCTTTGACGGTTCCAATACCAGCTCCTTTTGCACGTCCGTCATGAAGCACCTTGATAGTCTCACCAGCAGCCAACCCGTCTGCATACGTGAGGTTTTCCTCGTCGATGTAGTGACGGCGCATGGGAACGGCAAGGAGGATTCCGAGAAGACTGGCGCTGCAAAGCCAGAAAAAGATCTGCCACGTTCCTAGGTGGATGGAAATGATTCCCTTCGCATTCAACAAGTCGAACGCGGCCAGCAACACACACATGAATGAAGTCTGGCCCGCGCTGGTGCCCATCGTCTGGACGATATTGTTTTCGCGCGCATTGGTGTTCGAGGCGCGCAGGATCAGAACCAAAGCGATGAAACCAAAGAAGGCTGAGACGACTGACAGGTTGGGTCCAAAACCTAACTTCAAAACACAGTACGGGTAGGCGCTGCCAATAATTAAGGCCACGACCAGACCGACAACGATCGAGCGAACAGTAAGTTCAGGAGTGCGTGACGCGCTGGTGCTGTCGTTCATGGAGTTTGTGCCTCAGTCGAATTGTTAGTGGCGCGGGCATCTCGGCCGTGGACCTCGTGAAAAGCGCTCGCGATGCATCACGGGCGGGACGCGTGCCACACTGCGAGCGCCTTTTATCACGGTTTGCTCAAAAGTGTCGAGAAGTTTAGTTCTAAGCGGCCAGGTAACGATGAAGAAGGGTCTCGAGCTGTGAAAAGTCGATGGGCTTCGTGAGGTAATCGTTGAAACCACCCGCCAAAGCCTTTGCACGGTAATCCATCGTAGCGTGCGCGGAGACGGCGATGATCGGGACATCGTTGAAGTGGAGGAGTTGGCGAATCTGCTGAGCCGCACCGTATCCGTCAAGTACCGGCATGCTCAAGTCCATCAGAATAAGATCGGGGTGCTTTTCCTGGCAGAGCCTTACCGCTTGCTCACCATTGGTTGCTTCCAAAACGCCGTACCCGCTGGCTCGTAAGACGTATCTTAGAATTTCGCGATTGTCTTCGGAGTCCTCGACGACGAGAATGAATGTTACTTCTTTCGATCCCAAGACGACCTTCGCAGCACAACCAAGTGCCGCCTCCCGCAATTATATTAAGAGGGGATATGCTTTCTGCGAAAAAAGTCGAAGGCCTGAACGCTGGGCAGAACGGGGAGGCGCATTCAATCTGGAACAAGTTTTCAGCAGGAAACAATCAGACTTTAAGGGCAAGCCTTCCCCTCAGTCAAGAGCATAGTTTTTGAACAGTGCGGCAAGAAAAAGTAGGTAGTCGCTAAAACTGAGGCCACGGCCTTGCGCCGTGGTAATTCACGTTGGTCGCTAACCGAGGCGGGCCGAGATTTTTGGTGATGCCACGGGCTCGTCCCGTGGAGTGTTCACGCTTCATGCTGCTGGCAGGCGGCAACGTGAAACACCACGGGGCCAGCCCGTGGCATTTTGCGAGCCGACGGATCTGCCTGTTTTTGTAGCTGCGAACATGAAATACCACAGGGCCAGCCTGTGGTATCAAGCGCAGCTGGCCTACTACTTCTGACGAAGGGCCGCAGTGTAGACGCGCGGTGGAGGAGTGTCCCGCTAACGCGATCAGAGCTGACGGTGAGCACAGTAGATCGACATAGTCACGGACGTGGAGATATAGTTGGCGCGCCGTCGTAGTTAAATCCTTAGATACTAACGTTGTCACATGCAAAATTACTCTATTAATCACCCTGTAGTTCCAGTTGTTAAGAACATGATGGCGCCTGTCCTGGTCATCATCGCAATTCTGTTTTCAGCCGGAATTGAGACTTCCACATTCGCGCAGGTCGATCCGGGACTTCTCAGTTCGCTGCATTGGCGCAATATCGGCCCTCATCGCGGCGGACGCACGCGAGCGGTTGCAGGCGTGCCATCTCAACCAAACGTTTTCTACATGGCACAAGTGAACGGCGGAGTGTGGAAGACCGATGACTATGGTCGCACCTGGGCGCCAATCTTCGACGATCAGCCTACCGGCTCAGTCGGCGCTATTGCCGTGTCGATTTCGAACCCAAACGTGATTTACGTTGGCAGCGGCGAAGGCTTACAACGCCCGGACCTGTCTGTTGGAGATGGTATTTACAAGTCTACGGACGCCGGCAAGACCTGGACGCATCTCGGACTTCGAGACGGTCAGCAGATCGCGCAAGTAGCGGTCGATCCCCGTGATGCAGACCGAGTATTGGTAGCTGTTGTTGGGCATCCTTATGGGCCAAATGAAGAACGAGGCATCTTTCGCTCAGTTGATGGCGGCAAGACGTTCGAAAAAGTTTTGTACAAAGACGAAAACACCGGCGGCGCCGACGTTCTCTTCGATCCTTCTAATTCGTCGATTGCTTACGCGGCGTTATGGGAAGCACGTCAAGGTCCCTGGGAGAACGCAGCCTGGAACGGCGCCGGCGGGGGAATCTTCAAATCCACCGACGGCGGCAAGAGCTGGCGACAGCTTGGTGGTGGATTGCCTCAAGGCATCATTCAAGCCAATCTAACGATTTCAGCGGGCTCGCCTAACCGACTATTTGGTTCAGTAGCTTCGCAGGGCCAGGTGAATCTTTATCGGTCCGACGACGCGGGTGAAAGTTGGACAGTAGCAACAACAGACTCACGTCCGGCTGGAAGAATTGGCGGCGGCGACCTCTCGGTGCCACGCATCGACCCAAAGAATCCGGATGTGATCTACGTCGCGAGCACTGTGTGCTGGAAATCAACCGACGGAGGTAAGACGTGGACAGGCTTTCGCGGCGCGCCCGGAGGTGACGATACGCAAGGCATTTGGATCAGTCCGAATAATTCTGACGTGATGCTGCTCGGTTACGACCAGGGTGCAATTATCACAGTCAACGGCGGACGAACGTGGAGTAGCTGGTACAACCAATCCACGGCTCAGCTTTATCACGTGAGCGCTGACAACGCGTTTCCTTATCGCTTGTGCAGCGGCCAGCAGGAGAGCGGATCGGCCTGTGTCTCGAGCCGGGGAAACGATGGGCAGGTAACTTTTCGTGATTGGCGCCCGGTTGGAGCCGAAGAATATGGCTACGTTGCTGCGGACCCTCTCGATCCGGATATCGTCTACGGCGGTAAGCTTTCAAGGTACGATCGGCGTACCGGTCAGGCTCAAAGTATTCTCCCCAAACCATTCCGCTCGGCAGACTTTCGCGTCGTGCGAACGCAGCCGGTGATCTTTTCGCCTGTCGATCCACATACGCTGTTTTTCTCTGCCAACACGCTCTGGAAGACTCGCGATGGTGGACGCAACTGGCAGCAGATTAGTCCGGACCTGACTCGCAAGACCTTCGAAGTTCCGGCGTCAGTCGGCAAATATCGCGCGCAGCAAACTGCCCAACCCACGCAGCGAGGCGTCATTTACACGGTGGCGCCGTCGCCGCTTGACGTTAAGAGGATTTGGGCTGGAACGGATGACGGGTTGATCCATCTTACGACCGATGGCGGTGAACATTGGACTGATGTGACTCCGAAGCAGCTCAAGCCTTGGGAAAAGATCTCGATCATCGACGCCGGGCACTTCGACGCTGGAACGGCTTACGCTGCGATTAATACGCTGCGGCTCGATGACTTGAGACCACATATCTACCGCACCCACGATTCCGGAGCGACGTGGACTGAAATCACGAACGGCATTCCTGCGAATGAAAATGTGAATGCAGTTCGAGAAGATCCGGTACGAAAGGGTCTGCTGTTTGCCGGCACGGAGCGAACCGTGCATGTGTCCTTTGACGATGGTGATCACTGGCAGTCGCTACGCCTCGATCTGCCAGCGACTTCCGTTCGGGATGTGATTATCAAGAATGACGATCTCTGTATCGGCACTCATGGTCGAGGCTTCTGGATTCTGGACAACATCACTCCGTTGCGACAGTTCGCTGCCGGCCGCGAGTTGACGACGAACCTGTTCCGTCCGCAAACGGCGACCCGAGTCCGTTGGAACTTAAATACAGACACTCCTTTGCCTCCTGACGAGCCGGGCGGCGAAAACCCACCGGATGGGGCGATGATTGATTACTATCTCGACTCTTCGGTGAAGGGTGAAGTTTCGCTTGAGATAAGAGATGAATCGGGAAAGACTATCCGGCGCTATTCAAGCAACGATCCTGTGCCGGGCATCGATCCGAGCGTTGCAGTTCCTACCTACTGGATACGGCCAGTAAAGGGTTTCTCCGGAGGGCCGGGCATGCACCGCTTTTTGTGGGATCTCCATCTTGCTCCCATACCAGGTTTGCGACCGACATATCCAATCGCTGCTGTTTATCGGAACACGCCAGCTGATGCGACTTCACCCTGGGTGCTCCCAGGCAAATACACAGTCGTCTTAACAGCAAATGGAAAATCGCAAACTCAGCCACTCCTGGTGGAGATGGATCCGCGTGTTAAAGCTCCGGCTGCGGATCTGGCAAAGCAATTCAAACTCTCGAGCCAGGTTTACGAGTATTGGCGCTCATTCACGGTCTCGACGGAGGTAGTACGAGCACTCAGAAAGCAATTGGCGGATTTGCAAGGGCAATCTCAGAACGTAGAACTGAAGACCAAAATCGAGCGCGTGAATCAGAAGCTTGGCGAATTGATTGGCCCGGAGACACTTGGCCCAGCACCTGCAGCGTCGGCACAGCCAACGATCCAAAGCACCACGCCTCGGCTGCGTACGTTATTCACGGTGATGCAAGCGGTCGATCTGGCTCCAACGCCGCAAGTTGAAGCGGCAGTTGCAGAGGTGGCGAAGGAAGCCGAGACCCTGGCTCAGAAATGGCAGGCGATTCAAACCCAGGACATTCCCGCCCTGAATAAGGAGTTGCAGGCTGCCGGACTGAAGGAGATCAAATGGGACTAGCTGTAGACGTCAGGAAACAACTTTGATCAGCTCGGGGTCAGGAAGGGTCGCTTGCGCCCGCTGAAGTTTCACTGCGGCTCAAGTCAGTGATTATCTTGTAACTTGAATGCCATTCCACCTTCAGCGGGCGCAAGCTACCCTTCCCAACCCTGAGCTGGACAGACTTGACTGGCTCCTGATCAGTTGCAGGCTTTTCAATCTCTCAAACACAAGAGCGAGCGCGACACTAATCAAGAGTCGCGCTCGCTTTCTTTTGAGAAACCCTGCTCTACTACTTCTGATATTCGAAACGAGCTACATCCGACTCGCCCAGGATTACCGTGTCACCCGGACTTAATGTCACATCAGTAATCCGCTCGGACTTCGGATCATTCAAAAATGTTCCATTGCGCGAACCTTGATCTGTGACCGCAACCTTTCCATCACGCACTCCAACCCAAACGTGACGCTTAGAGATGCGAGGATCCGCAATCACAATTTGTGCCAGATTGCTATCGCGGCCTACACAAACCCCTTCCGGCTTCACGTCGAAGGTTTGTCCCGTCAGGATGCCCGAGACAAACTTGATCGAACCATAACTAATTGGAGCCGTGTCAGACGGTCTGACAATCGCCACCGTTGCAGATAAATCAACCGTCCGATCATGCATTCCGGGCGCGACTATCGGGACGATGGGAGGTGGCGCTGACGCAGGCGTCGGTGAATGAGTCGGAGGAGGAGTAGCTTTAGCCGGCTCAGGTTTCTGTGTAGGCGGCGTTGGCCCGGCGGTAGGCTTGGTCGACGGACCTGCAGCTTTTCCAGGTTGACCTTTTCCTCGCCGGCGCAGCAGGAGGAATACAACTACAGCGATGATGATCACGGCAATGATCAGGAACAGAACCACCAGGACGCCGCCCACTAACCAGCCCATTCCAAATCCGGATTTGTCTTTCCCATCAATGATCGCCTGCTCGCTTGTCTGTAGCAGTCGGTCGATTTCAGAATGCTGCGGGAAAAGCCGCTTCACTTGTTCAAACTTTGGCTTTGCGTCCTTGAACTGATCTTGCCAGTAAAGGTCGAGCCCTTCCCGATAAAGCTTGTCGGTTAATCCCAGCTCATTCGCTACACCAACCGCTTTGACGAACTCTTGCGCAGTGTTGGAAGTAACGACAAAGTTATGTTGCGAGTCTTTGCCGAACGTAGCCAGTCCGATAACCTGGCCTTTCGCATTCAAGACCGGGCCGCCGGAATTTCCGTGATCGATGTTGGCGTCAGTTTGCAGAACGGTAGCACCGCTCGCGGAGGGTTTGTTCGCTGAGATGTGACCGTACGTGAAAGTCGCTTCGAGCGCCGCTTTGGGTGCCAGGATATTCTTGAACTCGCCCATATCAGCGACACCGGGATAACCAATTACCGTATCTGAATCGGAGACCTTAACTGCATCAGAATCGCCGAATAACAATACCGGGGCATTCTTAACTTCGATCTTGACGATGGCGACGTCTTTGGCGCTTTCACTCTCGCCCGTAGGGGCGCCGTAGCCTGAAGGCTTGTCTTCGAACGGCATTGCGGTACCGTCAGGAATTACAACGAGGTGGTACATATTGAAGCTATTCAACGTACTATGACTGCGAATGAAATCGTATTCCGACTGCTTCATATTGTTGGGGTCGATACTGTAGAAAGCTTTTCCAACGGCGAGGATGAATCGAGTTATCAGGAGGTTCTTGGCCTTGTCTTCGCCGTCGTGCCACATCTGCGTTACGTGGGCGTTGGTCGCGATGTAACCGTTTGGACTGATGAAAAAACCGGAACCGGAGACCACGTAGTTGTATGGTAAATTTCGCGCGGAGGGCCAGCGCGGATCCTGATAGGTAAAGTTTCCTTCGGGGCCGACAATCAGACGCACGACCGCAGGCTTGCTGTACATTGCCAAGCGCTCGCCCTCAGATACTTCAGCTCTTGCAATTGAGCCGCGATTAAGGGGAACAAAAAGTAACGCGCCAGTTGAAACTGAGATAGCTAGCAAGGCGACGAGGGTTCTACGCATGACGGCGGCTCCTTGGAAGAGTTCTAATATGGGTTGTAGAGTTTCGCTTGACCAAGTCTTAAGTGGCATGGGCACGAGTTCTAAAGCTGCCCTGAAACCTGCGACGGAAGGACTTAAGTTCTTTTTCGTCTTGTGCTTCTAGACGAAAACCTGAGGAAAGTCAATAGAGTAGTGGGGTAGCAGTGCGGCAAGCAGAAGTAGGTAGTCGCTAAAACTGAGGCCACGGCCTGGCGCCGTGGTCACTCACGTTGGTCGCTAACAGAGGCGGGCCGAGATTTTTGGTGATGCCACGGGCTCGTCCCGTGGAGTGTTCACGCT
>Ga0134125_10000844_pt1 | contig 39784 bp, 40 predicted proteins | sample KB31751_FD_96464 | JGI IMG/M metagenome (GOLD analysis project Ga0134125, IMG submission 96464) | Terrestrial soil microbial communities with excess Nitrogen fertilizer from Kellogg Biological Station, Michigan, USA - KB3-175-1 | ecosystem: Environmental > Terrestrial > Soil > Unclassified ...
GCCGATCGTCGCGTAGAAGCCCGTGTTGTTGCTCAGCGCGCCGGTCGGCAGCTGGTAGAGGCCTTCTTTGTTCGTCGTCGTGGTCCCGAGGACCGCGAAGCCAGGGGTGCCGGCGGGGTGGTCGTAGACGGTCACCGTCTGTTCGGCGCTGGGGACAGAGCCGCAGGTGCCCTGGCCGTAGGCGAGCGCCGATTCGCCCGCGGTGAGCAGGCGTGGCGCGACGTTGAGGGTCACCTTGCAGGCGCCCGAGTGCAGCCCGTGGGGCTGCGCGCCCGGGCGATGGTTGTGAGCGGCGGCCGCTCCGGCCGGAGCCAGCGCCAGGATCGTCGCCGCAGCCGTCGCGGCTGACGTCAGCCTGTGTGAACGCATCTGTGCCTTCTCCTTGTCGAAGTGGATTCTCTTCGCTCCTTCGAGACCCCTAAACCGGGCTTCCGGGGCAAGTTGCGGTAGCTCAGACGTTCGTCCGCCGCCTGCACGCGGGCGCCCAGCGAGGCCGCGCCGGAGCGTCCTCGCGCGCCCGTGTAGGTTGCCGGGAGTGGGGCCGGGCGACACATCGCGGCAAGCTTCGGACAGGGCCCGATGAGGCTCGCGGCGGTCGATCTCGCTCCCGGCACGTTCCTCGCTATCGTGGCCTGCGCGGCGCTCGCGGGGACGTTCGCGGCGCTCGCCGCGGCACGCGGGCTGCCGGTGCCCGTCGTCGTGCTCGAGCTCGTCGGCGGGATCCTGATCGGACCGCGGCCACATGCGCTCCTCGACCGCCGCGGCGCTGGTCGGGGCGGCCGTCCTCTCGACGCTCTTCTTCCCGGCGCTCGGCCTGCGGTTGCGCCGCGATTGGATCGACGCCGAGGCGGTCCTCCTCGAGGCGTGAGCCCCGGCCTCGCGCCGGAGCTAGCGCGAGCCCCCGAGGGTCAGCTGGGTCAGCGACGCGCCGCCGTCGACGGCGATCGTCTGGCCGTTGAGGAGCGCGGCCCCCTCGCCGGCGAGGAACGAGACCGTGGCCGCGATCTCCGCCGGCTCGACGAGCCGGCCCGCGGGCGCGGCGGCGAGGGCCCGCTCGCGGACCTCGGCGGGCATCGCCAGCACCTGCTCGGTCGCGACGAGGCCGGGGAGGACCGCGTTGACCGTGATCCCGTGGCCGGCGTTCTCGACGGCGAGCGTGCGGACCATGCCGAGCTGGCCGGCCTTCGAGGCGGCGTAGGCGACCTGGCCGGGCAGGCCGCCGAGCGCGGCGACGCTCGAGATCACGACGATCCGCCCGCGGCGTCGCTCCCGCATGCCCGGCAGGCAGGCCTGGATCGTGCGGAAGGCGCCGGTCAGGTTGACGTCGATGTCGAGCTGCCACTGCGCCGCGGTCATGCGGTGGCCGGGCGCGATCGTGGTCGTCACCCCGGCGTTTGCGACGCAGACGTCGATCGGGCCGAGGTCGGGGAACTCCTCGCGCGCGACGTCGAGCGCGATCGAGCAGCCCGGGTCGCGGTCGAGCGTCAGCACCTCCAGGCCGTCGGCCCGCAGCCGCTCGGCGATCGCCGCGCCGATACCCCTCGCGGCGCCCGTGACGAGCGCCCTGCCCGGCTCGGTCACAATTGGTCCCCGACCATCATCGAAGGAGGGAACGATGACAGACCGCTGGTTCTCCGAGGAGCAGCTCCGCGAGCTCTCACGACCGACGATGGACCGGGCGATCGAGGCGCTCGACGCGGGCGACCTCGACGGGGCGCGCCGGCTCTGCGAGGAGATGAAGCACGAGTGGCAGATGCTCCACGACCTGATGGCGGCGGGCGTGCTGGACCTCGTCTCCTTCATCCAGCAGCGGCTGGGCGAGGACGGCGTCGCCGAAGCGTGGACGGAGTCGATGAACCGCGGCTGGCGACGCCACCACGACGCGATCGTCTCGCTCGACCGCCGCGAGCTCGTCGAGCTGCTCGCCGCGACCTGGCGCGCGCACTCGTGCTCGGGCGTCGGGCCGAACCCGGGCGCGTTCACGATCGCCGAGGACGAGGAGAAGGTGACGTTCTCGATGAACCCCTGCGGCTCCGGCCAGCGGCTGGTGCGCAACGGCGCCTACGAGGGCCTGCCCGGCGGCGGGGTGACCCAGGAGGCTCACGACTGGTCGTTCGACCGCAAGGGGTTCCCGCTCTACTGCACGCACTGCTCGTTCATGAACGAGTCGCTGCCGATCCAGTGGTCCGGCTACCCGCTGTACCCCTCGGAGCCCCCCACCGACTACGCCAAGGACCCGTGCACGTGGCACTGGTACAAGGACCCCGACGACATCCCCGAGCGCCACTGGAGTCGCTACGGGGCGGTCAAGCCGGAGCGGCCGGCGTGATCCTCTTCGAGGGCCTGAAGTGGGTCTTCCTCGCGTTGGCTCGGCGGCGGCGTAGCGCAAGGCGCGCCTGACGGGCGCCGCGCGCTCAGGGCTCGATCACGTTGCGCGGGTCGGGCTGCTCGCCGGCGGGCGCCTGGCTGTAGTCGCCGAAGGGCCCGTCGCGCCGCGTGACGGCGGCGCCGACGCCTTCGCTCTCCGCAAGCTCGATGAACTCGGCCGCGTCGGGCGTGTTGCGCATCAGGCCGTCGAGGATCGGCCCGAGCGTCTGGGTCGAGGCGAGGCCCATGTTCTCGTAGGCCTGGTTGACGATCAGCTTCATCGCGCTGAGCTGCGAGAGCGGGATCTCGGCGAGGCGGCGCGCCTCGGCGGCGACCGTCGCCTCCAGCTCGGCGAACGGGACGGACCTGTTGATGAGCCCCGCCTCGGCCGCTTCCACCCCGGAGAGCGGGCGCCCGGTGAGCGCGTATTCCTTGGCCTTCGTGAGACCGAGGCGGTACAGCCACATGCCCGTCAGGTAGCAGCCCCACATGCGCGAGTAGGGGGTCCCGATCCGCGCGTCGTCGCTGGCGATCACGAGGTCGGCGCAAAGCGCCATGTCGCTGCCCCCGCCGACGCACCAGCCGTGGATCTGCGCGATCACGGGCTTGGGGGTGCGCCAGATCGACATGAACTTGGGGATCGGCCCCGAGGCCGGCGAGGTCGCCATCGCGAAGTCCTTGCCGGGGTCCCAGGCGCCGTCGGTCGTCATGCCCTCGTCCCAGTGGTGGAAGCCGCCGCCGAAGTCGAAGCCGGCGCAGAACGAGCGGCCGGCGCCGCGCAGCACGATCACCTTCACCGCCCCGTCGCGGGAGGCGCGGTGGACGGCGTCCTGCAGCTCGTCGGGCATCGGCGGCACGATCGTGTTCAGTCGCTCGGGCCGGTTCAGCGTGATCGTCGCGACCGCGCCGTCCGTCTCGTAGAGCACCGCTTCGTAGGACATCTCGAGCCTCCCTCGCGTGGACGGCGCGATGCTAGACGCTCAAGAGTGCCCACACGCGCCCCGTGGCGGGGAACGCCTGGTCTTGCGTGTCGCTCGCGCCTCGTGGCGTGGGGCGCCCATCCGCGTGTCGCTCGCGTCTCGTGGCGGGAAACGCCCGGTCTGCGTGTCGCTCGCGTCTCGTGGCGTGGGGCGCCCATCCGCGTGTCGCTCGCGTCTCGTGGCGTGGGGCGCCCATCCAGTGTCACTCGCGCCCGGACAGCGCGTCGACGAGCGCGCCGAGCCGCGAGGGCCGGCCGCTGCGCCGCTCGGCCGCGTCGGCGCGGCGGTATAGGCCGTAGACGGCGTGGATCGCGGCGAAGCGGAGCGGCTCGGGCTCCCAGCGGCGGGGGGTGCGCCCGACCCAGGGAAGCTCCGTCAGCTCGGTCCGATCGCCGAGGATCAGGTCGCGCAGGGTACGTCCGGCGAGGTTCGCGGCGGCGACGCCCTCGCCGACGTAGCCCCCCGCGGCGGCGAGCCCCCGCGAGGGATGCGCCACCACCGAGGGGCACCAGTCACGGGGCACGCCGAGCACGCCCGACCAGGCGTGGTCGAGATCGCACCCGGCGGTCGCGGGGAACATCTCGGCGAGCTTCGCGCGCAGGCTCGCGACGGTCCGCTCCGCGGTCTCGCCGCGGCCGTCCGTTCGCGAGCCGTAGCGGTAGGGGACGCCGCGTCCGCCGATCGCGATCCGCCCGTCGGGGGTCCGCTGCAGGTAGACGTAGACGTGGGCCCCGTCGCCGATCGTCTCCGCGCCCCGCCACCCGATCCGCTCCCAGGCCTCCTCGGGCAGCGGCTCGGTGATCACCATCGAGCTGTTCATCGGCACGAGCGCCCGGCGCTGTCCGCGCAGGCCGGCCGTGTAGCCCTCTGTGGCCCGCACGACCCACGGCGCGGCGACCTCGCCTCGGGCCGTCCGCGCGCGGCCGGGGAGGATCTCCTCGACGGGGGTGCGCTCGTGGATCGCGACGCCGAGCCCCTCGACCGTCGCGGCGAGGCCGCGCACGAGCTTGGCGGGATGGACGCGGGCGACGTGGGGGCTGAAGGCGGCGCCGAGCGCGCCCGCGACGCGGACCCGCCCGGCGAGCTCCTCCGCCCCGAGCTCGCGCACGTCCTCCTCGCCGAGGCCCAGCTCCCGCTCGGCGGCGAGCGCCTCTCGCAGGCGCGTGAGCTGGGCCCGGTCCAGCGCGACGGTGAGGTTGCCGCCGTGCACGAGGTCGGCGTCGATCGAGTGCTCGGCGGCGACCCGGGCGATCTCGCCGACGGTCTCGAACATCGCCCGCTGCAGCCGCAGGTAGCGGCCCGGCCCGCCGCCGCGCGCGTAGGCGCGGGCGGGACCCGAGAAGAAGCCTGAGACCCACCCGCCGTTGCGCCCGGAGGCCCCGAACCCGGCCTGCTCGGCCTCCAGCACGACGATCCGCAGCGCGGGGCGGGCGCGCTTGAGGTAGTAGGCGGTCCAGAGCCCCGTGAAGCCGGCGCCGACGATCGCGACGTCCGCCTCCAGCGGGCCCGGCAGGGGCGCGCGGGGCGGCGGGGGACCGCCCAGCGAGCGCCACCAGAACCCCAGTTCGCCGGTTCGCATTTTGCGAGCCTAGATGGTCTCGAATCGGGTTATGATCGTCGGGTCCGCCGGTCCCAGGCGGGGTTCGGAGAGGGAGGAAACATGGAGGCGGCAGTTTCAGGAGCATCGGCCGCGGGAGCCCCGCCGGCAGCAGGGGCGACGACGATCGCCGAGGCGTTCCGAATCACCGCCGCCGAGCGTGCGGAGGAGATCGCGATCCGCACCAAGGAGGACGCCTTCACGATCACCTGGGGAGAGCTGCGCGACCGCGTGGACGCGCTCGCGGGCGGCCTGTACGAGCTCGGCCTGCGCCGCGGCGACACGCTCGCCCTGCTGATCGGCAACCGCCCCGAGTTCCACCTCTGCGACCTCGCGGGGATGATGGTCGGCGCGGCTCCCTTCTCGATCTACAGCACCTACACCGCCGAGCAGATCACCTACCTGATGCAGGACGCCGAAGCGAAGATCCTGATCTGCGAGCACCAGTACCTGGACCGTGTCCTGCAGGCGCGCGAGTCGCTCCCGAAGCTCGAGCACGTGATCGTCGTCGACGGCGACGCTCCCGAGGGGACCCTCTCGCTCGCCGAGGTCGAGGGGACCGAGAGCGACTTCGACGTCGAGGCCTCGGTCGCGGAGCTGCAGTCGACCGACGTGCTGACCCTGATCTACACCTCCGGCACGACCGGCCCGCCGAAGGGCGTCCAGCTGATCCACCGCAACCTGATGGCGGCCTGCGAAGGGCTCGAGGAGCTGATCGAATTCCCGCGCGACGGGCGCGTCATCTCGTGGCTGCCCTCGGCGCACGTCGCCGAGCGCAACGCCCACCACTACCTGCCGATCGTCTACGGCCTGCAGATCACCTGTTGCGAGGACCCGCGTCAGGTCCTCTCCTACCTGCCCGAAGTCCGCCCCAGCTGGTTCTTCGCGGTGCCGCGCATCTGGGAGAAGCTCAAGGCGGGCCTGGAGACGATGCTCGCGAGCCAGCCCGAGGAGCAGCGGGCGCGGGTGCAGGAGGCGCTCGACGCCTCGCTGCGCAAGGTCCGACTCGAGCAGGCGGGGGAGGAGGTGCCGACGCAGCTCGCCGAGCAGGTCGCGAAGGCCGACGCGGAGATCTTCGCCGGGCTGCGGGCGATGCTCGGCCTCGACCAGGTCGAGGCGATCAACGTCGGCGCCGCGCCGACGCCGGTCGAAGTGCTCGAGTTCTTCCACGCGATCGGCCTGCCGCTCGCGGAGCTGTGGGGGATGAGCGAGACCTGCGGCGCGGGCAGCGTCAACCCGCCCGGCAAGATCCGCATCGGGACCGTCGGTCCGCCCGCGCCCGGCGTCGAGATCAAGCTCGACAGCGACGGCGAGGTGCTGATCCGCTCGGACGTCGTGATGAAGGGCTACCGGAACCTGCCCGAGAAGACCGCCGAGACGTTCACCGAGGACGGCTTCCTGCGCACCGGCGACATCGGCGAGTTCGACGCCGAGGGCTACCTGAAGATCGTCGACCGCAAGAAGGAGCTGATCATCAGCGCGGCGGGCAAGAACATGTCCCCCGCGAACATCGAGGCGACGCTGAAGACGTCCTCGCCGCTGATCGGGCAGGTCTGCTGCATCGGCGACGCGCGGCAGTACAACACTGCCTTGATCGTGCTCGACGCCGACTTCGCCCCGATGTGGGCGGGCCAGCAGGGGATCGAGGACACCTCGCTCGAGGCGCTCGCCGTCGACGAGCGCGTGCGGGCCGCCGTCGCCGAGGGCGTCGAGGCGGCCAACGCGAAGCTCGCCAAAGTCGAACAGATCAAGAAGTTCTCGATCGTCCGCGGCGATTGGCTGCCCGGCGGCGACGAGCTGACGCCGACGATGAAGCTGAAGCGCAAGCCGATCGCCGAGAAGTACGCGGCGACGATCGACTCGATGTACGCGGGCTGAGCGGCCCGGCGCGGCGGGCGGAGGCCCGATGAACGCGGAGCGCGCCGACCTGCGCTTTCCCTCGGCGGGCGATCAGTGCGCCGCGTGGCTCTATCGCCCCGACGCGCCGGGGCCGTGGCCCTGCGTGGTGATGGCCCACGGCTTCTCGCTCACCCGCCACGACGGCCTGCCCGCCTACGCCGAGAGGCTCGCGGCGGCGGGCGCCGCCGTGCTCGTCTTCGACCATCGCTACCTCGGCGACTCCGGGGGCTCGCCGCGGCAGCGCTTCCGCAAGGCGGCGCAGATGCAGGACTGGCGCTCGGCCGTCGCCTTCGCGCGCACGCTCGAGGGGGTCGACCCGGAGCGGATCGTGCTGTGGGGCTTCTCCTTCGGCGGCGGGCACGCGGTCGAGACGGCGGCGGCCGACGGCCGGGTCGCGGCGACGCTCGCGCTGTGCCCGCTGCTCGACGGCCTCTGGCGCGCGCTCGCGACGCCGCCGCGGGTGAGCGCCTGGCTCGTCCCCCGGGCGCTCGCCGACGAGCTCGGCCGTCACAACCTCGTCCCCGTGACGGCCCAGCCGGGTGGGCACGCGGCGATGACGCTCCCGGGCGAGGCCGACGGGTTCGCCGCGGCGGTGCCGGACGGCTCGCCGTGGCGCAACGAGATCTCACCGGCGGTCTTCCTGACCGTCCCCCTCCATCGCCCGCTCCGTCACGCCCGGGCGATGCGGGCGCCCGTCTGGCTCGGCCTGGGGACGAAGGACGTCTCGGTCTCGGCGAAGGCGATCGAGCGCTTCGCCGCGCGCGCCCCGGACGCCGAGCTCGAGCGCTATCCCTACGACCACTTCGGCGCCTTCCTCGGCGACGGTCCCGACCGCGTCGCCTCAGACCAAGTCTCTTTCCTGCGCCGCCACGGGATCCTGGCAGGAGCTCCAGGCGCCGCCCCCGCCCGGTAGGGCGTGACCGCCTACGGCCACGCCCCGGCCGGCGGGCCATCTCCTATTTTTTGGCTTCTTCTTTTTCTTTCTGTTCTTTGAGCTTTTTTTCGAGCTTTTCGCGCTTTTCCCGTTCCTTCTTTTCCTTCGCTTCTTTCTTTTCCTGGGGTCCGATCGCGTACTTCTGAGCCCACTGCAGGAGCGTCTGCTCGAAGTCGCCCGTCAGCACCGCCCGGTTGTGCCCCGAGCCCGACGGCAAGCCCGCGAGCAGGTTCACGAGCCCGGTGGTGAGGCCGCAGCTCTTCGCGGCGGGGACGGCGAATTTGCTGTCTTCCAGCGAGATTTCAGAGACCTTGATGATCTTTTCCTTGCCCGGGTTGGAGCGTTTGCCCTTGACCGAGGTGGCGAGGTGCAGCACGACCGGTTCGGCGTCGGAGCCGATCTCGCAGCTCGCGCCCAGCAGCGGGTTGTCGAGTTTGATCTTCAGCGGCAGCGTCACCGCGGTCCCCCCGCCTTCGAGCAGGTAGTACTGGTTGACCTGGATGCCCGAGGCCGGTCCGGCCAGCGACGCCGTGGCGGTGACTTCGCCGCCGATGCCTTCGAGCAGCCCCGGGATCCCCAGCAGGCCGCCGGGGACCTTCTGGGGCGGGCTCACCATCGTGTTGCCGTCCCGCGCCGGGATCATCTGCTGGGTTTCGAGCGTGTTGATCGCCAGCCCGCCCTGCAGCAGGATCGGGTTCACGATCGGCACGTCCTTGCTGCCCATCTTGAACTCGCCCGAGGTGGTGTGGGCGACCACGCAGACGCCGGCGGTGGCCGACGGGCAGTCGAGGAACTCGGCGAATTCTTCCCTCAGCTGGGTGTTCACAGCCGGCGCCGGCGCGGCGCCGAGCGCGAGCAGAGCGGCGACGAGGCTCGCCGCGAGCAGGGAGGCGCGAAGCCTGCGGCCCGTCGGGCTGTGGGGTCTCTCCATTTCTCTCTCCTTCTGAGCTTCGATCGGGCGGTTTCGGTGCCTTGCGGGTCGCGGCGAAGCCGTCCGGGCGCGCGGCTTGGCGCCGCATGAGCTCCCGGGCGCCCCGACCAGGCCCCTCGACAAAGGTCTAACACGATGGTCTCTTCGTGTCAACCCTCTGGACAGGGATCGTGACGCATGACGGATCGCGTCAGCGTGCTGACCGGCGAGAACGCGTGGAACGGCGGCGACTGACCGGCGAGCACGCGTGGAACGGCGGCGAGGTGGCGGGGCCCCCGGTCCCCGCCACCTTCTCACCCGCTTCCGCAGCCGTCTCCCCGAACGTCAGAGGCCCCGCGTCTCGGCGAGGCCCCTGTGCCGTTCTCCTGGAGGGGGATCGACTGGGCTTGGAACGCGGGCCGACGGCAAAGGTTGGGCAGGGACGAAAATCTTTTTCGCGGCGGCGGCGGCGACGACGGCGGGGGGCGTCCCGCGGCCCCGCCGTGGCGGGACCTCGGGACGCTATGCCTCTCAACGGGATCGGATTTGAGAGGCGGGGGTGCTACAAGCTAGGACGCAGAAAGGGCCGCGGGGTTGGGTGGATGCGGGTCTCGCTGCTGCCGGCGCGCGAGCCACCAGTGCGCGTCGGCGGCACTCAGACGGGTGAGATCGCGACGGTGATCGTCGCACCGCTGCGCGAGACCTTCACGTCGAGCTTGGCGCCCTTGGCCGGGCTGAGGTCGACCAGGTCGTTTTCGCCGGCGCCCGCCGGCTTCGTGAGGCGCAGCGTCGCGCTCAGGCCGGCGCCCATGACGAGGTGCTCGCCCAATCTCAGCCTCGCGCCCTTCCCGAGGCGGACCCCGTTTCCGCTCAGCTTCTTCGAGCCGCCGACGGCGACGACCGCGCCGATGGGCTTCGGCTTGGCCGAGCGGACTCCGGCGGCCACCGAGGTCGCGACGAGCGCGGCGACGAGTGCAACGGGCAGTACCCGAAGCAGGCCGCGGAGCATCATCCTTTGATCCCCATGACGCCGCCGTTGGTCTGGATCTCGATCGGCTCTTTGCGGCTCTTCGAGTCGGGTTTCACCCACACGGTGCCCCGTTCGATCGTCGCCCGCGGCCCGCTCGGCTTGCCGTCGGTCACTTCGCGCTCACCGGTCATCGTGACCTTGCTTTCGCGGTTGATGCCGACCCGCCCGCCGATCGAGAACTCGAGCGCCGCGAACGTGCCCGTGCCGGTTTCGACGACGTCGCCGGTCTGAAGCTCGGAGTTCTTTTCCACGGCGTAGCGCTTGCCTTCGCGGACCACGCTGACGTTGCGACCCGAGATCGACTGGATGCGACCCGTGATCTTGCTCGGATCCACGTGGGGGAGAAGCGGCGGTTTGGAGGAGGGCGGTTTCGGAGCTTCCGGCGGTTTGGGCGTTTCGATGCTCGTCGTGGTCTTCGCTGGTTCTTCCGTCGCCGGTTTGCCGGCTCCGGTCGCCGTCACCGTGAAAGACCTGCCTTCGTTGTCTTCGGCGCTCCCGCTGAGAGACTTGCCGTCCGCCGACATCGTGAGGTGGAAGGTGGCGACGTATTTGCCGCCCGAGGTCGTTTTGAAGTTCGCGGTCGACCCCGAGACGGACCCGACGATCGTGTATCCCCCGGTTCCCGTCAGTTCGCTGCCGGTCTGGGTCCAGTCCCCGCTCCACGGGTAGTCTTCCCCGGTCTCGGGCCCGGAGACGACGTGATCGACGAGCGACCAGTGCCCGGTGAAGTCGGCGATCGACGAGGCGCTGCTGCCCGAGCTGAGGGTCAGGACGAGCGCCGCCGCGACGCCGGCCACGGCCGCGACGGCAGTGCGCGCGAAGCGGATCTGCCTCCGAGGCATCCCGGATGTCTACCAAAGCCAAGCCGGGCCCCGCATCGTCCGAGGCGCAGGACTTACGCGGTTTCTGCGTAGGAGAGCCGGAGACGGGACTCGAACCCGTGACCCCCTGTTTACAAGACAGGCGCTCTACCAGCTGAGCTACTCCGGCACGTAGGGATCACGGCGATCATAGGTTCGCGCGCGGCCGCCCGCCGCGCGGGCTGGGAGACGCCGGTCGACGGATCTCGGACGATTTCTTTCGACCGCCAGTTTTCCGCTTTCCGATGCGGTTTCTGCGGTCTCCGCAGGCTGCGCGGGCGGGTCGCCTGCCAGGAACGTCGTTCAGCCGCCTCAAATACGGGTAACGGAAATGACAGCGGACGCCCTTCCTGCCGCTCGACGGAGGGCGACGCGATCTACGACATGGCAACCGCACCCCCGACGACACACAACGGCCTGCGCCGCGTGCTCGAGCTCGATCCCGGGCTCGCCGAGGCGATCCCGCCCGAACTGCGCGAGCGGGCGACCGCCGACTGCGTGGCGCGCGAGATGACGATCCCGACGGGCCGCTGGCGCGGGGCGCCTCCGGTCGACGGGGTCGGCCTGGGCATCGGCCTGCTCGTCTTGGACGGGTTGCTCGTCAGGCGCGTCGGCATCGACGGCCGCTACGGGGCCGAGCTGCTCGGCGAGGGCGACATCCTGCGCCCGACCGAGGGCTCCGACGAAGTCCCGACGCTGCCGATGACGACCGGCTGGCGTGTGCTCGAGACCGCCCGCCTCGCGATTCTCGACGATGCCTTCATGGAGAACCTCGCGGAGTACCCCCAGCTCGGCGGGCGTCTCGTCGGCCGAGCTGTGACGCGCTCGCGCAACATCGCCGTGAACATGGCGATCGTTCACCAGGCGCGGGTGGACGTGCGCCTGCACATGCTCTTCTGGCACCTCGCGGCACGCTGGGGGCGCGTCGGCAGCGGCGGCGTGACGGTGCCGCTGCGCTTGACCCACGCGGTCCTCGCCGAACTCGTCGCCGCCCGCAGGCCGACCGTCACGAGCGCCCTCACGACGCTCTCCAAGAGCGGGCTCGTGCGGCCGACCGACAACGGCTGGCTGCTGAGCGGCGAAGCCCCGGGCGAGCCGGCCCAGGCGGCTTCCGCCGCGCCCTCCGTCTGAGGCCCAAGCCCCGCGCATCGGGCCTGTAACGCGCCGGGCGCCGCCGGTGTAGAGAAGGCGTGGCGATATCCATCTCAACGCGCCGGCCCGCGCCCGTCGAGGAGCCTCCCGAGGGCGAGCCCGACGTCGACCTCGGAAGCTTCCGCGAGCGCTCCCTGAAGCGCGGGGTCAACCCCGTCGTCTACTGGGTCCTGCGGGGCCTCCTGGTCCCGTTCTTCCTCCTCTACTTCCGCATGCAGAGGGTCGGCCGGGAGCACCTCCCCAAGGACGGCCCGCTGCTGCTCGCGGCCAACCACCGCAGCTTCCTAGACCCGTTCGTGATCGGCACGCTCGTCAAACGGCCCGTCTACTACATGGCAAAGCGCGAGCTGTTCGAGAAGCGCTGGCAGGCGTGGCTCCTCAACGCGCTCGGGGCCTTCCCGGTCGACCGCGGCGCCGGCGACGGCGACGCGATGGCGACGGCGCGGGAGATCCTCGAAAGGGGCGACTGCGTGGTCGTCTTCCCGGAGGGCACCCGCATCCGCCGGCGCCCGCTCGCCGAACCGAGGCGCGGCGTCGGCCGGCTCGCCCTGGAGACCGGCGCGCCGGTCGCTCCGATCGCCGTGATCGGGACCGACGAAGTGCGCCGCGGCTGGCGGATCCGCCCGCGCAAGGTCCGCCTGCGGGTCGGCAAGCCGCTGCACTACCCGACGGTCGAGCGCTCCTCGCCCGCCCTCGCCGGAGCCGTGACCGAACGGATCTGGGCGTGCGTGCGGCTGCAGTGGGACTGGCTCGGCGGGATGCCCGAGCAGCAGTGCGCCGATGCGGCGGACCCGCCGCCGTCCACGATCTCGCGCGCGGCCTGACACCGGCTCGGCACGGGGTAGGGTGCAATGAGTGGCCGAGCACGTCAGCGAGAAGACAAAGGCGCAGCTCGACGCGGAGTTCTCCGACCTGTACCGGGCGCACCTGCGGGACGTGTACAGCTACGCCTACTACCGGGTGGGCAATCATCACGACGCGGAGGACCTGACCGAGCAGACCTTCCTGCAGGCGTATCGCCACTTCGAGCGCGCCCAGCGCGAATCGGACGGACGGCCCCTGCGGCCGTGGTTGATCAGGATCGCGCACAACCTCGCCGCGAACCTCTACCGCGACCGCTCGCGCAAGCCCGCCTCGCCGATCGACGAGACGACGACGATCACGGCCCCGCACACGACCGAGCAGCTGGTCGAGGGCCGCGACGAGCTGAGTCGCATCCTCGACGGGGTGGCGATGCTGCCCGACGACCGGCGGGAGGCGCTGATCATGCGCTTCGCGCTCGGCATGGACAACCGCGAGATCGCGCGGGCGCTCGGACGCTCCGACGGCGCGACGAAGGTCCTGATCCATCGCGCGATCCGGCAGCTCGAGGAGATCGTCGGCGACCGCACCGGGGGCGAGGCCGAGCCGGCGGCCGGGAAGGGGGCGTGAGCCGATGAGCGAAGCCGCGACGAACTTCGAGGGGCTGCTGCGCGAAGCGCTCGCTCCGATCGAGCCGCCCGCCGACCTCGTCGAGCGCCTCGAGGGCACCCTCACGAGCATCACCGAGATGGCCGCCGACGAGCTCGAGGCGTGGGAGCTCTCGGCGATGCGCGACCCCCGCAACTGGGCCCGGCCCGCCGCGGCCCTCGTCGCCGGCAGCGCCGCCGGGGCCGCTCTCGTCGTGCTGCGCGCGCGGCGCCGCGCGTCCTCCACGCCGCCCAATCTGCACGGCCTGCGGCGCGCCGCCGAGCGCGCCGTCGAGGACCTGGAGCGCGAGACCCGAAAGCTGCTCGGCGAGCGCTAGGCGCGCGCGTCCGTCCCGCGCTCCCGCGGCTGGCGGGAACGCGCCCGGCGCCCAGCTACGCTCTGCCTCCTTCTCTCGATGGCAACCTGCTACCGCCACCCGTCCCGCGAGACGGGCGTCTCCTGCTCGAACTGCGGACGCCCGATCTGCCCCGACTGCATGACCAGCACGCCGGTTGGGATGCGCTGCCCCGAGTGCGCGCGCCAGAAGACGACCGTCAAGCGGCTGCGCGACGTGGCCGCGGTCCCGCGCGTCACCTACGCGCTGATCGCGGCCAACGTGATCGCCTACCTGACCGAGCAGGGCCAGTTCACCGTCAGCCATGCCGCATACGGGACCGTCGTCTACGAAGGCGAGCTGTTTCGGGCCGCGATCTCCGAAGGTCATCAGTACTGGCGCCTCGTCAGCTCGGCGTTCCTGCACCAGAACCTCCTGCACATCGGCTTCAACATGTACCTGCTCTACGTGCTCGGGATGATGCTCGAGCCCGCGATCGGCTCGGCGCGCTTCGCCGCGATCTACACGGTCGCGCTGCTGGCCGGCTCCTTCGGCGTGCTGTTCGCGACCGCCGGCGGGAGCCTCGGCGCCTCGGGCGCGATCTTCGGCCTGATGGGCGCCGCCGCCGTCGAGCTCCGCGCGCGCGGCTTCAGCGTGATGCAGTCGGGGCTCGGGCTGCTGATCATCTTCAACCTCGTCATCACCTTCTCCGTGGCCGGCATCTCCGTCGGAGCCCACGTCGGAGGTCTCATCGGCGGCGCGCTGGCGGCCTACGCTGTCCGCACGGCCGACGGCCGTCGCATGCCCGCGCTCGGCTTCATCGCGTGTCTTGTGCTCGCCGTCGCGGCCGTTGCCGCCTCGCTCCTGGTCGCCAAAGCGACCGGCTCGGGGATCGCGTAGCTACGCGCTCTGCCGCTCGAGCTCGATCGCCCGCCCGGCGGTCTCGACCTCGGGAAAGCGGGCGGGGTGGAGCAGGGCGCCGAGCAGCTCGAGGCCGTCGACGAGCCGCGGGCCGGGGCGCGAGAAGTAGGCCGAGGCGTCGACCGCGACCGTCCGCAGCGCGCCGAGCCCGCGCAGGCGCTCGGCGTGGCCCAGCGCCTCCTCGTGGGCGCGCGAGGCGTCGTACCCGCACGGCATCGCGACGATCACCTCGGGGCTCGCTTCGGCGACGCGCTCCCAGCTGACCGTCTCCGACGGCTCGCCCGCCAGGCCGAGCACGTCTTCGCCGCCCGCCAGCTCGATCAGCTGGGGCGTCCAATGGCCCGCGACGAACACCGGGTCCAGCCACTCCAGCGCCGCGACCCGGGGCCGGCGCAGGCCCCGCACGGCCAGCCGTACCCGGTCGATCCGCCCGGCCGTGCGGGCGAGCAGCTCGACTCCCTCGCGGCGGCGGCCCGTCGCCGCCGCGATGGTCCTGATGTCGCCGAGCGTCTCGCCGAGCGTCTTCGGGTCGAGCGCGATCACCCGCGGGCGCGACGGGAGCTCGTCGGCGATCTTCGCTACGTCCTCGTAGGAGACCGCGCAGACCGGGCACAGGGCCTGCGTGACGATCAGGTCCGGCTCGAGCTCGCGGAGCGCGTCCGCGTCGAGCTCGTAGATCGCCTGGCCCTCGAGCGTCCGCTCGCGGACCGCCGCGTCGATCTCGCCCGCGCTCAGGCCCGCCGGGAGCACGTCCCGCGTGACGTGCGGCAGCTCGAGCGCCTGGATCGGGAAGTCGCACTCGTGGGTCACGCCCACGATCTCCTCGCCGAGGCCGAGCGCGAACAGCAGCTCGGTCGCGTGGGGGACGAGGCTCACGATGCGCATGGGATGACTCTAGGGCCGAGCGGGTAAGCTCGCCAGGAGATGGGGACGCTGGGGAAGGACGAGATCGAGGAGCGCCTGGCGGGCCTCGACGGCTGGGAGCGGGCCTCCGAGGGGGGCGCCGACGCGATCGTCCGGGATCTCGAGCTCGCGGACTTCGCCGCGGCGCTCGCCCTCGTGAACCGCGTCGGAGAGCTCGCCGAGCGGGCCAACCACCATCCCGACATCCTGATCCACGGCTGGAACAAGGTCCGCCTGACCCTCTCGACGCACTCCGCGGGCGGCCTCACGGCCGCCGACTTCGCGCTCGCCGGCCAGATCGACGGCCTCGGCCGAGCCTGAGACCCACGCGAACTTCCGCCGGTGGGCCTTGCTACCGTTGAGACGCTGACCAGCGCGATGAACGACGACGAAGAACTTCCCCGAAGTAGCGTGGCCCCTCCGGCCCGCACGCGTCTCGCTCGCACCGGACGGGGCACCGAAGCAGCGCAGGTGAAGCCCGCGGGGACCGCGGCGTACGCGTGAACGGCCTGAAGGTGATCCTGGCGGCCGTCCTGGTCGCCATCAACGCTTTCTTCGTGATCGCCGAGTACGCGCTCGTCCGCTCGCGGCGGGCGCGCCTGGAAGTGATGCGCGACGAGGGCGCCAAGGGCGCCCCCCTGGCGCTGAAACAGCTCTCCGAGGTGAACGACTACATCTCGGCCGTCCAGATCGGTGTCACGATCACCTCGATCGCGATCGGCGCGCTCGGCGAGCCCGCGCTCGCGGCGCTGCTGAAGGGGGCGCTGGGGAGCACCTGGAGCCACGGCGTGGCGGCCGCCGTGATCGCCGTCGTCGCCTTCGGGGTGATCGCGGTCGTCCAGCTGGTCGGCGGCGAGATGGTCCCGAAGTTCTACGCGATCGAACGCGCCGAGGCGGTGGCCCGGCGGGTGTCCCGGCCGCTGCAGGCCTTCAGGGTGATCTTCCACCCGCTGATCGTGATGCTCACGGCCGTCTCCAACCGGATCCTGCGCCTGCTCGGCGTCGAGATGTCGGTCGAGCGCCTGGGCGGTTCCTCCGACGAGCTCAAGCGGCTGATCGCCGAGTCCTACGCCGGCGGCCACATCGATCCCGGCGAGGCCGGGATGCTGACGGGCGTCTTCCATCTGCACGAGCAGGAAGCCCGCCAGGTGATGACGCCGATCCCGGCGGTGGTGACGCTCGACGCCTCCCAGAACGTCGGCGCGGCCGTGCAGCTGTGCGTCTCCAGCGGCCACACCCGCCTGGTCGTGACCGAGAACGAAGACCGCGACCGGGTCAAGGGCCTCGTCCACGTCTCCGAGCTCGCCGGCCAGTTGATCTCGGCCGGGCCCGAGGCGCCGGTCGCGCCAGTCGTCCACGACGCGCTGATCGTCCCCGAGACCAAGCCTCTGGACGACCTCCTCGCGGACCTCCAGCGGGGTCGAACCTCGATGGCGGTCGTCGTCGACGAGTACGGGCGCGTCGTCGGGGTCGTGACGGTCGAGGACATCATCGAGGAGGTCGTCGGGGAGATCGCCGACGAGACCGACCCGACCGCCGGCGAGGTCCGCCGGCTCGCGAACGGGGACTGGTTCGTTCGCGGCCACGTCGCGGTCACCGACCTCGCCGACTACGGCCTCGACCTGCCCGCCGACAGCGACGCCTACAACTCCGTCGGCGGCTTCGTCTTCGCCGAGCTGGGCCGCCTGCCTCGCCGCGGCGACACCGTCACCGCCGACGGCTACTCGATCCGCGTCGAGTCGGTCCGTGACAACCGGATCGAGGCGGTCCGTATCCGCGAGCGGCGCGCCGTCCCGCGCCGCGACCGCGAGGAGGACGGCTCGAGCCGCCCTTAAACACGTCCGGCCCGCGGGGGGAGCGGACCGGATCGTGCGCACTGGGAGGAGGCGGGTGTGCGTTGCGACTTTGAGGTCGCATCAACAAGTATCGCCACCGTGATGAAGGCGACCTAAAAGCAGATTCAGGCTGGATAAATCTTGGTTTCGGAGGGGGGTGAAGGTCCTTCCGATCAGGACACGGAACCGCCCGGTTCAGTATTCGCCAGGAGGGGCGCATGGCCCCCTTCCTCAGAGAATGCTGAACCGCCCGGTTCAGCATTCTCCGCGCGGGCCCCTCGATGGTTAGTAGCTGTGCAGCCCGCGGCCGGTCTTCCGGCCCAGAGCGCCTTCGGCGATCAGTGCGTCAACGCGCGGCGGGACGGGCTCGCCGATCGTCTCGCCGATCGCCGCGGAGACGTCGAGGCCGACCAGGTCGAGCAGGGCCAGCGGGCCCATCGGGTGTCCCGCGCCGAGCTTCATGCAGGTGTCGACGTCGGCCGCGTCCATGCCCGTCTCTTCGAGCAGCCGGACGGCGCTGAAGAGGTAGGGGAACAGCAGGCGGTTGACGACGAAGCCGGGGATGTCGGGGACCTCGACCGGCGTCTTCTCGAATTTCTCGCACAGGTCGAGGGCCCGGCGCCGGGTCTCCTCGCTCGCCGCCTTCGGGAAGACGAGCTCGACGAGCTTCATGCGCGTGACGGGGTTGAAGACGTGGAGGCCGAGGAAGCGGTCGGGCCGGCCGCTGGCCTCGGCCAGGCGCTCGACCGACAGCGAGGAGGTCGTCGAGGCGAGGATCGCCTCGGGGCCGACGATCCCGTTCAGCTCGCCGAGCAGGCGGGCCTTGACGTCGTGGTCCTCGACGACGGCCTCGACGCAGAAGGTCGCCTCGGCGAGCGCGTCCGGCTCGGTGACGATTTCGACGTGCTCCGGGTCGACCTCGGCGCCGAGCTTGGCGAGCGTCTTCTCGACCGTCGCGCGGGCGCGGTCGGCCGAGCTCTCCGAGCGGGCGAGCAGGAGCACGGGGCCGTGGTGGGCGGCGGTCGCCGCGAGCCCGCAGGCGATCGCGCCGCTTCCGGCTACGGCAAGACGTTTTGGCACAACGCTCCTTTGCTCTCGGTTTCTCGGGCTTCCCTGCCGGTCGGCTTCGCCGGCTGGCCGCTCGGCCAGCCCTCGGCGGGCAGGCGGTACAGTACGCGCTGCAGGGCCCGGGCATCTTTCCAGAGGAGCTCGCGCGGCCTGCGGCGCTCCGGCGAGGCCGCTCGAGCTGCCCCTGAACTCGAGAACTGGGAGGACTTCGCAGATGAGGCAAGCAGAGGGCCGGGAAGTCGTGATCGTCGAGGCGGTGCGCACGCCGATCGGACGCGGCCACAAGGAGAAGGGCTACTACAAGGACACGCACCCGAACAAGCTGCTCGCCAAGACCTACACGGAGGTGATCGAGCGCGCGGGGATCGACCCGATCGAGGTCGAGGACGTGATCGCGGGCTGCGTCCAGCAGTTCGGCGAGCAGGGCTTCAACATCGCCCGCAACGCGTGGCTGGAAGCGGGCCTGCCGATCGAGGCGCCGGGGACGACCGTCGACCGCCAGTGCGGCTCCGCCCAGCAGGCCGTCAACTTCTCCGCCGCGCTGATCGCGGCGGGCGTGCACGACGCGATGATCGGCTCGGGGGTCGAGCACATGGGCCACCTGCCGTTCGCCGCGGGGATGAAGACCCAGGAGGACTTCGGCTACGCGTTCACGCCGGAGCTGATGGCAAAGCACAACATCGTCGGCCAGGGCCTCGGCGCGGAGATGATCGCCGACCAGTGGGAGATCTCCCGCTCCGAGCTCGACGAGCTTGCCGTCCGCTCGCACGCGCTCGCCCACCAGGCGACCGAGGAGGGCCGCTTCGAGCGCGAGATCGTGCCGATGGAGGTCAACGGGCAGACGCTCGTCACCGACCAGGGGATCCGGCCCGAAACGAACCTCGAGGCGCTCTCGCAGCTGAAGCCGGCCTTCAAGCCCGACGGCAAGATCACCGCAGGCAACGCCTCGCAGATCTCAGACGGCGCGGCCGCGGTGCTGCTGATGTCGGCGGACAAGGCCAAGGCGCTCGGCCTGAAGGCACGCGCGCGGATCGTCGACCAGACGACCGTCGGCTGCGACCCGGTGAAAATGCTCGAGGGGCCGATCCCCGCGACGCGCAAGATCCTGCAGCGCAACAGCATGTCGATCAACGACATCGACCTGTTCGAGATCAACGAGGCCTTCGCCCCCGTCGTCGCCGCGTGGCGCCTGGAGCTCGAGCCCGACATGGACCGCGTCAACGTCAACGGCGGCGCGATGGCCCTCGGCCACCCGCTCGGCTCGACCGGCGCGCGGCTGATCACGACGCTGCTGCACGAGCTCGAGCGCTCCGACAAGGAGGTCGGCCTCGTGACGATGTGCTGCGGCGGCGGGCTCGGCACGGGCACGCTGATCCAGCGCGTCTGAGGTCCGGCCGAGGGCTTCGCTCCCGGCCCGGCCCCCGATGGTGTTCCCTTCGGCGTAAGCGCCGGAGGGAACAACGGCCGAAACATTCGCAAATTGGGGCAGTTTCAATAGCGAGAATATCTCCGACCCATTGACCGCGGCCGTCCGATCCGTCCAGACTTGCGCGAGTACAAAGCGCGACCCGAGGAGGGGCGATGAACGGGGCTGGGGCGGTGTTGGTCAGAAAAGAGATCTCGAGTCTGGCTGCCGACGACAGGATCGTCACCGAGTACGCGAGCGCGGTCAAGACGATGAAGGAACGCGAACCGAGCGATCCGACGAGCTGGAGCTACCAGGCGAACATCCACGGGACCCTGACGGAACCGGCAGAGAACCTCTGGAACCAGTGCCAGCACGCGACTTGGTACTTCCTCCCGTGGCATCGCATGTACCTGTACTACTTCGAGCGCATCGTCCGTGCGACGGTGGTCGAAAACGGCGGGCAGGCCGACTGGACGCTGCCCTACTGGAACTACTGCCAGGGCGGAAAGCACGCGTTCCTCCCCGAGCCCTTCAGGGAGCCGCCGCCCGGTCAGGAAAGCCCCCTGTACGTCGCCGGCCGTGACTCGCGACTGAACCGCGGCGAACGCGGGATGCCCGAATCCGTCACCTCGCCGCTGAAGGCGCGCGCGCGACCGCACTTCATCGGCAAAGCGGAATTCGGCGGACCCGAAACTGGATTTCAGCACTCGGGCGAAACCTTCGGAAAGGTGGAGAACGAACCGCACAACCTCGTGCACGTGTTCGTGAAAGGCCTGATGCTGTACCCGGAAACGGCGGCGCAGGATCCCATCTTCTGGCTGCATCACGCCAATATCGACAGGCTCTGGTCCGAATGGATCGGGATCGCGGGCGCTCATCACGAAGATCCGACGGAACCCGACTGGCTGACGTTCGAGTTCTCCTTCTACGACGAGCATCGCCAGGAAGTCAAGATGCGTTCCGCGGACGTGCTTGCGACCGCCGCACAGCTCGGCTACACCTATGACACGGAACCCGTCCAGCCCGTCGCGCCGCTCGCTCCACCCGTGGCGGCGCCTGCTCCGCCCGCACCGGCTCCAGTCGCGATGACACCACCACCGCCCAGAGAGATGATCGGAGCGACGAGCGAGGGGATCACGCTGACCGGCCGGCAGACGACCGTCTCGGTGCCGATCGGCGAGCACGCCGCCGAGGGGTTCGGCGAGCACGTGCACGCCTACCTGAACGTCGAGGAGATCGCCGGCGAGAACAACCCGGGCATCAGCTATCTCGTCTACGCCGACTTGGAGGGGGGCGAACCGCCCCGTCCCGACAGCCCTCGCTTCCTCGGCACGCTGTCGTTCTTCGGCATCGAGCGCGCGCGCAATCCCGTCGGGGACGAGCAGCCGCACGCGCTCGGGGTCTCATACGACATCACGCCGATCGCCCGCGAGCTCGCGGCGCGGGGTCAATGGGCGGGGCACGAGCTACCCGTGACGTTCGCGCCGCTCGATCTCGTCGAGCCGGGAGCCGGGGGCAGCAGCGGCGTATCGCCGACACCTCACGAGGACCGCCCGATCGAGCTGGGGCGTCTCAGCGTGTTCTACGACGCGTGACCGGGGGCGCCGTCCGCCGGCTCGCCCCGTTGCGCCGCCTGCATCTGAGCGCTCAGGTTCGAGTCGTCGCCGCCGCCGTGGCAGCCGCCTGGGTTGTCTGTGCGTGGCTGTGGCTCGGCGCCTCGGGAGGAGCCGCGGGCGCGAGCGCCTCGACGTGGTGGTGCGCGCCGGGGATGGCCTTCGCCGGCGTCGGATCGAGCCGCTCCGGGGACGGCCTGCTGGGAGGGACATCGATGTGGCTGCTGATGACCGCCGCGATGGCGCTGCCGGGCGAGCTGCCGGCCGCTCAGTACGTCGCCACGAACAGCTTCCCCCGCCACCGGTCATCGGGGGTAGCCGTGTTCGTGCTCGTCTATCTGGCCGCCTGGCTGACGTTCGGGCTCGGCGCCACGGCGCTCGCCTCGCGGCTCGCCGGCTCGTCCGCCGATGCTCTGTTCGCGATCGTCCTCGGCCTCGCCGCCTGCTACGAGCTGACGCCGCTCAAGCGCCGCGCGCTGGCCCGTTGCCACCGTGGTGCGGCGCTCCCGCCCGACGGGCCCCGGCGCCTGGCCGCCGTCTCCCGTTTCGGCTGGATCAACGCCAGCGGGTGCGTCGCGTCATGCGGGCCGGCGATGGCCGCCGCCTTGCTCGTGCCTGTCGCGCAACCGCTCGCCATGGGCGCTTTGGCGGTCGCGATGACGTATGAGCGGCTCACGCGACGCCCGCTGACGGCTCGTCGCCGGATCGCCGCGGGCTACCTCGCCGTCGCGGCTTGCTTCGCGCTCGCCGGGCTCTGATCGGGACGTGCCTCCGCCGCTCCTGCCGGGGCCCCGATCGGTGGGGCCTTACGGGCGCGTGGCGCGCCGTCACGTCACCGCTAGCGGCGGGGGAGGGTGAGGCCCGTCTTCTGCGTGGCTGCTTTGCCGCCCGTCGGGGTGAACGTCACGGCGATCGCGACCGGCAACGGCCTGTGCCTAGCAAGGGCCTTCCGACCCGCCGCCGATGGCTTGATCGTCAGCTCCAGCGCACCGGAGGCCGTCACTGCCGCGCGCGCCGTGCCGAACGTGAAGCGCTGCTTCTTGCGGACCCGTTTGCCGTGCTTCCTGGCGGTGACCACGCGGGTCGCTGTCGCGACGGCGGTCGCGGCCCCCTTGCCCGGCAGGTCGAGAACCAGCGTGACCGTGTCGCCGACCCCGATGACCGGGCGCAGCAGCGAGAAGACGTTCGAGGGGATCGAGGAGGGCGTCGGGGTGCCGCCTCCGCTCGTGGCCGCGGGAGGCGTGTAGCTGATCTGGACCTCGGGCGCGCTCGCGGCGGCCGGGATCGTCGTCTTGCCGCCGGCGGGCTGCAGCGAGGAGCCACCGCCTCCGCCGCCTCCACCGCTTTCTTCTTTCCCGTTCGTTTCGCCGCCTCCGCCGCCGAAGAGGCCTCCGCCGCCTCCGCCGCCCGACGTTCCCGCTTTGGTGAGGTTGCCCTCGGTCCCTCGTCCCAGCTTGCCATTGCACAGGCCGCCACACCCGACGCCCCCGGATTCTTCGGTCCCGGCGGCGCCTCCCGCGCCCGTGCCGACCGATGCTGCGCCGCCCGCGGACCCCGCCGCGCCTCCCGTCCCTCCGGTGGTCCCACCGACCCCGGCGCCGCCTCCGCCCCCGCCGCCGGCCACGATCAGGCGCGAGAACAGGGACGCGGGCGTGTCGGGCGTCGGTCGCGACTCGAGGCGCACGTCCGACGCGCCGCCCCCACCGCCGGCTCCCTCGCCGCCGTTCGCGCCCCCGTTGAAGGCTTCGGAGCCGAAGATTTCAGCTCCGATCCCCGTGCCGCCCACCTCGACGTAGAGCGTCTGGCCGGGGAGGACTTCGAGGTCGCCGGAGACTTCGGCGGGTGCGCCGCTCGGGCCGCCGCCGGGCCCGAAGCCGTTTCCGCCGGCACCGCCGACCGCCAGCACGTGCACGCTCGTCACGCCCGCCGGCACGATGAACTTCTGCTGAGCCCCCGTGTACGGGAACGTCGCTGTCGTGACGGCGCCCGCCGGTGCCACCGGCCAAGCCGCGGCGAGCGCCGCGCCCAGCGCGATCGCCGCGACGAGCGCCGGTCCCCGGTGCGTCGATCGGGCTCCTCTACCGGGCCGGCGGCTCTGCAGCATGCGCAAGCGATCCTTCCACAGGGTGACGGCGGCGGTCAAGCCGCGCCGACGGTCAGGAGCATCGCGACGACCGGGCGCTCCCCGCGGGTGCAGCTCCTACGCGCTGGGCCCTTTGCCCGTCCACTTCACTTCGACCGGCGCGAGCGCCAGCAGAGCCGCCCACGTCTGCGCCGTCGCCACGCCGCTCGCGGGGATCCCGTTGGCGGTCTGGAAGGCGGTGAGGTTGGCGGTCGTCTGGCTGCCGAAGCTGCCCGTCGTTTCCTGGCTCGGCTCGGCCGTGGCGAGGTGCTCCTGCAGCCACAGCACCTGATCGCCCTTGCTCCCTTTCGAGAGTTCCGGGTAGCTCGTGTTCGGCGTGACGCTCGTGAGGGGCGTCATCGGGGCCGCCAGCGTGCTCCAGCTCGCCGCGCTCGTCTCCTGCCAGTCCCAGAAGGACCAGCCCGAGGCCCCGTAGTCGAGCGCCTCCTCGCGGAAGCGCAGCAGGTCGGACTGCGAGACCCCGCCGTACGTCTGCCCGAGCGGGAAGATCGGCCGCTGGTAGATGCGGTTGGCGATGTAGGTGTTCGCGTAGACCGTGTCGACGGAGACGCCGATGTCCTTCCAGTACATCTGCGGGGCGTTGAACTGCGCGCCGCCCGGGCCGAGGAAGACCGAGTAGGGGAACGTGCCGTGGTAGGAGACGTACGGGAAGGAGGCCAGCGCGAGCGGGTAGTTCGGGCCGACCTTCGCGCGCAGGGTCGCGACGTAGCTCTGCGCCGCGGCGTACTTGCCTTCGTACTCGGACTCCGCGTCGATCACCAGGCAGTCGGCGCCGTTCGCGGCGGCCTCCGCGCCCAGTTCGGCCTCGCCGGTCGGGTTCGTCCCGTAGACGTACTGCCACGCGCAGACCTTCAGCCCGCCGGCGTGCAGTTCGGAGACCAGCTGCGAGGAGAACTGGCTCCAGTAGTTGCTCGACCCGTCGGAGCTCTTCACGAACACCGTCGTGACGCCCGCGGCGTGCGCCTGGGCGACGATCGCCGGCACCGAGCCGCCGCTCGACTTGCTGACGTACCAGATCCACATCCCCTGGCCTTCGAGCGCGCCCGCCCCGACGCCGCCCGCGACGATCGGGTTCGTCACCTTCTTGGCCGGCGGGTGCAGGGCGTGGGTGTAGACGTAGATCGGGCCGTAGGAGCTCGTGTAGCGGCCGTGGCTGAGGAGGATCATCACGTGGCCGGAGTGCGCCGCCTTGGGGACCGTCGCGAGCAGTCCGAGCGAGGTCTTGCGCAGGCGCGCCTGCGGAGAGGAGGCCGTGACGCGCGCGCCCGCCTTCTTCGGGAAGCCGAGCACCATCCCCGGCTGCAGGCCGATCCCCTTCAGCGCGAGCGTGCCGTGCGTGGAGACCTGGCGCGGGTTCCCGCTGCAGCGCGGCGAGGGCGTGCACGAGACGCTCGTGATCCGCACGCTCGTCACGTGGGCGCTGCTGCCGGACTGCCTGACGACCGTCGTCGCGCCCCCGCCGGCCGAGGTCCCGCCCGGGCTCGCCGCGGGTGCCTCCGGGGCCGTGCAGGCGAGCGCCAGCGTCGCCGCCAGCAGCGTGCTGGCGAGCGCGGCGAATCGGGCTGCGGCGCTCTGGCTCGCCGGAATCACGAGGGATCCTTTCGTGCCGAGGTACGTACGGCGCCGCCGGGCGGCGCGAGCGTCTCCCGTCGGCTCGAACCGAAGTTACCGGCTCTGTCGCTGCAAACGCGCCGTCGCCACGGAAGTTGCGCCGTGGCGACGGACGGTCCTCAGCCCCAGCGGAAGCCGCTCTCGGCCGGCGCCGGCTGCAAGGGGCTCGAAGGCAGGCCGCTCGGCGTCTCGGGCAGGTTGAAGCCGGTCGGCGCGACGTCGTTGGGCGCGTCGGCGTGGAACAGCGAGGCCAGGTACTGGTTCTGCCCGCGCCCGACCCCGAGCTCGAACTGGCCGCCCCCGTAGTTGCCGATTCCCCGCTCGGCGCAGTAGTCGTAGGCGTCGAGCAGGTTGCGGAGGCCGCCGAGCCGCGACGGCTTGATGTTGACCATCTTCGGCGGGTACGGGAGAGCCTCGATGTCCTCGATCGAGTGGATCGGGGCGTCCCAGGAGAAGCGATCGCGGTGGGGGGCGAGCAGCGCGTCGATCTCGGGAGTCAGGTTCGGGTCCTCGATCCACACGTCGGGGAACGCCTCGACGACCCGCCCGTAGAGCAGCGGGTCGGGCGGCTGGTCGACGACCGTGCCGCTGTAGAGGCCCTTGAAGTCGACCGAGTCGACCGCGCCGGTCGCGACGAGGCTCGCGATCAGCTCCTCATCCCAAGAGGAGGTCGGGTCGAGCTTGAAGCGCAGCGACGGGTAGGGGTCCAGGCGCCGCCGCAGCGGCGCCAGGCTGGGCGGTTCGCCGAGGCGCAGCGAGACGACGAAGCGGACCGGCGCGGGCTCGCGGCCGAGCGCCCCCGCCAGGGTCTCCCCGGCCTGGCGCAGCGCCAGGTCGAGCGCGGCCGACTCGTACGCCCAGCGCCGGTAGCGCGCCGAGACCTCGCGCTGTGGAGGCTCCGGGAACAGCTCGAGGTCGGCGAGGCGCTCGCAGAAGCTCGCGATCGTGAAGCGGCCCGCGAGCGGCAGCGTCGGGCCGGCCTGCTGGAGGATCTCCTGGTCGACCGCGTCATACGTCACGTCCTCGCCGAGCCCTTCGCTGCCACGGCCGCGCAGCGCGATCACGGTGCTCTTGCGCAGGAAGTCGCTCGAGACCTCCTCCTGCAGGCCCTCCAGGGCGTAGTCCTCGATCTCGAGCTCGAGGCCCGCGAGGAGGTCCCAGGTGCTCACGCCCCGCCCGCCTCGCGCTCGAGTCGCGCGACGAGCTCGTCGAGCTTGAGCTCCTCCAGCGCGCTCCCGACCGCCGCGAGCTCCCCCGCGCACTGCTCGATCAGCGTCTTGCCCTCGGCGACCAGCGCGAGCGTCTCCTGCAGGCTCGCCTCGCCCGAGTCCAGCCGCCGGATGATCTCTTCGACCCGTCCCGCGGCCTGCTCGTAGGTGAGCCGCTCGGCCGGCGCGCCCGCGTCCGTGCCTGCTCCCGGCTCGGCGCTCACCGCTTCACCGCTCGGGCTGGGAGCTCGCCGTCGGCGAAGCGCAGCGAGAGCTCGCCGGACGCCTTGGCGGCGGCGGCGCTCGTGACGGGCTCACCGGCCGGGGAGGAGACGAGCGCGTAGCCGCGCTCGAGCGTTCGCTGGGGGTCGTGGGCGGCGAGCGCGAGGACGAGCCGCTCGAGCTCCCGGGGACGGCGCTCGCGGCATTCCCGCAGCGTCGCGTCGGCCTTGCGTCCCACGACGGTCGCCCGCGTCCCGTTCAGGCGCCGCTCGTCGCCGAGCCGCCGCCGGGCGCCGGCGCGGATCTCGCGCAGCTGCTGGTGCAGGCGGCCCCGCTGGCGGTCCAGGTGCGCCGCCGGGGCCCGCGAGAGCAGCGCCAGGCGACGGGCGCGGTCGAGCACCGCGCGGCGACCGTGCTCGGACAGCCGCCCCGCCGACTCGGCTTGGCGCGAGCGCGCCGCGAGCGCACGCCCGGCGTGCTCGGAGAGCCGCACGGCGGCGGCGAGCTGCTCGGCGCGAGCGCGCCCGCAGTCGAGCGGCACGGCGGCCTCGGCCGCGTGGGTGGGCGTCGAGCAGCTGACCGCCGCGACGTCGTCGAGCAGCGTCCTGTCGGTGTGGTGGCCGACCGAGGCGATCACCGGCACGGGCAGCATCGAGACGGTCCGGCAGAGCGTCTCGTCGCAGAAGCAGAGCAGGTCGGCGAGCGACCCCCCGCCGCGGGCGATGACGATGACCTCGACCGCCCGCGTCGCGGCGAGGTCGCCGAGCGCCCGCGCGATCGCGGGCGCCGCGTGACGGTCTTGGACGGGCGCGAACGCCCACACGAGGCGACCCGCCCAGCCGCGGCGCTCCAGCGCCGCGACGAGGTCGTCGCGGGCCTTGCCGCTCTCGCCGGTCACGATCCCGATCGAGCGGGGCAGCGTCGGCAGCTCAAGGCGCTTCTGGCGCTCGAGCAGGCCCTCGGCGTCGAGCTGCTTGCGCAGACGGTCGATCTGCGCGAGCAGGTCCCCCTCGCCCGCCACGCGCAGGTCGGTGACGTTGAAAGAGAAGGCGGGCGAGGCGCTCGCGCTGCCCGGGTAGTAGTCGCAGCCCCCGGCGACGACCACCTGCATCCCCTCGGCTGGCGCCTGGCCGTTCGCGAGCATCCGCTCCCAGTCGTTCAGCCAGGCGGCGCAGGGGATCGCGCCGCTCGCGTCGCGCAGCTCGAAGTAGACGCGCGTGCGGGCGACGCGCAGGTTCACGAGCTCGCCCAGCAGCTGCACGCGGGCGAGCGAGCGCAGCCGCTCGCGCAGCTTCGCGGCGTAGCGGCCGACGGGATAGGGGCCGGGCAGGGCGCTCTCGGGGATACCGCCCGTCGGGGCCGGATCGGCGCCTGTGTGCAGGGACATCGTCGCCAGCATAGGCGCTAGCATCGACGGCGATGCCGAGCGGTCACTCCCGGCCGAGCGCCTGAGCGATGCCGAAGCGAAACGCCGGCAGGCGCGGCCGCGCGCGCAAGCGACGCGCGAACGCCGCCACCGAGCCCGGGGCCGGCCCCGCCACCGTCCAGCCGAGCGCCCCGAGCGCACCCGGTCCGTCGGCGCGTCGCGAGCGCGGCGCCCGCCGCCCCGCCTCCGAGCGGGTCTCCCACCGTGACCCCGGCGGCGTCGGCGAGCGGCCGCAGGCCCCGTGGCACCCGTGGCCCTTCTCCGAGCTGCTGATCTTCGTCGGGGCGATCGGGACGGTCGTCGGGGTAATCGACCGCGACGGCCGTCTGCTCTACGCCGGTCTCGGCGCCGTCGTGCTCGGAACGCTCGAGTTCTCGATCAGGGAGCACCGCACCGGCTACCGGTCGCATTCCTCGCTGCTGGCGGTCGTCCCGACCGCGCTCGTCCACGGCGGTATCGCGCTCGGCCTGTTCGCGCTCGGCGCGCGCGGAGCGGCGCTGATCCTCGTGCCGCTGGCGATCGACGTCCCGCTCTTCTGGCTGCTGTTCCGCTACCTGCGGGTGCAGTTCGAGGAGGCGCGCCGCGAGCGCGTCTTCGCGCTGCGTCGCCGTTAGCGCCCGAGCGAGGGGCGGGCGCTGGGCCGCCGCCGATGGTCGAGCGAGGGGCGGGCGCTGGGCCGCCGCCGATGGTCGAGCGAGGGGCGGGCGCTGGGCCGCCGCCGATGGTCGAGCGAGGGGCAGGCGCTGGGCCGCCGCGGACGGCTGAGCGAACGGACGAAGCTCAGGTCGTCTCGGGGGCGAGGCTCAGCGACGGCATCGGGCGCTCGCCCTCGTTCGCCCCCTCGCCGCGTACCTCGCCGCTGAAGCCGAGGCTCTCCAGGCGCGCGATCTCGCGCTCGCCTTCGCGCCGCGCCGGATGGTCGGCGGGGAGGCCGTCGATCAGCGTCGCGATGCGGTTGCGCAACTGCAGCGCGAAATGGGGGGTCGAGGCGCCCATCAGCTGACGCACGTCCTCGACCGTCACGTCCTGGCCCGACTGCTTGCGCTGCGTGCGGCGGGGGTCCTCGGCCTGGCTCAAGTCGGTCCTTTCGGCTATTCGGCCTGCAGCACCGAGGCTTCTTCGGCGCCGCCCTGCTTGCGGGGGCTGATCTCGAGCAGCGCGTCCAGCTCCGCCTGCGTGCCCAGCGAGATCGCGTGTTCGTCGCCGATCAGCCAGCCGTGATTGTAGACACCGCGGACCGGCTGGAATTCGGGCGCGGAGGTGTACGCGGGCTGGATGTCGGCGAGGTAGGCGCCGAGCGCGGGCCCGATCCGGTCGGGCGCTTCGAGCAGCAGCAGCGGCGCGTACTCGCCGGTCGCCGAGAGCAGCGCCGCCGCGGGGGCGTCCAGCGGCCGCCCGGCGCTCGCGAAGACGAGCCCGTGCCCGGGGTCTTTGACGCCCCACCCGAACGTCCCGTCGGTGAAGCGGGCCGCCTCGATCGCCGCTCCCGCGACGGTCGGCGCTTCGCCCGCCGCGGCCTGGGGGATCCGCGTCACGCGCCCCGCCTTGGCGAGTTCGCTCAGCGCCGTGCGCCCGAGCGCGGCGGGGTTGACTAGGTAGATCGAGGGGCGATGGAGCCCGCGCAGAGTCGCGGCGGTCGCGGCGGGAAGGGTGGCGGTGCCGCCCGGGAGCAGCGGCGCCCCGCTCTCCGCGGCGAGGCCGGCGGCCGGCATCTGCAGCGCGCGCGCCCCTTCGCCTCCGACCACGATCACCCGCGCGGGGGCCGTGCCCTGCGCCTGGGTCAGCAGCTGCTCGATCGCGGCGGCGACGACCGCCGGTTCGGCGGCGGGGATCCGGCGAGCTGTGACTCGCGCCGGCAGCTTCGCGCGGGTGCCGATCTCGAGCACCTGTGCTCCGAGCGGGCCGGCGCCGGTCGGGTGCATGGCTTCGATCGCCTGCACGGTGACGTCGGGCAGCGAGTCGCCTTCGGCGTAGAGGATCGGCGCGTTCAGCGGCGCGGAGGACAGCGAGGACGCGGCCAGCGCGACGGGCCACGTGCGCCCGTCGACGACGACGACCGTCTGCGGTCGCGAGGTGCTCGTCAGGCCGGGGTAGACGACGCGCGCCACAGCGGCCGCGTCGACCGCGGCGGTCGCGCCGCCGACGCGGGTCGTGTTGCGCGTCGTGACGGAGATCGCGCCCTCGCGTTCGACCGGCGCGATCTTGCGCAGCGGGCCCCCGCCGGAGGAGGGCGCCGTCGGTCCGGTCTTCCCGCAGCCCCCGATCAGCAGCGCCGCGAGGGAGAGGAGAATCGCGCCGCGCGTTGAAGCATGCCTGAACCGCATCCGCCGGGGCACACTACCGGGGAGGTCGGAACGCCTGGTATTGCGGGGGAAAATCGATTTCTGGGGCGGCACTGCCTGCAAGCGTCATTGCAGTTTGCTAGCGTGCCGCCGAACGCCGAGCCTCTGACACGGAGTCAGGGGACGGGGGACCCAGGTTGTTGGGGCGAATCCCGCGGACGGAACCGTGGGAAGCGCAGGCTCTTTCAGCGCTAGCCCGTCAGCTAACCCCGCAGGCCGACGAAAGAGGTTCTGTTTTGCAGGTACGTACCGTAGGCGCGTTGCTGTGCAGCCTGACAGTGATGGGCTCCAGCGCGTCCGCCGCCCTCGCGGCGAACACCGGCGGCTCCGCCGCTACGGAAAAGACCACCGCCTCGGCGCCGACGACGAGCGCCCCGAAGGTCAAGACCTTCCCGATCACCGCCCGCTCGCGCAGCGTCGCCTACAAGGGGCCCGTCTACATGAAGACCGCGACCGGCGAAGTCGTCCCTTACGCGGCGGGCGTCTCCTCGACGACCGGCAGCGCCGCCAGCACGAGCGCGACCGGCGGCGCCGCCCCCACCACCGCCCCGGCGCCGGCCGCCACCGGCACGATCCCCTCAGAACTGACCAGCGGCGACGGCATGAGCTCGGCGACCGGCCCGACCGTGCGCCCGGAGCTGCTCGTGCCGGGCAACACCGCCCGCTTCGTGAACGGCCTCGCGGCCGCGCCGATGAACGCCCCCGCCACGGTCCAGCAGGTCGTCTGGGCCGGCAACGAGGTGATCGGCCTTCCCTACGTCTGGGGCGGCGGCCACGCCTCCTTCACGGCGCACGGCTACGACTGCTCGGGCACGGTCTCCTTCGCTCTGCACGGGGCGAGCCTGCTGAGCACCCCCGAGGACTCCTCGGAATTCGAAACCTGGGGGTCGCACGGTCCGGGCCGCTGGATCGCTGTCTTCTCGAACCCGGGCCACGCCTACATGACGGTCGCCGGGCTGCGCCTCGACACGAGCGCCTCCGACGATCCCGCCGGACTGCAGGGACCGCGCTGGCGGCCGCTGCGCACCGGCAACGGCGGATACCGGGTCCGCCACCCGCTCGGCCTCTGAGCCTCGGCGAGGCGGCGAGGCGGGAGGGGCCCGTCGGCTAGGCTTGGAGCTGTCGGCCGGTCCGTCGCCGGCCGCTCAGCGGCAACCACATAGGAGGATCAGATGGCCGGGCTCACCGGGCGAATGTCTACCGTCGTGAAGGCGAAGGTCTCGAAGCTCCTCGACCGCGCCGAAGACCCTGCCGAGACGCTGGACTACAGCTACCAGAAGCAGGTCGAACAGCTCCAGAACGTCAAGAAGGGCATCGCCGACGTGGTCACGGCGAAGAAGCGCCTGCAGATGCAGGAGGGGAGCCTCAAGCAGAGCCTCGTCAAGCTCGACACGCAGGCCCGCCAGGCCGTCGCCGCCGGCCAGGAGGACCTGGCCCGCGCCGCGCTCGAACGCAAGAACGTCGCCCAGACGGAGCTCCAGTCGCTCGACACGCAGGTCACCGAACTGGAAGCTCAGCAGCAGAAGCTGACCGACTCCGAGCAGAAACTGCGCGCCAAGATCGAAGCCTTCCGCACCAAGAAGGAGGTCATCAAGGCGCAGTACTCGGCCGCCGAGGCGCAGGTTCGGATCTCCGAGGCCGCCACGGGCGTCGGCGAGCAGATGGCCGACGTCGGCCTCGCCATGCAGCGCGCCGTCGACAAGACCGAAAACATGCGCGCCCGGGCGGACGCCGTTCAGGAGCTCGAAGCCGCGGGGACCTTCGACGACATCACCCAGCTCGGCTCCGGGGAAGACGACATCGACCGTCAGCTCAAGCAGCTCTCAAGCCAGCCCGCCGTCGACGACGAACTCGCGAAGATGAAGGCGGAACTCGGCAGCGGCGCCTCGGGAGCGGCGGCCCAGATCTCCCCCGGCGAGAGCCAGCCCGCGGGCGAGAGCGGGCAGTCATGATCGTTCGGATATCCGGCGAGGGGCAGTTCGAGCTCGCCGACGATGAGGCCGGTCGCCTCAACGAGCTCGAGCGGGCCGTGATCGAGGCGGTCGAGGCTCGCAGCGAGGGAGACTACACGGCGGCGTTCGAGGCCCTGCTCGACCACGTCCGCGACGTCGGCACGCAGGTTCCCGACGAGGAGCTCGAGGGCTCGGACGTGATCCTCCCCCCTTCGGACACGACGCTCGAGGAGGCATCCAAGGACTTCACGGGCGAGGGGCTGATCCCGGACTGACAAGTCGGCCGGCGCGCCTGCAGCAGCGTTTCCGCGCGAGCCTGCAGCTCAGCGAGGGTCACGTGGAGGCCGTCGCAGAGCTTCAGCAGCGACGAGTACGTGGGGTTGCCCTGACCACTGATGTAGCTGCCGACCTGCTTGACCGCGAGTCCCGCGCTGGCAGCGACCGCTTCTTGGGTGAGGCCACGCTCACGGATCACCGATTCGATCGCCCGGCCGAGGGCGGCGTGATGCAAGCTGCGGGGCTTGGAGGTTCTCGCACGTGGCACAGAGCGACCCTCTCGTCGTACCTCCTTTGTGCGAGCCCCTCAAGCGGCCTGAGTCGTTCGACGTCCTCGATCTCTACTCCGCGACCGTGACGATCGCCCACGAGGCGGTGTTCGACTTGCATCGCGAGCTCATCGGGCTCGGCGCGGCCGACGAACACACTCGCGCGCTGCTACGTGAATCGGCCACTCTGAGTCAAGGCCGGATGCCTACGTTGACTCACCAGCTGAGGGCCTTGGGCGCAGAATGGGAACGCCAGGAGCTGCTGGACCCGGTGGCGGCGGCGCGCACGATTGAGCGCTTCGAGGAGGTGCTTGCACGAGTCAGGCCGCAGATCGTGGCCCTCCGCATTCGGCAGGATCAGATCGCCGTCGAGTTGTGCGATCTGCTCAGCCGAGCGCGCTAGAGACCGGCTCTTTCAGGCGGACAGGCGCGCGCTCGCCGCCTGCTCATAGCGATCTGCGAGCGCCAGTGACGCGTCGCGTACTCCTTTGACGTCGCTTTCCTCAGCCTGCCCCCGCAACTCAGCTGCGCGCATGCGCAGATCATCGGCGCTCTGATCGGTCTCGCACAACACCCGCTCGATGACGTCAACGAGCCAACGATCCTGCTCCAGCACCGGAGGCCAAGGGTGAATTGACACGATGATTCGAGTGTAGCCCCAGGAGTGGAGCGAAGTGACTAGATCGGGATTCCCCAGAGCGGGAACCAGCGCTCGATCTCCGGCTCGATCGGCAGTTCGGTACCGATCTGGGCCTTGATCTGCAGCTCCCGCTCGGTCGAGCGCTCCTGCGCGGCGGAGTCCTTGCCGGCCGGGACGAACGGGTACCAGTAGCCGCGCTTGTAGTTGTAGATGAAGTAGATCGGCGCTCCCTGCGCGTCGGCGAAGGCGAAGACCGCGCAGAGCAGCCGCTCGCCGTGGCCCGCCGTCTCGATCGAGCCCGAGACGGCGTTGATGCCAACCGCCAGGTCTTCCACGCTCGGCGCGCCGTCGGGGTTGCGCAGGACCATCCACCGGTAGCCGTAGCTGTCGGTCTCGTTCGCGACCTTCGTGCCGCTCTCGGCGCCGGTCGCCGTGACGACCTCTTCCATTTCCTTCAAGGTCGATTCGAACTCGCTCGTGGCGAGCGCCTGGAAGACGATCGCCGCCTTGCCCGCCGGCGCGATGCCGTGCTCGCTCTGCAAGGTCACGTACGCGGTGGCGATCGCGAACAGGCGGTCGGGCGCGGGCGCTTTGACCTCGTGGCGGCCGGTGAGGATGTCGCGCAGGCCCACGGAGCTAGGAGGCTACGCCCTGCAGCTGGGACTCCAGGCGCGAAAGCGCCGCCAGGCGCTGCTCGAGCGGCGGGTGATCGGCGAACAGGTTCATCAGCGAGTTCTTGGTCTTCGCCGGGATGATGAAGAAGGCGCTCATGCCTTCGGCCGCGCGCAGGTCGCGGCTCGGCGTGTGCTCGATCGAGCCGCTGATCTTGATCAGCGCGGAGGCGAGCGCGCTGGGCCTGCCGGTCAGCACCGCTGAGCCCCGGTCGGCGGCGAACTCGCGGTAGCGCGACAGCGCCCGCAGCAGTAGGAAGGAGATCGCGTAGACGACCGCCGAGACGAGGATCACGATCATGATGTCCCGCTCCTCTTCCTGATCCCCGTAGCCGCCGCCGAAGAAGAACGCGAACTGCAGGATCAGCGACGCGAGCGAGGCGAAGAAGCCCGCCAGCGTCATCACCATCACGTCGCGGTTGATGACGTGGGTGAGCTCGTGCGCCATCACGCCTTCGAGCTCGGAGGAGTCGAGCATCTCGAGGATCCCCCGCGTCGCGCAGACCGTCGTCGTCTTGCGCGAGCGGCCCATCGCGAACGCGTTCGGCATCGACGTTTCCATCACGCAGACCCGCGGCTTGGGCAGGTCAGCCTGCACGCAAAGGCGGTCGATGATGCCGTGAAGCTCGGGCTCCTCGGCCGGACTCACCTCTTTGACGCCGAGCGTGCCCAGCGCGATCTTGTCCGAGGCGAACAGCTGCAGCAGGAGCAGCGCGACGGCCACGACGACGATCACGCCCGCGCCCGCGCCCGCGGCGAAGAGGACGCCCACGAAGACGACGTAGAGCAGGCCGAGCAGGAACAGCGTGAACAGCATCCGCGCCTGCAGGCCGCCGTCTCTGCCGAAGCTCGATCGTCTGCCAGCCATGCCGGTGATTCTCGCAGACGATGATTCGGTTGCCCTAAAGTGCTGCTCGTCCCGATGCCGACCGCGAGCCGCAGATGAAGCCCGAAGTAGAACTGCTCGGCATCTCGATCAAGACCTTCGGAGTCACCTTCGCGCTCGGCTTCCTGTGCTGCGGGGCGGTCGTCGCGCGCCGCCTGCGCGAGATGGGCAGGCCGGTCGACTGGGCGTACGAGATCACCTTCGCGGCGCTGATCGGCGGGGTCGTCGGCGCCCGCGCCTACTACCTGATCGAAAAGGCCGGCTCGCTGCAGGGGAGCTTCCTCAGCAACGTCTTCTCGGGCTCCGGCCTGGTCTGGTACGGCGGCGCGATCGGCGGCGCGATCGGGGTGATCGGATGGATGCGCTGGCGGCGAGTGCTCGAACTGCGGATCCTCGACATGTGCGCGACCGCCCTCACGCTCGGCTACGCGATCGGCCGGATCGGCTGCCAGGTCTCCGGCGACGGCGACTACGGGATCCGCTCGAACCTGCCGTGGGCGATGGGCTACCCCCACGGAACCGTCCCGACGCCGCCCGGCGTGAAGGTGCAGCCGACGCCGATCTACGAGACGCTCGCGATGTGCCTGCTCGCGTACGGGCTGTGGCGGCTGCGCGACCGCGTCAGGCCCGGCGTGATCTTCGGGCTGTACCTGCTCGGAAGCGGGCTGGAGCGGTTGCTCGTCGAGTTCGTCCGCCGCAACAAAGAGGTCTTCCTCAGCCTCACCCAGCCCCAGCTCGAGAGCCTCGTCTTGATGGCGATAGGCGCCGCCTGGCTGTGGGTGCTCGCGCGCCGCGACGGCTTCCAGGCGCTGCGGCCGAGCCCCGCCTGAGCGGCCACGCGATAATCAGCTCCGCGATGGCAACCGGCACGAGCCTCTCACCAGTCTTTCCCCTGGGCAGCCGCCTGGACGAGCGCGGCGTGCTCGAGATCGGCGGCTGCGACACGCTCGAGCTCGCGCGCACCTTCGGCACGCCGGCCTACGTAGTCGCCGAGGACGACTTGAAGGCGAAGGCCACGGCCTTCGTCGAGGCCGCCCGCCGGCTGCGCCCCGACATGCACGTCGTCTTCGCCTCCAAGGCGTTCCCCTGCACGGCCGTGCTCGCGCTCTTCGCCCGCGAGGGACTGTGGTGCGACGCGGCCTCCGGCGGGGAGCTGCACCTCGCGCTCGGCGCGGGCTTCGCGCCCGAGCGGATCGTCCTGCACGGGAACGCCAAGTCCGAGGCCGAGCTGCGGATGGCGCTGCGCCATCGCGTCGGACTGATCGTGATCGACAACTTCGACGAGATCGAGCGGCTCGGCGCGCTCGTCGCCGAGGGGGAGGGGGTCGACCTGGGGGCCGGCGGGCAGCCGGTGCTGATCCGAGTGACTCCCGACGTGCGCGGGCAGACCCACGAGAAGATCTCGACCGGCCAGGCCGACTCGAAGTTCGGCTTCTCGATGCAGGCCGCGGGCGAGGCGATCGCCCGCCTGCGCGAGACGCCGGGCATCTCGCTGCAGGGGCTGCACGCCCACATCGGCTCCCAGCTGCTCGAGCTCGAGCCGTTCCGCCGCGCCTGTCGCGAGCTGGCCGCGCTCGGCGATGGGGTCGGAGGCTTCGACGTCCTCGACGTCGGCGGGGGGCTTGGCGTTCCCTACCTCGAGGAGCAGCCCGCGGGACCGGAGGTCGATGAGTACATGGGCACGATCGCCGCGGCGCTCGAGGGGTTCGACGGGCGCGTGCTGGTCGAGCCGGGCCGCTCGCTGACGGCGAACGCGGGCGTCACGCTCTACACGGTCGAGAGCGTCAAGCAGAACGTCTCACGGTGGGTCGCGGTCGACGGGGGCATGTCGGACAACCTGCGCCCGATGCTCTACGGCGCGCGCTACGAAGCCCACGTCGTCGACCGCTTCGGGGGCTCGACCGAGTGTGTCCTGGCCGGCAAGCACTGCGAGTCCGGCGACGTGATCGTGCGCGAAGCGCTGCTCGACGACCCGCGCCGGGGCGACGTGATCGTGACGCCCGCGACGGGCGCCTACGGGTTCGCGATGGCGAACAACTACAACGGCGTCCCGCGGCCCCCGGTCGTGTTCTGCTCGGGCGGACACGCCCGCGAGGTGGTGCGGCGCGAGTCCTTCGCCGACCTGACGGCGCGCGACGTGGCGGGCGCGTAGGCCGTGGGGGAGGGGACGTTCACCGTCGGCCTGCTCGGCCACGGCACGGTCGGCGGGGCCTTCGCCGAGCTGCTCGCCGAGCGCGCGGACGAGATCGAGCGCTTCAACGGGCAGCGGCCGGTGCTCGGCGGCGTGCTCACGCGCTCGCAGGGGGACTTCGAGGAGATCCTCGCCTCCTCGGATCTGATCGTCGAGCTGATGGGCGGCATCGATCCGGCGCGTGGATACCTGATGCGCGCGATGGAAGCCGGCAAGCACGTCGTCACCGCCAACAAGCAGCTGCTCTCCCAGCACGGCGAGGAGCTGTTCGAGACCGCCCGGGCGCGCGACGTGCGACTGCGCTTCGAGGCGGCGGTCGGCGGCGCGGTGCCGGTCGTCCGCGTGCTCGAGGAATCGCTCTCGGCGACCCCGATCGAGCGCATCCACGGGATCGTCAACGGCACGACCAACTTCATCCTCACGGAGATGTCGAAAGGCTCGAGCTACGCCGAGGCGCTGGCCGAGGCGCAGAGCTCGGGCTACGCCGAGGCGGATCCCAGCGACGACGTCTCGGGCCGCGACGCCGCAGCCAAGATGGCGATCCTCGCGCGCCTGGCGTTCGGCAGCCCCGTCCACCTCGACGAGGTTCGCTACGAGGGCATCGAGCACCTGAAGGTCGAGGATCTCCAGTACGCCAGCGAGCTGGACCTCGGCCTGAAGCTGGTCGGCACCGCCGAGCGCCGCCAGGGCGGCCTGTCGGTCTGCGTCTTCCCGACCTTCCTGCACTCCGGCCATCCCCTCGCGGCGATCTCGGGGTCCTTCAACGCCGTCACCGTGGAGTCCGAGATCATCACCGAGATCACCCTCTCCGGCCCCGGGGCCGGCGGCCGCCAGACGGCCAGCGCGGTGCTCGGCGACGTCGTCTCGGTGATGACCGGCGGCGCCAGGCCGCCCGCGCCGCCGCTCCCGCTGCGGATGATCGAGGACGTCGAAAGCGCCTTCTACCTGCACCTCGACGTCGAAGACCGGCCGGGCGTGCTGGCGACGGTGACGCGCGTGCTCGGCGAGCAGGAGGTCTCGATCAAGTCCGTCGTCCAGCGCGGCCTCGACGAGCGCGCCCGGCTCGTGATGGTCACCCACCCGGTGCTCGAGTCGCGCCTGCGCGCGGCGGTCGAGGCGCTCGTCGAGTTCGATTTCCTGCGTTCGGCCCCCCGGACGATCCGCGTCATCGAAGAGGAGTTCCTATGAGCTACCGCCCCGTCCCGCTGCCCCGCATCGAGGGCGCCGCCTTCCAGGGCACGCACGTGCCGCTGATCGAGCGCTACCTGGATCGCCTGCCGTTCGAGGCGGGCGACAAACTCGTGTCCCTTCAAGAGGGATCGACGCCGCTGCTCCGGGCTCCGGTGCTCTCGGACATGGTGGGAGCGACCGTCCGGCTCAAGCTCGAGGGGGCGAACCCCACCGGCTCGTTCAAGGATCGCGGCATGACCTGTGCCGTCACGGCCGCCGTGCGCGACGGCGCGAAGGCCGTGATCTGCGCCTCGACGGGCAACACGGCGGCGAGCGCGGCCGCCTACGCGGCCCGCGCCGGGATCACCTGTGCGGTGATCGTCCCCGAGGGCAAGATCGCCCAGGGCAAGATGGCCCAGACGCTGATGCACGGCGCGCGCGTGATCTCGCTGCGGGGCAACTTCGACCAGGCGCTGGCGCTCGTGCGGGAGCTGACCGCGACGAACCCGATCGTGCTCGTCAACTCGATCAACGAGTACCGCATCGAAGGGCAGAAGACGGCGGCCTTCGAGATCCACGAGGCACTCGACGGCGGCCTCGAAGCGCTCTGCATCCCGGTCGGCAACGGCGGCAACATCACCTCCTACTGGCGCGGGTTTCGCGAGATGGGGGCCGCGCCGCGGATGCTCGGCTTCCAGGCGGCCGGCGCGGCGCCGCTCGTCGAGGGCCACCCGATCGAGCACCCCGAAACGGTGGCGAGCGCGATCAGGATCGGCAACCCGGTCCGCTGGGAGGACGCGATGGCCGCGGCGACCGACTCGCGGGGCGCGATCCGCGTCGTCACCGACGAGGAGATCCTCGAGGCCTACCGCCTGCTGGCCTATCGCGAAGGCATGTTCTGCGAGCCCGCCTCGGCGGCGTCGGTCGCGGGACTGCTCAAGTACGGCGCCGAAGGCGCGGAGCAGATCGTGTGCGTGCTCACCGGGCGGGGGCTGAAGGATCCCGAGACGGCGATCGCCAACAACGACGGCCGCATGATCACCGCGGACGTCGAGATCGGCGCGATCGAGGAGGCGGTGCTTGGTGATCCCTGAGGCGCGCATCGAGCGCGCGCCGATCTTTCGCCGGGGCACGCGGAGCGGGCGCCGGTGATCCGACGCAGGGTCGTTCGGGTCCCGGCCTCCTCGGCCAACCTGGGGCCCGGGTTCGACTGCATGGCCGCGGCGCTCTCGCCGTCCCTGCGGGTCGAGGTGGAGGAGACGGGGAGCTTCGCGGTCGAGACCGACCTGCCCGTCGCGCGCGGCCGCGAGAACCTCTGCGTGCGGGCCTTCGAGCGCCTGCATTCCGCCGACGGCTTCACGTTCAGGATCGAGTCCGAGATCCCGCTCTCGGGCGGCCTCGGCTCGAGCGCGGCGGCGATCGTCGCCGGCGCGATGGCCGCCGATCACATCTTCGAGCTCGACGCCGATCTGCTCGAGCTCGCCTGCGAGGTGGAGGGGCACCCCGACAACGTCGCC
>Ga0134125_10000845_pt1 | contig 39767 bp, 30 predicted proteins | sample KB31751_FD_96464 | JGI IMG/M metagenome (GOLD analysis project Ga0134125, IMG submission 96464) | Terrestrial soil microbial communities with excess Nitrogen fertilizer from Kellogg Biological Station, Michigan, USA - KB3-175-1 | ecosystem: Environmental > Terrestrial > Soil > Unclassified ...
ACCGCAGCGCGGCTTCGTCGCAATCGCGTTCGCGTTCGTCCGTGAGCCGCGCGCCGATCCACCATACGAGCGGATGAAACCAGAACAGCGTCTCGACCAGCATGTGGAGCGCGGCGGTCAGATTGTCGCGGAACTGGATGTGGCGCGATTCGTGCGCGAGGATGGCTTCGAATTGTTCGGGCGTGAGCTCATCCCGCAGATTCTCCGGCACGAGCAGGACAGGGCGCAGAATTCCGAAAACGCCGGGCTCGATTGCGGCGGTCGAAGTGAACGCGGCGACCGGAAAGTCCAGATCGACTCTGCGGGCAATTCGCGCCATGCGGCGGATTGCGATCCAGCGGCGAGACCACCGAATGAGAAGGAAAACTGCGCCTGCGATCCAGATCGCGATGCATAAGTTCGTCCACGGAAAACGAGCGTGCGCCGGCAGAGCGGCAGGCGAAAAGTAGAGCGATACCTGTTGTACGGTCGTCGCATGCAGCGAAGGCGTATCCGGCGGGAGCTGCACGCGTGCGCCGGTCGTTACGAGCAATGAAAACGGAATCAGGAATTTTATGGAAGCTGCCAGCCACAGCCAGTAACGCAGCCGCGGCGAGTGACGGCGAAGGATAAGCGTGGCGACTGCCACAGCCGCCGCAAAAGCCGTCGATTGCCAGAGATGATTGAGTAGAGCGTTCATGACGAGTCCTGCTTAGTTCTCTGTCGGGCGGTTGATCTTTTCCACAACATAGACCGGCACTGGTCCTTTCGAAGATTCCACGCGAAGGCCGAGCTTGTTATTGAGCGCCTCGATGACAGGGCCTTCCGGCAGCTCAGGATCGGGCACCCAGTCGACCGTGAAGTCATATTCGCCTTCAATATGGGTTTCGTTTCTCACGGGCCGGTGAAAATCCATCGACAATTGCGCAGCGAGCATGTCCATGGTGGCGTCAGTTGCCCGAATCTGCCGGTTGTCGTTAGTCGAGATGTTGAGTCTTTTGCTCGCGTCCGTGTGGCGAACCAATTTATTTCCGCTCCTTGCCTCGGTCAGCCGATAGATCGGAAGTTCGCGCGATTCGATGCGAACAACTAACCCGAAACGGTCGTGCAGCACCGCCTCCATACGCTCGCGGTTGCGGTTCCAAAATTCCTGCCATGCCTGCGGCCCAGCTTGCGAATCCGGGGTCTTTTCCGCGGCGTCGGGTGTGAGAGTGACATCGAAGCTTTCGGACGACGCCCAGGCCGGGGCTCCGATAACCTGGTAGTCCTCGACGTTATATGCGAACGCAATCATCTTGGTGGGGGTCGTATTCAGGGTTCGTATCCCTCCCTGCGGGCCGTCAGAAACGCGAATATTTCGTTCGTTCGGGTCGGACTTGTGGATCGACACCGCGCCATAGCCGTATCGCGGAGCGGGCGGCAGTGTCTGGGCGCGCAGAATCCCGATGGCGAATGGGACGGCAACGGTCGCTAAGGCCGCGCCTGCGATCAACGCCTTGTGGTTTCGCGACACGGGAAGCGAGCCGCGCCACGCCATGATCTCGCGAATGCGTTTCTTCAGATCGGCGCCGCTGATGCCGGAGGCGCAGAGCAGCGGAGATTCGGCGTAATTCTGGCAGACGCTCACGATGCCGCGGGCGTAGTCGGCGGGGCGGCTGCCTTGCCGCAGCGCAGCTTCGTCACAATCGCGTTCGCGCTCATCGGTGAGGCGCGCCCCAATCCACCACACGAGAGGATGGAACCAGAACACCGCCTCCACCAGCATGTGGAGCGCGGCAGTCAGGTTGTCCCGGAACTGAATGTGGCGCGATTCGTGCGCCAGGATGGCGTCGAATTGTTCCGCGGTGAGTTCGTCGCGCAGATTCTCGGGCAGCAGCAGCACGGGCCGAAGAATTCCGAAGATGCCAGGCTCAATTGCCGCGGCGGAGACGAATACAGGTGCGGGGAACAGGAGGTCTGATTTGCGGGCACGGCGCGCAGTTCCGCGGATCGTACACCACCGGTGGCGCCAGCGAATCAGCAGGAGAAGAGTGCCCGCAATCCAGATAGCGGAGAGCAATGTCATCCACGGAAAGTCAGTGCGCGCCGGGACGGTGGCGTAAGCAGGAGAGAAATAAGTCGAAATCTGCTGCACAGTCGTCGCGTGGAGAGACGGAGTATCCGGCGGAAGCTGGACGCGGGCGCCAGTCGTGACCAGCAGCGAAAACGGGATGAGGAACTTCACGGAAGCCGCGAGCCAGAGCCAATACCGAAGCCGCGGAGACTGGCGCTGCAACAGCGCGGCAACGGCTGCCACGGCCACGGCGAATATCGTGGATTGCCACAGATGATTGAACGCTCCGTTCATGGCTTCCCCTTTCGCTCCAGATCGTCGATCAGGCGTTCCGCTTCCTGAATATCCTGGCGCGTGAGTTTGCCGGCTTCCACCAGATGAGCCATCACGGTTTGGGTGCGTCCGCCAAACAGGCTCAGCAGATCGTCGAGCACGCGCCCGCGCGCTTCCTGACGCGACGTCACCGCTTCGAAGATGTGGGCGTTGCCGATCTTGCGCACACGGCGCAGCGCGCCCTGCTCCTCCAGCCGGTAAACAATGGTCTGAATGCTCGTGTAGGGTGGACGGCCTTTTTCCGGAAACGACTCCTGAACTTCTCTGATCGAGAGGCGTCCGTGCTTCCAGAACTCCTCCATCACTTTCAGTTCGGCACTGGTAAACTTCGGCTCCATTTGGATCTACTTTATGTAAGTTTTTACTACGTGTCAAGCGGTTTATTCAGGACCGCGCTGAATCCGGATCCGGTGCCCATCGCTCGCGATGCTGACCAGACCGTCCTGATCGGTCCGATAAATAGCGACGTGCCGCTGGCGCAGAGCGTCGAGAACCAGCGGATGGGGATGTCCGTAAGTATTGTCGAAGCCGACGGAGATGACGCCGAACGCCGGGTGAACGGCCGCCAGCAGATCGGTGGTGGTTGATGTCCGGCTGCCGTGATGGCCGACCTTGAGAACGTTAGCGGCTTGCAGCAAACCCCGCCCATACAGCTCTTCTTCGATCTTCTTTTCCATGTCGCCGGTGAGCAGGAAACTGGTGGCTCCGTATTCGACGCGCAGCACGAGCGAATCATTGTTCTGGGCCTTGTCGGTGGGCTGGTAATCGGCCAGCGGCGCCAGCACCTGCACTGTGGCGCCGCCCCAAAGGAACGGTGCACCCTCCTGGAGCTTGCGAATCCGAATCCCGAGTGAGCCGGCGACCTCTCGCACCTGCCGCCACTCCGGGCTCTCACCCGCCGCGCCAATCCACAGCTCGCGTGGACGGAAATTCTTCAGGACGGCCGTCATCCCGCCCACGTGATCGGCGTGCGCATGCGTCATCGCAACCACATCGAGGCGCTTGATGGAGCGCGTCCAGAGATACGGCGACACCACATCCTCGCCGATATCGATGCCGGGCCGGCGTGCGCTGTTGAAGGTAGCGATGCCGCCGGCGTCCACCAGCATCAGTTGCCCGTTGGGAAACACGCTGAGCAGGCTGTCTCCCTGGCCCACATCGATCACGTTCAGCTCGAATTCACGCGGAACAATGGCCGGCGCGAACGGATGCAGCGCCGTCACCAGCAGCGTGAAACCGGTGGCAAGCCACGCCACAGCGCGCGTCCAGCGGCGCTGGCGGCGCCATGCCGCCAGGATCAGAAACAGCACGAGAGCCGCCGCGAGCCACCAGGGCGGGGAAGGAATGCGCCAATCCGGCTCCCAGCGGGCATGGAACGCGACCGCATGCCGCGAGAGATTGAGCAGCCAGGCGCAAATCCCGGCGAGCACATGGGAGTACGTCGCGATGGCCAGAAACCCGAGCGGCACCACCGCGCTCAGTGCAGGCACCACAATCGCGTTCGCGGAGAGTCCGGAAACCGGCAGACGATGGAAGTACACGATCATCGGCAGCGCCAGCGCGATTTGAATAAAGAACGACGCGATCAGAATTTCCCAGACGTAGATGGCAAGGCGCGCCAGGGCGATAATCAGAAACTGAAAGACACCGCGCAGGCGCTCGCTCGAAACCAGGCAGAGCGTTTCGACCAGTAACCGCAACTCAACACGGAACTGCGCCGTTTTCGCCGGCATTCGCAGATCACGCCGCGTATCCGCCAGGGCCGTGAGCCCATGCGCCAGTGGTCCTGAACTCGCTTCGAGCGCCGGAATGACGAAGGCGCCAATCGCCGCGACAGCCAGAAAGGAAAGCTGAAAGCTCGCGTCGAAAAGCTGTTGAGGATCGAGCGCGATGAAGAGAATCGCGATGCCCGCCAGAATATTCAGCACCCTGCCTTCGCGATAGAAGCACCGCGCGATTCCGTAAAGGGTCATGCCGGCCGCGGCGCGCAATACGGGGATCTGCCAGCCCGTAATGCCCGTGTAGAGCCAGGCCGCCAGGAGCGTCAGCGTGATCGCGGCGCCGCGCGGGACGGCCAGAACGCGCAGCAAAAACAGAAAAACCGCCGCGAGCACCGCGACATGGCTACCGGAAATGACCAGGGCGTGGAATGTTCCGGTGGAGCGATAGTCCACGGTCCAAAGCTTATCCAGTTTCGCTGTGGCGCCGATCAGAATCGCCTGCATCATGCCGTTGGCGTACGGGTCGCCCGCATACAACCGGTCCAGACGGTCGAGCGCTGACCCACGCAGGCCGGAAATGAACTTCGCGAAGCCGTTTCCGCACTGTCCTTGCAGAATCCGCACCGTCGATGCCGCCGCCGAAACATTCCAATAGATCCGCTGGCGCGCGAGGTACGTTCTGTAATCGAAGGCGCCGGGATTTCCGAAATTGTGCGGTCTACGGGCCTTGCCCTGGAATTCGACCAGCGTTCCGTATGGCAGGGCCGGGAAATTTTCGCCCGCTTTTGTATACAGCGACACCTCGGCCCGTGCCCCGGCCGCCAGCTCGATGCCAAAGCGTTCGCGGTCGGCGGCAGTCAGCCCAGGATCGACTACACAGCCGTCGAAAATCGCCAGCGTATTATCCGGTACCGAGAGGACGCGCGGCGGCGGGAGCGCCCGGACCACGGCAAGGGCCATCCCCACGAAAATCACTGCCATCCCCGCGGCAATCCGCGCGGCCACGCCACGACGCCTGATGACGTTTCCAATCAGCGCCAAAAAAATGCAGGCTGCGGCTGCGGCCAGCGAGGTTTTGGCCGGAATGGACTCATACGTGCCGAGAACAATCCCGGTCGCGAGGCACGCAAAGGGCAGGACCAACGGCTCGCGGAAGCGCACGCAAAATAGTGCGGCGTTACGGATTTATTCTCAATTTTTCAATACTTTATGGTCTTCGGGTGAATGGTCTTTCGCGAAGGTAAAAAACGAGGTGGGAAGAGCGCTTATAGCCGCTCCGGGCGATTCACTGCCAATGGCCTTCAATCAGGCGACGTGCGTGACGAACTTCTGGGGCTGGGTAATGCGCTGCACTTCCAGCCACGAGATCACCACGAAGGTTTTATGCGCCCGGTCTTCACAGTTCCTCCAACGTTCGGAGACGGTGGGATCGAAAAATTCCGCCAGCAGCCGGTACGGATTTACCGGTTTGTCTCCCATTTCCAGAAGACAAGCGCCCTGGAACTCGGCGAGACACTCCAGTTCGCCGCAAGAGAGGCCAGTTAGAAAATCGAGAACAGAATGAAGACTTGAAGAATTGGCGGTGCGAATCAGAGCACCCATCAGAGAAGATCGGGAGGCGACGACTGCCAAAGTGAACTCCAAAAGTACGCTGAGCAAACGTACTAGACCCATTATCGGGGATGCCTCGCGCGAATGCAAGGTATGTCAGAAAAGACACAGGTAAACCAGTACCAATCGAGGTAATTTCCCGCGCCAAAATAAGGAGCTTGACGCAACCGGCGTCCGGTGGTTAAATATTCATTGAGTTGAATAAAAATTCATGACTGCCATGCTGCCGCGGGTGCAACGTCTGGCCCGTCCGGATTTTACCCGCGATTTGGATGCCACGGTCGAAGAGATACAGTCGCTTCTCGATCTCGCGGCGGATGTGAAACGCGCGCCCGCGTCGTATCGGTCGGCGCTTGCCGGCAAGTCGATCGCCCTGCTGTTCGAGAAGCCGTCGCTGCGTACGCGCATGACGTTCGAACTCGCGATTCAGCAATTGGGCGGATTTGCTCTCTTCGATGTAGGCCCCATCGGTGTTCGCGAGCCCCTGAAAGATGTTGCCCGTAATCTCGATCGCTGGGTTTCCGGCATCGTCGCCCGTACCTTCCACCAGCAGACTGTCGATGATCTCGCGCTCTGGTCTTCGGTCCCCGTTATTAACGCGCTGAGCGACATGTGGCATCCCTGCCAGGCACTGGCCGATATGCAGACGATTCAGGAACATTTCGGCGAATTGCGCGGTCTGAAGCTGGCATTCGTTGGCGACGGCAACAATGTGGCGAGTTCGCTGATGCTGAACGCGACGCGGCTTGGCATGGATTTCTCGATTGCCACCCCTGCGGGCTACGAACTTCCCGCGAGCGTCGCGGCGATGGCGGAGAGTCCCATTGAGATGACGAACGATGCCGCCGCCGCGGTTCGCGGCGCCCACATTGTTTATACCGACGTCTGGACCAGCATGGGCGATGAGCACGAAGCCGCCGCGCGGCGGAGTGCGTTCCGGAGCTATCAGGTGAATGACGATCTGCTGGCGCAGGCAGCACCAGAAGCGATCTTCATGCATTGCCTGCCCGCGCATCGCGGCGAAGAAGTGACCGACAGCGTGATCGAATCTTCACGCTCGGTAGTGTTCGATGAAGCGGAGAACCGGCTGCACGCGCAGAAGGCGCTCCTGCTGATGTTGCTGGCCTGATGTCGCTCGCATAGAATAAACGATTCATGAAACTCTGGGGCGGACGCTTCGAGACTGGGCCATCCGAGGTCTTTGAGCGGTTCTCGAATTCTCTTCATTTCGACAGGCGGCTGCTGGCCGCGGATGTGCGCGGGTCGCAGGCATTCGCGCGATCGCTCACGCGCGCCGGCGTGCTCACCGAAGCCGAATGCGCCACGCTGTGCGCGGCGTTCGATGCCATTGTGTCCGATGCGGCCGAGGAAACGTTCTTTGCCGGCGCGAACGACGAAGACGTGCATTCCTTCGTTATCCACAAGCTCAAAGAACGCGTGGGCGCGCTGGCCGATAAAATCCATACCGGCCGCAGCCGCAACGAACAGGTCTCTCTCGATACGCGCCTCTGGCTGCGCGGCACGTGCGACCGGACGCGTGAGCTCGTTCGGGGGCTGCTCTCGGCACTGCTGGATCTGGCGGAGAAATATCCGGATGCCGTGGTACCCGGCTACACGCATCTGCGCCGCGCTCAGCCGGTGCTCTGGCCGCACTATCTGCTGGCGTACTTCGAGATGTTCTCGCGCGATTACGAACGGCTGGGTGAAGCGCGCGGGCGCGCGAATGTGATGCCGCTCGGCAGTGGCGCTCTGGCCGGTTCCGGTTTTCCGCATGACCGCGAGGCGATCGCCCGCGATCTGGGCTTCGATTCCATCACCCGCAACAGCATGGACGTTTCGGGAGACCGCGATTTCGCGCTCGATTATCTCTACGCGGCGTCGATGATCATGATCCATCTGAGCCGGCTTGCGGAAGACTGGATTCTCTACTCGTCGGAAGAATTCGGCTGGCTGGAACTGGGCGATGGCGTCACCAGCGGATCGAGCCTCATGCCGCAGAAGAAGAATCCGGATTCGCTCGAGTTGATTCGCGGCAAGTCGGGGCGGGTCATCGGCGCGCTCAACTCTCTGCTGTTCACGATGAAAGGTCTTCCGATGACCTACAACCGCGACATGCAGGAAGACAAAGAACCGCTTTTCGAAGCCGCCGATCAGGTGGATGCCTGCCTGGAGATGGCAACCGTGACAGCGGAATCCGTCGTGCTTCGTCCCGCGGTGCCGTTCGCGGCGGCGGAGGAAAGCTGGGTTGTGGCCACCGATCTCGCGGAAGCGCTGGCCCGCAACGGCACGGCATTCCACCAGGCGCATCAGATCGTGGGGCGTCTGGTGCTGGAAAGCTTGCGCAGCAACAGGAAGCCGGCGGACTGGACGGCGGAATCGCTCGCGGCATTCGCGCCGGAATTCACGCCGGAGGTGGCGCGCCTGCTCGATCCGCGCGAAGGCATGAAGACGCGCGAGATCGCGGGTGGAACCGGACCGCGCGCTGTTGCGGCTGCACTGTCGGCGGCGCGATCTCGTCTCCCGGAACTTTCCTGATATGACGAAGAGCTACCGGCACGGCCAGATTCTGAAACTGATCGGCTCGACTGGTATCTTCACGCAGGAAGACCTGGCACGGGCGCTCAAGGAACGCGGCGTGGACGCGACGCAGGTGACGCTCTCACGCGATATCCGCGAGATGGGGCTGGTCAAGACGCCGGAGGGCTATCGCGCGCTGCCGAAACGCGAGCGCACGGACGATCTTTCTTCCGCCATCGGCGAGTACATCCGTGACGTGCGAATCGCCCAGAATCAGATTGTGCTGCGCACGGCTCCCGCCCACGCGAGTTCCGTAGCGGTCGCTCTGGATAATGCCGAATGGCCGGACATAGTAGGAACGGTGGCGGGCGATGACACGGTGCTTGTGATTTGTCCCGATTCCGCCATCGCGGAAAAAGTGCGGCAGCGCCTGATGGAAATGCTGGGCTGAGCCGCGCTTAAAGCAGCGCGTGCTCCGCCTCTTTCGCGAACTTCGCGCATTCCCCTTTTGGAGCGTCGGTCACAATTACAGCCTGCACGCGGCCGTGCGTGAAGGAAGCCAGTTGCAGGTCTCCGGAACTCGTCGCCGATTCCGGGACCGATTGACCTTCTTTCACCCGCATGTAGACGGAAAATTCGCGGCCATCGCGGGCATAGACCAGGTGGATCCACGGCGCCCCGCCCAGCCGGCAGATTCTCGCCCGCTGCAGCTTGTAGCCGGTGGCTTCGAGAGCCTTGACGTCGGCGTCTTCGATTCCCTGTGACTTCTCGATCGTCGTGATCTCAGACGCATCCGCGCGCCAGCGGCGCGGCACATGGTTGATCAGTTCCGCGGTATGGTCGCGCACCGCGTCCGCAACAAGCGCCGGATTGATCGGCGTGGGCGTGGGGGCGGGGTGCGGGGCGCGCCAGAGCACCATCGCGATCAGTGCGGCCGCGGCCACCAGACCCGGGATCGCCCAGCGCTGGACCTTCTCTCGCGCGATCCGCCGCCGGACCTGGGCCTCGATCGACCGCGTATCCGCCGGCTCAGCGGCGACGATGGCGCGCAGTTGCTCGTCGATCGCCTCCTGTTCACGGAGTTCCGCGGCGCAGGCGGCGCAGCCGAGGACATGGGCGTCAAAATCACTGCGCCTTTCGCTCTCCAGTTCTCCGGAATGCCAGAGTGGCGCCAGTTCTTCAAAATCTCCACAGTTCATGAGCTTCCCTTGTGGCTGTATGCCCGTTGAGTTCCGGCGCCCGCTTTCGCGGCGGGCTCGAGATGAGAACGCATCGCCTGACGCGCGCGGCTCAGGCGCGACATCACGGTGCCCATCGGAATCCGCAGCATTTCCGACATTTCGCGGCAGGTGAATCCTTCCACCGCCCCCAGCATCAGCACGGTGCGCTGCTCGGCCGGCAGTTTCGCCAGAGCGCCGGCGAGGTCGAACACGGCCTCACTGCCCGCCGCGGCTGCTTTGCCGGGTTCGGCTTTTTCAGTTTCATCGAGCGGCACGAGCGTCAGCCGCCCTTTCCGCCCCTGTCCATAAAACGTATTCAGCAAAATGCGGAACAGCCATGCGCGGACGTTGGTGCCGCCGTGGAACTGATCGAAGCTCCGCCAGGCCCGCATCAGCGTTTCCTGCACCAGATCCTCCGCCGCCGCCGGATCGGCGGTGAGACGCCGGGCGAAACGCAAAAGGCCGGGCGCCTGCGGGAGCGCGATTTCACCGAATTCGTGTTCTCGAGTGGTCAAGTTGCGAATCACCGGTCGAAAAAAAGGCGGCCAGCGCGTGGCGCACGGGCCGCCCTCTTTCAGGATCTCACTTCCGGACTACTTCTTTTCGAGCGTGTCGAGTTCCGCCAGCACCTGCGCGCTGTGCGGATTCGGCTGCACTTTGGTGTACACCTTCCGGATGACGCCCTGCGGATCGATCAGGAACGTGTTGCGGGCGGCTACGACACCGCCGAATGAGCCGTATTTCTCCACGACCTGATGAGTGGGATCGGCCAGGAGCTTGAATGTCAGGTTTTCCTTCGTGCAGAACTGAACGTGCGAATCGACGTTATCGACGCTCACTCCCACGATGGCGGCGTGCTTCGCCGTGTACTTATCCTGATCGGCCTGGAAATTGTGCGCCTCGATGGTGCAGCCCGGCGTCATGTCCTTCGGATAGAAATACAACACGACCCACTGACCGCGAAAATCCTTCAGGCTGACCTGCTTGCCTTCCTGCGAGCTCAGAGTGAAGTCCGGAGCCGTTGTGCCTTCGGCGGGTATGTCCGCGGCCCGCAGGCTGGGGACCATCAACGCAATCGCCAGCGGGGCGGCAATCGAGAACGTTCGGATGAATTTCATTATTTCTCCTCTGTCTGATTAGAATCGCACAGACACGAAAATTCATCCATAGCGGCTCTGGCCGGCAAATGGCTTTATAGGAAAAAGTGTGGCGGGGGTTCGGAGTTTACTTGCGGCTGCCGCGGCGCACATTCTTGAGGCGCATCTGGCGCTGCTTCGCCTTCTTGCGCTTCGGCTTGCTGATAACGAAGGTTCCGCTGCCTAAATTCTCGGACGTATAGATCTGTTTGTCGGCCAAGGTGAAAATCTGCTCTCTTTCTGGAAACGAATCAGCTTCAATTGTAGCGCGGGAGCCATATCCCTTTAACATGGGGATATGGGTCGGATTCGAGGTTGGTTGCTGGCTGGGCTTTTCCTGATATCTCTGCCGGCCGGCGCCTGGCAGGAACCGGCCGCGGATGCCGCCGGAAAGTTGCCGGATGCGGCCGAGATCGACTCCATCCTGCGTCAGCTTTCCGCTATCACCGGCTTCCGTGTCCGGCGCACACTCCCGTTCCAGCTCATCACTCGCGAGCAGGTCAATGCTTACGTCAAAAATCAGATCCGCCACTCGGTGCGGCCGAAGGATATCTATGCCGAAGAACTGAGTCTGAAGAAGCTGGGATTTGTCCCGGCCGAGTTCGATCTGCGCCAGACCACCATCGATCTGCTCACGGAGCAGGCCGCGGCATTCTACGATTTCCATCAGAAGAAATTATTCATCTCCGACTGGGCCGCTTCCAGCATGCGGGAGGAGGCGCTGGTGCATGAGCTGGCGCATGCGCTCGCCGATCAGAATTTCAACATTGAGAAATATCTGAATAAAGATCCGGCCGATGCCGAAGAGTCGCTCGCGCGCCAGACTGTGGTGGAAGGCCAGGCTTCGTGGCTCACGGTGGAGTACTCGGCCCGCCAGGCCGGAAGAACATTGACAGACCCCGCGGTCGCTCGCCAATACTTCCAGAGCGAGCCGGATGCGGACGATCCCAAATTCCCGGTATTCAGCAAGGCGCCGCTTTATCTGCGCGCCACCATGCTGTTTCCCTACGTCGAGGGCGAGGCATTTCAACAAGCGGTGGTGGCGCATGATGGACAGTCGGCATTCTTCCGTGTGTTTACCAAGCCGCCCGTTTCCACTTCGCAGGTGCTGCATCCGGAGCGCTATTTTGCGGGCACAAAACCCGATTTGCCCGAACTGCCAAAACCCGCGAGCGATATGAAGCCGACGGTCGAGGGTGTCTTCGGCGAAGAAGATGTCGAGGTGCTGCTGCGGCAATACACGACCGCTGCGATCGGGCGCGGCCTTGCGCCGGAGATGACTGGCGGCCACTATCGCGTGGATGCGGCGCGCAAGGGTCCGAAGGACAGCAAGGACCGCCGCACGTCACTGGTCTTCGCCACCGAATGGGCTGACGAAAGTTCCGCCGCCGCGTTTCTGAATGCTTATTCGACCGTGATCGAGAAGAAATGGAAGATCGTCGAGAAAGGCGATCAGGATGCGAACCACATCTCCGGGCATTCCGAAGACGGGTTCTATCGCGTGGACCGCAAAGGCAAGCTGGTGCTCTCGCGCGAAGGTTTCCCGGATAAACTCTGAGCCCGTTTCGGCGCGCTCTTTGGGTCGGTGGCACGCGGCGAGATGCGTCCGGAGAGCGACGTTGATTTCAGAGTGGTCTAAGCGCGCGCCGGACGTCCGCGTCCCATAGGCATCGGCGGAGGCGGCGGCTCCGGTTCCGGCTCGACCTTGCGCGGGCGTGCGTTCAGCCGTGTGATCACCGCCGTTTCGTATGCTTTCGCGAATTTCGGCGCGCCCGGCTTCAACCCGGTTGCCGCGGCCACCTGTTCCTCGGTGACTTCCTGCGCGGCCGGCAGGTATTTCTGGAAATACGCGCGGAGGCGATCCTGCACTACCCGAATTTCCGAGCGGTACGCCACCATCAGTATCTCGGCCGTATGAACCTTCCGGAGCACGTCCCACACCTGGGATGGCTTGTGGAGCTTCGGCGACTTCAGGGCGGATTCGAGTTTCTTTGCGGCGGCGTCGAGCTGTTGGAGCGTCTTCAGATCGGCTGAGGGCAATGCCAATGCTTTGAGGGCGGCGGCGCGGTCCTTCGGTGAAAGCTTTTCGAACAGAACACTCAGGAACGCCAGCCAGCCTTCCTCATTGCCGGCCGGGAAGATCGCGTGCGCGTGCTTTTCAAAGCGTGAAAGCCCGGCGAGATTCAGTTTCTCGGCCTTGAGGCCGGGAGTCAGCAGGGTCAGGAGTCCCAGCTTGTCCAGATCCTCGATTGCCGCCACTGCCGATTCATGCGTCGCCAGCGCCTGCAGATCGGGCAGCAGCGCAGCCGGATTCGGATGCAGGAAATCGCCGAGCACCGCATTTTCCAGTTGTAATTGCGTGCGCGGCGCGATTTCAAAATTCATGACGTGACGGAAGCGCACCAGGCGAAACACGCGGGAAGGATCGTCGAAGAACGCCATCGCGTTCGTGGCGCGCAGTTCGCGATTCAGCAGATCTGCCTGGCCGTTCGTTGGATCGACCAGCAGCCCTTTCGCCCCGCGGTTCAGAAACAGCGCAATCGCGTTGATGGTGAAATCGCGGCGCGCAAGATCTTCATGGATCGTCGCGGGCGCGATCTGCGGCTTCCCGCCCGCTTTTGTATATTTTTCGGTGCGCGCGTTGCTCACGGAGGCGCGGAGTCCGCCGGGAAGGACCATCTCCACCGAGCGTTTCAGACTGTCTTCTTCCGTGATATGGCCTTTCAGCGCCGCGGCCAGTGCCTTGCCGATTTTGATCGCCTCGCGCTCCACCGTGAAATCGAGATCGCGAATCGGAGCTCCGCGCAGCATGTCGCGCATGGCGCCGCCGGTCAGCCAGACGGTAACGCCGGCCTCCGTGGCAATCCGCTGGATCTCAGCCACGGTGCGGTTCTGGGCCGCATCCAAATGGCTCTCCAGAGCGAACATGTAATCGCTCATAGCGTGTTCCGTGGCTCCTTTTCGTCACTCATTTGTCACGCCCTGGGGTGATGCCGGTCCAGCGTGTCACGCAGGCGCGAGCGCACCACGTGGGTGTAGATTTCGGTTGTCGAAAGATCGGCGTGGCCCAGCATTTCCTGAAGGCTGCGCAGGTCCGCGCCGCCTTCAAGAAGGTGCGTTGCGAAAGTATGCCGCAGAACGTGAGGCGAGAGATGGTGAAAGATGCCCGCCTTCCGGCCATTCAGCTTGATTGCCGCCCAGAACGCCTGGCGAGTCATGCCGACACCGCGCGAGGTAACAAAGAGGAACGGCGTCGCCCGTCCTTTGAGCAGGGCGGGGCGTCCCAGTTCAAGATAGCGATTCACCATTGCCAGCGCCGTCGCATTTACCGGCACGATGCGCTGCTTGTTGCCCTTGCCGGTGACGCGAAGTAAACCAAGGCCGGCGTCCAGGCTCGAAAGGTGGAGGTTAATGAGCTCGCTCACCCGGATTCCGGTGGCATAAAGAAGCTCGAACATGGCGCGGTCGCGAACGCCATTTGGCTTCGTTTTATCGGGCGCCGCAATCAGCTTCTCCGTCTGCTCCCGGTTGAGGAACTTCGGAATCGTGGACCACTGCTTCGGCGAGGTCAGATGTTCGGTCGGATCCTCCTGCAGTCTGTCTTCAGTTACCATGAAGCTGAAAAAGCTGCGGAGGCTGCTCATGTGGCGAGCGATGGATCGGCTGGTTAAGTCTTTTTGATAGAGCTGGTTGACGTACTGATTCAAAAGTTCCGTTTGAGGTAAACCGCCGCCCGTTATAGGCTCAATGAAAGATCGCAGAGCTTCCAGATCCCGCCCATAAGCTTCGAGCGAGTTCCTGGAGAGCCCCCTTTCCACCCGGCACCAGGTAAGGAAGTCCCTGATTCCGCTGGAGATGGGCGATGAAGCCGCTTTCCCGTTACGATCCATTCACGAATGAACCCTTTCGTGCAATGATACAATATTCCCGAAAATGTTTAAATCAATTCTGATGCGGACATAATCCGCCTCTGAAGAGATTTCAGCCGGTGGGGAGGCGATGGTGGCCGGTTCGACAGCCAAGAAAGTAGTAGTGCGGCGCTTCGATCGGGAAACCTTAACCGGCTTCGTCAATCCTTTCAGCTACTTACAGCCGCAAAATATCGAAATCCTGCGGCCGGACGGGTCGCTGAGCCTGCTGCCTTACCGGGAGGTCCGCTCTGTTTCGTTCGTCAGGGATTTTGAGGGCGGAGAAGATGCGCCGCGAGTTTTCCTCAACCGTCCCAAGCAGGAAGGGCTCTGGGTTCGCATGGTATTCCACGATGGCGAGGTGATGGATGGCATCCTGCCGAACAATCTGCTCACCTGGGAAGCGGCGGGCCTGACTGTTACGCCTCCGGAGCCGGATTCCAACAGCCAGAAAATTTTTGTGCCGCGAGAGGCGCTGAAGACGGTGCAGGTGCTGGGGGTGGTGGGTAGTCCGCTGCGCGCGAAGCGAAAAAAAGCGCCGGCCGCGGATCAGCCGACGCTTTTCTGATTGCCTGGCCAGCCGACTAATCAGACGGCGAGCTGTTCGTTGTACATCATGTCTTTCAGGTTGAACCTGGTTTTTCCTGAGAGGTTGCCGAGTTTGAGCGTGAACTCGACCTCCTTATCGGTGGCCGCGAGGGGCAGTGCATCCTTCGCGAAACCGAACAGAAGAGTCATGTTCCTGTTCATGGCCATGACCGCGTCCGCATGGACGGGATCCTTTCCTTTGACCGAAAGCGTGACGGCCTGCTTGAGGGGCGCAGCCTGATCGGCCGGCGCTGCGGGCGGAGCCTCTGGGGGAGTCCCTTCGGAGTTCGGTCTACGCCCGCGCCCGCCCCGTCCACCACGAACCGCCATCGCGAGCGCCTGCTGAGGAATGCCGGTCACCGCGATGATGTACTGGTTTTCGAGGGTCGCGGGCAGATTCAGAGGGTGCGCATCCTGAATGGGCTTTGCGCTCTCCCACACCACCGAAAGCGGCACAGAACCGCCGAAGTTTCCCGCGGGTGCGAGACCACCGCCCCGCCCGCCCCCGCCACCGCGTCCACCGCCCCCACCGCCACCGCCGCGCCCACCACCCCCGCCAAAGCCGCCGCCGTCAGCTTCCCCGCCACCATCGGCGCCTCCAAACCCGCCCCCGCCACCGCGTCCACTGCCGCCGGAAGACGACGCGTCGACTTTCTTCGCCCATGGCGATTTTGTGCGGAGCTCATTCTTCTCTTCCTCGGTCCATTCGGCGGGCTTTTTCTTGTTCCAGAAATCGGAAGCAGCGAATGAATACTGCTGCGCCAGCAGCCCCACACCGGCGCCGGATGCGAGCCGCAGGATCGCGCGGCGGCTCCGGCCCCCTTCATACTGTGCTTTTGCCATCTTTCAATTACACTTCACTGGAAGGGCAGGGTGCAAAGATAAAACTTAACGATTTGTCAATGAGACCCTCATCGGCCGTGGCTATGGTAACCGCCGTGCTCGCCCTGTTCGCGCCTGCGTGTTCCGGCCCGGAAGCGACGCCTTCGCCATTTCGTGACAAGCGCCTGCCCCTCGAACGCCGGGTCGCCGATCTGATGAGCCGAATGCACCCGGATGAGAAGCTCGCTCTCGTGCGCGGAGCCCAGGAACTTTCGATTCCGGAAAACAGCCGCCTCGGTATTCCGGCCATGCGGGCAGTGGAAGGCCCCATGGGAATCAGCGCGAAGGACGACTCCGGCGCGAGCGTTACCGCCACCGCGTTTCCAGCGAATATCGGGCTCGCAGCCACTTGGAATCCCGGCTTGCTCGATCAGGTAGGCGTCGTGATTGCGCAGCAGGCGCACGCATTCAGGCGCGATGAGGTGCTGGGGCCTCTTGTCAACATGGTGAGGTCGCCGCTCAGCGGGCGCATGTTTGAAAGCTATGGCGAAGATCCGTATCTGGCTTCGCGCATCGCCGAGAGTTATATTTCGGGCGTGCAGGGCGAGGGGGAAATCGCGACGGCCATCTTCGACGGCGGTGAACTGGATACACGGGTGAGCCGCGAGTACGATCTGCGGGTGCTCGAAGCCGCCGTCAGCGAAGCGGGCGTCTGGGCCGTGAAGACGCCGGACCCCGCCATCCGCGATTTCATTACGGGTGAACTCGGTTTCAAGGGCTTTGCTCTGCTGCCGCCGGATCCGCGGCCGGAGGTTCTCGACGCGCAGGTGCGCGGGATTCTGCGGGCCATGTTCGCCAACGGCGTTATGGACCGGCCGCGCCCGGTGAATCCGCCACACCCAGCCACCACGCTTGAAACTGTCGCGCATCGAACGGTCGCGCGTGTGGCGGCGGATCAGAGCATTGTGCTCCTCAAGAATGATGGCGGCATTTTGCCTTTGCCCGCGGGCAGAATCCGGACGATCGCGATCTTCGGTCCCAACGCACAGGCGAACCGGATGGCGGGCGGCAGTTATACCGTGAACGCGCATTATGGCCCCACGCCGTTCGATGCAGTGCGCCTGTATTTCGGAATGGGCGTAACACTCGCGGCGTCACCGGCTGACGCTGCTAAATCTGATATTGCGATCGTTTTCGCCGGTACAGGCGAGGAAACGGAGAGCGAAGGACGCGATCGCCCGTCGATCAATCTCCCGGCCGGGCAGGATGAGCTGATCGCCGCGGTCGCACGGGCGAATCCGAAAACCATCGTTGTGATTACCAGCGGATCGGCGGTCGCAATGGGCAAATGGGCCGCGAAGGTTCCGGCGATTCTGCAGGCCTGGTTTCCCGGCGAGGAGGGCAGCAATGCGATCGCGGATATCCTGAGCGGCGCGGTGAATCCTACCGGCCGTCTCCCGATCACGATTCCCGCGTCCGCGAAGGATCTGCCGCCGGAGAACAGCGGTCTTTTCCCCGGCTACCGGTGGTTCGACCGCAACGGGATCGAACCGCTTTTCCCGTTCGGGCATGGTCTCTCCTACACGCGATTCGAATATTCGAATCTGACCGTGACACCGCCGCACGTTTCGCAGGGACAGTTTGTTTCGGTTGGGCTGACGGTCAGGAACGCCGGGTCGCGCGAAGGGCGCGAAACGGTGCAGATTTATCTGCGCGCCACGAAATCCGCGGACTCCATTGAGCGGCCGATTCAGGAACTGAAAGCATTTCAGCAAATCGGGCTCGAGGCCGGCCAGTCGAGGCGCCTCAGCTTCACGCTGTCGGATCTGGTGACCACTTACTACGATGAGCGCCGTCGCGACTGGGCGCAGGATCAGGCCGAATTCGAAGTGCGCGCTGGATCGTCTTCGCGCGATATTCGCGCTACCGGCACGTTCTCCGTCAGCGAATAGGCGCCCAGCCGGTCGAGTTCCAGCATCAGATCGCCCTGGCCCTCCACCGTGAAAGCGGTATCGAACTTCGCGCCCCAGACAAATTCGTCATGGCGGTATGACTGGCGGCTGTGCACGACCTGACTGAACGTATCGTCGAAGCCTTTGATCAGAACGATCATCTCGGCCTGCATGCGCGCCAGATCCTCCGTGGTTTTTCCGTAAAACGGACTGGCCTCGTCGATGGGATGGACGATAGTCCAGGTGAGCGCGAAGATCAGAATACTGTCGCGCTCGAGCGGCAGCAATTCGAATTTGCGCTGCGGCTTATCGGGCGGGCCGACCACTGTCATCAGCAGGACCTGCGCCTCCATTTCCATCAGGGTATTCGAGCGCTGGTTGGCGATGCGGAACATCGCGGCACTACCTTCCTGATAGGGCGCGATGAGGACGTTCCTGCTGTAACCGATCGATGCGGAAGGCTTGGACGTGCGCGCCACCAGCATACCGGTGACGACCGCGAATCCGAGCAGCCCTGTCAGTGCTTCGAGAATGGCCAGCACATTCGCCCTGACACTCACCGGCGCCAGATTCCCGTAACCGACCGTGGTGAGTGTGTGAGCGCTGAAGAAAAAATCATTCATGAACCGGCGCAGCTCGGAATGGGCGGCCGAACCCGAGATTTGCGAGGCGTCCATCGAGAAATACGACAGCGCGAAAACCGTATTGACTGAAAGATAAAAGGCGAACACCAGCGCGATAAAGCCTGGCCAGCTCATGCGGATCACGGCGAGCCAGGGATGGAACGCTCTCCAGTCAGCGCCGCGCCGGCGCACATTGAACGAACCGTCTTTGTTGACAGCGCGCCGCAGCGGTGCGCCGTATTGCTGTGTAAGGCCGGGATCGAAAGGCGCTTTTCGCATCGTTAGCGCCAGTGTAACGCGCGGAAACCGCGTCGCTATGCCTCGTACAGGAATGGTGGATAGCGTTCGACCGGCAGCGAGGCATTCTTGCGGGCGAGGCACCAGGTCTGCTCGCCGCGATTCTCGGTGCTATACCCGTTGAGCGCAAGAAAAGGCAGTAGTTTCTCATGCCCCAGAAATTCCGCGATGAACGTGGTGAAGAGGCGCTCCACGTCAAATCCGGCAGCCTTCACGGCTTTACCCAATTCGTGGGTTGTGTATTCGCGAACGTGGCCGATTTCCGACCCGCCATCCGGTCCGGGGCGTTCGTATTTGAAAAAAATCTGCGGGTTGTCCCGGCCTTCGAGCGTTTTGGCCACACTGGTAATACTGCCTATATTCGGAGTGGAGATGAGCAGATAACCCCCATCCGCCAGCACGCGGCGCGATTCGAGGAGCATCCACATCGGATCATGCGTCATGTGCTCGATGATCTCGGTCGCAAGTACCAGATCGAAGTAGTTATCCGGATAGGGAAACTCGTGACGCTCCACATCGAAGTGATCGACGTAGCAGGAGAACTGGCGGTCGGGGAAGTCGTAGGTTTTGTAGTCAATCCTGCCCGGCGATCCGTAGTAGGCCCCACGCACTTCGGGGTACCCGCAAACGCGTTCGAGCAGAGGTGTGATCTGCATATAGCAGCCGAGTTCGAGGGCGCGGCCCGTTTTCTGAGGTGGGGGCACCAGTGCCAGCGTTTTCGAAAGCCTGGAAGTATGCCGGCCCAGATATCGTTCGGCATCGGCATTCGGCGGCGTCATGCTGCGTATTCCGTCCTCCGCGGCGCGCAACCGCGCGGCATCGAATTGGTCTTCGTCCCGCGGCAGCGGCCAGGACGGCGGATTTCGCCTGATCCAGCGCAATACCGCACGCAGCGCGCGAAAGTAAAGCGGCAACGGCGCCCATCCCGCGGGCGGCGGCTGAACAGGCTCTGTTCCGGTCTCCGGGTCGTTCCGCTTCCCGATGACTCCGAGTACCAGGCAAAGCAGAATCGCCAGTGAAGTGACGATAGAACCGACGCGATTCCCGAGAGGCGTCGTGAAAACGAGCGTGACATCCTGGGTGCCGGGCGGGGCGTCAATGGCCATAAAATCCATTCCGTCCGGCTTGATGGGAAGCTCGGTTTTACCGGAATAAGCGCGCCATGCCGGATCGTACGTGACCTGCAAAAGAATGGATTGGCCGGTCTGCACGGGCGCGTGTACTGAAATCGAATCCGTTCCGTTCCAGCGGGTCGATGTAGGGACATCCGGCCCGCCTTCCACGAAGTCGCTGTAGGCGCGAAGCTGATCGTGGTACGTGACCCGATCGATCGGTTTGAACTTATAGATGCCGGCGCGATCCACCACGCGGGCAAGGCTGGAATAGCGCCGCGGCACCTGGTAGACGACGTTGCCCTGATGATCGTCAAAAAGCACCGGCAGTACACCGGCGAACTTATATGGATGCTGGAAATCGCGATAGGCGTCCTGAGAATGGGAATCCGCTACGACGACGGCATCCGCGCCGAGGGCTTTCAGCCATCTCACGGCATACTCCGAATCCGCCGTGGCAACATTCTCCCATGTCGCGATGCCGGGGTTGGGATTGATCAGCCCCTGATCGGAGCCGCCGCCGACTTCCGCGTTATCGAACCAGGCATCCCACCAGAACCGCGTCGAGCCGGTGACGAAAGTGCGCGCGCCAGGCAGGTTTTGGGCAACCCACGAGGAAACACGATACTCCGGACGAGTCCGGTAATCGGGTTCGGGTTGATAAACCTCCCACGGCCGGCGGATGAAGTGACGAACCGGCCAGACCGGCGCGAGCGCGGCGACGACGATGATCGCCCGTACCACGCGGGATTGAGCCGGGACGCGATTCCAGAGGCGCCGCAGTACCTCAGCCGCGAAGAGAATGATCGTCATGTCGAGCTCGGGAATCAAACGGCCAGGCTCGCCGAGGACCCGAAAGTTAAAGAAGAAATGGCCCAGCACGTTGAGCGCATAGAACAGCGTGCTCCCGGTGACGAACGTCAGATACACGGCGCGGGGCCGGCGGGAAGCCAGCCGCCACGATGCCAGGCCGTAGATCAGGGCCAGCGCGACCGTCAGCGCGTAGGAATACTGATTGCCCGGCTGCGAGACGTAGCGCAGATTGTAGAGGGTGATGCGCAGGTAAGCCGGAGTCAGCCAGAATGCCGAGAGCGCATAGGCCAGCACCGGAATTGCCGCGGCCCGCCAGAGCATGGCCCGCTCGCGATACGTGACCCAGACGCTCCACACGAGAATCGGATAAAACATGGCGAGCGCCGTTGCGCCATAGAAATTCGTCAGTACCAGCAGGGCGCAGAAGACGGCGGAAAGAACCAGGGCGCGCGGCCGCGAGCGGCGCAGGGCGAGAAAAGCGAAGCCAAGCGCGAAAGGCAGCAGAGACAGAGAGGAGATATGCGGGCCTTCGCCGTAGCGGACCAGAACGCTCAGTCGCCACGGCATCAGGTGTGGGGAATCGTGGCGAATGGCCGGAAGAAAGAGAAATGACGGTGAAATCAGCAGACAGGCAATGGCGGCGTACCAGCCGTGCAGACGCGTGCCATCCATCGCGCGCACCATAAAGTAAACTCCGGCGATTCCGATGCAAAAAAGAATCGCCGTGTAAACGTGATAGGCCTTAACCGGAATAAAAAAATTCGTGAGCAGCGCCGTGCCGTAGCGAAGGACGGGAGGATAAACGTAGTCGAACCGCGTACCGCAATACCAGAGCGGCTGCCAAAGCGGATGAGGCCAGTGTGAAGCCAGGAAGCGCCCGTCCGCAATGAACGTACTTTCAATCGAACCCCATAACTGGAGGTATTTCGCTTTGAAAAGCGGGCGAATGAAGACCCCGGCGCAAAGGAAAACGAGCAGCAGGTCCAGCAGGACGAGCCAGCGCTTTCGGATGGGCCGCGGCCCGGGATTAGTCATTCCGGTCAATCGCCAGTGTATCCTGCGGAAAATTCAGTCTAGCTTGTTCCGAGGCCGGGTCCGTCGAGTCCTGTCGTATCGAGATAACCGTCGCGGACGTTGAAGATTCCTGGATAGCGCTTCTCCCAGCCTTTGCTGGCCGAGGGTACGTATTCGCGGCCGTTAGCTTCGACCGCCGCTGTGCCCGGAATATGCGCCGCGATGCTGACCGAATGGACCAGCGCCGCGCCGGGACACGTCAGGTCCTGCACGCAGCGGAACATTTTGTACTTCTGGGCGGCCGCGGCGAGCAGCAAGGTCTGCGACTGCCCCTTGCACGCTTTCAGCGCGACGCCCGTGTATCCCATCTCGCGCGCCAGCAGCAGCGCGTCGAGCCCGGTGAGCGATTCGTCGATCACCACCGGCCGCAGCTTCGCGGCTTCGAACATCGTGTTCTTCCGGTTTTTCGCCAGATCGCGCGCGGTCGGCTGCTCGACGTACTGCACGCGCCGGAACGCATCGGGCGCTTTCCCATCGAGCTGGTGATCGAAATCGAGCAGATACTGAACGTTCGGACAGCGTTCGTTGAAATCGAGCGAATAGATCCAGTCTTTGAACCCGCGCTTCTTCTGTGCCGCCGTCGTGACTTTGTGGATGGCCGCCACGCGATCCACATCCCACGCGAGATCGTTGCCGTTGAGCTTGATCTTGATCGCCGTGACGCCGCTGTACGGAATCCAGTCTTCGAGGGTTTGCGGCAGACCGTCGTGGAGCGGCTTCGTGACCTCGGCTTTCGTGAGCGGATCGGACGCGCCCGCCGAATGGTACATCCGGACCTTCTTAACCGCCTTCGGCAGGATATACGGATCGAGATATTCGCCGCGAAACTCGTCGTTGAGGTAGTAAGAGAGATCGCGCTGAACAAACGCCTTGCCGGCGGCATGAAAGCTGTTGACATTGTGCAGCTTTCCGAACGCGTCGTGGATGGCCGCATCCACAGGGCTGCCAGTCACCAGCACGCAGAGCTTTGGAATCGGTATCGGCAGCTTCAACTCGCGTGACACATCCGCCGCCGCCTTCAGATATTCAGGCGCGAGCTCATGATCCACATCGAGCGGATGCGCATATTGGCGATAGCTCTTCGTGATTGCGGCGATCCGTCCCGCCAGCACTTTCATCGCGTTCAAGGACGTGTCATACGGCAGACCGGGGAAGGCCCAGATGTTCCCCATCGACATGGATGCCGCGCCGCTGGCCGATTTTCCGTTTTTCAGGCTCAGCGTGCACTTCACGTTGAGCATGGTGACGCGGTCCACTTCCTTGCCGCCGAACTTGTACGGCGCGCGATAAGCGAAATCGGCGAAATCAATGGAAAGGTCGTCGATACGGGCATCGGTGGAGCGCGCCGACAGAAAGAACGCGGGCATGGCAAGAAACTCGCGGCGTCCGATGCTCATAGGTTCGCCTGCGCCAGATAACCGCGCAGCGTGGCAAGATCGCGCTTCATGTACTCCGCCGTCTGCGTGGGCGTGCCCAGCGGATATTCGAAGTGCATCTGGAGCGGCCCGTCAAAGCCGCTCGCCGCCAGCATTTTGAAGAATTGCGGGAGCCGCACCATGCCTTCGCCGAGCGGTTTCCATTGCGGCTGCCAGGCGCCCTTTGCATTTTTGCCCCACAGAAAATCCTTCACGGCGACGCCGCGAATGCGATCTGTCAGCACGCGGAAATTATTGATCCACCCGCCGAGCCCGCCCTCTACGGTCGCATGCCCGATGTCGAAATTCACGCCGACGGCATTTGGATCCATACCGTCCATCAGGATGTGCAGATCCCAGAACGATGCGCCTACCAGATTGACGCCGGAGTGGGTGTGATACATCGCGCCGACCTGATATTTTTTATTCAGTTCCGCCAGCTTCGCCACCGCGGGCCGCAGCGCCTGGAGCTGGGCGATGATCGGCTTGTTGTCGACATAGCGGAAATTATTCCAGCGGTAGTGGCGAATGCCCAGATCCGCCATCGTCCGCAGGATATCTTCCGTGTAAGGGGTGGTCGTATCCACGATGTCCGTCGTGATCATCGGGACTTCCAGGCCGTGCTTGCGGATGGAGGCCACGAGGTCCGGCAGTTCCTGGCGCACGCGGTCCGGCTCAACGTGGCCGCCCTTGCGCACGGTGATATCGATGGCGTCGAAGCCGATCTCCGCCGCGAGGCGCGGGAGCTCATCGCCTTTCACGAACTGCAGGTGTTTGGAAAAGATCGCGACCTTGAGCTTACCGGAGGGAGCGGCCGTTGCCGTGGCCGCCGAAGCCGCCAGCAAGCCCGCGCCCGCCAGCACCGTTCGTCTGGAAATTCCGCCGGATTCTTCGTTCGCCATACTTCTCCTCTCGCCTGACCGCCTTCCAGTCTATTTCGGGCCCGCGGGCGCCGGGGGAACTGGAGGCGCCGCCGGCTTCGCTGGAGCCGGGGCTGCCGGATCCGGTCCGAAATACTTCTCGTCGAAATGGTATCCGGCCTTATCCATCAGCCCCTGCACGACCGCGGGCGCCGCGGCCTGCCGCAGACGCGTCTCGATGTCTTCCTTTACGGTCTTGCTGCCGGCCCCCGCGATACCCAGGACATCCGTCAGAGCCTTCACCGAACGCGACTGCACCTGAATGATGTGGTAGCCGTACGGCGTCCGAATGGGCTCGCTGAGATCCCCCGGCTTGAGCGCGAAGGCCGCGGTTTCGAACTGCGGGACCGTGCGGCCGTGTCCGATCTCGCCCATGTCGCCGCCTTTTTCGGCGGAGGAGTCGTCCGATTCTTCGCGCGCGACTTTGGCGAAGTCCCCTCCCCCGAGAATCCGCTGGCGAATCGTCTTTGCCTTCTCCAGCGCCTCAGCGTCCGTCAGTTCCGGCTTGCCGGCCTTCGCCGGCGCGATCGATCCGCGAACGCGCACCAGAATGTGGCGCACATGGATGGTTTCGTAGAGCGCATGGTTGGCCTCATAGAAAGCCTGAATTTGCGCGTCCGTCACCGGCACGTCGCTCTGAATCTTCTGGAATTCGTGAACGGAGAGCGTGCTGCGCCTTTGGAATTCGATCTGGTCCTTCGCGATGGGCTGCTGATCGAGTTTCTGCTTCTCCGCTTCGTCCGCGAGTGTCAGCATCTCAACGATCCGTTTGGCAAAGGCGCGCCTGGCGGGCCCCAGTGCGAGGGGCTGTGTCTGGGCCGGGAGGATGGCCTTCACGATCTGCTCGTACTCCGCCGCCGTAATATGGCGATCACCTACTGACAGGACTACGGTGTTGGGATCAACTTTGGGCGCCGGGGTGGCGGAAGGGGGAACCGGCGAAACCGGCGGCTGCGCGGCGAGCAGTGCCGCACAGGCCAGCGCCGTCAAAAATGGCTTCACTCCCTCATTTTATCGCGCGGCCTAAAAAACGAATTTCAACGCGAGCTGGATGCGGCGTGGCGCGCGGAAACTCGTGATCTGCCCGAACAGGGAACTCGTATTGTTGGTGCTGCCGAAGCCGTTCGGATTCGCGTGGTTGAGAATGTTCAGCGCCTCGCCGCGCAGCTCGAAGTTGTACTTTTCGCCGACAGGAAGCTTCTTCAGGAGGGCGAAATCCCAGTTGGCGAAGCCCGGCCCGCGAACCACGCCGCGTCCGGCATTGCCCGGACGCACCGCGCCCTGCGGCGTGGGCGCGAAGCACGATGTCGTAAACCACTGCGCCGTGTTGTGTGGCGCATTGGCGTTGGGATCGCAAACCATGTCGGGACGGGAGCTCGCCGCGCTGTTTCCCAGCAGGCCGAGCCCGGCGGGATCGAGGCTCGAGGTCGTGACGGTAAACGGCTGTCCGGAATAGAGGCTCAGAATACCGTTGATCTGCCAGTCCTTCAGGATGTAAGCGGCCGGTCCGTGCGAGTTCGAGAAAGCCGGTATCGTGTACAGGTAATCGGCGGACGCAACGAATTTCCGGTCGAGCGGCGAAGGCCCGTATTCGCCTTCGTGCCAGTTGTAGCTGTTCTGCGGAGCGTTGCCGCTATCGGACCCGGAATCGGTCAGGTATTTCGACCAGGTGAATGCAAACGAAACCTCCCCCGCCTGGCGGAACTGACGCCGCACGTTGGTCTGCAGCGAATGATAGTTCGAATCGAAGGCGGATTGGATCGTGTTGATCGCGTTGTAGCCCAGATAGGGGCGCACCGCATTGATGCGCGGGTCGTCCGTCGTGGTGAAGATTGTGTTGGTGTTGTTGGCATGCAGCCCGGCCGCCAGCGCCACGCCTGGGAACGCCTGGTTGATATCGACGATGCCGATCAGGTGGGTACCCTTCGAGCCGGAGTACGTCGCCTCCAGCACCACGCCCATCGGAAGCTGGCGCTGCAGACTGAGTGTCCAGTCCTGCATGTACGGCGTGCGATTCGGCAACTGCGTCCCACGCGCGAAGACGGTGGAGACAGTGCCGGGCGGCGTGCCACTGGCGATGTTGTCGAACGGAGCATTGCTGTATGTCACGCTCTGCACGAACGGCGGATTACGGAATATCGTGCTTTCGTAGAGTCCCATGTTGGTCGCATCATAGAAGATGCCGTACCCCGCGCGGACAGACGTTTTGCCGTCGCCCAGCGGGTCCCAGGCAATCCCGATGCGCGGCCCGAGGTTATTCCAGTCATCCTGTGCGATCTTCGATCCGAACGGCGAATTCTTGCCCGAGACGATGATCCCGTTCGTGTATGGCAGCGTCACCGAGCTGGCCACAATGTTTCCCGACGCGCGATCGATCGCCGGCGCCGCGGAAGGGTCGTAAGACGAAGGATCGAAGTTCGAAAGCAATCCGTTCGATTCCGTGGGCTGCCCGAAATAGCTCCAGCGCAGGCCCAGCGAGAGCGTCAACCGCGGGCTGAAACGATAATCGTCCTGTACGAAGGCTTCGGTCTGCCATGTCCAGATGTCGGGCGTAATATCGGCCGAGGGCTGCGTGAAGCTCGAAACGTTGCCCAGCAGGAAGTTGGCGAACGACTGCGTGAATGACGATGTGCCGGTAGGCGCGCCGGTGTTGGTAAATGCGAACGATCCCTGGCCGCTGCCCGCGTTTTCCGTTTTGTTGTAGCGGTTGAATTGAATTCCGAGTTTGAGCGAATGCTTCCCGAGCTGCCAGTTCACCGTGTCATACCAGGCCCAGTTCCTGTTGAATTCGTTGTACGGTCCGAATCCGGCAATGCTGGTTCCGCCCGTGAGGGTAATCGTGGGAATCACGCCTTCGGGATTGCTGTAGGGCAGCGGCACGTTGATATCCGGGCTGTTCGCAAGCGCCGTGAGCCCCACCGGCGTGGAGTGGATCGCGCTGTGCGTGAAGTTAAATCCCGCCTCATTGAGCAGCGTCGGTTTAACGGTCTGCAGGTAGTGAACGACCCAGGCGCGCCCGGGAGAATTCGTGTTGGTAACGGCGCCGCCGGGAATGGTGGAACCCGTAAACAGTCCGCCTGGCTCCGTGGTCGGAATGCTGTCGTTCTCGAACTTAAACCAGAGTGAAGCTTTGTCATTGAACGTGTGGTCCAGCCGGACGATCTGCTGATTGCTGTTGTAGATATTCCGCTGCGGGAAAATGCTTGCCGTGGTGCTGGCGTCATTGAGTGGAATCTTCGCGTAAATATCCCTGACGTATTGCGCCGCAACTGGATTGATCAGACTGGGCGCAATCGTTGTGCTGGTGGAAGTGCAGGGGCTGCTGTCGGTCAGACAGACCGCTGTCGGAAAATTCCCCGCGGCCATCCCGGACGTGGGAAGCGTCGGCTGAAAAGTCGTATAGGTGATGATCCGGCGCGCTTCTTCGGAAAAGAAGAAGAAAGTTTTCGGCGCCTTGTACTGCGAGTGAGTGAATGCGATCGGCCCGCCCACTGTTCCGCCGAAGTCATTCCAGCGCAGCGGCGGCACCTTCGCCTTGCCATCCACCACATTCACCCGATTGGCGTTATTGATCCAGTTGTTGGCGGCCAGCACATCGTTGCGGAAAAACTCGTAGAGATCGCCATGGAACTGCGCGCTTCCGCTTTTCGTCACCACGCTGATCTGTCCGCCACCGGCGCGCCCCGTATCCGCCGAATACATGCTGCGCTGCACCTTGAATTGGGAAATGGAGTCGATGCTGGGGAACGTCATCAGTGTCAGGTTCGACCCGCGGTCCACGTTATCCGCGCCATCCACTGTCCAGTTGTTGCCGGAAGTACGGTTCCCGTTGACAGAGAAGGGAATCGCCGCGCTCAGCCCGGAAGGCGAGGACACCCCGACGAACAACTCGTCGGTCGCATTCGAACTCACCCCTGGCATCAGCGCGACGAGCTGCTCGTAATTGCGTGACGCGAGAGGTAACTGGCTCACCTGCGCCCCGCTGATCGTATTCTGGATCGCGATCGAGGAAAGCTCCACCTTCGTCGGCTGATCGGTCACAGTAATACTTTCGTTAATCTGCCCGACTTCGAGCGTGACGTTGAATTTCAGGTCGTCATGCACATTGAGCACGACGCCCGAGATCGTATTTGTCTTGAATCCGCTGGCTTCGACCTTCAGGGTGTAATTGCCGATGGGAATCACCGGCGCCGAGAATACGCCGGACGCATTCGTTGTCGTCTCGCGTACCACCTGATTCCTGTCCGTGTTGGTCAGGGTAACTTTTGCATTCGCCACCGCACCCTGCGAGGGGTCGAGTACCGTGCCTTCTATCGTGCCCGAAACGTCCTGTTGCCCAAACACGGGAAAGGCGGCCAGAGCCGCCAGAAAAAGCGAAAGGGTGATCTTGCTCATTCCGGATTCCTCTCTTCCGGCCGCGCAAAAAACGCAGTGGCCTAAGCTAAAGTTCCGGTTACAAGCACGTCACAGTCCGAAACAAAGGATGTTCGGACCGGCCGCTACCACAATGTATTGTTTATTTTTGAAGCTGAACGTCATTGGCGAGGCTTTCATTCTCACATTGGTAGGAAATTCCCACAGAATTTTCCCGGTTTTCTGATTCACCGCGCTGAAGCCGCCGTTTGGACTGCCATAGAAAACCAGCCCGCCGGCGGTGGCCAGCACGCCGCTCCATGTTTTTGCGCGTGTGGATCCTGTCTGTGGGATTTCCCAGGCAACATCCCCTGTGTCGATATTGACAGCACGGAGAAAACGCTGCCCCTGCTGATCGGGATAGCTGGTGGCTTTTCCCACGCACTCTTCGAGCGCCATAAAATAGTAAAGACGCGTGGCGGGCGAGTAAGCCGTGGAATCCCAATTTGCAGCATCGCTCGGGCACCCGCGCGGATCTTTCACCACCGGCCTGCCATCCGGTCCTACGGATACGGCATAGTCATTTCGCTTCAGGAAAGTTTTCGCCAGCAGCACCTTGCCGTTCGTCCGGTCAAGGACGTAAAAGAAACCGTTCCGGTCCGCATGGAGCAAAATCTTCGAAGGCTTCCCCTGATAGACGGTGTCAACCAGCACGTTGGGCTCGGTTGCATCGCGATCCTTCAGGTCATGCGGCGTGAACTGGTAATACCACTTGATCTCGCCGGTTTTCGGATTGAGCGCAAGCACGCAGTCGGTATAGAGGTTGTCGCCGGGACGGTCGCGATCGTCGCTGTCGGGCCAGGGATTACCCGTTGCCCAGTAGAGCGTGTCGCTCGCGGCGTCATAGGAGCCGGTCAGCCAGGTGGATCCGCCGCCCGCCACCGGCTCTTTACCTTTCCACGTTTCAATGCCGGGCTCGCCGGCGCGGGGCACAGTCCAGCGCCGCCAGTCGAGCGCGCCGGTTTCCGGATCGAAGGCCGCGAGAAACCCACGGATCCCGTGATCCGCGCCAGTCACGCCCGCGATCACTCTCTCTTCACCCGGCTTCGTGCCCACCACAAAGGGTGCGACAGTCGCGCCGTAGGGTTGCTTCACTTCGGGCGCGATGGGCGTCTCCCAAACGAGCGTTCCGTCGGCGCGGTTAATGCCCAGCAGATGCCCGTTATCCGTGATGAAGTAAATGCGGTCCCGCAGCAGCGCCGCGCCGCGATTGGTGCCGAGCCGCGGATCGCCCACAAGCCCAGGCGTCATCGGCCGCGAATAATGCCAGATGGCTTCGCCGGTGAGCGCATTCAGCGCGAACACCTGATTCGGTCCGGTCACGTAAATCACACCGTCCGCTTCGAGTGGAGTAGCTTCGAGGCCGAAGTAATCGATGGGATAAACCCACTTCACCTTGAGCGAAGCCACGTTGGCGGTCGTGATCTGACGCAGCGGGCTGTAGCGGTTCGCCGAATCGCTGCCGTTGTAGCTGAGCCAGTCGCCCGGCTGTGGCGGCCCCCACTTCACCGTCCCGCCGTTCGCGCCGGCCGGATGCTGAATTGTGTCGTTATTAATGCTGCGAAGGTAGGAAGCGAGCGAGGCTTTTTCGGCCGCGGGCAAGTCGGCGAACGACGGCATGCCGGCGCCCGGATTGCCATGGTTGAGAAACTCCCGCAGCTCTCCGGCGGTTTGCTTCGCCACGCGCGAATTCATCGCCAGTCCGGGACCCTGGGCGGTTCCCTTCGCATCGTCGCCGTGGCAGCCCGCGCAGTTGGCACGGAACAGTTGGACCCCCGAAGGTTGCTGCGAAGCGGGCTGCTGCGCGAAGCACGCGAGCGGGAGAAAAAAGGGAATCAGAGCCTGGGCGCGCATGAGGTGATTATCGAACGCAGGGCCAGCCAGCGAAAGAATATCATGGGCCATCGCGTCGAATTGTTGGAGCGCTTTCGGCTTCCAGGAGATGATGAGAGACGATGCTCATGGAGTTTTCTCTGCCGCTTCGGGGTATAGCCGCGGGACTGATGATTGCCGCGCCGGTGGGGCCGGTCAACGTTCTCTGCATCCAGCGCTCACTGCAGAAAGGCTGGAAATCGGGCCTGGTCTCCGGCTTCGGCGCGGCGCTGGTCGATACGTTTTACGGCGGTATTGCCGGTTTCAGTATCAGCCTGGTGATCGAATTTCTGATCCGCGAACAGTTCTGGATTCGTCTGGTCGGCGGGTTTCTGCTGATCGCGATCGGCGCCGCCTACTACTTCCGGCCGCCGCTCTCACTGGACTCGCGTGCGCGATCCTCGGGCCAATCGGATTTTGCCTCGGCGTTGCTTCTCACCGCAACCAATCCCACCACGGTGCTGTCATTCCTCGCAATCCTGGCCATGCTTGGCCAGGGACAACACCAGCCGCTCTGGCAGACTTCGCTTCTCGTGGGCGGAATTTTTCTCGGCTCCATGAGCTGGTGGATCGTCCTCACGGGAGGTGCGACCCTGCTGCGGGACAAAGTCGGGGATAACACCATGCGATGGCTGAACCGGATTGGCGGCCTGGCCATCGCCGCTTTCGGGCTGTTGAATATTTTGCTCAGCCATCGGCACAAGGGCTGAAGCAGCGCCTGCCATAATGGCATCGATGCCGACACTAAGCGACGAGATCGTTGTGCTCGAAGAACAGCTTCGACAGGCCGAATTGGGGCCCGATCCCGCATTTTTCGAGACCCATTTGGCCGATGACGCATGCTCACCGGCGACGGCAAAGCCGGATTCGCGAAACACCAGATTGTCGAAGCCCACCGGCCGGGCAAAGGCCCGAAATTTATCCGCGTGGAAATGACCGAAATGAAGATCACCGGCCACGAGTGCGCGGCCGTCGTGACGTGCCTCGGTACCTATGCGACTGCTGATACGGCCTTCACATTGCGGTTCCTGCGCGTGTGGGTACGTAAGGCCGCCGGATGGCAAATCGTGGCGGGTACCGTTACGAACGAAAAAGCCGCTTAAGCCAGCGCTTTACCGTAGAGAACCAGCAGGCGGCTCCAGGCCTTTTCCGCCAGCGGTTCGTTATAGACCTTCGAATCGGGCGGGCACCAGCCGTGTGCGGAACCCTCGTATACCTCGATCTCGGCCGGCAGTTTCGCCTCCGCGAACGTCTCTTTCAGGGTGTCCTTGTCCGTCGGAGATTTGGCGTCGTCACTGGCAGCGATTGCAATGAGAAATTGCGCGTGACTTTTCGCGGCCTGCAGCTGAGGACTGTTCGCATCCTTTGTGACGAGGCCGCCGCCGTGGAATGTGGCCACCGCGCCAACGCGGTCTGGCATCGCAGCCGCGGTACGAAACGCCATAGGGCCGCCCATGCAGTAGCCCTGCGTACCCATCTTGCGGTTTTTCGCGACGGCGCTCTGCTCGTCCAGCCATCCGATGAATGCTTTGGCGTCGGTCATGTGCGTTTGCGGGTTGAGACCCGCCGCGAGCGGCATCACCTCCGCAAGCGGCGTCGCGCCTCCGGCCGACGCGGTCGGCGCCTTCTTCACGCGGTAAAACGGGTTGACCACCAGCACGGAATAACCGGACTCGGCCAGCCGTTTCCCCATCTGCCGGAACGCCGGCCGCAGACCAAAAATATCGGGCCAGATCAGAACGCCCGGAGCCGTTGCTGACGCCGGATGCACGAAGTAACAATCGGCCGTGCCGTCCGGCGTCTTGATATTGACATCCGATTCAGTAACGGTAACGGCATTCGCAGTACGTGGCAGCATCATCGCAATTCCCGCCCCCAGCATCGCACCGAACTGCTTGCGGGTCACCAGGCCGCGAGCTTCATATTCCTGTCTGTCCTTCTCAAAATATTCCTGATCGCACATATTCCCTCTCTCCTGAACGAATCGGACGCGCGGTCCCGTACTGCGACATTCTATATCGCATTCGCGGGAGACGTGTAGGTCCAGTGTGTAGCGCCCGCTGACGGGACGCAAAAGATGAGAGCCCCCGCCACGCAGGCGCACAGCAGCCGGACCGCGATCCCGGACCAACTCACCGAAAGCGGCATCAACCGATCCGCGGCGTTTTACGGCTCGTGGGTCTTCCGCGGGCCCGAGTCCAGCAGCGTTCTGACCAACGGCCCCAGCTTCATGAATTCGTCATAGCTCGAGGGCTTCCGGAAATAACCCGCGACTCCGGAAGTCTCCACGGCCTGGCGGTCCTGCGGCGCATCCGAGGAAGACACGATGAGCACGTTCGAATGCCGGCACTTCGTGCTGGTTCGCAGATGCTTCAATACTTCATCACCGCTTCGCCGCGGCAAATTCATGTCCAGCAGGATCAGATCGGGGCAGGCGTCTGTGTGCCGCGCATCTACCTGTTCGAAATAGTTCAACGCGGCCTGGCCGTCACGCAAGACTTCGATCTCGGCGTCAATCCCGCAGCTCCCGATCGCTTCCCGGATCAGAAACACGTCGGTCTTGTTGTCCTCGATGATGAGAATTCTCGGCTGGCGGCCTTCAGATGGGGATTGTGAAGCGGAAGGTTGATCCTTCTCCGGGCCGGGATTCGACCCAGATCCGTCCGCCATGAGTCTCCACAATTCGCTGGCAGATGGCGAGTCCAATGCCGGTGCCTGAGTACTCATCCCGAGTGTGCAAACGTTTGAATAACCCAAAGATCCTCTCCTTATATTCCGGCTCAATGCCGATGCCATGGTCTTTCACGGAAAACACCCAGCTTCCGTTTTCCTTTACCGCCCTTACCTGGACATGCGGAGGCGCCTCCGGACGGTGATACTTCAGAGCATTGCTGACCAGATTCTGGAATAGCTGCGTCAATTGGGTGGCGCTGACAGGAACGGGCGGCAGAGCGTCAGACTGGATGGTCGCTTTCGTCTCGGCAATCGCGCCCGCCAGATTTCCGAGGGCCGCCTCGAATGCCGCATTCGCGTCCACCGGCGTGGCCGGCTTCTGCATCTTCGATGCCTGCGTGTAGGAGAGAAGGTCTCGCACCAGCATCTCCATCCGCATGGACCCCTCGCGCACATATTCGAGAAATTCCAGTTCCTGCCCGTCGAACCGGTTATGGCAGCGCTTGTACAGCATGTCGGAAAAGATCCTGACACTGCGCAGCGGCTCCTGCAGGTCATGGCTGGCCGAATAGGCGAACTGCTCGAGCGCCTGATTGGCGCGGCGCAGCTCGAGCTGCAACATCTTGCTCTCGTGAATATCCGTCGAAGTGCCGAACCATCGCTGCACCCGCCCCGACTCATCCGCCACCGGCACGCTGCGCATCATGAACCACCGGAATTCTCCGTTTTTTCCGCGCAGCCGCGCTTCCAGCTCGAACGGCGTCGCGGTCGAGACCGAACGCCACCATTTCGTCAAAACGTCGTCTTCCGGATGCAGCCGGCTCTGTATCGCAACGGGATTCCTCGTCTCTGCCAGATCCAGCCCGGAAAAGGCAACCCACCGCTGATTGACGAAATCGAGTTCGCCGCTGCCGTTTGCCAGCCAGACGATCTGCGGGCCGGCTTCCGCCAACTGGCGGAAATGCTCCTCGCTGGAGCGCAGCGCCTTTTCGGCCTGCTTCAGATCCGAAATATCGGAAGCCGCGCCGAACCACTCCGCAATTTCGCCGGCGTCGTCCAGAATCGGAACCGCGCGCGAAAACGTCCATCCAATAGTTCCGTTCGCGCGAATGATGCGGTGCTCGAGCGCAAACACCGACCGGTTCCGGATGGCGGCCTGAATCGTCTCCATGACATGCGGCTGATCGTCCGGATGGATGTACTTATCGAGCCACGTCGTGCTCGGTTCGAGCGTATCGGCGATGAATTCGCGGCCCACCAGGTGGCGCATTTCGCTCCAGTCCCCGCTCATCTGATACACCACGTCGGAACTCGCGGTGACGAGCGCCCGGAATCGTTCTTCGCCCCTGTGGAGGCGCGCTTCGCGCTGCTTTCGCTCCGTAATATCGCGAGCAATTTTGGATGCGCCGATAATATGGCCGCGGTCGTCCCTCACAGGCGAGATCGTCAGCGACAAATCGAGCAGCGATCCGTCTTTACGCCGGCGGACGGTTTCGAAATGATCGACCCGTTCACCTCGCCCGAGCCGCGCCAGAATGTTCGGCTCTTCATTCTGCCGGTCCGCCGGAATCAGAAGAGCCGCCACGGTCTGTCCCACGGCTTCTTTGGCGGTGTACCCGAACAGCCTTTCCGCGCTCTTGTTCCAGCTTGTGATCACTCCGTTCAGGTTCTTGCTGATGACGGCGTCATCGGATGAATCGACAATCGCGCCCAGCAGCAGGGAATTGCGCGAGGCCTGAATGCGGTCGGTGATATCGAGCGAAACGCCAATGAAGCGCTGCGGTTCGCCGCTCGCATCCCGCAGGTAACGGCCGAATTCCGCCACCCACCGGACCTCGCCATTATCGGCGCGAAGAATCCGGTGCTCCGAAGCGTACCGCTCCCCGCCTGCGCGCGCATTTCGCACCGCCTCATCCACGGCCGCAACGTCGTGAGGATGGACGCGCGAACGCCAGCGCAGCATGGTTGCGCTCCCCTCCACGTTCGCGTTATACCCGAGAATTTCGAACTGCCGCCGCGACCACGTGGCCACGCCCGTTCGAAGGTCCACGTCCCAGGTCGCCATGCCGGCGGCGTCTATGGCCATCGTCATGCGCTCCTCGCTCGCCCGCAGGAGTTCTTCGCTGATCTTGCTCTCGATCAGGTCAGCGGCCTGCCGCACCAGAAGGTCCAGCCGCCCCAGTTCGTTCTCGTCGGGTGTATGCGGCGTTTTCCATTGGGTGGTCAGGATACCCAGCATCTTTCCGCCGCGGCTGAACAGCGGCGTGCTCTGAACGGCGCGCACCCCCGCCGCCCGCATCGCATCCAGCGCCTTCGTGCCGTTAAACCGGCTATCCGTCTCCACATCGTGCGCTACAACGCGACTGCCCGCCTTCAAAGCGCGGTGACAGGCGAATCCGTCCGTATCACTCGTCGAGACCAAATCGAGAAATGTCGCCTCGGGGCCGCTGTGGGCGGCAACCCGCAGCTCATTACCCTCTTTCAGTTGCAGGATGCCGTGTTCCGCTCCCACAATCGCAGTCGCCGCAGTGATGATCTCCCGGAGCAGCGATTCAAATCCGTCCGCGCCGATCAGCCTGGTGCTGACGTCCTGCAGACGCCGCATGGCCGCCAGATTCTCCTGCCGCACCCGCCCCAGTTCCAGATGTGTGGTGACGCGGGCCAGCAGTTCGCCCGCGCTAAACGGCTTTACCAGATAATCGTCCGCGCCTGCCGCCACACCTTCAATGCGGGATTCCTCCCCGGCGCGCGCCGAAACCAGAATCACGGGAATGGAGCGCGTGCGGGGATCGGCCCGCAGCTCGCGCAGCAATCCAAATCCATCCAGCACCGGCATCATCACATCGCTCAGAATGAGGTCCGGCGGATCCGCGAGTGCGCTCTCGAGCGCCTCCTGACCGTTGCTGAACGTGGCGACGCGCATCCTGTCGCGCAGCAGGCGCGTCATATAGCCGCGCATATCGGCGTTATCGTCAGCGAGAAGAACCAGTGGTTTTCGGCGGACTGCCGTACCCGAATGTTCCGGCGCATCGCCTCGCGGACCGGCCACGCGATCCCCGCCTTCCGAGAGCCACCGCAACGCTTCTTCTACATACGCGCCGGGCCGCGCGGATGCGGACGGTCTCTGTACCGCCTGAAGTTTCTCCGCGGGCAGATGCGCTTTTCCTGCGGGGATTCTCACCGTGAAAGTGCTCCCTTTCGCTTCCTCGCTCTCGGCCGAAACGGTGCCGCCGTGCATCAGCGCCAGTTCCTGCACCAGCGCGAGCCCGATGCCGGTACCTTCATGGGAACGTCCTCTCGCGCCTTCCACCCGGTGGAATCGCTCGAAGAGGTGGGGAAGCTCCGCCGCCGCTATTCCGATACCGGTATCGGAAACGCGCAGAACCGCTTCGTCTCCTTCCATCTTCAGACTGACGGTCACTGAACCCCGCAGCGTGAATTTGAACGCGTTCGAGAGCAGGTTCAGGACAATCTTTTCCCACATCTCGGTGTCCACGTAGAACTGTTCCGGCAGCGGCTCACAGTCGACGATCAGCTCCAGTCCGCCCGCTTCGAGCGCGGAACGGAAGTTCGCCGCCAGATCGCACGTCACGGCCGCCAGATCCACCGGAGAGTACGTTGCCTTCGCGCGCCCTGCCTCCATGCGCGAGAAGTCCAGCAGCGAATTCACCAGCTTCAGCAGCCGCAGACTGTTTCGATGGGCGATATTGACGCGCGCATGGTCGGCCTCCTGGAGTCCGTTTTGCTGGAGCATCTCTTCGAGCGGACCCAGCATCAGCGTGAGCGGAGTGCGGAATTCGTGGCTCACATTGGAAAAGAATGCGGTCTTGGCGCGATCGATCTCGGCCAGCGCTTCGGCTCGCTTCCGCTCTTCCTCATAGGCGACAGCTGTCGAAATCGCGGTGGCAATCTGCGACGTGACCAGTTTCAGAAAATCGGTATAGGACTCATCCGGCCGGAGCCGCGGATTCAGTCCGGCGATGAGAAATCCCGCAATCCGGTGGGCATGGTGCGAGCGGATGGGAATGATCGCGGCCTCTCGCGGAGCCTCTTCCCCCAACCTTTTCTTCGCACTCGGGAAGAGAGCCGCCAGATCGGCGTACTGCATCTGACCGGTTTCGTACGCGGCGCCTAATGGCCAGACCGAGGCTAGGTCGTCAATCCTCAGCCCGAGCGGCGCGAGCGCCGTGGCATTCTCCACGCCGGCAGCCGCCGCCAGCGTGGCTGTTCCCTCCGCGTCGCACAGATAAATCAGAGCGAACGGAATATCCTTCGCGTGCGCCGCCAGTTTTCCCGCGGCAATTCTGCACGCTTCTTCCGCGCTCTTCGCTTCCACCGCATGTGACAGATCCCGCAGCGCGACGCCGCGCCGTTGGCTCACGATCTTCGCCGTGATCTCATGCACGGTGGCCAGCACACCGCCGATGCCGCGCTCCGCCATCTCATCCGGCACCGGGCTGTAAGCCACCGTGAAGTGCGTTTCCTCGGTGAATCCAGAGCGGTTTATATGCAGCTCGATATCTTCACTCCAGGTGGAAGGTCCCCCGTAAAATGGCGTATCGATCAGGGGACGCAGGACGTCCCAGATCTCGGACCAGCATTCCCGCACCGGTTTGCCCAGCCCCCAGGGGTGCTTCTGCCCCAGAATCGGGATGTAGGCATCGTTGTAAATAGAAACGTAGTCGGGCCCCCACCAGAGCAGCATGGGGAAACGGTTGGCGAGGAGGATACGTACTGTAGTTTTGAGTGCCGGCGACCAGTTCTCCTGAGGACCAATGGCTGTGGCGGACCAATCGAGTGCAGCTATTCGATTCTCCATCTCGCTTCGCGCGGGCGGCGATGCCGCTTCCGGCGAAAGAGAGGTAGATTCTGCAGTCCGATTCATGGGTCAGAATCGTAATGCACGTTTAGCGCCACGTCCACGTGTAACGGGAATGCTGGATCTAATCGAGCCCGGCCTCTTTGAGCCACGCCGCCAGCGCGCCAGGCCAGGCTTCCGAAGTCTTGCCGCTCTTCACGATCCCGAACCCGTGCCCGCCGGACGAATAGATGTGCATTTCGGCCGGGACTTTAGCGGCGCGCAGCGCAGCGAAAAATCGCGCCGCATTCTGCACCGGATTCACCGCGGGATCGTCATCTGCCGCGACCAGGAAAGTGCGGGGCGTTTCGGCCGTCACAGCGAGAACAGGAGGAATCGCGGGATATCCCAGAATCAGGAAATCAGGGCGGCTCGTTTTGGGCGCAACCATTCCCATCATTGCCGCCAGATGTCCGCCGGCCGAGAATCCCATCAGCCCGACCGCGTTTGGTTTGAGATTCCAGCGCGATGCATTCTTCCGCACTAGTTCGACCGCGGCCTCTGCGTCGTCGAGGGTCAGGTGTACGGCCTCTGCTTCCGCCTGAAGATCGCCGCCATGCGTCATGGCTGCGCTGCCGGGCAGGCGGTATTTCAGCACAATTCCGGCGATCCCGATCGTGTTCAGCCAGCGTGCGACATCGTGGCCCTCTTTATCGATAGCCAGATGCTGGTAACCGCCGCCCGGACAAATCACGATGGCCGTTCCTGTCGCCTTCGCGCCGGCCGGCAGATACACGGTTACGGTGGGTTGATTGACGTTCGTGATGGAGCGGTCCGTGACGCCATTCCTGCCGCGCTCCTGTACCTGTTCGGCCGGAGCCGAGGGATCAGGATTCATCTCCGGGTGAAGAACAATGGTTTCCTGCGCGCAGACCTGGAGGGCAAGAAAGACCGCGGGTAACATCTGAACAGGGATTCGCATTTCGTATGCAATCATAATAAAAATCCGCGAATCGATAAAGAGGGCCGCCATTTATGTCCGGGACCGCAGATGCGTACACGATCCATACCCTGGAAGGCGGACTCGCCGCGCTGAGCCGCGATAAGGCTGCATTAGACAGCATCCGCGCCGCCATCGGCCGTGAGTCCGTGGTGATACTCCGTGACGCATTTCCGGCAAAGCTGGTGGAGAGCGCCCGCGAGATGTTGCATCGCTGGGGTAAGACGCAGCCGCTTCAGCCGCCGCAGACGATTCTGGACGACAACTTTTATACGATTGAGCGTGGCGTATCGCCGCGCCAGAAAACGTTGCACTATTACCACGCCTACAATCTCAATCGTATTGGAAAGCTGCCTGGCGATCTGCGGGAAATTTGCACGCGGATTTTCGAGCCCATGCGGCAGTTCTATAACGCCTACACCGGATATGCCACGTTACCGGATGACTATGACGAAACCGGCCTGAAGCTGCACCCGCAGGCGATTCACTATCCGGCCGGCGGCGGCCATTTCGCTGCCCATATTCACAAGAAATCCCCGCAGGAGATCGGCCTGATTGTGCACGGCACCCAAAAAGGCCGCGATTATGCATCCGGCAGCACCGGCTTTCAGGCGATGGATACCATCGTCGATACCGACGATCTCTGCCGCCCTGGCGATATGATCGTGTTCAACTACGGGCTGTTGCACTGGGTAACTCCGTGCGATCTCGAAAAAGCGTTGGACCCGCGGAGTCTCGCCGGACGCTGGGTCTTCGTGATGCCTTATTACTAAAAAGACAAGCAGAATGACCTTGGCACTCAGAAACGGCCATGCTATATTCCGCGCATGAATAAGCGCCTTCAGGTGCTGGTTCCGCCTGAGGAATTCCTGGACATTCAGCGACTCGCCGAACGGGAAAGTTTAACTATGGGGGGG